>Ga0228535_1000442_pt1 | contig 115276 bp, 101 predicted proteins | sample SJ1metagenome_FD_168457 | JGI IMG/M metagenome (GOLD analysis project Ga0228535, IMG submission 168457) | Enriched culture of PCE-dechlorinating microbial communities from Ithaca, New York, USA - SJ1 | ecosystem: Engineered > Modeled > Simulated communities (microbial... > Unclassified... | reverse complement strand
CGAAAAGAAATCAGCGAAGCACCCATTACTGACTTCCTGAAAAGTAACATCGCGAAAAATATCGTGCCGTACGCTTATTCTTGAATCTGAATATGTCCAAACTCCAGTTCCCCCTCTTACGGTAAGAGGGGGACAGGGGGAGTTATTGATGGGTGCTGAATAGCTACAAAATAAGGTTCTCAGTCGGCGCCTGCCGGGAACACGGCCTCATCAAACGTCACTCCCTGGTCATCCTCCAGGGTTCCTTCCAGGGGCGCAAGCCAGGTGGACCAGCCCAGCCGCGGCGCGGCGGGGTCATCGCGTCCCAGCAGGCAGGGCGGGACCTCATCGCGTCGCAGGTGCGGCCGGATCTCGAACTCGAATTCCGCGCCCACCATGTATTTCACCAGCGAAAACAGCGGTTTGAGCCGGTCTCCCGACGGCAGCAGCCTGATGAAATCGGCGTACGGGACGGGATCCAGATCGACCCGAAATCCGGTCCGGCACTCCCGTGCCCGGGAACCGCATACCGCATCAACCCCCAGGCCGGCGTTGGCGACCCCGATGCGGGTCCTCTCCTCCGGTTCGATGTCGATTGTCCGTTCAACGAACTGGGCCACCGACGCCCGTACCCCGAGGCAATACTCCACAACCGCCTCGATGGTTCCGGCGGAAGCGACCTGCCGGGAAAGGATCCCCCCGCAGAACACCAGCGATTCCAGCGGATACCCCACCTTGGCGGCGAGCCCCGGTGTCCCCAGCCCCAGGAGGCTCAGAAAATACCGGGAATAGCGATCCCGCGCTTCCGGGCGGTAGTGGGCGATGAAAAAGTTCTTCTTCCACGCCAGGTACAGGAACGAGATCAGCCGGTGATGGAACATATCGAGAAACGAGGCAAAAGAAGAATCCTTTGCGGCGGCCCGCTCCATGGCAAGCGTGGTGTACCAGTGGGGAAGGACGCCCGATGGCCCGATCAGTCCCAGAAAGGCGACCTGCATCCGCACCGGCCCGTCATCCTCGGCCCGTCTCAGATCCGAAATATCGCTTGCCGGAAAGGAGAGGCCGGGCGTGACGGAAAAGCGCACCGCCTCGTGCACGGGGGAAAGGGCTTCCCCGATGGCCCGCTTCCCGGCGAAAACCGTTTCCAGGAGCTGTACGGCCTGAAAAAACGAGACCCGGTAGTACTCGTCGAAGAGGAGCTTTTCTATAAAAGAATCCGGTTTCCGTTTCTCGGCGGCCACTCCTTCAACCTCTCTTTCCTCTGAAGCGTCAGGGCAATCATCCGGGAAAATGAATTGACCGAGACATACTGTCCCAGGAAGCGCTCCAGCACGCACGCGAACAGATAGAGCCCGGAGCCGACGAACTTTTCTTCATCAAAGGTGACGGATGTCTCGATGCCGCGACAGAAGGATTGCCCGATCCTCCGCGTCACATGCCGTGTCTGCAACCCGACAATCCCGTCTATCTGCTGCCGGGTTACGGGCGAATTTTCGAAATCATACAACTTCAGAATCTCCCGCAACGAGTCTTCCCCTCCCTCCACCAGAGACAGGTAATTGAGGGAGAGATGGGAAATGAACCGCCACTGGAGGGCTCCTCCCAGGGGCTGACGCCTGGTCGGCGTCGGCTTGATGCGGCAGGAGATCCGGGAAACGGGGGCTGCCAGCTCCATTTCAAAGTCTCCCCCGGAATCTCCGAAGGGAAGGCGCGCCGGCAGGTCCCGATTGGTGCAGGTGACATGGACGGTCAATGTCTCGGCTTCCGGTTCCGTGGGGCGGAACAGGAGATCGCTGAATGACAGGAACAGAGAGGTTCCCGTGTCCCCTTTCCTCTCGGATGGACGCCGTTGCACGTGCCAGAACGCGCCTGCGTCCGACTCTTCCTCCTGCTCCCGATGGTGGCGGATGGAATAGAGCGGTTTGTAGTCTCCCAGCGTCTCGGCGGTGGTTGCCCGCGACGCCGCCACGCTGTCCACGGTGAAGACCTCGGTCGCTTCGGTCCGCCGGATGTCCGGAATGACAAGATACTCGGTCTTCTGATGTTCAACCCGCACCGGCTCGGCGATGCGCCGGAACAGGTTCACGACCGGCGCGGCATGGAGGCAGAATGTGGATTCCGAGAGAAGCAGGGTACTTTTGGCCGGCCTGTCCAGGTAGAATCGGATGTCGACGGTATCGCCGAACCCGGCCCCGTGCAGCCGGTCCAACCCCAGAAGATCGAAGAAAAGGAACTTTTCCGGAAAGCAGAAGTACTCGAACAGGAGCAGGTATCCGGGGAACGACCTGGCGGAGTACGGCAGCATCCCCTCCTCCGGCTCGAACCCCACGGGCCTCACGCATCCGGGATCCAGGGACAGAACGGAAGGAACACCACCTCCCCCCACTGCTTCGCATTCGATGGAACAGACGTTGTTGAACAGCAGTTCGTAGAGGTGAAACACATGCTGCCGCTGCCCGTTCAGGAAGAAGCGCAGGCTGCCGCGGCCCAGTTCCGGAAAGGTCAGCCCGTTGTGTGCCTTCAACCGGACGACCAGGGCCTGCTGGGCGTTCCGCACCGGCTTTTTCGGGTCTTCCAGGGTCGCGGAGACAACTTCCAGGGGGAGCAGCGTCACCGGGTAGGACGTGGCGAACTGGCAGGGAATCCCCTCCACGGGCTTTGAAAAAAGGGCCGTGTCCCGTTCAATCCTGTATCCGCCGGCAGGGATGTTGTTCAGGATCGGATCGAACGTCACCACCGACATGGAGGGAATAGGGTTGGTGTAGTGCGGGTAGAGAATGCTGAGCAGCGACTGGGTGATGTCGGGAAAATCGTCGTCCAGCTTCTTGTGGACACGGGCGCACAGGAAGGCGAATCCCTCCAGAAGGCGCTCCGTATGGGGATCCTCGCACTTGTCCGGCTCCAGGAGAAGCCTGCCCGCCACCTTGGGATACTTTTTCGCGAACTCGCTTCCCATTTCCCGGATAAACGTCAGTTCTCGTTCGTAATATGCAAGAATCTCTTCATCCATGCGCGTCTCAGGTGGGGATGAAGTATTCACCCCGGTTGATGTCCAGATAGGTGTCAAAGGCGACCGGCTCGGTAAGCGGGGTTACGACCAGCAGCGCCGTAACCCTGAACCGGAGGGTTCGCTCGTTCTCTCCCGGCAGATCGAAACGGACCGTGAGATTTTTCAACCGCGGCTCGAAGAGGGAGATGGTCCGTTCGATTTCCTGCCGGATCTGAATCCGTGCCGACGGGCTCCTGGTATTGAACGAGGTGAAATCCCCCAGTCCGTAGGTAAAGAGTGATGCGGCCAGGTGTACGTTCGCGTCCGGCACCTCCTGAATGTTCCTTCTCGTATTCAGGAGGCTCTCCAGGTCCCTCATCACCGATTTCCTGACCTGCGCCGGCGTGGGAACCCTGTTCTGGACAGGCTCACGGGTCGTTTCCGGCTCCCGATCGATGAGCCTGTCCAGCAGTGATGCCTGAAGATAGGGTTTGTCCCGCATGTCGTTCTCCCGGCAACGCCGTTACGAGCCTTTGTTCGCCTGCAGGTCCCAATTGGCCGCCACCTGGCCGCCTCCGCTGCCGTCCTCGCGCTTCTGCTGGGTGTAGGTCCATTCGATTTTGCCGTAATCGAAACCCACCTCCTCCAGCGGCAGCGACTCGCCGCCCTGGGCCGCTCCTCCGCGGCGGACCGAGGTGATGATGCAATTGGTCAGCTTGTATTCCATGTATTTCACCTTGTCGCCGCCCGCGCGGCAGAGTTCAAGCTTGACCTCCTTGATGGCCTTCCCGCCCGCGCAGGCAAGGGCCAGTTTCGGGGACGCCTTGTCCAGGGCCTTGACGATGGAGAAATCCTGGAAATCGGCGCGCTCGGCCGACGCGCCGCCCGCCGTGCTCGCGGCGCCGGACTTGGGTTGCGAAACGCCCCAGCTGTAGGACAGAACCTCGATCCAGTCCTTGTGCTTGTCATCCGTGCTTTCACCCGGAATCCCGTCGATCTTGATGAATGCGTCAAATGCCATGTTCGTTTCCTCCTTGTTGCTGATGGTAGGGCTCGCCCTTTCGGACCCGCCGTTCTCATCACGATTGGGATGCGGCAGGTGAGCGCCACGTCAGCCCACCCGCCTTTTCACACATTACTTCTTCGCCGGCGGAGGCAGGTTGGCCACCAGCCGCAGGGAAATCGTCAACTCGTCCAGCTGGTAATGGGGCCGGAGAAACGCCACGGCCCGATACGCGCCCGGTTTGCCCGGAATCTCGGCCACCTCCACCCGCGCCTCGCGCAGGGGGAAGCGCGCCTTCATCTCCTGCCCCGCGTCGTCGTCCAGGAGAACGTAATTGCTGATCCAGCGGTTCAGGTAGTCTTCCACGTTCTTCCTCGTCATGAAGCTCCCGATCTTGTCCCGCATGATGGATTTCAGGTAGTGGGCGAACCGGGAAACCGCCAGGATGTACTGGAGCTGCGCGGACAGTCTCGCATTGGCGTTGGCCGCGTCGCTGTCGTACACCTTGGGCTTGTTGCAGGTCTGGGTGCTGAAGAAGGCCGCGAAGTCGGTCCCCTTGCAGTGGACCAGGGGTATGAAGCCGAGGTCCGCAAGCTCCTTCTCTCGCCGGTCGGTGATGGCGATCTCCGTCGGGCACTTGAGTGCCACCTCGCCCTCGTCCGTGCGGAAGGTATGGACCGGGAGCCCCTGCACCAGGCCTCCCCCTTCGACTCCCCTGATGGCGGCCGTCCATCCGAACTTGGAAAACGCGTCGGTTACGCGCGTGCCGAGCGCGTAGGCGGCATTGCCCCACAGGTACTTGCCGTGGTCGGACCCGTCCACGTTCTCTTCGAAATCGAAGGTCTCCACGGGCACGGTTGCCTGGCCGTACGGCAGCCGCATCAGGGTGTGGGGCAGACAGAGACCCACGTAGCGGGAATCCTCGGAGTCGCGGAAGGACTTCCACTTGGCGTACTCCACGCTCTGGAAGATCTTCGCCATGTCGCGGGGATTGCCCAGATCCGTGAAGCTCTCCAGGTTGAAGATGGCCGGCGAGGCGGCCGAGATGAACGGGGCATGGGCCGACGATGCCACCTGGGACATCTTTTCCAGGAGGGAAAGATCCTGGGGGTGGTTGCCGAACTCGTAATCCCCGATGAGACACCCGTAGGATGCGCCGCCGAAGGTGCCGAACTCTTCCTCGTAGATCTTCTTGAACAGGGTGGACTGGTCGAATTCGGCCGCCTTTTCCATGTCCTTGAGCAGCTCCTGCTTGGTGATGTTCATGACCCGGATTCTCAGCTTTTCCCCGGTTTCGGTCTGATCCACCAGGTAGGCGAGCCCCCGCCAGGAAGCCTCCAGCTTCTGGAAGTCCTGGTGGTGCATGATCTCGTTGAGCTGGGCCGATATAAGCCTGTCCAGCTGGGCTATCCTGCTGTTGATCATCATCTCCGTGTCCTTGGACACGACGATGGCGCCGTCCATGACCTGTTTCACGAATTCGCCGATCAGGTCACGCGCGTATTCCCTCTGGGTCACGTCGCGGGCCAGTCGGCCGTCATCGATAATCTTGTCCAGCAGGGTGCGCTCTTCCGCTGTTTCCGCCGCTTCCGCCGCCTGGACCTGTTGTTCCTTTTCCTGCTCAGCCATAGGTCATCACCCCCTTGTTATTCAGTGCCCGGTTTTTCCGGCGAAGCCTCGACTCCCGCCTCTTTCCCCACCTGCTGCAGGGACTCGGTGCTGTTGATGATCTCCTGCAGGAGTTCATCGAGCTTGTCATTGCCGTCCAGCTTGCCCAGGAGATCCGACATGCGGCGGCGGGCCTCCGTGAGCTTGCGCAGGGGTTCCACCTGACGGGCCACCTGTTCCGGGTGGAAGTCGTCCAGCGTCTTGAAGCGCAATTCCACCGCCATCTTGGTGTTGTCGTTGCTCAGCTTGTTGTCCACCTTGAAGGCGACCCGCGGCTTCATGGCCTCCAGGACATTGTTGAAATTATCCCTATCGATCTCCACGAATTTCCTGTCCTTGACCTTGGGGAGCGGCTCGTCGGGCTTGCCCGACAGGTCGGCCAACACCCCCACGACGAAGGGAATCTCCTTCATCTCGATGGCGTCGCCTATCTCCACATCATAGGTGATATGGACCCTCGGCGCCCTCACCCGGTCGATCTTGTGCTGCGTGCTCTCTTTCTTCGGCATAGATCCTCCTTTCCTGAGGAATTCACTTCCTGTAGAGTATGGCCTTGGTTACATCCAGGGAACAGAGCCGCCGGAAAAGCTCCGCGGCCCGTCCCCGATCGTCGTCGGACGGCTCGCCGCTCGTCAGGCACTGGTACAGCGCCTCCTGCACCTCGGCGATCCAGAGGGGCGATTCCCACCTTTCCAGATGCAGTTCTTCGATAAGCGCGGCAAGTTCCTCCAGGATCGGTCGCGCCAGATCCGGGCGACCGGCCCGGAGGCAGAGCTTGCCCATGAGGAGACGATAGCGGTTTCGGTCCCGTTCTGACGGGGATGCGCAGGAAGCGGCGAGAAGCTGTCCAAGGGCATTCTTCATGCTTCCCCCCTCCAGCACCCGGAGCGCCTCCTCCCACAGGGCCTGCTCGCCGGGCGCCTCGACCCGGACAATCGGTGAAATCACGGGTCCGCGCGAAGGAACAGGGGGCGCCTGACCGGCATCCGGTTCGACGAACTGCGGAACCGCTTCCCGGACTTCTCCGGGACCAGCCCCCCCTTCAGGCGCGGCTTCCGTCGGCTCCCCGGACGGTGCGGACGCCGGCGCCTCCGCCTGCTGTTTCTCCTCGCGATAGAGTCTGCCCACGAGCCGATCGCACTCCTCCAGCGCCTCCCCGATGTCGGAAAGGCGCGGCGCGTCCCGGCCGAACCGCTCGTCCGTCACCCGATCCAGTTCCCGGAAGGCCTCGCGGCACTGCGCCAGGTTTTCCAGGAGAGCGACGCGGAAAGAGGGAGACGACTGGGCCGCGGCTGCGTCGAACGCTTCGGCCGTCATCTTCCCTTCGGCAATCAGTTCGTCCCGGCGCTGCCGTTTCTGCTCATCCACGTCTCCGAACCTGTTTTTGGTATCCGCCTCATACCCCACCTCTCTGGATTCATTCCAGGCATTGAGGGAACAGGCGGGGGTGGCGGCCGGATCGTTGAGTGGCGCCGAGCGGATGGCGGCCGAGAGCTTGTCGTTCAGGAACTCGAAAGGCGCAATCCGGTATTCCAGGTCACCCTCTTCAATCAGCGGATACACCGTGTCCCAGAACTTATCTTCGAGACCGGCCACGATCTCGAGACCCCGGGAAAGCTCTCCGAACCCGCTGTCCATCACCAGGGCTTCGCACAGCCAGGCGGCTATCTGAAGGTCCTTGGTCTTCGTGGAAAGGGCGTCGGTGGCAAGGGCGACAACCCGGCCCCAGTCGGCCGTCTTCAGCTCGCGCTGCCAATCGCCCATGGCCAGGGGGTCCTCGGACCTGCGCGCCTCTTTAATCTCCTCGTAGACGGGAGAATAGCGAAGGTCCTCGCCGGCCGGGCTCTCTTCGGAAACTGGTCGCAGAATCGTCTCCGGATCAATGGGAGTTTTCATACACCACCTTTTTTCTTTTCGTGAAACAGGAGCTCACGTATTTCGAGGAGAGGCTTTTCCTCTTTTCCCGCCAGGAAGACGTGCTGCCCGACTCCCTGATAGAGTCCCCCCCCCAGATCCCGCCAGTCTGTCATCCTTCCCAGCCGCACCCGGTCGTCATCGGAGCGGCTGGAATCCGGATAGAGCACCGGCAGATAACAGCCCACGGCCAGCCCTTCCGTCGTGGTAATCCGCGCGGGTATCCAGAGCAGGTCCAGTTGGCTCTTCGGCTCCGAGACGGATACCTCCCGGAGAGAACCGAAGGGAAACCAGAGATAGGAATCATGGATGAATACCTCCAGGAAATGGGCGAGGAAATCATCCGCGTCCCTGAATTTCCTGAAGGCCGTCCCGTCCACGACACCGGACACCGCGGGCGTCTGCCCGTCAATCTTCCGCAGAATAGCCGACGCCTCGTCAGGGGCGCCCGCGCTCAGCTTCTCACGGGCCCGGAAGAGTTCCTCCAGCCAGTCGGGCATCCTTGTCATCCAGGAAGGCCGGCCCGTGCCCTGAAAGACCTCGTCGCGCTTCTTCTCGGCCGTTATCAGGTTCCGGTACACCTGCGCGCCGGTTTCCGCGCGGGGATCCCGTTCCGCAAGGATTTCGAGATGCCTCTCCGCTTTGTCCCATTCGCCGCAGAAGGCGAGCACCTGGAACAGGAGCGTCCTTTTGGCGGCATCGGAGGGTGATGCCTTGACCTCTTCCGCTATCCGGTTCCGGGCTTCCTGAAGCCGGCCGGCGCGTATCAGATCCTTGATATTCATTGGTACCTGCCTTTCATGCCTTCATCCGCCGGCAATTTCCTTCCCGTTGGGGAAACCCTACGGGGTTGCCCGCCTCCCTGCCAGGGCGGCCACCCCGGGCCGCCCCTACATGCTGCAATGAAACAGCCATCAGGCGGAAAGCACCGTGGGACGAAAAGCGCCCGTTTCCAATCGCGGAGCGGACCACAGGGTACTGAAGTCCGTACAAATGAGGGGACGCGTGAAACGGATCGCACAGGTCTTTTCGAAACTCCCCCCGATAAAGAATGCCTTCGGCGCCGCCGGTTGACGATTCTTCAACAGGCGGTGCAGTTCGGCGACTGCGTCTATCCTGCCGCCGGTATGCTCCGCGGTGAGATGAAATACATCATATCCCTCACCTTCAAACAGGGGGACAACGAAATCAAAGTCATTCGCGAAGCTGCTTGAGGCCGTATCCACGGTATTTCCCCGACCCGTCCAGTCGGCCGCCGGAGACGGCGTGTTCAGGATCTCCCGCTCCAGCTGCTTCAGGTCCTTGATATTCTTCGTTATGCAGTATTCAATGTAGCCCCAGGTCCGTTCACAGGCGGAGGGCACGGTTTCCCAGGACTCCTCCCACCGGTCGAGCGGCCCTTCACCGACCACCAGCAACGGATACGGTCGGCCGATGCGATCATTGCTGTCCCGAACCAGGCCGCACACCAGCCTCCTCTTTTCCCCGGCCGCCCAGAAGCGCCAGCCGCATGCCGTCGCGATGCAGGCACTCCCGCCGCCGCTCCCGGAAACCGCCGCATATCCCTTTTCCATCCAGTCCGCGAACAGACCGGCAGTGGGAAAACCGTCACCCAACCGGAAATAGTCGCCGGCAACGGGATGCTTGCCGCAGGCGGCCCACCGCCATCGTTGTTCGGTCCGGCTCAGTCCCAGCACCGTGCGATCCTCCTCGGCACCTGTCCCGGGAGTGTCGACCTGGCGCCGCCTCCCCCGCCTCCTCCCCCCATGGAGAGGTCGCCGCTGAACAGGTAGTTCACGCGGATGTAGCGGATTCCCAGCCGTTCCAAAGCCCGCTTCTCCGAGGGGAACTGGCTGGGATAGAGCGTTCGCCTGCCTCCGCGGAACTCCTGGATAAAGGCGGAAAAGGCCTGGGGTCCCGAATACCTCTTGGTGAGCGTCACATCACCCACTTCCACCTGGAACAGAACGTCGCCGCATGCATCGGGCGTCCACGTGAACGTTTTGCTCACGGGATAGTTCAGGTTCTCCATGGACTGGCTGCCGGTGGAGCATTGCAGTTCGACGCGGGTCAGCTGCGGCTTGAGGGATGCCTCGGGATTGGCGTCGGTGGGCAGACCCTTGACCGTCACGACAAAGTTCGTTTTCGGCTTTGCCGCCATCGGCGGCTTCTTGACCTTGGCGCCCTTGGCGAGGAACGTCACGAATACCGGCTCCAGGGAGAGCGTACCGCCGAGGGCCTCTTTGGCGTAATATCCGCGACCCGGACTCCACCCGATAAAGGGAGACGCCGGCCCTTTCATGAACTTCCACACCGGCCCCTCCTGTTCCAGCAGGTACTGCATCATCTGCTCGTCCATCCCCCCCTGGGCCTCCTGCAGCACCTTTTCCTCCCATTGGGACTGAAGCGCACAGGAGGTCTCCAGCCTTACGAATGCCCACAGGAATGAGAAAGGCCCCCGGCTGAGCCGCAGGAAGGTCTCGTCCGCGCCCCCGCTGATGGAATTTCTGATGCGGATCAGCGCATCATCGGCAGCTTTGAAGGGGCACTTGTCGGCCGGTTCATCGTTGAAGACCTGGAGCGCCAGCTGGTACGACTGCATTCTCGACCTGGTGTACGGCCCGATTGCGGCCAGGGTCGACAGGTAGTCACGTATCGCCTTGGAGAGCGCGGACTGGGACTCCACAACCGCGCCCCCTTCGGTCTTCCTGCCGAGCGCCTTTTCCAGCTTATCGATCAGCTTTCGCCCCTCCTCGGCGGTCTTGGCTACGACGGTGCCGCCCGCGCCGGCGGCCTTCAGGAGCTGGAACTGGTATACCTGACGGAGCCACGGCGGCATCCCTTCCGGCTCGGACAGGGGCGCCAGCTCCGTGGTAAGGGTATTGAAAAAGGCAAAGTACGGACCCTGATCGGTAGGCATTTTCTCCGCCATGGCCTGCCATTCCTTTTGTCCCCGCAGGCGCTCCGCGCCGCGGGGGAAAAAGGAGGCGAAATCCTGCCAGGACAGGTAACACGCCCCCCGATAGGATGTCTCGAAAGCGGCCTTGGGCCTCTCCAGTGCCCCCGACTCCGGATGCGCGGCCACAATCTCGGCCAGGAAGGAGTTTATCAGTTCCCTTCCCTTGCGGGTAAAGGAAGGCGGCACGCTCTTCTCTCCGGGCACGGATACGCTGCCGCCCCAGAAGGACTGGAGGGTCAGGGAGGGAACCGTTCCCTGCCGGTTGCACCAGGCGACCAGCCAGTCCAGGTTGTTCTGGCGTATGGCGAGCAGCTGCACCAGGCGCCGCTGCAGGGTGGCCGTCTCCGTGCCGATGTCCCCGGTATCGGTGCGCCACATCAGGTAGTTGAGGAACAGGAAACCGAACTGCTTCCTGGTATCATCGTCCATCCCCTGGTCGTAGCCGGACAGGAAAAAGAGCGGCAGCGGCTTCGCCTGGAGCGCAGCCAGGTCTCCGCCTTCGCGCCGCGCTATGAGCAGGTTGATGCGCCTGGCCACGTGTTCGATGTAACGGCTGGTGGTCTCCTCGGGGGTTGCCGTGGAGAAGGTGGCGATGCCGTCGTTCATGGCCCCGTCAAAGGGGACCAGGAAGCGATCCCTGAATCTCCGGCAGTAGCGGGCCTTCAGCTCCATCTCCACCTTCCGGCTCTGGTTCAGGCCGAAGCGGGGTATCCACCAGTTCCTGTTCCGCTCTTCCACGTTGAGGATCATGCGCCGGTAGCGCTCCATGGTGGTCAGGTCCGTGCGCAGTTCCCCCTTCATCTCCGGCGGACGGGCGGCATAGGCCTCCTCGATGGTGGACGCGTTCTTCACGCAGGCGTAGGTCAGGAGACCGATCAGTGCCAGACCCAGCAGCACCCAGGAGACGAGGCCCAGGTTCCGCGTCAGGGAGCTCCATTCCAGGGCTCGACGGGTGGGCGCGAACAGCCCGCGATCCCGCGGAAGCACCTGGGAAAAGAAGTCATGGAGGAACAGCCCCTTGCTGGTCCCGGGAAGGACATCCTTTTCGCCGATGAGCCCCAGTGCGTTCAGAAAGTGGGAATAGGGCGTGCCCTCCTGGCGGCCGCTGCTGAAGAACATTCCCCGCAGCAGGGGCGTTTCCTGGTAGGGGTTTTCCTTGAAGGCCGTTGTGATGAAGGCCTCCAGGCCCTTTCTCAGGTTTTCGAACTCCTCCGGAAACAGAAGCGCGCCCGTGGCGCCGGAACCCTGCTGCTGGTGCAGCTGCAGCAGGCGCAGGGTCCGCAGGCGTTCGCCGGTCGAGGTGACGACATTTTCCAGGAACCCGGCCACGTCCTTTGACAGGTCCTGGTTGACGAGACCCATGGGCTGGTCCAGGCTCTTTTCCGGCAGCTGTTCGCTGAACGCTGCCATGCCCTGTATCAGGTCGCACTTGGTCACCAGGATATAGACCGGGAACTTGACCCCCAGCACCCGCATCAGCTCATCCATGCGGTGACGTATCTTCCTGCCGTCCTCCTCCAGAGTCTCGCGGGGGGCTCCCAGCAGCTTGTCCGCGGCGACCGTGACGATGAGACCATGGATGGGCTCGCGCTTGCGGTACTTGACGATCAGGGAAAGGAACTGCTGCCACTCGTCCTTGTCCCTCCCCTCGTGGACAGGGATGGCGTACCGGCCGGCGGTATCGATGATCACCGCTTTTTCGAAGAACCACCAGTCACAGTTGCGGGTGCCGGAAATGCCCGAGGTGCGGCTCACCTCCACGAACGGGGAAGAAAGGTGGGCGCTGTTGAGGGATGTGGTCTTGCCCGACCCGCTCTCGCCGATCACCAAGTACCAGGGAAGCACGTACAGCGGGTTGCCCGCCTTCTTGAGATGGGAACGGCGCAGCATATCCACGGCCTGCTTCCACTGGTCCTGGAGCGCCCGGTGCTCTTCCAGCTCCTTTGCCGCCATGTTTTTCGCCATGGCCTCGTCCTGCTCGATTATCTGGTGCACGAAGCGCTGCTCACGGCGGCGGAGCATCAGTTTTCTCAGGAACAGGATGCCGACCAGAATCCCCACCAGACCCAGCAGGATGAAGGCGCTGACCCACTTGGGCCATCCCAGGAACAGGACGAGGAGGAAGACGAGGAGGACCACGATGACGACCGCGGCGGCCAGCACGAAGAGCTTGATGAATTTGAGCAATGCGCCTTTCATGTCACGCCCCCGCCCGAAGGATCTTTTCCGAGATGCTGTTCAGAAAGACCCAGTAGATGAAGTAGAGGAGAGAGAACACGGCCACGGGCCCGATGATGGCGGCCAGGGCGAGCAGGGAAAACCGGAACCGGCGCGGCTGCTGAATTACCTCGGGAGTGGAGAGCGGGCAGGCGCCCGGAAACAGCTCCGCTTTTTCCAGGGACGGGATCCCCATGGGGCCGCCGACCAGCAGCTTCAGGTTCGACGCCTTCAGCTGCTCCAGCAGAAACTCGTCGCCGGGATGGATGAAGCGGCCCTTGAACCCGAGGGCGAGACACAGGTAAAAGACCTCCCGCACGTCCCGCTGGTGCATCCCCAGCCGGTTGAGGCGGTCAAAGAACTCCTCGCCCGCTTCGGTGGTGTTGTAGAAGATGCGCTGCAGCTGTTCCCGCTGCCACAGGACCCGGTGCTCCCACGCCGATGCCAGCAGCGTCTCATCCACCCAGGCGCACACCGCGAAATGGGCCTGTTCGTACTCCTCCCGCGGGAACAGCCCTTTTGCCACCAGGGCATCGCTCTGGGAGAGCAGACGATGGACATCGGCCTTGACCTGCTCGAAGGGAGGCTGCCGCGAAGCGGCGTTCTTCCGGAAGTAGACCACATAGGTAACCAATTCCATGAAACAGTCGGTCAAATGCATGGACATCTCCAATTCACCATCTTCTCTCTCCCACCTTCAGCCACAAGGGGAGACTTTTTTCTTTTCACTTTTTACTTTTTACTTTTCACTTTTCACTTTTCACTCTTCCGAATCATCCCCTGCCCACGATCATCAGCTCGATCTCCAGGTCCTCCGGCGCCTTGTCCCAGTAGAGGGCGATATTTTTCGTCTTCTCCAGCATGGCCCACTGGTCGCAGTGGCTGTCGATGGAAAAATAGACGGAAAAGGCCCTGCGCGGCAACTCCTGGGGCGGGACCGGAAGATGTTCGAGACCAATCCCCGGCAGCGCCCGGGCGATGAGAATCGGCATGTGCTCCCGGGTGCTCAGCTTGGCTGCCAGCGACATTGACTGGATGACCATCTTCGGGTCTTCTTCGGTCCGCAGCACGAGGTAGTAGCGGTTCCGGCCCTCGAAATGGGCGGGCTTCATCTCCGAGGCGAAGTAGGTGCCGTCGTAGAGGAGCTGGAGCACATATTCCGGACCCGCGGTAATCTCGTCCAGCAGCCGGGTGATGAGCGACTGCGCCGCCAGGAAGCACTCACCCAGGGAGCGGTGGTCATAGACCGGCAGCAGCCGCTCGCCGCTTTCCGTCACCTCACCCAGCACGGTGACCGTTTCGGAAAAGGTGGAAAACTCGCCCACGATCTGGCGCAGAAGCCAGTACACGAGCCACGGGTGGACCTGCTTCGTTTCCGTGAGGTGAGCCAGCTGCGGGATGTAGCGGTTGAGGGAGCGCAGCGCCAGCAGGTAGACCATGTCGCGGGACCCGAACTCCGCGGTCTGGATCCCCCTCTGCCGCTTCATTTCTTCCAGCTGCCGTCCGCGGGACGCCAGCTGGTCGCGGATCTCCCTGACAATCCTGAGCAGTGTCTCGGAAGCGGAAATCGTGAGTGAGGGTGGAGCAAACCGTTCCGAAGCGGTAACCTCGTCCCCGTTCTTCTCCAGCCGCGCCACGGGCAGCAGCAGGTAGTCCCCCACCTGGTCGATTTCCGACTCCCAGAAGATGCGGAGCACATACTGCATGCGCTTCACCACCGCCTTGGGGCCGGCGGCGTGAAGATCCCGGCACTCCTCGGCGTCGGCCGGGGAAACGAAGCGCGTGGTCACCTGCTGGAGGGAATCCGCCTTCTCGACCACCGATACGTTCTCCCCTTCCGGGTTCCACCTCTTGAGACCCAGGTAGACGGTCAGGGGTTTGCCTCCCTCGATCCAGGCATCCTGGAAGCGCCTCGACTCAAGGATCGCGTTTTCCGGCACTGCCGCATGGGTGCCGTCCGGGAACACGAAACTCCCCTTCGTCACCGTGAAGGTCCGCGCGCCCAGGGACGCCGTGTGGATCTCCATGTCGCCGACTCCCCAGCAATAGGGCGCCAGATATTCGTACAAGGGGACGAAGAGCGCGGAGGTGCAGCGCTCCGTCAACTGGAAGTGCTGGGGCTGCAGAAACAGCCCCTGGTGCCAGAAAATGGGTCTCTCCATATCCATACGCATATCCTCAATCAATTCAAATCACGTCGAAATCAAAGGCCGGTTCTTCGTACGGAACCCTTTCACTCTCATCCTGAACCCGTGACTCCTGATCGCCGAGTCGAGCAGAATGCCGGGGTTCATCGTCGCTGACGAGGTTTCACACCTGTTACTCCGCGAGACCTTCGTCGCGCCGCCTCACTCCATAGGCATGCAAGAAACCGAGGCGTTCCGCGAAGGCGAAGGCGAGAAGGCGTCACGGATTCAGGATCATCTGATCAACTGAATCTGCCGCTGGCCCAGGTCGAGATTAATGACCAGTTCCTTCGGACCTCCCTTGGAGCTCGGGTACGGAAGCGGGTAGAGAAGAATCACCCGGCTCTTCTCCAGGGGATAGTAGCCTGCCACGAAACCGAGATAGCGTGCCCCTTCGGCCCGATCCCGCACTTCTTTCAACTGCTGGGAAGGATGCACGATGATCCGCTTGCTCGACAGCACGCTCGCATCGAACCTCTCGCATTCCATGAGCCGGGAGAGACCGTTCTTCTCATCCGTCAGCTGGTTGAAGGCATTGGGATCCTTCATCTGGTACGTGCAGAGGGCAAGCGAATGGGGCTGTCCCTGGAAAAGGTTCAACTGGGTATCGCTCTTTATTTTGAGGACGATCGACTCCTTTTCGTAGGGGATGGCCGGTTTGACGCCGTCGCCTCCCTTGTCCTTGGAGGAAAAAAGGGAGCAGGAACAGAGACACAGCAAGAGTAAAGACAGTAGGGCCGGAGTGGTGAATATTTTCATGGCATGCTCCTTTCGCGACGGCGTAAATGGTTCAACCTTCTTTCATTATACCTGCTTTACGGCAGTTCTTCTCGAATTCTCTGAGCAGTTTTTCGGTATACCCGCCCGAATCCATCCATCGCCTGCAGGCTTGATATTTCCGCTGGTAGATTTCAAAGGCCTCCGCTTTCCGCATGGGCCCAATCTTGAGCCCCGATGCGACGGACGCCTCGCAGGCCTCCGGAGCGAGCTCGGAGAGGATCTCTCCCACGATCTCCCGCGACGACTCCTGAAAGGCCGTATGAGCGATGAGGAATGCCTGCTGGATCTGCTCCAGGTAGGACGTCAGGGATGCCTCCCCTTCCCCGTCGCCCATGTGGGAGCCGATGACCTGGCGAATGGTCTCCAGTTCGGGCCTTCTGCCGAAAAAGGTGGTGTTGATGACACCGATAAGCCGGTTGAGGGTATCGAACACCGTATTCAGCGCATGGGCGAACTTCTCCGGCGCGTCCCCCGCGTCCGTCACCGTTGACGGAATATCCTTGCCGAGGAGGAGGGACAACAGCCTCGCCACGGCTTCCGGGTCAAGGCTCGACGAGGAGACGGCCCCCCGTGCCGGAGCCGCGAAGCGCAGGGCAAGCCGCTCCACCAGAGCCGCCCTTTCCCCGAGAGGGAGGTCGCCGAGCTCTCCCTCCAGGTAGCGCTCGAGAGCAGCCTCCATGTCCCGCTCGCCGGGGACCAGCGATGCGCGGACCCCTATTTCCAGATTTTCCAGCGTCAGATCACGAGCCATTTTTCCCTTTTGCCCCCTTCATTCTCGGATCAATCTTCCGGGGCGCCAGAATGACGGTTTCCGACAGAAGATCCTCTTCGGTCGGCACGTTTTCCTGCGTGTCGTTCGGTTCCGGAGAGGGAGGCGGCTCCGAAGGTTCCGCGGGCCCATCCCCTGCCGTCCGTTGCCCGGCCGGAATGATGAGCGTTTCCGGCACCTCTTCCTCGCATGCGCGAACCTGCGGAGGAGAGGGGATGCGCTCGCGGGCCCCGTTGGGTGACAGGATGATTGTCTCCATGAACTCGTCAGTATCCATGATACCGGGAAAATCCCGTTTTTCCGGCCGGGCGGACAGGATGACGGTTTCCGTGCTCTCATCCTTTTCCCGGGGCGGCACAGGCGGCTTTACGACTTCCGCCCGGTCACGCAATTTCCCGGCGATGCGCAGCAGGGCGTCATGCACGATCCGATCATCGGGAACAGGAGTCGCCATGTCGACTTCTTCCGCCGGGCAGGGAGCGGCGCCGAACAGCGCGGCCCGCACCTCGGACCTCAATCGCGTCAGCTCGTCGAAAAAGGTCTCTCCGGGCAGGAGCCGCTCTCCAGAAAGAGCCGCGCGCACCAGTTCGAAACCGACCTCCAGCGCCCGCCCCCACAGGGGATGCCACAGGGAAGAAACCCGCACGGCTTCAGGATCCCAGAAGATATTTTCCGGCAGGAACACCGCTCCGGTATTGGGCCGCTCCCACGGAGCGGATAGGGAACCGGCGCCGCCCGTCACTTCGATTTCCAGTGCCCGGAACACGTCCCGATCGCCCTGCCGTCTGTTGACGAGCAGGGCGGAAAACCAGACCAGTCCGGCATGGAGGAGGGGTTTGAACGAGGCGGCGGAATTCGGGAAGCAGTCGGGCCTCGGCCTGATGATGTCGAGAGTCCCTGTCCCGAAATTCCACCAGGCAGGAAGCCTGTCGCTCCGTTCCGGGAGCTTCACCCAGATGGCGTCCAGGGAAAGACATCGTTCGGGATGGTCCTCCGGAATGCGGCGCAGCGCGGCGTCGAGAAAGGAAAGTTTCAGGTACAGGACTTCGAGAAAGTGACGCTCATCGGTTACGGGGAACAGGGTTTCTCCCGAGGGGGCGTCCCCATGGAGAACGGAAATGCAGTCGATGCGGGCCCGGTCCCGGAGCGGATGGAGCCGTTCTTTCACCTCGCCGGTGGAAGCGCCCGCGACAAGGGAAAGAAAGTCGCGGGAATTCAGGTCGAACGCGTCAAAGACCAGCAGGTGAAACGGGTAGAAGGAAAAGGGAACGATGCGCGAACCGGCCGCGAAGGAGGGACCGAAACACGCCTGGCGCTCCGGGCAGTCGGCGCAGGGAAAGGAGGCATCCGCCCGGGTCGCGTCCAGGGACGCGAAACCCCTGATCAGGGCTCGGCGATCCTGAAGGGTAGCAGGTGAAGCATGATCCGTCTCGTAGGCATAGAAGGGGGAGTCGCCGGGGGTACAGCACACCCCGCAGTACAGGTAGCGGTACATGGAGGCTGAATAGGGCTGGAGTCCCGCGAGCGCGAGAACCGTATTGTCCGTGCACAGGCGGAGCGGCCGGCCGCACACGGGACAGGGTGGTTGAAAGAAGACGTCCCTCGCGGTGCAGTAGAACAGTGATGAAAAGGGACGGAAATCTCCTTCCGGCCCGGTCTGCCCGGCAAGAACCAGGGACGGGGCGCCCTCTCCATCCTCCTGGTACAGGGAGAAGGCCTTCCGCCACGCGGCGTCCACCTCCGGATTGGCCAAGGGCCAGGGCGCATCACCCGACGGAAGGTAGGCATCCCTCTGCATGAGGAGGAAAATCCTTTTCAGAACGCTCCCGCCGGATGTCACGAACCTGCCCGCCACCAGTCTCGTGGTCGGATCCGAGTCATCGAGCACGAAAAACGGGTACCCGCCTTCGGCCACAGACGGATCAGGGCTCGTCAGGCACAGCCGCACGAGGGCGTCACGCCGGAGGTACGGCAGGAGGGAAGAGACCTCATATTCGTCGGGAAACGGCACCATGGCTATCTCTTTGTCAGGCGGGACCAGAAGCCGCCGGATTTCTTTTCTTCCTTCCGCTCCATCCGGACCTGTTCCTCTTCATTTCTCACGCCGGGATCCGGCGACGCCTCGCCCTCCGCATCAAGGACCTCCATGATGCGCCCTTCGCCGAGAAAGGAAAAAACCGGACCCCGGGGTCCCAGTGAAAAGCGGTCGTTGGGGCTGAGCGCAGCCTGGAGATCCAGGGGAACGGAATTCAGCAGTATCATCTTCTGTCCGGAAAGGTCCTTGATCCAATACCTGTTCTGACTGTGAAATATCTGGGCATGCCGATCCAGGATCCCCGGAAACTCAAGCACGAAATCACACCCCGGATTTCTGCCGATGACGACCGGCAATTCCCTGAAGGAACGGATGGTGGGCCCGTACTGGATCACGAGGGGCGCGGAGACTCTTTGCGCTGCGGCGGGAGGCGGTTCGGGCACAGGCTCGGGACGGGGCTGTCGAGGAGGTTCGACAACCGGCGGCACCTGCGCCGGCGGCTCTGGGCTGCTCATCCACGGCTGTTCGTTGATTTCCTTTTCGAGCGGAGCCCGAGGCTCCACGGGACGCGGGCCGGCGACCGGCGCCGGAACGGGCTTTTCAGGCACGGGAAGGCTGTCGACGATCTTGGTGAGGAAACTGACCTTCGGTCCGCCATCGGCGAATTCCAGGACATCTCCTTCCCGGAGAATGCATTCCGTAACCTTTTTCCCGTTCACGTAGGTTCCGTTGGAGCTGCTGTCGATGAGCCGGAACTGATTGCCGTCACGCCGTATCTCCGCATGCCTGCGCGAGATGATGGTCAGGTCGGAGGGAAAGAGGAGATTGCACGAGGGGTGGCGTCCGATGGAGACCACCCCTTCGGAAAACTCCTGGATCTCACCCTTTCCGGGGCCCTGTATATGAATCAGCTGAACGATGATGGTCGGGCTTTTCATGTCATGTATCCGAAACACGGCGTAACCATATGGAAAGCCGTGATGTCAAGATATTTTTCAGGCGAAAAAACAGCGCCTGATTTTATAAGTACTTGAGAATAATAAAGTAATTCTTCATGCTGTCAAGCCGAAACCACGAGTTCATTCACTGAAACTCTCAGCCGACACGGAAGACTGATTTGCCTACACCCCTTTCCGGTCCAGACTCCGGTACTGGATGGCCTCCGCAAGGTGTTGCTCACGGATGGATTCGTTGCCTTGCAGGTCGGCGATGGTGCGTGCCACCTTGAGGATACGGGTATAGGCGCGGGCCGAAAACCCGAGCCGTTCGGTGACAAGTTCCAGAAGCCGGTGACCGGCAGCGTCCGGCTCGCAGAACTTCCGGATCTGGCGCGGGGTCATCTGCGCGTTGCAGTGGACCTTCGTTCCCCGGAAACGTTCACGCTGCACCTCCCGCGCCTTCTCCACGCGCTTCACTATCTCCGCGGAACTCTCCCCTTCGCCGCGATCGGCAAGGTCGCGATACCTGACCGCCGGAACCTCGATATGGATATCGATGCGATCGAGGAGAGGTCCGGATATGCGGGAACGGTACTGGTGAATCTCGCGCGGGGTGCAGGAACAGCTCTCAGGATTCGATGAGCTGCCGCCGCATTTGCAGGGATTCATGGCGGTAACGAGCATGATGCGTGACGGGTAGGTGATGGAGGTGAGGGCGCGGGAAATGGTTACCCTGCCGTCCTCCAACGGCTGACGGAGCACCTCCAGCACATGTTTCTTGAATTCGGGGAGTTCGTCCAGGAACAGCAGGCCGTTGTGGGAAAGGGAGACCTCGCCGGGGCGCGGGGTGTTCCCTCCTCCGATGAGGCCGATGTCCGAGATGGTGTGGTGGGGCGAGCGGAACGGACGCTGGGTGATGAGCGCCCGGTCGCGCTCCAGGATTCCCATGACGCTGTAGACCTTGGTGGTCTCGATGGCCTCGTCGAAGGACATGCGCGGCAGGATGCCTGGAATCCGCCGGGCGAGCATGGTCTTGCCGGAACCTGGAGGCCCTATCATCAGTATATTGTGTGCCCCGGCGGCAGCCACCTCGATGGCCCGCTTGGCATGGTCCTGCCCCTTCACCTCGGAGAAGTCGTCGCCGTGGTCGGCGGTTTCACGGAATATCTCGCCAAGATCGACCCGGCAGGCGGGGATCTCATGATCGCCGTTCAGGAACTGCACAACCTCGGCAAGCTCCGAGACGCCGATGACCTCAATTCCCTCTACAACCGCTCCTTCGCGGGCGTTGTCGCGGGGCACCACGATTCCGGCAAACCCTGCACGTCGGGCAGCCACGGCCACGGACAGGCAGCCGCGCACCGGCTTGACGCCGCCGTCCAGGGACAGCTCCCCAAGGAGGAGATACTCCCTCAGCTTCCGTTCCTTGACCACCCCTGTGGCGGCAAGGATGCCGCTGGAGATGGGCAGGTCGAACGCGGCGCCCTCTTTCCTGATGTCCGCCGGGGCGAGGTTCACGGTTATCTTCCGGCTCGGAAACTCGTACCCGGAGTTCTTCAGGGCAGACTTCACCCGGTCCTTGCTCTCCTTGACCGCTCCGTCGGGAAGGCCCACGGTGGCGAACTGGGGAAGCCCCTGCGAGATATCCACCTCCACGTCGACGAGGATGGCGTCGATGCCGACGAGCGAACTGCTGACAACCTTGGCGAGCATGAACCCTCCCGAAGGACACGAAAACGATGCAAGCGTACCTTACAAAATTTTCTCATTATTTCCAAGTAAACTTTTCATCGCTCCATGCAATGTATGTGCGCTTCCGGCGGGACGGAAAAAGGCGAAGATACACGGCGGGATAGATTTTCCGCGGAATACCCGCAAAACAAGCAAACGGGGAATGCGCTTCCACAAGGCGCATTCCCCGTTCATGAAACCAAATTGTTTTTTTCGCTAAGGCGGACAATCCCAAAAGGATTGGACAGCGCAGGCCGCCCGAAGGGTGAGACCGGAGGTCAAATCAAAAGGACCGTTTCCGGATGGAAACTACCTGGAAAAGACGATTTCAATCTGGTCATTGAGATCCGCCTTGATTCCCGGAAAGGATTTCATCAGTTCCTTCATCCCGGCATAATTCGTCGGATCCGTATTCTTCAGGAGGCGGAGTTTTTCAGGGTCATTCCCCATCTTGTCCAGATCAAACTCGATAACGGTAACACGACTGCCGTCCCGGTGCGTTGCATTGCTCGACAGCACTTTTCCGTTCACCTCTACCACCATGGAAAATCTCATCCCTTTCACCATCTCCATGGCTTCCCGCTCCTGCTCGGGTGTGAGAGCCGGCTTTGCCTCCTGCCCTTCGGGCACGGTCTCGGTCCCGGCTTTCGGCTCCTCCTTGCGCCCGGACGGCTCGTTCCTCGGCTGAAAGACTACGAGGCGGGCCTCTTTGCCCGGCGTAAACCGGAAGACAAAGGGTTTCCCTCCGCTCTTCTCCTGCTCTCCGGAGGATTCCGCCGACATTTTCGGCCCTTCCTGGCTCAGCCTCAGCTTGTTGATGTCCCGGAACGAATAGATCGCCCGGTACCCGGTGTACCCGTTGGAGGAGATCTCCTTGCTGGAGACGAATTTCACTCCCTCGCCCATTGCTCCGGCCCGCTTCCGCAGCTCTTTCTGATCGTGGAGGGTAAAGGGCTCCGACTTCGCTTCCGGACCGGCAAAGGCCTTGGACATCTCGTCAATCTGCTTGATCACCTTGTCGCTCATGAGCATTCTTTCCTCGACCGTACCGCTTCCGTCCGGATTGACCCGGACCTTCGTCTCCACCTGGAAGCAGCCGCCGAGAAAGGCGACACAGGTTACCACCGCGGCTATCCGTTTCACTACCTTCATATCGCGCCTCCCTGTTTCCCTGATTGCGTCACGCACCGGTCTTCATGTGAAATGGCCTTTTCCGCCAAGTATACCAGTCATCCGGTATTCGGCAGGGAATCTCTTCCACATCCGGCAAAACACCGCTTGTTGCATATTTTACCGGAACGCCGTACACTTTGCCCCGTGCGGAAGGGATATTCCGACACCCTTACCGGGAGGATGACAACAATGAGATGCGAATCGTGCGGAAAAGAAATCGTCGAGGGGAGTTCATTCTGTCCCTTCTGTTTCAGCAAGGTTTCGTCGGCAGGACCCGAACCCGCCCCTGTCCCGCCCCCGCCCCCTCGAACCGGGGAAGACTTCGGCGCGCTGTTCAACCGCGCAACAAACCTGTGGAAGGACAATCTGGGCGACCTTGTGGTATTCACGTTGGTCTTCGTTCTGGTGGGATGGATACCCATCGTCAACGTCGCCTTCTTTGCCGGCTACCTGCGCGGCCTGATGAAGCTCAACCGCGGCGGCAAGCCGGAACCGTCTCAGCTCTTCTCAGCGTGGGACTGCTTCGGCAACGCCTTCGTCTACGCACTCCTCTTCTTCATCGCCATGATCGCGGCCGGTCACGTCCCGTTCTTCGGGCGACTGGCCCAGTGCGCCGTAACCGTCCTCGGGACGCCCGGCTTCTACCGGGTCGTGGACCGGAACGCCAACGCCATCGATGCGATGCAATGGGGCTTCGCAACCATCCAGCGGCAGCCCGTTCCCTGGCTCCTCGCCGTTCTCGTGGGCGGACTGCTCGGCTCCAGTGGCATGATCGCCCTCTTCATCGGCATCATCATCACCCTTCCGTGGGGTATTCTCCTGATCATCCAGCAATACGAGAAAGTCAGCGCCACCCCGTAGAAACCGGTCCCATGGAATAGCGACAAAGGAGATGGTATGAAGAAAAAGCTACTGCTCGCCGTCGTTTTTCTGCTTGTCGTTGCAACAATCGTCATGATTTTCTTCAGGTTCGGAAACAGGGATCAGGGAAAAGCACTGCGCGTGTCCGGCAACATTGAGGTCACGTCCGTGGAACTGAGCTTCAAGATTCCGGGACGGGTGCAGGATCGCCTCGTGGACGAGGGGGAGACGGTGAAGACGGGGCAGGTGGTGGCGCGGCTGGATCCCGAGGATCTGCAACACGAAACGGACGGCCGCCGGGCCGAGGTTCAGGCGGCCCGGGCCGCACTGACGGAACTGGAGACGGGCTATCGCAGGGAGGAAATCGCCCAGGCCGACGCGGCCCTGCGCAGGATTTCGGCCGACGCGGAGCGCCTCCGGGTCGATTTCGCCCGCCAGCGGCAGCTGTACAAAAAGGAAGTCATCTCCGCCCGTGATTTCGACGCATCCAGGGCGGCCTACGAGGCATCGCAGGCAAGCGTGCGCGAAGCCCGCGAACGGCTCAACCTGCTCCGGAGCGGCCCCCGGAAGGAGACCATCGACCAGGCACGCGCGCGGCTCGCCGGCGCGGAGGCGTCCCTCGCCCTGTCCGAAACCAGGCTGGGGTACGCCGTCCTGCGCTCGTCGACCTCCGGCCTGATTCTCTCCAAGAATATCGAGCCGGGAGAGCAGGTGACGGCCGGAACGCCGGTGGTGACCGTCGGCATGATGGGCGAGGTCTGGATGCGGGCCTACATCAGCGAAACCGACCTGGGACGGGTCAAGGTGGGACAGAAGGCGACCGTGACCACCGACACCTGGCCCGGCAGGAAGTATCGGGGACGGGTTTCCTTCATCTCGCAGGAGGCGGAATTCACCCCCAAGAGCGTGCAGACGCCCAAGGAGCGCGTGAAGCTGGTCTATCGCATCAAGATCACGGTGCCGAACCCGAATGGAGAACTGAAGCCGGGCATGCCGGCGGACGCGGAAATTGAAATAAAACCGGCAAAAGGCACAGGGCAAGAGGCAAAAGGTTAAAGATGACTCTTTCAGATGCGGGAACTGGTTCGCTCCATCCATACATAGCACACATCATTGTCTCTTGACTTTCGCTTTTGTTCTTGCCCTTTGCCTTTTGCCCTTTGCCTTTTGCCCTTTGCCCTTTGCCCTTTGCCCTTTGCCTTTTGCCTTTTGCCCTTTGCCTTTTGCCCTTTGCCCGGATTACATTCATGTTCGCCATCCAGACCGATAACCTGACGAAGAAGTTCGGTGACCTGACCGCGGTGGACACCCTCACCCTGTCCGTGGCCGAAGGGGAGTTGTTCGGCCTCGTGGGCTCGGACGGCGCGGGCAAGACAACCACCATGCGCATGCTCACCGCTGTCATGGAGCCCACCTCGGGGGACGCCCGGGTGATGGGGCGGCACACGGCGCGCGAGGCCGAGGCCGTCAAGGGCGAGATAGGCTACATGAGCCAGCGTTTCGGCCTCTACCCCGACCTGACCGTGCAGGAAAACATTCATTTCTACGCGGACATCTTCGGCCTGCCGCGCCGGGGACGGGGGGAGAAGATAGACGAGCTGCTCGCCTTCAGCAACCTGCTGCCGTTCCGCAAACGGAAAGCGGGCAACCTGTCCGGCGGCATGAAGCAGAAGCTGGGCCTCGCCTGCGCCCTGGTGCACACGCCCAGGGTGCTGTTCCTGGACGAGCCGACCAACGGCGTTGACCCGGTCTCCCGCCGCGACTTCTGGCGCATCCTCTACCGCCTGCTGAAGGAAAGTGTCACGATATTCGTCTCCACCGCCTACCTGGACGAGGCGGACCGCTGCAACCGGGTGGGGCTGATCCACCGGGGAAGGCTGCTGGCCTGCGACACGCCCACGAGACTCAAGGGGCTGATGCAGGGGACCATCGTGGAGGTGAGGGCCGCGGAGCCGCGCCGCGCCGCCCGCCTGCTCCGGGAACGGATGCCGCATGCGTCCGTGGGCCTGTTCGGGGACAGGGTCCACGTTGTCACCGGAAAGCCGGATGAGGCCGGACGCCTGATTGCGGCCGCCTGCTCCGGGGAGGGCATCGCACTCCTGGGGACGCGGAACGTGGAGCCGAGCCTGGAGGACGTGTTCGTATCGGTGCTGAGCAAAAATTCACAAAGCTCGGCATAACAAAACCCTATAGTCATGGATAGCTGCCAGGATATGGAAAAGAACAACGTCGCCGTCACCCTGAAGGATCTATCCCGCCGCTTCGGCGACTTCACGGCCGTCAACCGCATCAGCCTGGACGTGAAGCGGGGCGAGATCTTCGGCTTCCTCGGCCCGAACGGCGCGGGGAAATCCACGACCATCCGCATGCTGTGCGGCATCCTGGCGCCCAGCAACGGGTCGGGCACGGTGGCCGGGTTCGACATCGTGCGGGAACCGGAGCGCATCAAGACCGTCATCGGCTACATGAGCCAGAAGTTCTCCCTTTACGAAGACCTCACCGTGGAGGAGAACATCGACTTCTACAGCGGCATTTACCGGATTCCGCCGGAGAAGAAGGCCGAACGCAGGGAATGGGTCATCGACATGGCCGGGCTCCGGGAGCACCGGGCATCCCGCACCGCCGTGCTCTCCGCCGGATGGAAGCAGCGGCTGGCCCTGGGGTGCGCCATCCTCCACGAACCGCCGGTGATCTTCCTGGACGAACCCACGTCGGGCGTGGACCCCATCAGCCGGAGAAACTTCTGGGATCTCATCTACCGCCTGGCGGACCGGGGCGCCACCGTGTTCGTCACCACCCACTACATGGACGAGGCCGAATACTGCGACCGCCTGGGGCTCATCTACCGGGGCGAACTGATAGCGAGCGGCTCGCCGGAGGAGCTGAAGACACGCTTCATGAAGGAAGAGGTCGTCGAGGTCCTCTGCGATCGGCCCCAGGACGCCATGGAGAGCATCGAGAAGATAGAAGGTGTCAGGCACGCGGCCCTGTTCGGCGCGGGTCTGCACGTGGTGGCGGAAAACGCCGCGACTGCCGTGCCCGCCATAACGGCTGCGCTGGCCGGACTGGACATCACGGTACGGGGCATGGAAACCATCCTGCCGTCCCTGGAAGACGTTTTCGTTTCTCTCATCGAAGCGCGGGACCGTCTGGAGGCCGGGCAGCGGGAATTCAAGCAATGAACGTAAAAACGGCAGGCGGAGTCATCCTTCGTTCACTACGGACGACTCCGCCTGCCGTCTTCACCATGAACCGGGGCGCACCATGAAACCTTATCGCGTCATAGCGGTCGCCAAAAAAGAGTTCCTCCACGTCATCCGCGACCCGCGCAGCCTGGGCATGGGCATCGGCATCCCCATGCTCATGCTGTTCCTGTTCGGCTACGCCCTCACCCTGGACGTGGACCGGGTACCGCTGATCGTCTGGGACCAGAGCGGAACGTCAACCGGCCGGGAGCTGGTGAGCCGCTTCACCGGGTCCCGCTACTTCTCCCTGCAGAGCCATACGGACACCTACCGCGACATCGAGCGGGCCATCGATACCCGGCAGGCCGTCATCGCCCTGGTGGTGCCGCGGGATTTCGGCAGGAGCGTCGAGGCGGGACGAAAGACCTCCGTGCAGGTCATCCTGGACGGCAGCGACCCCAACACGGCCACCTTCGCCCTCGGCTACGCGGAAAGCGCCGTGTCGGGCTATTCACGCGACATCGTGCTGAAGCAGATACGCCGGGTCTCGGGAAGCGAACCGCGCCTCCCTACACTGGACGTGCGGCCCCGCGTCTGGTTCAACACCGACATGGTGTCGAGAAACTACATCTTCCCCGGCCTGATCGCGGTCATCATGATGATCATCGCCGCCCTCCTCACCTCCCTCACGGTTGCCCGCGAATGGGAGACCGGCACCATGGAGCAGCTCATCTCCACCCCCCTCACCGGCGGCGAAATGATCCTGGGCAAACTCATCCCCTACTTCACCATCGGCATCATCGATCTCGTCCTGTCCGTGCTGGTGGGCGAATTCATCTTCGACATCCCCCTGCGCGGCAGCCTGCTGCTCCTGTTCGGCCTGTCCATGATCTTCCTGGTGGGCGCCCTGTCCCTGGGGATCCTGATCAGCATCGTCACCAAAAACCAGTTCGTCGCCAGCCAGGTGGCCCTGGTGGCCACCATGCTCCCGGCCTTCCTCCTCTCCGGCTTCATCTTCCCCATCGACACCATGCCGACGGCTGTAAGGGCCATCACCCACATCGTCACGGCCCGCTACTTCGTCACCATCCTGCGGGACATCTACCTGAAAGACGTTGGGCTGGGCGTGATGGCGGGCGAGGTGGCCCTGCTGGTGGCGTTCGCGGTGCTGGTGCTGGGGCTGTCCGTGAGGAAGCTCAGGAAGAGGATCGAGTAGAATCGGGGTGTTCATGTTCGAACGTCTGAAGGCCATGCTGATAAAGGAATTCATCCAGGTGCTGCGCGACCCCCGGATGCGCTTCATCATCTTCGTCATCCCCATATTCCAGACCGTGGTGTTCGGCTACGCGGTCAACACCGACGTCCGGGACGTGAAGACGGCAGTCTACGACCTGGACAACAGCCCGGAGAGCCGCGACCTGACGTCCCGTTTCGCCGGGTCCGGCTATTTCCGGATCGTGGAGCACATCGGAGGCGAGCGGCGGGTGGGCGAGCTCCTGGACCGGGGAGCAGTCAAGGTCGTGCTGCGCATGAACAGGGGCTTCGGCGAGGCCCTGAGCTCCGGCCGGGACGCGCCGGTGCAGATGATCCTGGACGGAACCGACTCCAACACCGCGGGCATCGCCCTCACCTACGCCTCACGGATTGCCGCAAGCTTCAGCGAACGCGTGAGAATGGAACAGGCGGCCCGCGCCTTCGGCCCCGCGTTCCGGGTGGGCGGGGTGGAGACCGCGAGCCGGGCCTGGTTCAACGAAAACCTGGAGAGCCGCAATTTCTACGTGCCTGCCGTGATCGCCAACATCGTGTTCATCATCACCATGCTCCTCTCCAGCATGGCCGTAGTGCGGGAGAAGGAAATCGGCACCATGGAGCAGATCATCGTCACCCCCATCCGGCGGGGCGAATTCATCCTGGGCAAGACCGTGCCCTTCATCATCATCGGCTTCATCGACGTGGCGCTCATCACCCTGGTGGCCGCCTTCTGGTTCCACGTCCCCATCCGGGGAAGCATCCCCCTCCTGTTCGGGGCCACGGCCCTCTTCCTCATGAGCAGCCTCGGCTTCGGCCTGTTCATCTCCACCGTGAGCCGCACCCAGCAGCAGGCCATGATGAGCGCCTTCTTCTTCATCTTCCCGGCCATGCTCCTCTCCGGCTTCGCCTTCCCCATCGAGAACATGCCGCGGACGGTGCAGTGGCTCACCTTCCTCAACCCCCTCCGCTACTACCTGGTGGTCATCCGCGGCATCTTCCTGAAAGGCGTGGGCATCACCGTCCTCTGGCAGCAGTTCCTCGCCCTGTTCCTGCTCGGAATCGTCATCCTCGGCTTTGCCGTGAACCGGTTCCGGAAGACCCTGTAGTAGAGGGCAATCAGCGCGGCGCACCGCCTTACGGTTGTGTCGCAGGCCACCGTAATTTCGCCCCGGCTTTCAGTTGCCTTTCCCCATCGCTTCCTTGAGAATCCCGTGGTACGTGCGGTTCGCTTCCTTCCGGGAAACCGGAGTGTCGGGTGAACGGAGCGGGAAGACGAGGTCCGTCGGTTTCGAGTATCCGCGACTCTTCGATGTCCAACCGCGGACCGTGAAAGCCCGGAGGTCGGGCGAAACCGGGACATGTTCCGTTGATATTCCCGAGACGCGTCCCTTCGGATCCGCACTCGGAATCAGCCCCACGACCTTTTCGATGCGGGAACGGGGACCTTGGAGAAGGAATCGGACCGTACCGTCCGGAAGGTTTTCATCCCATCCGGACAGGTTGTACTGGATCGCCAACCGGAAAATCGCGGCGCGGAATCCCACCTGCTGCACCGTTCCCCTGACCAGTCCCTGGACCGCATCAATCCGGTCATCCGTACCTTCGCTGACCTCTTGGTCGGGCACAAGAGACACCGCGTGAATCGTACCGATTGGGCACGGTACCATCACAAGGGTGATCTGTACCAGGGAGAGAAGAAACAAACGCGGTATTGCACAGCTGGAAAGGAATGTACTCATGGGCAGCCTCCTTTACTGAACCCGGCGGATTCAGCCTCGTAATAGTGAATTGTCACCGGCCGCTCTGCGGCAGCAAAGAAAACTACTTCTCCGGCAGTGTCAGGGCGAACTCGCGACCCATGGCGAGCCATCGGACCAGCCCGTCATCGGAAGCCCATCCCCCGGCCGCCACCATCAGCCACCCTTTCATGGGCCTGCCCGTAACATCGAAGGGTCGAACGTTCTCCCGCGACAGCAGCTCACCGGCCGTGGCCGGATCGGTACGGACGATCAGTTCATCCCGCCAGATGCCGAAACAGATATTGCCGCCCGTCAGATAGCAGACCCCGCCGAACATCCGTTTTTTCTCAAGGTTTCCCCATCGGGCGATCAGTGCGTCGATGCGCCGCTCGATGGTTGTGTCGTAGGTCATGACCCCTCCTCGCAGGATTTCCGAAAGCCATGGTGCAAGTAAACCAGAACCGCGGCGGGATGCAACTGCGTAGCGTGCCTCCCGGCAGTAGCCCATCTTCCTCGGTTTCTGTTGATAAGGGACGCATGACTTGACGCAGGCAGCTGTCCGTCATAAAGGGGAAAAAACCGTCTACGTGGGAAAATCGGCTGTCGATGCCCACCTGGCCCATGGCGACTATGTGGGAAGATGCCGGCAGGGTTTTGCCGGAGTAAGGCTTGACGCGTTGACATCCGGCAATCCGGTGTCAGGCCTATTGAACGGAACGGGGTGGCGTCTCCGCAATCACATCTGATTGGCGACGCCACCCCATTCTTTTTTCCGGTTACCCTCGTACGACATCAGGGACACCTTTCACATTTCCACATTGGCAGAAACCTTCGCTATCGATCCCTCCTCAGGGACGGACACCTCCTCTGCAGTCGCTCAAATCTGGTACTGTGAAGTACGTGCCTCTTTAAAATTGGCGAACGACAAATCGAATTCGGCTTGTTCACACTTTACATCGGTGCCCCGACAAACACTATCCGCATTCCATCGATTGCATTCGATTCAGCCGTGCGGAAAGCACGGCATATCCGGTTGCCAGATCTTCCTTCTGGGTAATGACGCCCTCGGGGACCGTCAGGCATGCCGAGGTAAAGTTCCAGATGCCCCTGACACCCGACGCGACCAGCCTATCCGTAACGTTCTGGGCGCATCGGGAAGGGACGCAGAGAATTGCCATGCCGACATGGGTTGCCTTCAGGATCTCTTCCACCCGCGCGCTGTCGAAAACAGGCACACCATGGACCGATGAGCCAATCTTGCGCGGGTCAATATCAAAGGCCGCAATAATTCTGAGACCCAGGGTCATCAACTCCCTGTTGGCGAGAAGCGAGGCGCCGAGCTGCCCTGCCCCGAAAAGAAAGGCATCCATGCTCGCTCCCCAACCGAGGAAATTCTCAATGCGCTTGATCAGAAGGTCAATGGGGTACCCAACGCGGGGAGTCCCGGTGACCCTGAGCAACTCGATGTCCTTGCGAACCAGAATCGGAATAATGCCCATCTGCTCGGCAAGGTAGGAGGACGCTACATACGCCTTACCCCGTGCGGAGAGTTCCTGGAGGAGAAAGAGGTACTCGGGGAGGCGCCTGACAGTGGGCAGTTTGTCCATTTTTTGAGCGTGTTTTTTCATGGGTAGTCCTGTTGATTCATGCCTGATCCCGGCAGATGAAATCCCTGGAGCGTTTCGCCATCACGCCGCCCGACGATGCGTTTCAGCAGGGGACGTACCGGTACCCGCGGCGGCCCGGTTCTTCTTGCGTGCGGGCCGAACCAGGCGCTCGAGAGGAGGCAGAGGCGCGACGGAGACCTCGGCAAGGGCATCGAAGTGCCAGACTTCCGCTTCCAGGGACAGGCCGAATTCATTGTACTCATCCAGGCGCTGCCCATACTTGTTCAAGCCTGCCTCAACCAGTCTCGCGGTGTTCCTGTTCTCTGCCATGTCAATCTCCTTTCCTGTGTTTTTCCGGGTAATGGTGAGAACCATGCTCCGGCATGGTTTCCCCAGCCGTGCTTGCGGCTGCGTTTTCAACCCGGGTGACGGAAGAATTCTTGGTCCGGACCGCATGCCATATGCGGTCATACCTGGTGTCAAGTATGTCACAAATCAGGAAAGGGCTTTGTAAGGGAATTCGTAACAGAGGGGGTGCAAATGCCTCAAGGAATAGCGGGGGCGGGCGGATTTGATGAGGGCTGACTAATCGAGCGAGGTCAGCCCTTCGCGTATGGCGATTTTGGTGAGTTCCGCGATGGAGTTTACCTTGAGCTTGTCCATGAGTCGCTTGCGGAATGCTTCCACGGTTTTTATGCTCACATCCAGGGTGAAGGCGATTTCCTTCATGTTCTTCCCTTCCGCGAGCAGCTGCAGGACTTCCCGTTCACGCGATGAAAGTGAAAAGATCTCGGAAGGGTTCTCCCCCTGCTGCTTCTTTACCAGGTCCTTGACGACAATCGAGGATATCTTCGGGCTCAGGTACGTTTCTCCCTGCAAGAGCGTCCTGATTGCGCGCAACAATTCGTCGGAAGCGCACTCCTTCAGCAGGTACCCCCGTGCGCCCGCATTGAAGACCTCGATGACCATGCGCTTGTCATGGTGCATGGAAAGTATCAGGACCTTTATTTCGGGATGCTCGGAGGATATTCGTCGGGTTGCCTCGATACCGTTCATATCGGGCATGGCAATATCCATGATGACGATTTCGGGCTTGAGTTCATCCACGAGCCGCAAGGCGGTTCTGCCGTTGTCGGCTTCGGCGATGACGCCTATCCCTTCCTCATGGTGGAGGATGGCCTTCAAACCGTCCCGCACGATCTGGTGATCGTCGACAATCATGACGAATGTCTTCATTACGCTCCTCCCTGAACTTCCGGACGTTCCGGGTTCACCGGCACGCGGAGGGTGATGCGGCTTCCCGCGCCGTGTTGTGAAGCTATGGCCATGCTTCCCCCCAGGTACTCAATCCTCTGCTTGATGCTGAAGAGCCCGATACAGTTATTCTTGTTCCCCGGCATAAGGACCTGCGCGGCATCAAACCCCGACCCGTTGTCTTCCACGCTTATTTCAATAGTATCCGCAAAACAGCTCAACGAGACCGAGACATGTTCCGCACGCGCGTGTTTCTCTATGTTGTGCAGCAACTCCCGCACCATTCTGTACAGGGTGCCCCGCAGGTTTTTCCCGATAGACTTTGTTTCCCCTTCCTCCGCAAAGTCGACGATAATCCCGCTCTCTTCCTCGAATTTCTCGCACAGGGACTGCACTGCGGCATCAAAACCGATCATATACAGGATCGGGGGACTGATTTCGAAGGTCAGGGATCGGATACAGGTGATTGCCTGCAGGATCAGATTGTATGCCTTTACCAGATCTCCGCATGTATTGCAGCAATCGGGATTTCCCGCAAGGGCATCCAGCTTCATCTTGGCCGCGGCAAGCTTTTGGCCGACCGTATCATGGAGTTCCGTGGCAATGTTCTGGCGCTCCCGTTCTTCCGTCATGGCCAGTTCCGTGGCCAGCTTTCTCAGCTGCTCCCGCTGGGAAATCAGGGCAAGCTCGGCCACCTTGCGGTCGGTGATGTCCATGCCCACCAGCTGGAATTCCTGCAGGTCGCCTTTCCCGTCGAGGATCGGGCAATCGCTCCATCGCATCCAGACCGGACCATTGTCTCCGCTGGACACCTCATGTTCGTAGTATGCCAGCCTCGGGTGATTGATCAGAGACCGGACATGTCTCATGAGATCCCGTATGTTCTCCGTTGCTATGAAGTCCAGGAAGGATTTGCCGATCAGATCCTCCCTCGACTTGCCGAGCAAGCGGCAGTACGCTTCATTCACATAGGTCAGGGTCGTGTCGGGAAGCCAGCGGCACACTGCTTCCACCTGGTTTTCCACCAGCGCCCGGTAGCGGGCTTCGCTCTCGCGGAGCGCCTCCTCGGCCAGTCTCTGCTCGGTGATGTCGCGATCCGTTCCGATGATGCGCACGGGAATGCCGGACGCGTCAACCTGGACCTCGCGGACCCCGTGCCAGATGCGCACCTGGCCGGTGTCGCGCCGGATGATGCGGAACTCGTGGTCGTACTGCGTCGCCACGCCGCGTATGACCTCGTCGAGATTCCGACGGCGGACGCCCCGGTCGTCGGGATGCACCGTATCGGTGATGAAGTCGTCCAGGGGGACGGGGGGGTAGTCCGGGGGGAGCCCCGCGAGCCGCTTCAGGCCGTCCGAGACATGAATCGTGTCGCCGGCAATGTCCAATTCCCAGCTGCCCCACCCGGCAACGCGCTCGGCCTCGGCCATGAGCGCCTCGCTTTTGTGCAGCGCCTCCTCGGCCAGCCTCTGCTCGGTGATGTCGACGAGATACCCTTCGATACAGAGCGGTGCGCCGGATTCGTCACGCACCATGCGCGCGCTGATGGAAACCCAGATCTTCCGCCCGTCCTTGCGGCGGAATTGAACCTCCCGGCCGAGAACCTCTCCCTGTTCCAGGATGGATGCCGTGATTGCATCGCGGTCCTCCGGATTTACGTAGAGCTGGCGCCGCACATCGCGTACGCAGGAGATCAGCTCATCGGGCGAATCATAGCCGGCGATGCGGGCCATGGCCGGATTGACGCTCAGAAAGCTGCCCTCGAACGTTGTCTGGAACAGGCCCTCCACGGCCTGTTCGAAAATCCCCCGGTATTTTTCCTCGCTTTCGCGCAGGTCCTCCATGGTCCTGGCGAGCCTGCCGGTCATCACGTTGAACGCCCGGGCCAGCGTGCCGATCTCGTCACGGGAACGCACCTCGACCGTCTGGTTCAGGTCGCCCTCGATGATGGTCTCCACGGCCTCCTTCATCTGGTTGACGGGGCGCGCAATGGTGCGGGCCACGAGCACGCCGAGCAGTCCTACCAGGAGGATGATGGCCAGGCCGGCGACGCCCATGTAGCTGGTCATCCTGACGCGGCCGCCGCTCAGGACCTTCTGATAGGCCTGCAGCTCGTCCTCGTACACGCTGGTTCCGATGACCCAGTCCCACGGCTCGAAGTAGGCGAGGCGGGCGATTTTCCAGCGGGGGCGGGGTTCGCCGGGATTCTGCCAGAGATAGCGCTCGGTTGCCAGCTCGCCCTGCTTCAGCCTGGTCGCCTTTTTGATGAGCTCCTGGATGACCGGCCTGCCGTCGCGGTCCCTGGTCTCCCAGATGCTTTCACCGTCGCGCCTGCCGTGCTGGGAGATGACGTAGCGGCCCCGCTGTTCGCCCTTGCCGCCCAGGACAAAGACATAGCCGGTCTTGCCCACATTGGTCTGCAGAACGGCCTGGCGCAGCAGGGACTCGACGCTTTCCTGCTTGACGCCGACGTACAGCATTCCCACCAGCCTGCCGCTCCTGTCCCTGATCGGCTCGTAGGCGGTCAGGGACCATGCGTTGACCACATACGCGCGGCCGTGGTAGGTCTTTCCCTGCAGGATTGCCGAGATGACCGGGTTGGGGGCGCCGTCGGGATTTACCGCCGGGATGTAGGTGCCGATGGCGCGTTTTCCCTCGACGGTCCTGACCGTGGTGGCGACGCGGAGCATATCGCCCTGGCCGTTCATGCGCTGGAAAATGGTGGCTGTTTCGCCGATGAGCCGGGTCATTTTATCGACCACCACGGTCTTGGCGGCCGGGTCGGTATCGCGGCCGAGCCACCTGCCGCCCACCAGCATCCTGGGGAGCTGGATCGACGACAGCTTGCCGGTGAACTGGTTGATCGTCGTCCAGGGTTCGGTTTCGGTCGACATGCTGATACCGCCCGCTTCGGAGAGGATGTGGCGCGCGGCGTTGAGATTGTAGTCGATCTGCTGCTGGATGGCGTCATTCTCGGACCGCACCAGGTTGTACACCCCCTGGGTGATGTGATCCAGGTCGGCATTGATGAGCGTGTCCACCTCCCGCTGCGCCAGGGTGTGATACTGGCCGCTCTGCCACACGGCAAGCGCCACCAGGGCGACCGCCGTAATCAGCACGCTGACCGCTCCCAACAGGGATACCTTCACATGGAGCCTGAGATCCCGCAAGAAATTGAGCATGGTTTTCCTGAAGAAGGCAAAGAGATTTCCGGGATTGGGTCGCCGAGGGAAACCCCTCCCGGAGTACGGAAAATATCCTTGAAATCGGGTTGTTCGGCATCTTAGCAGATATCAGGCAGCCATTCCAAGAGGGAGTTTGGAAACACGTGTACTATTCGCATGTCGATACTTTTTTACTGATATTCGCCTCTTATGACCTCGCATGCCTGGTCCATGTGAGATGTTCGGAGAAAAGCGCATCCGTATCCCGTCCGGGATCGTCCGTGGTTATCTCTGTGATGATGTGGCTCGGCTTTTTCTTGCACTGTGCGCATGACGGTTGATGACATTCGGCTATGAAACCACGTCGCTCCCATCGCGTAAGAAGAGCTGTTGACAGGGAAGGCGAAAAGTGCAATAAAAAGTCACTTAATTTTTTTTAGTTTTAATTTTTAATGTCCCGGCGCATATCGTTTCATCACAAAGGGATATGGCTCGTCACCAGGGGGAGGTCCGGTGCTTGAGAAAAGGCCGCACAGATCAGATTCCAAATGATCGTGCGGCCTTTTGTCTTTCCTGGGCGCCGCCTCAGTTCAACCGATTCCGCAGCCGCCATCACCGCCCTTTCCCACCCTCTCCGACAGGATTTTGCGAGCGAAGACGACGGGGCTTCGCGCCGGAAGGATACCCATGAAATCGCGCCTGAATCTCAAGCCGGGGCAAAAAGGGACGAAGAAGCTGGTCGAGCAGTACGGCAGGTCGCTGCTTTACGTCCGGTATCGATACGATGAAGCGCGCGGGGTCCGGCTGAAGACGGTCGAAATCGTAGTGGAGGAAAAGCCGTGGAAGCCGGACCTTCGGCAGCGGGACGAGGAAATCGTATCGATTCATGTTGCGTATAACGAAAAAGAGCTTCGTGACATGCTGAAAGCAGCGGGTGGGAAATGGGACCCGGAAAAGAAGGTCTGGCTCGCACAGTATGGCCTGATCCGCGGAACGGAACTTGAGAAAAGGATTTTGTTACAGGAAGGTAAACTGGGGCGCAGGAAGTAGGCATCTCATAGTAGATACTGGAAATATCTCATATGGGATACCTGAAGGATGGTCGCGGTATCTTGTATAGGATACCTTGCGGCATCCTATATGGGATGAAGGAAATGCATCCCATATGAGATACCGCATCCTGCATGAGATGCTTTTTGCGGAAATAAATATGCCATCTGGGAAGATCACCGGTTCACGCGCGCGCGTGAACCGGTGAATAACATTGTTGAGCGAGAGAAAAAAGAATGAGCAATCGAACCAAGGTCCTTCAAAACTGCCTGAAAGAGCTACTGGCTCCACAGCTTGCGGAGCATTTTTTCTCTTTTGACGGAAAATATACTTTTCGTTCCATTAATCGGGCACAGCAAACGGTGAGAATCATCGAGTTCCAGCCGGGCATCAAATCGATGAGCGGAAAGTTTACGATCAATTTGGGCATCTACTCACCTCAACATTTCGCAGGGCCTTCCGCGTCAACGGTTGAAGAAGCGACCACAGGCTACTGTCAATTTGCTACGCGCCTTGGTTGCGCAAGAAGAATTGGTGCCTTTTGGCTCAGAGTGTTTGGAGAACCGGACAGATGGTGGAAGCAAATTCTCTACAAGCCGCGAGATATCTGGTGGGACTACAGCGAAGAAAAATATAAGACAAGTAAAAGCGTGAACGAATGTGCCGCTCTTATCCTTGATATCGGTCTGGAATGGCTTGAGAAAAAGGATGATTTGGAGGCATTGCAAACATTGCAGAACTACAACCTGGAAAAGAAAAAAGTCTAACGCCCAACCAGGCAGAAGCAGCGGCCTAAAAACCGCCGCTGTTCTCCCACACCGTTAGTGCGAGAACAAGATGACATACACTTTCGAGATACATCCTCAAGCCCTCAAACGCCGGTTTTCCGTGTATGTCGTTGTGGCCCAAGGAGACAAGGAAACGCTTCTCTATGTGGGGAAGACCGGTGACAACCGGGAAGGCTGCAATCCGCTTATATCGAGGTGCGGCAACCATTTCTCATATAACGAGATCCATAGCCAAGTTCGGAACAAAATCGAAGCGCACGAGAACTGGCGATACACGTATGTATTCGACCACTTCGACGACTATTGCGATGACGCTGTTGAGCGCCGTCAGCGAATAGATCGAATCAACGAGATGGAGCGATGGCTGAACATGCAAATTCAAAGAGCAATAACGGGAAGTGTCGGCGTTCGCCTATTGAATCCATATGGTGCCCGCGGTTATTGCAGCAATACTGAGAAGCAGAAGCGATCGGCGTTTCGAACTCCAGAGACGGAGCAAAAAGTAGTTAACATCGTTGAGAACGTGAAGCAATTGCTTGGGTTAACCACGCGCTCGGACCATGAACGAGTATAAACCCGCCCAACAGGTCAAGAGCAGAACCGTTAGCGTGAGAAGAAAGAATATGAATAAGATAAAGACGTTTACAGAGGTTGTCCGAGAGCAGATAAACAATGGTAGCACCAATGCAGGCAAAAAGTATAAAAACGCGATAAGGCCAATATATGGGTGCGACGACAAAGGAAAGCCACTTCACATTGGAACGTGCGTTTTAGTGAAAATAAGAGGTTGTCGGTATCTCATTACAGCAGCACATGTTGTCGACGAAAGTCGAAATACAACTTTGTATGTCGGAGGTGACAGTCTTATAGAGATTCACGGTGAGTTCATTTGCACTTCAAAACCTAATAATGATCGTTCACAAGATCACTATGACTTCGGTTTTCTTAAGTTGTCACCACAATACTTGGAAGATCTCAAAGCTGTCAAATTTATTGAAGAAGCTGATTTTGCAAAAAATATCACGCTCACTGAAGGAAGAGCTTATGTTGCAATGGGCTTTCCCAATTCTCAAAACAAAAAAATTGACTCCGTAAAAAAATCCATTACGCCTCGGTTCGCCAAATATACTTCAACAGCAAAATCAAAGCCTGAACTATTTAAGAGGCTGAATTTGACCGGAAATGACCACATCGCAATTGACCACAACAAGAAATACTCTCGAAATCCAGATGGAAGCATTACAAATTCGATTCGGCCTCGTGGAATGAGTGGCGGTGCATTGATCGACTTGGGTCGCTTGGTGACACCCGAAGAACTAAAAAAATCAAACGTTGATCCAGGGTTTCTTGCAGGAATTTTGGTTGAGAAGCATGATGAATTCAATGCAATGCTTTCTGTAAAGATTGACCTAATATTGGACGCGATATTGAATGGTGGCTAACTGTATTCGCTAACCATCGGCAACACCGGTCAAGCCGCTGGTGCCTCAGCCCCGTTGATAAGGATATATTGAAATAACCATTCAAAATCTATCAGTTAGCATACTCTTTACTTTGGAGCCGAACTATGACAGTGATTGCAAGCTTTGCAATTAATGGTTGCCCTGTGCTGGTGGGGGATTTGCTGCTTTCAGGCAAAGAAGACTCGACAAGATCGTGCCACCTTCCCACTGTTGGCGAAGTAACAAAAATCTTCCCAGAAGGTAGTGGATATGTTCCCGTGGGAGTTGCTCAGAAGATTTATATTGTAGACGACGACTTTGCCTTAGCATGGGCGGGTTCTTTAATCCAAGCAAAAACCGCTATAAGTTCAATTGTCGATATGAACAGTAAGGTCAAATTTACTCCAGATTCTTTGTGGGAATTTATAAAACAGATCGAACTCGACCCAGATTATTCGGAATTAAGTTTAATATGTATGATAGGAGACGGCACAAAAATAGACAGGTGCAGCATACGGGCCAGTTATTTTTACTCAGATGAACTTGGAGAAGTGTTTGTTGCTGGTACAGGGTCGGAAGCAATAATTAATTACCTAAAGCAAGTCGTAAAACAAAAACATAATTTTCCAGAAGACCCCCTTACTTCGGCTATCAGTTTGTCAGTTAATATTTTTGGTTGTTTGATTTCAGATGAGATGGCTATGCCAAATGAATATGGATTTCACAGCCTGCAAAATTATTTTGGTGCTGGATATGAAATTGCTACTTATCTTGACCATAAAGTAACTAAAATCGATGACATAATACAAGGTTACTGGACAGCACATGTAGATGGTGCTCGCGTTAATTTTGAGATGTTTCCTTTTCGAATGTATAAATATTACTATATAGATAAGAACCTGTATATCTTTAGCTCAACCTTTATCCTAACGAATATTGATAAAGAGAATATTCCGGAAATTGATATTAAGAAAGAGATACACATTGTTCAGCCGATAATAGCCAATTGTAGCATCACTGCAAGGCTTGATGTTGAACCTAAACTAACCGCTAAATGGAATATCAGCCATGTGTTGCTAGCAAAACGCGATGGTAGTGTACAGGGTGTCTCAAGACTGGATTATCGACCAAACGGAGAGTCGCTTATCAAAATTAGTCACGAAGGAATTGAATTTGACAAAGATTTGCTGGATGACCTGATGAAAAGACTGTACAGGCACGTATAGAGAGAAGGCTTAGGAAACGACTCCGTCATTATACCTATATACCTATAGAAGATCGTGCAAGTATACGATGTTCCAACCAAACCGTAGGACCTGCCCAAAATCCCAGCAGGTCAACGGCTGGCCCGTTGGTAGTAAAGGAACGAATAGATGACACGAGGGCGAGATTTCTTGTCAAGAGTTTAACATAGGAGGAAGTGTTCATGGGTGTAATTGCAGGAGGAGAAGACATAGGTGTCGGAGAAGACATAGGTGTCGGGGCTACACATTTGACAAATCATCCTTCCTTTCCAGACTAGCGGCAGGACCACTCATCGGTCGAAGGAGAAGGGCATGGGAAGACAGTTAAGAATAGAATATCCGGGCGCTTACTATCATGTCACAGCTAGAGGAAACGAAAGGAAAGAGATATTCAAAAGCGAGAGGGACAGGGAAAGGTTTCTGGAATATCTTGAGTCGTCGGTTGTTCGCTACGGCGGAATAATTCATGCCTATTGCCTTATGAACAACCATTACCACATTTTGCTCGAAACGCCTTCAGGAAATCTGTCGCAGATAATGCAGCATATAAATGGCGCCTATACCAATTACTTTAATACCAAGCGCAAGAGATCAGGCCACCTTTTCCAGGGGAGATACAAGGCAATCCTTATAGAAGCCGATGAATATGCCTCGGAACTTTCGCGCTACATCCACTTGAATCCGGTAAGGGTCGGCGCCGCTTCAACTCCTGACAAATTTCGATGGTCCAGCTATCAAGACTATATCGGGCTGCGGAAATCGGCTAACTGGCTTACAACTCAATTCATCCTCGGTCTTTTTGACGATTCCGCAGCGTCTGCGCAGAAGAAATACCGCGTGTTCGTGGAAGAGGCCATCGACGAAGAGCGCGAGAGCCCTCTCGCATGTGTGGTGGCTGCCACTATTCTTGGGAGTGCCGATTTTGTAGCGGAGATTCAGGAGCGGCACGTATTGGCAAAACCGGCAGACCGAAACCTTCCGGCCCTACGGCAACTCACGAAAAAGCCAGCAATCGATAACATCGTTGAAGCCGTAAAGGAGACCTTGGGAGAAGATAAACAACTGGCGGCGAAGGTTGCTATCCACCTCTGCCACAAATTTAGCGGGGAAAAGCTGAGGGAGATAGGCAAACGCTTTGGAGTAAAGGATTCGGCGGTATCCCAGGCAAGTAGAAGATTTCTGGCTGAGATGGACAAAGATAAGAATTTGAAGCAGACGGTGGGTAAACTCATAAAAACCATTGGACTGTGAAATGTGTAGCCCTGACACCTTTGTTTCACCTAGCCCTGACACCTTTGTTTCACCCACGAAGGCAAAGGACTGGAAATACGAAGAAGAGTACCGAGAACTCGTCGCAATTAGGGATTGTCAAACGTCAGAAGGTTCCTATTACACGAACTCAATCGTTTGGTACCATGGGGCTAAAAAGCAAAGAGTCCTAAAGGAAGTCATTTTAGGCGCTCATTGTACGGTGTGTCCCACATATATCCGCAAAACTTTGGGCCAGAGCGAATTCAAGGATGTCGCTGTGATGAAGGCTCGTTTGAGCGCGGACAAATTCGAGGTCGAATCCGAGAACGTGCCTTGAAGGGTCAACTCTCCATTTCCTATTTTTTGTATAGGTAAAAGGGGAGACTATGGGGTCAGGCCTTGACAACTTGAATATGGCTAACCGTACAAAAATATAAGCGTTTCCAACCAGAAAATAGGGGGGACAATGGGGTCTACCATTAACAGGAGGAGGCTATAGGACTTGATAACTTGACTTTGCTTCGAATATCAAACTATCAAGTCCTGACCCCACTGCCTTGACCCCACTGCCTGACCCTGACACCGGTAGTTTCGCTGTGTCGGTTATGAAGCCCCTTCGTGCCCATCGTGGAAGAAGAGCTGTTGACAGGGAAGTTGAAAAGTGCAATATAAGCCTCTGAAAATTGTTTTACTTTGATATTTTAATGTCCCAGCACATATCATCTCATCGAGAAGTGATATGGTGCATCACCAGGGGGAGGTCCGGTGCTTGAGAAAAGGCCGCACAGATCAGATGTCAAATGATCGTGCGGCCTTTTGTGTTTCCCGGGCGTCGCCTCGTTCCACAGCCGTCATTATCGCCCCTCCCCACCCTCTCCGATAGGATTTTGAGACCGAAGATGACGGGGCTCCGCGCCGGAAGGATGCATGCAGAATGGAGACCTGCCCCCTCAGGTTGTGAAAAAAGGAGGCATCAATGGGTAATTCAAGAAATCAAATGGATATCAGGTATCAAGTTTTTATTAGCAGCACATTCCGCGAACTTGGAGAAAAAAGAAAAGATGCAATAAAAGCAGTCGTCGATGCGGGACATATTCCAATAGCACTGGAGAGGTTTGGTGCAAGCCGGAAAAAAGACCTTGAAGTAATAGAAAAAACCATGAAAGAGAGCCAAATATATATTGTAATTCTGGGTCATCTTTACGGTTCCAGAATTAAAGGCAAACCTAAGAGCTATACAGAATTCGAATACGATCTTGCAAAGAAAAACGGGCTCATAATACTTCCGTTTGTAATGAATGAAAATCACATAAAAAGCAAACGCTCTGAACTAAATAGAGACAATGAAGACGATAATAAAGAACTTAAAAATGAGGATTTGCTTGGCAAGTTTCTCAAAAAGGTGAGAGATGAGCATTTTTATAAATCTTGGTGTGATGACACAGATATAGAACTTGAAGTTTCGAAGTCTCTAACTCAGTTGTTTAATGATAAAGAAGAAAGCTTAAAAATACCTCCTGGCTTCATTAAGTCTGTTACACCTTTAGACAATGTTATTATTGATGCTGTAAGCACTAACGAATTTGTACGAGAAGCAGTGATTGCCATAAGTAACTTCAAAAGTTTAGACAGCAGAATTAACGATGAATTCGTGTCAAAGAAAAAAGCCTCAGCACGCTTCTTTTGGCAAACATATGGGAATCATATTGTTGACAATAAAATTGATTTATTCCTTGAATCAGGCTCAACTACGGCTTATGCTGCCAACGAAATGAAAAATGAACTTAAGGAGCACGTACATATCCAAGAAGACGGAAGTCTGAGCATTGATATTAAAACAAACAATGCTTTAGTCTTCCTGCAGTTTTGGTTAAGCGCACGAATACCGTGCAGTATGTTTCCCTGGGGTAGTCCAGAGGGAAATTTCGGGGCTTCCTTTGGGCCTATTTGGAAACTAATAAAAAGAGACCCAACTTATCCCCCAGCCAAACTGACTGAGAAGGAAAACAATGCAATAAAGCAATTACAAGAGGCAGCATTTGGACTAAAAAATGATGGGAACAAACAACGACTTTTGATCTTGGCTATCAGCGCGTTACAGCTCAGTACTGATCCATTATTTGATAAGCCAATTCCTCAGGACAGTTCATCAAACTGCATAGGACTTCATGTGGGTAGTTATTACAATAAAATATTTAAGCTATTTTTATACACAACTGACTTGCCTTCTATTATTTGTCTGCATGAAGATAAGATAGACAGTCAAATAAAGGTAGGACACTGCCATTTCTTGTTTGAATCACCCGATGATTGGAATCGGTTTTTACAGGAAAAACCGCTTGCTTTTAGTGTGGGATGTAATATTGCAAATCTTGATACACTATCAGCCCGTTTTGAAAAGATAGGTTTTATCATTGACAAATGCAATAATATGCAAAACACGACTGCCTTTATTGCCAAAAATCAGTTATTCGTCGACAAATTCGAAAAGTTACAGATGGAACCATAAAGAAGGGATCAAGGGGCAGGTCTGCATTCAACACTAAATCGACTCGATTGAAATGCATACAGTCAGATGGAAGTTGAAGCAAAGACATGGCTACACCCTTCGGATCGTGGATAGACATAAAAATGTAGAAAAGACTCCTTAACTTGTCATTTGAGAGAATCAAATGGAGAAATAGAAATTCATCGGATGTCAACCATGGATATAATATTACAAGTAATGCGGAAGCCATGTAATAACTTACAATGAAATATACTCTTTTATTGACTGGTAAAACACCTCCATCAACCTGAAATATACCAAGTCAACATGATATATATGGCATTCTGTTCTACATAACTCATGGTCATAGACCGAATCGGGTATTGCTCTTTCAAGGAGGGGAACAACATGAAAGTGGTTGTGAAACTATCGGCAGGATACTATTTGGCGATTGCATTCTTTTGTGCAATGTGGGGTCTTGGATTGATTCTGCACTTTCTGGTAAATAACCGGGTATTCCCCAGGATACTGGATGAGGAGGGAATTACAACCAGAAGCGGCAAGAGGCACCTTTGGACGGACCTCGTTAACTGGGAAAGACATAGATTAGTGGCCGGAGGTTCAGGTGGCTTCCGAATCACAGGAAATATTACCCTATTCTTCAAGACTGGAAAAGTTCTTATAGGGTCATTTCCGATACAAAATCTAAACGAGGTTCTTGTCTTTCTTACAAAACGACTTGGTTACAGCGTCACCCCGGGATAATTACCCAACTTTCGCGCTTGTGAATTTGATGATAACGTGTCGATATATTTATGGTTAAGCCGATTATCGGGGCCGAAAGCAGCAAGGGGTTCCCCCGGAATTTTCCGCTTTGTTTCCTTGAGACATCGGTTCTCCCTTGACAACCCCGGAAACCGGGTACTATTTGAATTGACGGATAAGATTGGATGATAAGCGCTGGCCTGATAAAGACAGACTCCTGTCCTTGAGGAGGTAAAAACAATGTCAACAGTCTTTGTCCTCGTCGAGAAACCAGGATACGCGGGTGGGCTCATATTAGAGATGGACGACACCTGTTCGTGGACTTGGCGAACCATGCGGGGAGGCCGGTATATACCGATCGGCAGGCATGGAGGTGTCGGAAGAGTGGAAGATGCCGCTGAAAGCTCCACTTCTACCGGAACGTTCCGATGTGTGGAAACGACCCGCAACGACAGCCAAGGGCAGGTCAGACTCCGCAATGAACCTGCCATAGCGCTGTACGGGGTCAATTCCCAGGCAATGGTGGTTGGTGCCTGGGGACCCCGTATGTCCGCTATCTCCGGGCGCGGATACCTGTTCGCCTCAGCAGATCCGTCTTTTCAGGGGGACATCAACTGGAGGTTTATAGAGCACCCCTGACCTTAAGAGCCCAGGCAACGGGCAAGCGAGCATTTTGTGTCGGAGAGGCAGAAAAGCCAAGGGGTCAGATCTAGGGAAAGCATCAGGGATCAAGTCTACATTCTACACTACATGGACTCGATCAAACTGAATACAGTAAGTGGAAGTTGGAGCAATGACAGGGCTACAACCTTCGGAACGTGGATAAACAGGAAAAAAGTAGAAAGAAGACCTGACCCTTTACATTTGAATTCACCAGCAAGTAACCTCCCATCAAGGAAGTCCCCGGCCCCACTTTTCCCCGCAAAAAACCGTCCCGGTTCACCACGGCGGTTATGCCATTATGCAACGAATGGTAGAGTGCATGAATTCCGGAGGAATGTCCCCGAAATTCTCACAGTGATACCATACCTATTAACAAATGGTGCCAGTGGAAACTGGTTTGGTGTCCCTGAATTTTCCGAATTTCCGCGAAGTGCGCGACCTGATTCCATGCGAAAACGAGAATGATGACAAAAGGCACACAAGAAGGTATGATATCACTATGAAGCCAATCAACTGGAATTCCGATAAGAACTTGGCGTTCAAAGCTGAGCGAGGGATTTCCTTCGAGGAAGTGCTGGTAGCTGTTTCGCAAGGGGCGCTCCTTGATGTGGTCGAACATCCAAATAAAGAGAAGTACCCGAACCAGCGCATATTTATCGTCCGGATTCGCGGCTACGCCTTCTTGGTTCCTTTTATTGAAACGGATGGAGAAATCTTTCTGAAGACAGTCATTCCGAGTCGAAGCGCTACCAAGAGGTACATTTCAAAGGGGAAGAGCGATGAGTAGGAAATTAAAATCTGAAGATGAAGAAAAAAAATACGAAGATGAAATCCTGGAATCATATGAGAGCGGAGAGTGGAAGTCAGTGGCCAATCTTGACGACGAGATTGCCCGGTACGCTTCAAGTGCTACAGCCACCCTTACCAAAGATAAACGTATTAACATCCGGCTTTCTTCTCGGGACCTCGAAGATATCCAAATGAGGGCCGCTGAGGAAGGCATGCCCTACCAGACACTTATTGCCAGTATCGTTCACAAGTATGCCAGCGGCCGGCTCGTCGAGGCCGTATCACGTCCATCCAAGCGCTCAACCGGTCGCGCAAAAAAACTGCGCGCCGGTTAGCTCTCCCGCGTTATAACGAATAGGGCTATTATCACAAAACCAGAGCGACGGAGATATCCATGAAAACCCTCAGACAGGTATTAAATACAATATTAGTTTTCCTATTTATGGCGATTTCCGTCCGGGCAGCTGATGATATTAACATCGAACGTATGGCAACGTGTCAGGATTCATGGTTTGAATGGAAAAATGACCCATCGAAACTAGAAAATTTAGCTAAATATATAATGTCGAATTTCGTAGAAAAGGAAAACTCCGCGTTTCTTGTTCCAAAGTCGGAAATATCTGCTTTTGGACTTAAGGTTGTTCAGTTGTTCCCTGGAAGCATTGGAATGGCTGTCGGTTTTTCAGCTATTGTGGAAGCTGATTTCAAGACGACCCGAGCGAGCCTGGAAAAAAGGCTGAATAAATCTTTCAAGAAATGTGAAACAGGTGATAACATGCTTACATGTGAGTTGGAGATTGGCGAAAAAAAGACCATTCTTTTATTGGCTGAAGAAGACGGAAAAATTGTTAATACTTTGTTTGGATGCTTCTATTACTATGAGAAATAATAGTAATGTCTGTATTTTGAGTGAGCTTGACGTTTTGTTGTTGGTAGAACCCTGAAGAGTCATGTCTCAACAATCAACAGTAAATGACAATTGCCGAGACTCTACGGACGCGTGCACCCATAGTCACGTGATATGCCAAGAAATTCCGTAATCAGCACGCTGACGGCTCCCAGCAGGGACACCTTCACATGGTGCCTGAGATCCCGTAAGAAATTGAGCATGGTTATCCTGAAGAAGGCAAGGTTATTTGCGGAATTGTAGCGCGCCAGGTACCCTGGATACAAGATGAGAGTTGCTACGCCTACCGGAATCATCCGTCACAGACTTCTAGCGCGTCCTCGGAGCGACCCGCCAGATCTCGCCGCCGTCGGTCGCAACGTACAGCGCGCCGTCCGGTCCCTGCACCAGCGAGCGGATGCGTTCCCCGGGCAGGCCCGGAACGGTCGTTGTCCCGACCGTCTTGCCCGCTGAATCCAGCTGCAGGATCACGATGCGCTCACCGCGCAGGAAACCCACCGCCAGCCGGCCGTCCCACGCCTTCCAGTGCACCCCACCCAGGAAAACGCTCGGGCTCATTCCCTCGGAAACGCCCTGGTTGCTCCAGGAGGGGCGGAGCGCGCCCGGGAACTTGGCCATGTCGGTCATGGGGGTCCGGCTGCCGTCGCGCTTGTTGGAGGTATAGCCGCAGTAGTCGTTCATGCATGCGACGCCGGGCTCCGGCTTGGGGTCCCAGCCGCCGTTGCCGCCGGGCGCCAGCGGAGTGACCTCGTCGCTGTGTCCGGGTCCGTGCTCGCTGATGAAGGGGCGGCCGGTGCCGGGACGGAACGCTATCCCCTGTACGTTGCGGTGGCCGTAGGTGAAGATGCGCGGGTCGCCGCCGGCAGGAGTGCTGTTGCCCGGCGCGGCCGTGCCGTTGCGGTCGATCCGCAGCACTTTGCCGCCCAGGCGGGCGAGGTCCTGGGGGAGGTAGCCGTTGTGGTTGTCCCCGGTGGTGACGTACAGGTAGCGGTCGTACGGGCTGAAGCGGATCCGCCCGCCGCTGTGGATCCCCGACCCGCCCCAGCGGTTGGCCCGGGTCTTGAACGGAATGTCGGTGACGATGTCGCGGCGGTCGCTGACCGAGGTATAGCCACGGTCGACTCGGAGGCGCACCACCCGGTTCGTTTCAGGGCTCGACAGGTTCGATGCCATGTAGACGTAGATGAAGCGGTTGGCGGTGAAATCCGGGTCTACGGCCACGCCGAGCATGCCGCTCTGGCCTTTGCAGAAGAAGTCGGCCGCTGTGACTGCCGCTCCGCCGGCGCCGAACAGGCGCCGGACCGAGCCGTCGGGGAGACGGACCGAAAGCCCCCGGCACTTTTCGGTGAACAGCATGGCGCCGTCCGGGGTGAACGCCAGGTCCCAGGGGTTTTTCAGCCCGGAAAGCAGCACCGAGCGTGTCAGTTCCGGTCCGGCGTCGTCAGCGACTCCGGGCGCCGGGCCGGAGGAATTGTTCCGGCTGCCGTCACAACCCGCGGCGACGACCAGGGAAATAGCGAAAAACGCGAGCAAGGCCATTACGGTTGTTCTCTTCATGTCCGCGCCTCCTTGAACGGACCCGGTTCCCCGTGGTCTTTTCCGAACCTACCGGCCTCTTTGGACGTCCCCCCGGGCCTTCCCTACCCGCCTCCGGCATCTCCGGCATTTCCTTCATGGAGGATCATCTGGATACTGCCCAGGAGCTGCTCCGCGGTAAACGGTTTCGGTACGAAACCGGCTCTATCGCCGCGAAGCGCCACATCACTCTTGTATCCGGAGATGTACAGCACCGGCAGATCGGCTTTTTTCATCAGGAGCCGCCCATACAGTTCCGGCCCGGTCATTTCCGGCATCACCACATCCGTAATCAGCAGGTCGATGGTACCCGGGTGGGAGCCGGCGATTTCCAGGGCCGTGCTCGGAAGCGCCGCTGTCAAGACCGTGTAGCCATACATCTCCAGGTACCCCTCGGCCATTTCCAGGATCATCTCATTGTCGTCCACAAACAGGATTGTCTTTTCATGGGGGACGCGCAGGCGCAAATCAACGTTCTGTCGGGCGGCTGTCCCGGCTGCGGCGGTATTCTCCGGGAAGTACAGGCTGAACGTCGTTCCTTCCCCCACCACGCTGCGCACCGTAATGTGACCGCCATGCTGCCTGACGATGCCGAAGGTCGTCGCAAGGCCGAGGCCCGTACCGCGGCCCGCCGGTTTGGTCGTGTAGAACGGCTCGAAGATATGCCGCGCCACCTCCTCCGGCATGCCGCAACCGTCATCGGAAAACTCCAGGAGGACATGGGCGCCCGGCTTGACGCCGGGATTGCGCTTGACATATTCGTCATCGAAAATGACGTGGCCGGTCGTAATGGTAATGGCGCCATTACCGGCAATGGCATCCTGGGCATTGACCGCCAGGTTGAGCAGCACCTGCTCCATCTGCCCCTGATCGGCCAGGATTTGCGCCCCGTCGGGCGCCAGCCGGATGTGGCAGGAGATGTTGGCGCGGATGGTATGCCGGATAATGTCCTTTAAGGACTCGATCACCCGGTTGAGATCGAGGTTGGCCATGGCAAGGTTCTGCTTGCGGCTGAGCGACAACAGCTTCTGCACCAGATCCCGTGACTTCATGGTGGCGGCAATGATGCGGTCGATTTTCGGTTGGCAGGTATGTCCCTCACCGAGAATGGCCCTGATTATTTCCGCATATCCCATGATGGGGGTCAGGAGATTATTGAAGTCATGAGCGATGCCTCCGGCCAGTTGCCCGACTGCCTCCATCTTCTGCATCTGTCGGACATGCCCTTCCAGGGCGTTGCGCCGTTCGTTGTCACGGGCCCAGCTGATGGCGATGCCGGCCAGGTGGGCCGCCGACTCGATCAGGGCAATTTCGTTGCTGCCCGGCGCACGAGGTTCCCGGTGGTAGGTGGCAAAAGTGCCCAGCAGTTCCCCCTCGGGCGACAAAACCGGCTCGGACCAGCAGGAGCGCAAGCCGGACTGTACGGCGGGCTCGAAACCCTTCCAGTAGGGGTGCCCGGTGATATCCTCGACGATCACCCGTTTCTTCAGGAACGCCGCCGTTCCGCACGACCCCTTCCCCTCCTTGATCCGCAAGCCGCTGACCGCTGCATTGTAAGAGTCGGGCAGACTGGGGGCGGCGCCGTGATGCAGACGGGTGCAGTCGTCATTGGCGACAAGAATGGAACAGAGGGCGCCGGGGCTGTTCTGCTCGACAAAGGTGACGATAGCGTCAAGCAGGCTGGGGAGCGCCGCGCCTGAAGCCATTTTCTCCAGGATAGCCAGGCGGGTCCGCTCCCGGAACTCCACCTGTTTGCGCTCGGAAATATCCCGCCATATGACATGCATCACCCATTTCCCGCCCAGGGACATGGGGGTGAGGGAAACTTCAACCGGCAGTTCGGAGCCGTCCGCCTTAAGGTGCAGCCACTCAAACCGCTGGCTCCCTTCGGCAAACGTACGGGCAATCAGGTCCCGGGCCTTCTCCACGGAGGGGGTTCCGTCGGGCTGCAGCTCCGGTGAAAGCTCCGCCAGCGCCCGCGGGACAATGCCCTGCTTGCCGTCGCACTCCAGCATCCGCACCGCGGCGGCATTGCAGTCAATGAACCGGCCGCCATCAAGGATCAGAAAGGCGTCGCCGGATTGCTCGAAAAAACTTCTGAACCGGCTTTCGCTCTCCGGGAACGACTGCTCCGCACCCGTCTGCCCGGCACCGTCGAAAGCAGTGCTCGGCACGGAGTCTTCACCATCCCTATTGTCGATCTGCATAAAAGTTCTCTCCCGGTCCACTTGCTGAACAGCACAACATCTATCTTCCATTGACAGGACGAACTGCCCGTTCAGCGATGAGTATACCCGCTTCTACGCTGTTCAGAGTGGTGAAGCAAGTAAATTTTGCTCTTGCTGCGCCAGTCATGGTTTCTTGCTTTTACTTTCCCCTGAATCCGTGACGCCTTCACGCCTTCGCCTTCGCGAAACGCCTCGGTTTTCTGCATTCGCATTGGTTGAGCCGGCCCGACGAAGTTCACCCGGCGTAACCGGCGTGAACCGGCATCGGCGACGTTCAAACCCCGGCATTCCGCTCGTCTCGGCATTCAGGCTTCGCGGATTCAGGTTTCCCCTTCGTTCCAGGTAAACAAGAGCGCATCCGGCTGCTCCGCGATTTCTAACTGGTGTCCATCCGGAAAATCCGGATGAGACACTGGCGGTTTCCAATTCGGAAACGAGGATTTTTTCGTCGTGGCAAGAAAATCAAGGGATTGCGCGAAGGCGTACATCGGTACGCCGCACAAGCAAGCCTGAAGATTGACGCCGCCAAGACGGAAAAGGACCGTTTCCGGATGGAAACTAACTGACAGGGTTCGGCCAGGGATGCTATGCCACGTTCATTAGGGCACAGGAAGTCATGATTTTGAAGAGGTTGCGTGCAGGGAAACGGGTATGGCACTCAGGAGTTCCGCCACGGTGCCGGGAATTCCGGGGGAATTCCCGGGATATAGTACAAATTAAAAGTTGCCTCTGGTGAATTCAAATTGCACGTGCACTTACGAATAATATCTGCCCCGGTTCGAACTCATGGTCAGTTCCCGCTTTTTTCGGAGAAGTAGTGATCGATCCGGTCGGCGGCGTTCTGTCTGATATTGAAAAAGTAGAATGGGTAGTCGAAGACGTGATAGATACCGTCGGCATTGCTGAGACTGTAGTCGGCCGGGTTGACGGTGCTGCAGATCACCACTCCCCCGGCTTGGTCGACTCGAGCATCGGCAAGACCGGTGACGCGCAGAATTTCTCCATATTGGTCAAGCACCGGGAGCCCTGTTGAGTCCACCTGAAGTGAGCCGAGGTTCTGGGAAGCAGCTGCCGTATCCTCGCCCAGCGTCCAGGTGATCGGATTGATAGCGATGCCCCCCGGTTCTGTGACGGGATTCGGTATGGTGGTGGTGGGAGCCTCGGTGTTCCAGGAGACGATGACCCCCGTGTCGCTGCTGCCCGTGGCGAACCTCAGGTGTGTATTCTGCGCCAGGTACTGCGGGGTGATCGACTGGCCGACGACGTACGCCGCGATCATCCTCTGATACACATCATGGTGTGCCTTCATGTAGCCTGACAAGATATACTTGAGTACGGCCGAGCCCTGCGAATGCCCGGCAAGGATTAAGGGGCGGCCGTTGTTGTAGTGCCGCAGGTAGTACTCGAAGGCCGCAAGGACATCTGGGCCCGGCACTTTCCGGATGTTCTCGTCCTGTTGGACGAAAGGGAGCGACAGCTGATACGTAGCGTCCACCTGTCGGTAGTAGGGAGCGAAGATGTTGGCATAGGGGGCGAAGGCGGTGGCCTGTCGCTGGAAAGCTCTCTGCGCGCCCTGCACCATGGTTGGGTTGTCAATGGCGCAGAAATCCGGGTCACTCGAGGCGGCCTTTTGATATTCAGTCGGATATACGTAGAAAACATCCACATTTTTATTGGGCGAGGAGGAGAGAGCCAGCCAGTTCGCGGTTTGCGAGTAATCAGGGGTAGTCGGTGCGACGGAGCTGCCGCCTCCACAGCCAATCGTCAGCAGCACTGTGAGGCCCGTAACGACACCTGCAAAATTTCGAATCTGCGCCATGCATTTCATGTTTCAATCTCCTTTACCAGGTTCGGTATCTCCTTACGGAGTCTTTGCTGTTCGGGCAGGGAGCCGGCAGCTTGTTGATGATACAAGTCATTCGATCATATCAGCGCCAAGAAAGAATGTTGCAGCGATATACTGAGAGCCCCTCTTCGTCTCGCCCTCATCACATTCATGTTCTGCGATTATCCTTATCGGCATATTGGCCGCGAAAATGAAGGGGATAAATGTAAGACCAAGCATGTAATAAGGCCGGGAGTGGGAAGAAGGGCCGCGGGTAGTTAATGGAAATGCACGGCTGCGTACATGGAATACAGGCGCGTGTAGCTTTCCGCGGCAGACGGCCGGCGCAAAGAGGCTGTGCCGTGATCCTGATTTCAACGCTTGATTGCCCGGATGGCCGCGGAGCGTTTTTCAAGCACATCCGCATTCGTATCCCGGCCGGTTTTACGATAAAGTGCGGCTAAATTTTCAAGGCTATCGGCCACTTTGGGATGATTCCGGCCGATGGTCTTTTCCCGGATCGCCAGCGAGCGCTTGTACAGCGGCTCGGCCGGCTCGTACCGGCCTTGAGTCTTGTACAGCAACGCAAGGTTGTTCAGGCTGGTTGCCACATCGGGATAATCCGGGCCTACCGTTTGTTTGGCGACCTGAAGCGCCTTTTTGGCCACAAAAATGGCTCGACCATAGCGCCCCTGCGCGCATAGTGACTCGACCTCGTGGTTAAGCGTATCCCATTCGACTCCCCGGGCACAGACAGGCACGCCTGCACCTAAGGCAAGCACAATCACCAACAATGCCGTCACAAGCATTTTCATACAACCTCTGAACGAACTCTACCGCCACTACATCGGTTCCATTCGCTGTTTCACGGCGGGAGAATTCAGTGTCAATCTTTCCAGTAGGCTATGGCCGGCCTGATCGTCAGCAGGATTGCCGCAACAAGAACAATCCAAACATACGGCGTAATATATTCATGGAAATACGCGCCGACACATATACCGAACAGGAAAGCGCACCATTTCAACAACCCGACATCCCACCAGTTCCATACTTTCGTTTTGAGCAGCTTCATATCCATCACCCCTTGACAAGTATACCGCAACACCCTGTTCCGGGGTGAAGGTCGGAACGTGGCCGCGAAGGCAATCGTCTGAATTGAGGGGCCGCCCATTATTTTTCTCCCGGCCATCAGGATTCGGAAACAACATGCCGCCTGAAAAGGGTCGATGGCGATGATATACTTGAAGCGAACGCGACATCGCGCCATGGAGGAAGTATGGCAAGTATCGATACATATTACAAAGTGCTCGGCATACGTTCAGCCGCGTCCCTTGATGATATTAAAAGGGCCTTTCTGGAGATGGAACAGGGGCTGCAGCCGGATTTCGAGTCGGAAGACCCTGAAAAACGGACACGGGCACGGGAAAAGCTGAATGAACTGTATGAGGCCCATGAGAAGGTCGTGAGGCATTTCATGGAGCACGGACCTCCGAAATTTCAGGAACAGGTTGGAGAACGCGTATCGGCCCGCGAAGCGCCGTCTTCCGGCGCCGCAACCCAACCCGCGGGTGAACCAATCGGTGACACCCCGGAACGGGAGGAGCGGACCGAAGAAAAGACCTCCCCGACTCTTGCGCCGACAGATGAAAGACTTCCGACGATCAGGACGATGGGTTTGCCGTTGATTATATCACTTGCCATCCTGTTCTCGGTTTCCGTGGGAAGCCTGATCGGCGTCGTGGCATTCAGAAGTGCGGCAAAAAAGACGGTCCCGTCTCAGCCCGCGCGACAGGCTGCCAGTACGACGGTGACGCTATATCAGCCACTTACTTCAAAGACTACCGGCGTCACGCAGCAAATCCGAACCGAAGAGGCGTCCCAGAGAGAGGTCCCCATTGAAAAGCGGCGGGAGAAAAAGGTTACGAAGGCCGGAAAGCACAGGGCCGCGAAACCTGTTTCCAAAATATCCCGTCAAAGCCTGGAAGATACCATGAACGCCGCCAAACAAGGGAACGCGGAGGCGCAATACAGGCTTGGCGTCATGTACTCCAGGGGAGTGGGGGTTCGGAAGGACACCGCGGAAGCGATGAAGTGGTACCGCAGGGCGGCAAGCCGCGGGCATGCCAAAGCCAGGGAGAACCTTGAATACGTCTATGAATAGAAAATTTTTCCCTGGCGTTCCGGGTTACGATCAGTACCCTCTGAGGGTCGAGAGCCGAGACCGTGCATCCTGTGCGTACCTGTGGCCGGGTGCCGCCCTCAGGAACAATTCATAGGACTCGACGGCCTTCGGAGCATTCCGCAGAGCCTCGTAGCAGAGTCCCATGTGGTAGTGGAGGGTGGGTTCCCGTTCGGCATACCGGATCCCTCTCTCATAATAGACAAGGGCACGGCCCCAGTCCCCTGCCATGGACTGGTAGATCCACCCGACATTTACGGCATTCTGGTCGCCGGGATCGAGCTGATACGCCCGAAGCGCCGCGTCCAGCGCCCTCTGCCCCCTGACAGCCGTGGAAAGATCCTGCCGACACACGAGATTGTATCCGGCAACCCCTCCCCACAGTTTCGAGCTGTCGGGATAGATTGCCAACCCCTGGTCGAGAACTTTCTTGAGAGCCCCGCACTTTCTCTTTTTGAACGCGTCATTCGCCGCGTTTTCATAATAGGCGCGATCCCTCACTTTCTTGGGGCGGGGCTGGGGGACCAGCGGGGTCTTTGGCGCTACGGGGATCCGGGATGCCGTTGGCGGCGGAAGGACGGGCTCCGTCCGATTGGGAGCCTCGTTCTGCGGTGCCGCGAGGGGCGGTGATACGGGTGACAGGTGTGAGGGAGGCAGGATCCTGTCCCTGAAGAGGTAGAGGGATACCAGGGCCAGGGCCAGCACCAGGGCCGGGATTCCGTACCTGAGCCATCGACGCCCCCCGGCGACGGGCGTCGGGACGGGTTCCGCACGCGGAGGCTCTTCCGCTTCCGCGGTCACGGGATGGCCGCACTCGCCGCAGAAGAGATCTCCCTCCTGAAGGGGGCTGCCGCACTGTCGACAGGAATCCGTGCTTCGGCTCATCGTTGCCTCCTCTCCCGGGAATCAGTTACCGCAAGGGCTTCCCGCACCTGGTGCAGAACTTTTTGCCGGGAGCAATCACGGAGTTGCATGTGGGACACGTGATTCCGCTCATGTCGGGTCCGGCGGGTTTGGGAGGCGCAGGTGGCGGAAGTTCCGGCACAACGTCCCATGTCTCCACAACCTCCACCGTTTCCATCATCTTTCTGCCGCAATTGGGACAGAACTTAGCGGGCGGCTGAAGCCTTGAACCGCAGTCCGGACAGCACATCGGGGATGCGAACCTGTCGTCCGGAACCGGCGGCCGCTCCGGGGGAAGGAGCCCTGCGACCACCCTTTCGTGCAGCAGGTCCGCCGTGACATCACCCAGCTTCACGGTGAAACCGCTTTTCGAAATGTCGGTGAATTCCAGGAGCCACAGGCTGCCGATTCCCCGCATGGAGGCCATGTGCTGGAAGTCCCAGTCGTCTGTCCCGTCACGCCGAACCGTGCGGCGCCGTGTGGACAGGGCAAAGAACCCGCTGCACCCCGCCAGCAGGGTGCAGGCGGCATAAAACCGGGGAGAGGGCGCAAAGAGAGTCCCTTGCTGCGTCAGCATCCCCTGGTCGACAAGCGACCCGAGCCCTGCGTTCAATCCCTCCGGGTCCGGGTTCAGACGAACGGGCGAGATGAGCTTCGACCTCTGCACCATCCACCGCAGGTCGATGCCTCGCAGGTTCCGCTGGCAGCAGCAGAAAAGGTCGTCCATGTCGAACCGGGGCACGGCAGGCATCCTTCGCTGCATGGCGGAACGGAGGGCCTCCTCCTGGAAAAAATCCACAATGACAGCCAGGGTTTCGAATCCCCGGCGGTCGAGGGAGAGGGCGAAGGCGTCCGTTACCGCCGCTTCACGGATGGATACCGCCGTTTCCATGATCTCCGCCAGGGTTGTACCCTGCACCGGCCACACGATGCGGTGCCACATGCCGCCGTCTCTGCGGTGCACGGCAAAGCGCTGATCACCCGCTGCGCCGTACAACCAGGTAACGTCAGGTTCACCGGGCGGCATATGGAGCAGGCCCAGAATGATATCCGGCCTGCCGATGCGCAGGGTCGCCTCGCGGATATCCGGCGTGTCCTCTATCGCCAATCCTGCCGGGGAAACCGGCCCTGCTCCGTGCAGGCGCAGGAACGGCGACCCGTGCCGCGGCTCCACGCCAGTCCGGCGCAGCATTTCGGCAATCTCCGCGGCAGTCAGGTTCCACCTGTCCGGCTGCGGCGGTCTCGTCTTCTGTTCCGGCTCCTTCATTCCATCCACCTTTTCCTGCCCGTGAACAGGCATCATTGTTACCCGTTACGTCTACTGTTCCTCCGGGTCCCACGGCCCGAAGGGTGATTTGATCAGTTCCGTGGCGGAGTATTGCCTGAATGGTTGCAATGGCTCAACGGCCTCGCCGCGCCGGATCTGATCCCTCACCTTGAGCCAGGTGTCCAGCTGTTCCTGGTCCACCTTGTTGCGCACCAGTATATGCTCCTGGTGCTTGAGGGCGGCAAAGCGGTCCTCACCTTCGGGAACCTCCATGGTACGGACCCTCCTGCCCAATTCCTCCCGGAAGGCGTCGGATTCGGGGGCGCCCCAGGTCCCTTCCTTCACCATCTCCCCGTACCGCACGGATTCCACGTCCTGTATGCGCTCGCTCCACCCTTCCATCTCAGCGGACCGTACCTTGTCATCCAGACGCCTGAACACGGGGTCCGCATCGCGGTGGGCTTCCAGCCTTTCGGAAAACTCCCGGGCGCCGGGGTCTGTGACCCGCTGTATGGGGTCTGCCGTCGGCGGGGTCCCCCAGCCGGTTATTCTTCCCTTTTCATCCCTGGCCGGCATGCGGGTCATGAGATCATCATAGAGCTTCCTGCCTTCCGGAGTTTTGAGGGTATCCCGCTCCGTTATGCCCATGCGCTGCAGCAGATCCGCCTCCTGGCGCTGCTGCTGCCGGCCGGTTGCCAGGTCCGCCCCGCCGGCGCCTGGCCGGAGGTCACCATCCGCGGCAAAAGCCTGTCGCTGCTCAGGCTGGGTGAGCGGGTCAGCGGCGTGCAACACGACCTGATCCCTCCCGACTTCCACTCCGGACGTCCGCAGCCCCTCCTTCTGCGCATCCCATACCTTTCCTCCCTCGTCCAGGGATTCCCGGGCGCCCTGCCTGCCGGCCTCATGGAGATCCTTGAAGAACTTGTCATAGTCCCCGCCGTAATGCCGGTCTACGGCATTCTGGACATCCTTGGGCTTTCCGGTCCTTGATGCCTCCAGAGTCTTTTCGAAGCCCTCCGGGGAGCTCAGCTTCGAGGCGTCCACATTTTCAGGTTTCCAGTTGGCCGGATCGTTCTCCTTCGTGGAGTATTCTCCCATCCTGTCGAAATGCTTCGAAACTTCCCGCGCTGTTTCGCCGTCCCGGTACCTGTCACCCGTCGCGGGACGCTCTTTCAGGATAGTGGCAATCATATTGTGCTCGTCGGCCCGGTGCATGGCGATGCCGGTAGGTGTCCCATCCACCGTGCGATCGAGACTGCCGGACCAGCCCATCTCTTCACCAAGGGTCGTCTTCCCGCCTCCGGGGTGCTCCACGACCCTTCCTTCCTGCTTATGGGCCTGGAACGAGAGGTATTCCTCATCGCTCCCCGGCGTGAACTTGACTTTGGTCTTTCTCGTGTAGTCACCGATGTCCTCTCCCAGGCGCCGGGCAGCCTCCTCGTTGATGGCATCCCTGGTGTGCCCGGCTGCCAGCTTCTGCACCTGGTCGGGGTCGAGCTGCCGCTCCTTGACCAGGCCGCGGTCCAGGACGGTGGTGAGGTCGGTGTCGCCCGACACCTTGGGTTTGGCCGGATCGAACGGTTCCATGCCGCCGCCGGGACTCCAGGTGTGCCTGATGACCGGCTTGCCGCCTTCCTGCCCGTCCGGCGTTTCACCACCCAGCAGCGTCCCCATGCGCCGGGTCCGTTCCGTCCCCTCGCCCACTCCGGACCTGATGATATCCTGATGAACGCGCACGGCGCGTTCCGCCGTTTCCCTGTCGATTCTCCCTTCCGCAACCATCCCCTTGAACTTTTCGTAATTCCGCGCCAGCATGCGGGCCGCATGGCGGTCCGCGGCTCCCTGGTCTCCGGCGCTCCTGGCTTCCTGCATGGCCCGGTAGTCTTCGTGGAATTCGTTATTCTTGACGAAGTGGCTGTGCTCCAGGTCCAGCAGGTTTTGTTCCTTCACATCGGAAACAGGGATAACCAGCGGACCCCGCTTAGGGTCATCGATCTGGAGTTTGGTCACCCCGTCCTCGGTTATGACCCCTTTGATTTCGACCGCATGGCCGGCCTTCAAATCAGGTTCATTCATGGATACGGCAATTCTTTCTCCTCTTTGGAGGCGCTCCTTTATGTTCCGGACATGCTCCTCATTTTCCAGGTCAATGGGGCCGCCCTTTTTCGGCTGCACCGGCTCCACATCCACGTCCGGCGAACGCTCCAGGGCTTCCGCCAGTCTTCTCCGTTTGAGGCCTCCCTCGTGTTCCCCGATGATCTCTCCCTTCTCGTTCCGCAGATGCCCCCTGAGGTCCCGGATGCGTGCTTCCGCCTCCTCGTACGACTGCCCCGTGACCTTGGAAATAATCGCCACCGAGCAGTCCTTGGGCGCATACTGCGGTTGGAAAACCTCCCCATCCACGCCGCTTCGCCGGTACTTGTTCAGGGGATCGGTCTGGTTGTCGAGGTCGAGGTCATAGACGCCGTCCGAGCCCCTGTCTCCCATGCGTCTCCCGTCCGAACGCACGGGAGGTTTTTCTTCGTAGTCGCCACCCAGCTCGGAGGTGTCACGCGGCCTCCGCCGGCCTTGCGTCGGCTCTTCGGCTTCCAGCGCCCGCCGCCGTTCCGGTTCCGCATGCGCATCTCCGTTGACATCCCCCCGGGTCAGATCGCGCACCTTCTCCCGGAGTTTATCCACATCATCCTTGACATCCCAGACGTCCAGGCCCATGTCCACGTAATCGCCGATGCCCTGGGCCCGCTGGTACCGTTCGTAGTAGACCCTCGGGTCGTACTGGTCCACCGTGGAATGCCATATTCCGCCGACCAGGCGGTCCAGCGGCGATACGAGGTTGCCGTCCTTGTCCCGCGTGTATTCCGTTCCGTAGGCATTGCGGAACGCCGTCCCGCTGCCGGGCACACCGGTGTAGTGCTGGACGAGAAAGTCCACGCCCTGGGCGGTCGCCGAGGTGAACGCCCCACGCCAGCCACCCTCCTCGTACCCCTGCGCCGCGCCCGAGGCCCCACTCTGCACCATGTTGATGATCGGGCCGATGCCGGGGACGAAATGCCCGATGGCGCGGTTTGCGCGCTGCGCCCAGTTGCGGACCTGAACGGCATACTCCTCCGACTCCTGCAAGGCATCGGCCTCGGCCAGGCTGGATTCGGCGTCTCCCATGGAAAGCTGCTGCTCCGCGCCCACGGTAGTGTCCTTGATCGCCCGGCGCAGGGCGTCCATGTCGCCGCCGTTGTTGCGCACCCGATCCACCAGTTCCTGGAGGAAATCCTGGCGCTTGAGGTCTTTGACATTCCTCTCGATGAAGTCGTCAAGCCGTTCCGCCTCCCGGCGGCGGCGCTCTTCAATCACGTCGGGATGACTTTCACCGGGGACATAGGCGTCCCTGTCCCGATCATAAACGAACCCCTCCCGCTCCCGCTGATCTTTCACCCGCTGTTCCCATTCCCCTGATCGCTCGTCATACCAGCGCCGGCGGTCGCGCTCCAACGCCTCCTCCTTTTCGGAAAAAAGTCGTTCCACGTCCGACCGGTCCATCCACCGGCCGTCGTACAGGACCTGGCCGGGCATCCCCCCCTCGTACCGGCCGTCCTGGATGGGGAGCGTCTGGCCCGTTTCTGGATCGATCAGGGGCGTCAGGTCCGGTGGCGGCTGTTTTTGGGGCTCGGAATCTTCCCGGCGCGGCTTTTCCCCGGTCATTTCCGGCGGCAGGCCGTCGTCGGCGATCTGAAGCAGTGCCCGGACAAAAGCGGGTCCAAGCATGATGCCGGCCGCGGGCCCCAGGCCGGTGAGCAGGGAAATCAGCGCACCGAGCGTCTTGATCCATATCCAGAAATTCTCCTTGTTTTCCTTCCAGCCGCCGTCGTGGGCCCAGGCACACCCTGCCCAGGCCGCCCCGCACACCGCCAGTGACAACAGAAACATGCCGATCGAACCAGGCGACTTCTTCCCCTTCCCCTTTGCCAGCACCAGCGCGACAATCAGGAAGGCGATTCCCAGAGCGGCACCAGAGCGCGGCAGGACCGATTTGACCACAAACCCCAGCGCCGCTCCCATAAGGGCCACATGGCCAGCCGCCATGCCGAACTCCGCCCCGCGCACCCCCTGCACGGCCCCGTAGGTGGACGCCCAGGCGGAGCGGAGCAGAAGCGCCAGCACCTGCCCGGCCCGCGAAAAGAGAAGCATGCTGACACCGATGGCCATGGCAACATTGCCGCATCCCGTAAGGAGCGAGCCGGTCACCAGCGAGATGCCGGCCCCGCTCAGGAGTCCGGCCATGGCCAGGTCACCCGCCTGTCCGAAGTAGCTGAAGACCATGGCGGGTGCAGCGAAGAATTCGACGACGGCCTTTCCCGGTCCTTTCCGGTAGGCATTGGTCAGCAGGCCGACCATGAGTCCGGAAAGGAGCATGAAGATGACCCCGCCGGAGAGCCCGGTGAGCATGCCGCCGCCCAGGCCGAGAAGGGCGGCGCCGGGAAAAGCCAGTTTGTCGTAGCCGTTGTTGAGGAAAATGATGAAGATGGTATAGCCGATATAGGTGAGCACCGCAAAAAAGATGGTTATGGGCAGGCTCTTGAAAAAATTGCGGAAGGTATTCTTCATGATGAGACGCAGGAGCGGCATGAACCCCGGGACAGGGCCCGCGTGCGTCATGTCATGGATACCGGATTCCTTGTCTTGCACGCTCATGGGTACACCCGCCTGCATCCCCGGTCAGCGGGGAAACAGCGTTGAAAGGGCATCAGGCCCGATGCGGTTCACTCCGTCCGACGTTCCCAGCCACAGGGAGCGGTCCGGGGCCTCCGCGGCGCTCAGGACCTCCTGGGACGCGAGTCCGTCAGCCGTGGTCACGACCCGCAGGGTCCTGTTTCCCAGCCGCACGGCAATGCCGTCCTGCTCGGAACCCAGCCAGACCCTGCCCGCGGAGTCCTGGAAGAGGCTCCTCACCTTTGCGCCGGCCAGTTCGCCGGAGGGTATCGTCCGTTCCAGCCGCCAGTCCCCCGACGATCGGCCGAACACGACCGCCCCTCCCCGGTCCAGGAACCCGCAGCCCGCCCAGACCCGGCCTTCGCGATCAAGCAGCAGCGACGTGATGTTGGGGTGAGGCAGGCCGTCGCGTACTGTCCAGCGCCATGAACTTTTTTCCCGCAGACGGGTCAAGCCGCCCTTGTGATTGACATAGTTGCCGAACCACATTCCCCCTTCCCCATCCTCGAGAAGGGCGGAGACGGCGCTGTTGAGCAGGCCGTCACGGCCGGTCACGACGGTTATCGAGGAGCGGTCCCACGGCCCCGATGCAGGCAGCCGGGCCGCCCCGTTGTCGGCGCCGATCCAGATATTCCCGTCCCGGGTCGGGGCGATGGCCCGCACCGCTCCCCGGGGAAGTCCGTCATCACTGGTGAGGGTTGTCCACGTGGACCCGCGCATCACTGACAGGCCCTTATCATGCCCCACCCACACGGAGCCGTCGCGGGTCGCTACTACAGAGTATACCATTCCCCGGCCGTCCATTCCCGGTATCGCGACCTGCCGCGCGGATCCGCCCGGTTCGATGAGGAAGAGCCCTTTGGAACCGCCCGCAAAGACACCTTTTCCGGTAACCGCGATACCCGGGATCGAACCTATCCCTTTCCAGACGCGCCAGCCCGGAGGAGGGGGCTTCACCGGTGGCGCTCGGAATTGCCAGACCAGCGCCCCTGCAATGATGACCGCCCAGGCCAGGAGTATCAACCTGGACGTCCTTCTGCCGGACGGTGTCGGAGATTCAGCCGTCATGGCACAGGTGCCCCCCTTTCGGGCTCCGCTGCCGCAACCCGGCCCGCATCCAGGAAGATCACCCGGCCGGACAACTTACCGGCCTCGTCCGGGTCATGGGTAACGTACACCAGGAATGCCCGCGTGTCCCGGACCGCACAGGCTATCCGGGCAAGGGCTTTCCGCTTCAGCTCCCTGTCCAGGTTGGTGAGGGGCTCATCCATCAGCAGGTACCGCGGTTCGGGCGCCAGGCAGCGCGCAATGGCCACGCGCCGGGCCTCGCCGCCCGACAGCTCATCCGGATAGCGCCCGCCGAGCCCGTGAAGGTCGAAATCCTCCAGCAATTCCCGAAGCCGGTCCCGCATCCGGTCCTGTGACAACCCGTTCATCCCGAAGGTGATGTTCCCCGCCACGGTCATATGGGGCCAGAGCGCCGGGGTTTGGAACACGAACCCGATATTCCGCCGGTGGGGAGGGAGCGCCCATCCCGGCCTGCTTGCCGGCGAGCCGTTGATATGGATCTCCCCGGCATCCGGCATCTCGAGCCCGGCAATGAGGCGCAGCAGCGTGGTCTTGCCGCTCCCCGAGGGCCCCAGGATCACCAAGGGTTCCGGGGTCGTCGCCTGCAGGGAGACATCCTCGAGGGCTCTGGCTTTTCCGTAAAATTTCGTGACGTGGCTGACCCGGATCATGGCTTCACCTGTACCGCTTCGCACAGGGCAGCCACCACCTGCCCACGATCAGAACGCTGAACAGGCCTCCCAGCAGCGCAACCGCGGTCACGGCCAGACAGAGACCGGCCACGGCCTCTGATGCGCCATAGTGGAGGTAGGAATATATCTTCATGGTCAGGGTGGCATTCCCCGGAGGCGCAATGATCAGCGTTGCCCCCAGTTCGCCAGCCGCCAGGATGAAAACCACGCACGATGCCGCCGCCAGCCCCGGCAGCAGGAGAGGGACACGGATCCGCAGCCATGTTTTGAGCGTATGGGTATGAAACACGCGCGCGGCATCCATCAGGAGGGGGTCGGCGCTGCGCAGCTGCGCCAGAAGGGCCAGGGCGGCAAGGGGGGCAAAGCGCGCGAGGGATGCCAGGACAGGCATGAGACAACTCCCGTACACCGTGTCGAGAACAGGCCTGTTCCAGACACTGATGAGACCTATGCCGACGAGCGGCGCCGGAACCGCGAGCGGCACCGTCACCAGGAACCACCACAGCCTCCCCTGCCCGTCGTTGCGCAGCAGCTCCCGTGCCGCCGCATACGCGATGGGAAGGGATGCAACGGCCGCGGACGCGGCTATCAGGATTGAAAAGAGTATCTCGCTTCGGGCGGACAGAACGGACCCCGACATGGCGCTCCAGGATCCAACGGTTGTCACCAGCATCACGAGAGGAACCGCGATCTGGACGGTCATCAGCAGGGCGCTTCCCCGCAGGCACCAGCCCAGCCATGCAGGCCACCGTGGATGCACCGGGAAGGGAATCGCGTTGCGCCGGGGCTTGAGCACGGCATTCCGCAACGCTGCCTGGGAAAAGGAGAGGAACAGTACCGTAACCAGGAGCAGTGGAACGGCCATCAGGAAGGAGCGTGTCGGCTCGCCGGTCGCGCTGTATTCGGCGAAGATCTCCAGGGAATACACATTCAGCTGGAACAGAGACGGGACGCTGTAATCCGTAATGCTCAGCAGGAAGACAAATCCCGCGCCCGCGAGGATTTGGGGTGCGGCCAGCGGCAGCACAACCCTTGTGAGGCAGTGAAAGTCGCCTGCCATGAGCCGGGCGGAATCAATCAGGTCCGGTTCCACCGATTCCAATCCCACCAGTGACAGCCCCGCCGCCAGGGGAACCGACGCCATGAGCTGCACCCACCAGCTTGCGCCCCACCCCTGAAAAGGGATACCGGCCATGCCGCTGGATTCCAGGAAGCCGTTGAGACCGTGGACGGCGGATACCCAGGCCAGCGCATGGATAGAGGGGGGGATGGCGACCAGAAGCAGCGCCAGCCAGCGGAGCCTGGCCGGAAGCCCCGTATCAAGGCGCCAGAGGCAGATGGCTGCCGGAACACCGATGATCACGGCGCCGGCTGCCACGGCCAGCGAAAGCCCGAGGCTTCGCGCCAGCAGGAGCAACCTTCGGCCGGAAGGGATCATCAGCTCCAGCCAGTCAGCGTGACCTGCTGTCAGGGATATGCCCAGGTCCGCAAGCAGCGCCCCCAGCGGAGCAAAGACGACCAGGATGAAAAGTATCGCGGCAAGCCGGTTACAGGCAGTCGAGTCTCTCATAGATTTGTCAGCGAATGAAAATCTCCGTCATATCCTTCTTTGCCGGCCCGAGCATCCTGTAGACGTCAACCGGACCCACTCCCATGGCCTTGACCCTGGAACCGTCAATACAGTTCCCTCCGCTGATGTTCGGACGGAGGGGCAGATGGCTCCAGCCCGAGGCGACCAGCATTTGTTCCACTTCCCTGCCGAGCAGGAAATCGACCAGTTTCCTTGCTTCGGCAGGGTGGTTCCCCCCTGCAATCAGCGCAACCGTACCGGGAATAAACAGCGTACCGATCCCGGTCCGGCCCTGATCCGGAAAAATGAGCTCAACCGGAGCGCCCTTCCGCTTCGCCCCGCAGGCATCGTCCGTATCCGTGATCCCGGCCATCAACCGGCCGTCCGCAACCATGTCTCTCACCATGGCATTGCCGTCGACGACACGCACCTTTTTCCGATAGAGGGTTTCATACAATCTCTTTCCCTGCTCCCGCCCGAGGAGCGAATACAGTGCCGCGGCCTGGGTTGCGGATGTTCCGAAAACCGGGTGAGCGATACCCACCTTGTCCGCGGGCAGCCCTGAGGACAGGAGAGCCAAGATCGAAGAGGGATAGCGGGTCCGCGGAACGAGATCCCTGTTGACCAGCAGCACTCGCGCCCGCGCGGCAGTGCAGGCCCAGTAGCCTTCCGGGTCCCGATAGCGGGAAGGGATATCTCCGGCAGCGGGAGAGCGATAGGGCGACAGAACGCCTTTCTCTTTCAGGAACAGCGTCTGGACGAATTCGCCGTTCCAGAAGACATCGGCCCGGGGGTGATCCTTTTCAGCCACCAGGCGGTTCACCAGGCCGGTGGTCTTTGCGGCCTCGACATCATAGACGGGGAGGACCCTGATGCCTGATATTCTCTCGAATTCCCTGAAGATGGGATCTGAATAGATTTGATCGACAGACGTATAGACGATGACCGCCCGGTCATCCAGGTCTGCGGACGTGCAACCCGAGGTGGCAATAAGAAAAAGCATGGCGGCACCAATCACAGAGCACCATCTTTTTTTGCGTGTCATGCCGGGATCTCCTTGCAGACAAGAATAGCACATCCCCATAACTTTTCTTGACCACTACAATCGGTGGTGGTTCACCTCATTGAAACGTGCGGCTCTTCGCTCCCACTGTTAATGTAAGCAATATAATTATGCTTAATATTGACGACAGGGGGTTGGTGGGTATACATATAAGGCTACAGTACGATTTTCCCGGGGGATATCGTGTTTTTCGGTACGGGGATCAAGGTTTTTCGGCGACAAAAAGGGCCGTCCGCGCCAGCTTCCAGCTGGTCGGGCGGTTTTTTTTGTTTTCGTTCAGTGCCTCTTTCCAGGGAGACTGAGGGAACAGCTTCCCATCTTGTACAGGGTAGTTGGACACAGCGGACACGGTGACGATATGCCAAGAAAAGACTGAGGCAGCAGAGAGCACATCCCCGGCCGAAGCTCTATCGCGGGATGCGCAAAGACCGGAAAGGAAGGGTGAGACATGAAAGAATACTATGAAGACAAGGTTGCGGTAGTTACCGGCGGAGCGTCGGGAATCGGACTGGCTCTCGCGGAGACGATGCTTTCCTGCGGGGCACGGCATGTCGTCCTCGCCGATTTCAACGACGAGAACCTCAAACGGGAGACCGAGCGGCTGAACAAGGCCTATCCCGGGAGGGTGCTCGGTCTCCGCTGCGACGTCACGAAGGAGGGAGACGTCCGGGAAATGATCCGCAAAGCCGCCGAGTCCGGCGGGCGCATCGATTTCCTGTTCAACAATGCGGGCGCCGGCTTGAGCGGGTATTTCGACTCACTGACGAATGAGGACTGGGAGAAGGCGTTCGCGCTGAACTTCTACGGGGCGCTGTACGGGATCCGGGCCGTGCTGCCGATCATGCGCGAGCAGGGCGGCGGGCATATTGTCGACATCATTTCCGGCATCGCGTTCTCGCCCATGGCCCAGCAGACGATGTATTCCGCCACCAAGGCGGCGCTGAACGGGCTGACGCTCGCCCTTCGCTACGAACTGTGGGACGAGAACATCCGCGTGACAGCGGCGACTCCGGGCACGACCGCCACTGCAATCTGGAGAACCGGCGGTGCCGAGCCCCCGCCGGGCGCGCAATCACCGGAGCAGTCCGCGCGGACCATCCTCGCCGGAGTGGCAAGAAACGAACGGCTGGTCCTCGGCGACGAGGGCGACGCCATGGGTGCTAAGTACGGCTTCAACCCCGATCTGGCCGCAGGACGGGACGATTACCTGCTGAACGTCGCCCGCAAGCGGCGAAGCGGCGAGTGGGTCGTGTGAACATCACGTGAAAAAGACCGACGGATAACATCGTGAAAAAAGGAAACCCTTGTATTCCGCGCGAACGGTTCGGAACGGCCGAACAGTTTGTGACCCCCGACAGAGGCGGGGGGTCCCTTCAGAAAAGCATGAAGATTGTCCCGTCCCCCTCAAAACGGAGGTTGGGCAATATATGCGCATGCCTCGTTTTTCTGATGCTCCTTCCCGCCACGGTCTTGGCCCAATCCGCGGAGAACGTCGTCACGGGCACGACAGGTGCGGAATCATCGGCAAGATCCGCACAGGGAGATCCAGCCGCCCCGCCCGCGGCCGCCGCATCGGCTGTGTCCATCAGCCCTGAACTCGCCGTCAACCCGCGAGCGTTGAGCGGAGCGTATTATTCAGGACTTCTGCAGAAAACCCTGGGGTTGAGTCCGGATTTCCCCATCAGGTTCGGAGGGATCCTCGATGTCGGCGGCAACTGGGTCGCTTCGGGCGGGCTCAGCCCGCACACGCTGTCGGGGGATTTCGTATTCGGTCTCAACGTGGATGTGGATGCGGAAAGGCTCATCCATATTCCGGGCGGCCGGTTTTTCGCCGGTTGTCTCGTCTATCAGGGCATGGACGGCAACGGGCGGGTTGGCTCCGTCCAGGTTTTCGACAACCTGGCTCCCCCGAAGGATTTCCACCGCGTCCAACTCTATGAGCTGTGGTGGCGCCAGCGGCTGTTCGACAACAAGCTGATCTTCAAAATCGGCAAGATCAACGCCGGCGGTGAATTCGGGCAGGTCCTCAACCCGGCGACGGCACTAGAACCCCACATGCGGGACTGGACGATCAGCGATCTCCTGTACACGCCGTCAGGCCTGCACACAACGAATTTCAAGCTGCCCATATACCCTAACCCCGCGTGGGGGTTGTCACTGACATTCCTGCCGACGAAGAACTATTACGTCTCATACGGGGTCTTCGACGGCAACGGGGCGCGGGGAGTCCAGACAGGCGTGGAAGTAGGTCCGGAATTCAACGGCTACTGGTTCCACATCGGGGAGGTGGGATACGCATGGCGGCTCGGCGCTCAAGGCAAGTCGGGCCGGTTCGCGGCCGGAATCTGGGGACAGACCGGCACTCTCGCAACGGGAAATCTGAATTCGGACAAGACCGCGGCGGTTATGACAAACGGCGCCATGGGATACTATGCGTTCGCTTCCCAGCGGCTCTGGTACCGGAATCCGGCCTCGGACCCGACCGGGCTGATCGGCTTTGCCCAGCTCGGGTATAGCGATTCACCCTCGAATTCCGCAAACTGGTACGTGGGCGGCGGACTCACGGCCCTGGGGCTTGTTCCCGGTCGCCCCGGTGACACGGCCGGTATCGGCCTTGCCTGGAGCAAGCTGAATTCCGGTGCGTATGCGGGCTTGTTCTTTTTTCCCAACGTGCCCTCCTCCTATACATCGACCTCTCTGCGCTCGTCGGAGTTGATGCTGCAGGCCTATTACCAGATGAATCTGATCCCGTCGTACGTGGCGCTGCAGGCTGCCTACACGGCGATCCCCACACCGGGGTACCGCGCCGGCATTCCCTGGGCGAACATCTTCACCCTTCGCATGGTACTCGTACTCTGAAGTGACCGGACAAAGGAGGCTATGTCATGAACGTCGACGATATCCGCAAAATCCTGGTAGTAGGCATGGGGACCATGGGGCAGAAGATCGCCCTGCAGTGCGCCCGCTTCGGCTTTGAAGTGGTTGCCTACGACCCGGCGGCCACATCCCTGGAGAACGCCCAGGCGAGAATCCCTGTGTTCGCCGCACAACTCGTGGAAAATGAGAAGATGACGCCCGAGGAATCCGAGGCCGCCTTGTCCCGGATCTCCTGGACGCCCAACCCGGAAGACGGGGCCGATGCGGACCTGGTCAGCGAGTCGGTCTTCGAGGACCCTGACCTGAAGGGCAAGGTCTTCGGCCGGCTCAACGAGATCTGCAAGCCTGAAACGGTCTTCACCACCAACACCTCGACACTGCTGCCGTCCATGTACGCCGAGGCAACGGGGCGGCGAGCCCGAGTGACCGCCGCAATTCCTTCCAGAGGGAAAGGCCTGGACGCTGCACCTGCGTCGCTTTTTCAAGCTCGGTATGCTCGGAAATAATGTCCCTGGAGCATGAGTGGGGAGCAATGGTTGAATGAAGCAGGGTGCGACGATTGCAGGGCATTTTTAGAAGAGAATCGCGAGATGACATCTGGGAGGGGCCATGAACATTCTCCGACACGAAGTGATAATCGCTCACTTCTTTGAGAAACCCGATGAAACGACAGGAAAACATTCCATGAGTGAACGTAACACCAGCCTGCTTTTTCTGTGGTATGGCCTGATTGTTCTCGCCACGCTCGTCGGATGCGGTCATTCCAGTCCGGGGACCGGCTCCGTCTCCGGCACCATCACCGTCCCCGGCTCCCAGGCTGGCACGATATACATCCTGGCCATTCGCTCGGAGAACAAGAATACGCTCAGGGTGGCGGAGACGGAGGCACACCCCCATGAATCCGCCTGGGTTGCCCGTTACAGCAGGCTTTCAGCATCCGGAAGCTACACCCTCGGCGGGCTGGTTCCCGGCGAGTATGTCATCTGGGGCTGGGTTGACGTCAATGGCGACGGAGGCGTGAACCACAACAAGTACGCCGAGCCGGTTGGGTGGTATCAGACCCCGGACAATCTCTACCTGTCTCCCGTGGTGGTAGAGACCGGCAAGAAAACCAAAGGCGTTGACGTGACGCTGATTGCCCCCACCCCGTATCCCGAGGCGGAAAAAGCCATTGCCAGGGGTTCCGGAGGCGGCACGCTCAAGACCATCAGAGGGCAGAAGGTCCTGCACGTGTGGGGGACACCCGAGGAGCGCGCCTATTCCCACGGCTACCTGGTCGGCCCCCAGATCATGGACTTTTTCAACCATGTCGTTGTCGAGTACTTTGCCCAGTCGGTCGGCCGATACCAGGAGGTCCTCAACTACCTGAAGGAGCACTTCGCGGGCAATTCACCGTATGCGGACGAAGCGGACGCCATGCTCCTGGGGATGAGGGACGGCGGCACGAATATGATGGTGAGAACGCTCGGCCGGGAACTGACGCGGGACGACCTGATCGTCCAGAACAACGTGGCCGTCCTCCGGTATTGGGTACTGCACGCAAAACCGTACTGGCCCCTGGATGATTCCCGCGCGTCCTTGGCAAAGGCCGGGGGGGGACCGGACTTTCGTTTCTGCACCAGTGCGGTCTTCTGGGGGAGTTGGACGCAGAACCTCGAACTCGGGGGCGCATTGATTCACGGAAAGAACAACGACGGGGAGAACGACCTGCACAAGGTGACCGTGAACAGCGCGCTCATCATTGCCACGACGCCTCCGGCGGGCAGCGGCAAGAAAAAGATCATCGGCATCGACTGGCCGGGCTATTACGGAACCTACCACGGCATGAACGAAGACGGCCTGGTCATGCAGGCCCAGGCATCCTATTCCGTCCCCGATTGGGAAGCCGCGAATATCCTGGATTACACGCTCCTCTACCGGGAAGCCTTGCAAGGCACGAGCAGCATCGCGGGTGTGGTGAAGCTGTGGGAGTCCTTGCCCGTGACCCGCGCCGTCGGCTTCAACACCCCGATTTCCACTCCCTACAGACCCGGACAGACAGGCTATCCGTCGTCGACCTTCGAGACCGACTCATACGGCGGGACGCTGCGCACGCCGCTGGATTTCGCCCCTGCCGATCCCTGCGCCATCCTGACCACCAACAATTACTACAAATACCAGGGAACGGCACCCTATCAAGCGGCCGTCAGCAAAGTGCACGGCTATCACTCCGCGGTCGAAGAGCATGACTACCGCTTCCAGGACATGCTGGGCCTGATTGCGCAGTACAAGGTCCAGAACAGGACCGTGGGAACCCGGGAGGTAATCGAACTGCTGCGGGCAGCATCCACTTCAAAGGAATATTCGGGCACCACCGAATTCAGCATCATCTGGTACCCCAACAGCATGGAGTTCGCTCTTGCCAAGGAGGACCTTGTCCGCAAGATCCTGGATGCGCCTTTCACTATCTACAATCGATTCACTTTCGACGAAGTGTTTCGGTAGTACCTGAATCCGTGAAGGCATCACGGATTCAGGCCGGAATGAAGCCCCTGGAATTATCCGGGTCGTTACGGTAAAGTTCTAGCGGAAGGTTTCCATCTTTGTCACCGAAGACATCAGTCGGCGTATGGCGAAAGAATTCCTGAAATATGAGGAGCATTTTTCCACGGGGATGCGCATCCAGGTGGAGATCCCGCTGCCGGAGAAAAGAATCTTCCGGGACGATGCCGAGATCGTCTCTTTTCATCAGGATCTCCTCGAACTGCGACTGTCGAGGGCAATCCTCCCGCTAGCGGCCATCCTGGAGATAGGAACGCCCCTCTACGTCCGGACAGGGAAGAAGGGCGCCGGCTTCCGGTGCCGGGGCATTGTGGTTGAGTACGACACCCTGTCCGGCCTCTTGATCCGTCTCACCGGCGAGGTCCTCTCGCTGAACGATCGCGAATACTTCCGGATCGACGTCTACATCCCTCTCAGGTACCGTCTGCATGCCGATGCGGATGATACGAAAACGAACAGGGAGGAAATTCCGGAAGCCGTTTCTTGCGACTATCTAGGGGGGCAAAGCACTGCCGCAACGGATAGTGAGCCGGAAAATCCGCTGCCGGTCGCGGCCAATCTGAGCGGAGCCGGGGTGAGGGTCCATATTCCCGACCGCTTCAACATCGACCAGCTACTGGAACTGACCCTCTTCCTGCCGCCGACGTACGGGGGACCGATAACCCTTTCGGGCCAGGTGGTGTACGTCACGCAGCTGTGTGGCGCGGGCGATACCCGGCAGATATTCGACACCGCCCTCCGCTTTGTGGACGTGGACGACCCGCACCGTGAAAACCTGGTGAAGTTTATCCACCATATGCAGCTGGAGCAGTTGAAAAGGCTGAGGGAGCACTCTTTGCAGCTCCCTTCCGCGGAGCTGAAAAGAACCGGATGGGGATGCCTTTCTTACCGGAAAAAGGTCCTTCTGGTCCTGAGCGCGGTTGTATCGGCCCTGGTTATTGCCTGGCTTGTCCTTGCCCTTGCCGGTTATTACAGCGGCAAGAGCAAGGGAGAAATCGAGAAGACCTTCGAAGAACAGATCAGAAAGCGTATCGGCCAACAGTGACCCTGTCGTGTCACATGACGGCCGGGCATCCGGTAACCGGTGATTGTTATTGACCAGGACCACTCCAGCCGCAACTTTTCCGCATGCCGTAATACTGCCGTTCGCTTGCACAAACAAACTGTACAGAAGGACCCCCTGCCCCGGCTCGGCGAGTCGCCCTGCCCGCACGCAATTATTACGGAGACAAGTAAACATATCAATGGTAGGGGCTAGGCATGCCTCGCCCAATTGGTGCACGGCGCGCCGTGCACCCAAATCAGGGTTGCGATGTTTACTTGCCGAAGTAATACCGGGAGACGTCGGCAAATCAGCAAAGCGGCCAAGTCGATGCTCGAAGATGTTGCATCAGCCGGCGGCGCCCCACGTTCGTCCGTTTTCGGCATTATTGCTGTTTGTGGATTTCTTAAAGTATGATATCGTGGCTGTCATATTTCTAATTAAAGGAGGAGAAAATGTTTGCCGTCATTGTGAAAGTCGATATCAAGCCGGAACACAAGAAAGAGTTTCTCGACGCAATGTTTGATGATGCACGCGGGTCAGTGCAAAATGAGCCCAACTGCCTGCTTTTCAATGTGGTTCAGGATGGGGCCGACCCCAACTGTCTCCGCCTTTACGAAGTATACAAGGATGAGGCGGCCTTTGAAGAACACACGAAAACTCCTCACTTTGTCCGCTGGGTTGAAACGACAAAGGACTGGCTCGCAAAACCCCTCGACATTGCTACAGGAACCCACTTGTTTCCGAGTGATGACCGCTGGAAAAAACAAAGCTGACAATAAGGGATCAGTTTTAAGAGCTTGTTCGTAAATAACGTTACGAGAGATCGCGCCCGGATTTATGACAGATTTGGCCGGGCTGATTGAGCAAAACCGCAGGCGTAGCAGGGCTACGTCGAGGATTTTGTGATTGAGGCACGGTCAAACATGGCGTGAAGACGGGATGCGAGCCTGGAATGTTTATTTACGAACAAGCTCTACGCCGATGAACCTGAAGGTGGCGCCGTTTGAGGAATCCGCGAACGCGCCACCTTTTTTGTGCGCGCCGCACATGCCGTGGATTCTTTTCAGATATGGCGGTCCGGATTTCTCAGCGCATTCGCTCATGGGCCTTCATGCCGTGAACCCGCTCATAGGCCCTGCAAAACGGGCAGAGCGACGTTTCGACATTCTTCACGATGGAATACGCGATTCCTTGTTGACTGCGCCGGGCGTGTCTGCAGATCGGGCACAGTTCGCAGATTCGGGCCAGTGACCTGTCGAGCGGGGATATGTCGGCTTTGCTCATACGCACCTCTTTTCCGGATACAATTTTATCCTGTACTGTGCATCACCGCCGGGGTCGTGTCAAGGCGCCTCCAGCGCCGGCGGCCGGCAGTGACTCATCCGAAGTTTCCGGATGGCCACTGCATGAACCTTTTTTCGGAAATACACGACCGACTAAAGTTTTCTACTGCAGTGAACGATAAAAGAAAGAGCGGGCTATTTCCTCAGCAGATGAGCCCGGTTCGCACAAGCGTATCATGACCCATGAAGGAGGCGTGAGCATGGAATGGCAAAGACCGTATCCGCATACCCGCATCAATGACGGCGCGAAAGCCATGGCACGGCATCGGACCGTGCTTCCGCGGTTGCCTGCCGTTTTGCTTGCGTTGGCAACGATGACTATTCTAGGCCTGGGACAGGCGGAGCTATGCCATGGGTGGTCTCTCTGGTCGTCGTCTCCTGAAGAGGAGGCCTATGAAAAGAGCCGGGACGAGTTCAAAGCCGTGTATGAGGGTGTCTCCACCACCAAGGACTCTGTTGAAAATACCAGGAAGGCCCTGGATATCGTTGCGGGGCAGGTTGACTCGGAGATCACGCGTTTGAAAAAGGCCCGCCAACCGATACCGGGTAATTTGAAAAATGCGGCCACCAAGCTGAAAAATGCCCGGAAGACCCTTGAGCGCTCGCAGGAGATCCTGGCAAACTTCGGCGATTACTCGGAGAAGATTACCGCGGCGACGGACGTCTACGACGAAATTGTGGAACTGCGCAAAAAAATGGATACTGATCGCCAATCCATGGGGAATCTGGCCGCCGAATTGCGGGGTCTCGGCAAACTGATGGAAAAGGGCGGCGAATATGTGCCGATCCTTGGTGACGCCATCAAGGCCTACGGTACGGTCACCACCGGTTTGGTAGACAAGCTCGGGCAAGTTGCCACGACCATCGACACCAACAGGAACCAGGATCAGCTCGGTCGCGGCACGTATGACACGAATGAAAAGAATCGGCTTTTCAGGGATTTCCAGCGCAACCACGCGAATGATCTGATCGCGGATGTTTACTATCGGTCCGTACCGTCATACCTGTACGAACCCGCCGGGGGCGTACGGGAGGGCAAAAGCGTGCTGTGGGACGAAGAATCCAGGCAATTCACCATCGTACCCAAAGACGTCCCTGCCAAGGACATATTCAAGATGACGCTGCTCATCGACAAACGCCTGTCGGCTTCGGAACTGGTGATGCACATGGGGGAGTGGAAGAAAGGGGGAGCCAAGAGGCTTGAGACCGCCCGTGCCATGCAGACCCTTCTCAACAGGCTGCGCACGGGACCTGCTTACCCGGTGATGAGCCGGGTAAGCCGTGACGATGATGACGAACTCTTCATACTGCTGCGGAATCCCAGGCATTTCGAGGCCAGGTATGTCTACGATCGCCGGGCTCACGACCAGCTTCATCGCGACCTCAAGGCCATACATGACGGCTTGATGGCCGAGGGGAGCGTGGAAAGCAGGGCCCAAGCGGAACAGATCTCCAGGTTTGCACGAAAATACAACCTTGGGATTGCTTTCACCCAACCTGCCCCTGTCGTACCGAAGAAACAGGAGAAGAAAACCGTAAAAAAGGAAGAACCTTCCTTCCTGGACGGCCTTTTCAGTTCCAGCGCGAAAGAATCGAAAAAGCCGAAAAAAGACGTCCCCTCCACGAACCGCAAGACAGCAACACCGCAGCGGCAGCCCCCGAAAAAAGAGGCGATACGGGCCGTTGAGGAAAGACCCGCGCAAAAACCCGCCGCTGCAAAGCCGGCGATGAAAGCGGGCCAGATAGGGAGTTGCGGCGAATGCGCGAAAAGCGGTCTTGATTGTGCCTGCGGCAAGGCGGCATGCCGGTGCTGCGCGCCGGGAGACTCGAATTGCAATGCCTTTGATCTATGATGTCGCCGCGAAAAAGCCGGGGACAACGAAAACGGGCGGGTTCCATCGTGAGCCGGCCCGTTTTCATATTTGCCATGTTTTCTGAGTCGAAATCCACGTACATATATCATCACTGCTTGCTGAGGATTGTTGAATTTGGGTTAAAATAATTCGAGGTACTACACATCCTAAGTACTGTCCGCCATCGTTACTTCTCCGGTAGCAGTTGCTTTTCAGGCATTGTTTTCGCCGTAGAGCCCGTTCCACAGCCGGAAACACAGCTACGTGCCGGGGATTCCCGATGGAGGCTCCCAGGCGGTTTGATACATGGACAAGTTGATATTTGTTGTCATATTGTTTGTTCTGGCTGCGCAAGCAATTTCCAGTGGTCCTGATGATGTGCTCGGACTGTGGAAAACCAATGGTGACAGGTCAAGGATTGAATTGTATAAATGCGGTGACAAGATCTGTGGCAAGGTAGTTTGGCTCCGAGAGCCAAAGTTTATCCGCAGCAAAGATGGCCCCGTTGGAGAGGTCAAGATAGATTTGCGAAATCCTGATGCAGCCTTGCAGAAACGCCCTATTTTGGGATTACAGGTAATCGAAGGGCTGATGTATGCGGGTGACAATACGTGGGAAAACGGCATATGTTACGACCCGCAAAGCGGAAATTCCTACAAGTGCACAATGTGGTTTGTCGCGCCTGACAGAATTGACTTGCATGGGTATATCGGTTTTCCCTTCATAGGCCGTTCATATACTCTTCTACGGTTTATGGAGACATCCAATGGCCATGTGTCCTCCGGGAAAGATAGAGGGAAGATGGGCCACATAAAACCATAGCGGAGCATGCCACGCATCCACGTCCGCACTTTTTTCGATTTGAGCACCCTACCAACTCTTTTAGGGTCGTATCACCATTTCTTATCCCTATTTTGTGTGAATGATACCACCCATGCAGGCTCGCGCCCTCGGCATGCCGGGCCGGAACCAGACCGTCTTGCCTCTCCATGATTACGGTGTACCCTTGATGTATGAAGTGCCGCCAAATCCGGGATCCTTTTCCACCGGGGCTCGTGGTAAGGGGACAGAAACGGGAGAACAGGAGGATCGCCATGTCCGACCTTGTGAAAGATACAAGTCATGCAGCCGATCTCGCGAGATCGGATAAAACACGGAAAAGGGTATCGACTGAAAACTGCGAAATCTGTGGGCAAAAGCTGGAACGCGACCCTGAAAGCGGAGAATACTATTGCCCGGACTGCGACAATCCCGAGAAATAAGGATTGGTAATTTGGAAAAAATTCCGCGAAGGTACCGTTATGGGAAGACAGATTACCGTTCAGACCTATGCCGGCTACAAGGGGGATGAAAGGCCGGTCTCGTTCTCGCTGGAAGGGAGGAACTTCCGGATCCGGGAGATTGTCGATCGCTGGTACGACCCTGACCATAGCTGTTTCAAGGTGATCGCGGACGACGGGGGAACCTATCTGCTGCGACATGATCTGAATGACGATGCTTGGGAACTGGTGGAACAGCGGAACACGGGAGCCGGCTGAGATCGTGCGGTGAAAAGCGGTGCTCAACCCGACTCAGTGGCTCATGCGTACGCATCTCCGCTATTTCACTTGACTCAATTTCTACTTGGATCTACAGTTATCCAAAATTGTTCAAGTAGATTCCGATAAGAGCAAACCCGGGGTAACCCGGCGACGCAAAGCCTATGGGTCCATGAAATGGATAGCCGGGTTGCCGAAGAACCGACCGCGTATACTACCCCCATCTTCGGGCCGAGGATGGGGGTTTTTGTTTATGGTTCCGGGAAGTCGGCGACACCTGGCCGCAGCAAATAACGGTATTCTGTCGGAGGAACCGGCAGAACGCACAGGAGGCCACCAGACATGATAAAGAGATTCCCGTTGGAGACACCATACCCTGAACCCGATTTCATTGATGAGAATGGCTTCGCTCTCTTTACCCTGGAAACGCTTGCAAAGCATGTCGGCGCGACGGAGAGTGAGATAGAAGCAATCGTCGAGGAGATGATGCAGATGGATACCGGCGACGTATACTGAACCGGCGGAATTTCATTCCCGATGTCCCGTACACTTTCTCGATCTCATCCCGTTGTTATCCGATATTCCAGATGTACAATGAATATCAAGGCTCAAAAAAGAAACTGCCATCGATTGCCGGTTCGGCCATATTCTTAGAGCTTTTACTTTCTCCAGGCCGGACTATTCGGAGGTTGTGCCATGAAACGAATAGGGATCATTTCGGTACTGTTCTCCCTCCTGCTCATGACTTCCTGCGGAGATAACGGCGCCCAGTGGACGGTAATGATTTACCTGGATGCGGACAACAATCTGGGATCGGCGTCGAGGATGGACCTGGAGGAGATGCAGGCTGTCGGCTCAACGGATGATGTAAAGGTCATCGTCCAGCACGACACCCAGGGCGGGTTGACCTACCGGTACAGGGTGGAAAAGGGAAAACTGGTGCAACTGGCGGAGCTCGGCGAACTGGACATGGCCCAGGCGAGCACGCTCAAGGACTTTGTCAAATATGCCGCTGATGCCTACCCCGCCGACCGCTACGCGCTGATCCTGTGGAACCACGGCCAGGGATGGAAAAGCAACAAGTCCATCCTCACCGATGTGGACAACGGCACTCTCACCCCTCTTTCCAACCAGTACGTGAAGGAAGCGCTGGCCGACTCAGGTGTGTCGGTGGACATCCTCGGCATCGATGCCTGCGAGATGTCGGTCATCGAGGCCGCCTACGAGTTCCGCGGAGTGGCGAAGATCCTCGTCGCTTCCCAGGAGCTGGTTTCCGGCTACGGGTGGGATTATGAAGATCTCCTGACGCGCCTGACGAGTCAGCCCAACGTGACCGCTTCGAAGCTTGCAAAAGAAATGGTGGCGAGCTTCGAGAACTTCTATTCCGAATCCGGGTACAAGGATCAGGAAATAAGCGCGCTGGCGCTGACCAGGAGCTACTCCTCGGACGGCGCCACCGACATTGCGACAGTCGCGTCCGCCGTGGACAGCCTCGCCGCCAGCCTTTCGTCGCTCATGGCCGATTCCACCACCCGCACTTCAACCCTGGAACTTCTCACCAGCGCCCGGGACACGGTCCAGGAGTTCGACGAGGTCACCCAGCCGGCAACATACATCGACCTTGTTGATTTCGAACGGTTGGTAAGCAGCGGCAATCCGGCAATCGAGCAGGCGCTGGACAAGATTCTTCTCGCCGAGTACCACGGCTCCGAAAAACCGAATGCCCACGGCCTCTCAATAGTCTTTTTCGACAGGTCAAGCCCCTATGACGAGAAGACCTATGACACGAACTACCGGGACTACAATCCGGCCACGGGCACTGGGAGCAGGATAGAGTTCCTGAACCGGTTCACGTGGGATGACATGCTCCACACGTACTACGGGTACCAGTATCCTCTCAAGCCGAATTGATACGCAGCGAATTACTGCGGTTATTTTGTCGCTCCATCCTTTGATTTCGGATTTTTGATTGTACCGGAGGAATGGGGAACCTTCTCCAGCAAAGAGATTAATTTGTTTGCAGCCTCAGGATTCAGATACATATCGATTTCCATGTCGCACCGGCCGGCAGCATCGCTTTTTTTTGCGCTGAAATATCTCAGGTCGATGTAACAGATATTCATCTTGCCAGCCCATGCCTTCCCGCCGGCAGAGCTGATACAATCAATTCCGATAACCGCCGAACCGTTCAGCAGTCCCATATCGGAAGAAAGGGCGCCGACATACTTCGACATCTCGACCCTTTCCCGCTGCGCCGTCTCACCGCACACGGCAAGATTTTTCAGTAACTCAATCGCTTCTTTTCTGTCCGTATCGTTGAGGGCAAGGGGCGTCATGACAAGGGTGCCCTTCCCTCCTGAAAGGATTGCGTTTCCCAGTTCATCGGCGGAAACGACAAGGGCATCATCGCTCGGAGCCCCGGCGTATGCCGCTGATGCCGTGACGCCGACCTCCCCTACGGGTACGCGGCTTGTGCCGGTGGGAGAATAGAGAGACCGGACAAAGGCCGAGCCTTTATCTATCGTTGAACATCCGGTCAGGTGTGTTGAGAAAGCAAGAACCATCAAGGCGAATACGATTTTTAACGGCATGAACAGACTCCCCGGTACTTTCCGGTCCACTGCGACGGCTCGGGTACCTTTTCGCTGTTTCTTCAATCCGATTCCCGGAACTGCGTTGACGACGGTGAGCCGGAGATGGTATTGAATCCCATGAAACAGTCAGCAATCATAATCCGTCAGGACCGAAATCATAGCAACAAATTTCTTATAAACCGTACCGTCGAGATCGTTGGAGGCAACCCATGACAAAAGCGCTGGTACTCATCGACATCCAGAATGATTACTTTCCCGGCGGGGCAATGGAACTCGCCGGCAGTTGCCGCGCGGCCGCCAAGGCGGAAGAGCTGCTTGAGGCATTCAGGAAGAAGGCCCTGCCCATCATCCACATCCGGCACATCTCCACGCGACCCGGTTCGACATTCTTCCTGCCGGATACAGCCGGAGCGCTCATTCACGATCTCGTGGCCCCTGCCAGCGGCGAACCGGTCTTTCAGAAGAGCTACCCGAACAGTTTTCGCGAGACACCCCTGCTTGATCATCTGCGTTCCCGGGACATTTCACAGCTGGTGATTGCGGGGATGATGACCCACATGTGCATCGACACCACCGTGCGGGCTGCCGCCGACTTCGGATTCGCCTGCATTCTGGCCCACGACGCGTGCGCCACACGGGACCTTTCCTTTGACGGCGCAACCGTCTCGGCGGAGAATGTGCAGACGGCGTTCCTTGCGGCGCTCAACGGACTGTTTGCCCGTGTTCTCACGGTAGGGGAGATATGCGCGGGCCTCTGACGTTTCGTTCCGAGGGACGTCCGGCACGCACCCTCCCGGAAATCGCCGGCGCCGGGCGTTACTCCCTCTCCTCTTCCCTCACCATCCGCACATAGGCATCCACGTCGAACTTCTTCGCACACCCCTGGAAAGTCATGGAGCGCACTTTCCCGTAGATGGGCCGCTCAGGCCAGGGCCGGTCGTGCACCCCGCCGATGCTCCAGGCAATCCCGGCATAGCCGTTCGGGTCGCGTCCGTCCAGTTCGTAGCGATCGTTCAGGAAGATAGCCGTTTCCATCGCCTCCTCGGGGGATGCGCTCCACTCCAGGATCTTTTTCGCCCAGTACATCCTGAGATAGCCGTGCATCTTTCCGGTTCGCACCATCTCGGTCTGTGCGGCGTTCCAGAGCGGATCATGGGTTGCCGCCTCTTCCCATTGCTCCCGCCTGTACAGGAAGCGGCGCGGGTCGTGACGGTGGCTGTCCAGTGTCTCCCGCGCCCAAGCCGGGAAGCAGCTGAAGCGGTCATAGTCGGTGGTATGGAAACAGAAGTTGTCCGAGAGTTCCCGCCGCACGACAAGTTCCTCAAGGAATGAATCAAGTGCCTGGAGGTTGTCGTCGAATCCCCGCGCCTCCAGGGCCGCCCTCTGGGGCGCGAGGTGGCCGAAGTGAAAATAGGGAGAGAGGTCGGACTGGCCGTGACGGTTCGGATCGTTTCGCTGACCGTAGCGTGAGGCAAGACGGTTTTCCAGAAAGTCCCGCAAGGCCCTGCGGGCAGCCCGTTCTCCCGGTTCCAGCCAGAATACCTCGCCCACGGCTCGATCCACCCTCAGTTCCTCCTTGATCCCCTTCCAGTCGACACGCTGCGCCTCTCCCGTCCACGGGAAAGGGTGCTCTTCCAGAGGAGGAAAGTCGGTCAGGAATGCGGGAAGCGCCCTCCGCACCTTGGGGCGAAAGGTGTAGGCGCCGAATTCACGCTTCGGCGAGGCAATCCGGCATGGAATGATGTTGTGGGCATCGACAACGTCAAAGGGAATGCTTATGCGCTCCGCAATCCTTCTGTCCCACCCCTGTTTGATACGCAGGGGATTGAAGTCCGTGACCAGGCGGGAGACACCCTGTTCCCCGAGGAAACGGGGAATCTCCTCCGCCGGGTCACCGATCAGCAGGTGAAACCGGATCCCCCTATCGGAAAGACGCCCGGCCACCTCCTCCAACCCCCTCAGCATGAAACCGTAATGGCGGATGGTCGCGCCCAGATAGTCCGGTGCAAGGCAGAAAACAACCCCGAGAGGGCATTTCCGTTCCACGGCCGTCTCCCGGGCATGGAGAAGCGCCCAGTTGTCGGCTGTCCGCTGGTCCCGGCTCATCCAGTACACCACCGGTCCGCCGGCCGGTGTCCCTCCGCGCACTGTCTCGATCCTCTTCCCGTTCATGTCGGACTCCCTCCGGTACATAGCATACCGGAAACCGCGGTCATGGCCACAGAGACAAACGCTTGCGGTGGAATATTTTTGTGTAAGCCGGCACATAAACCGGCTATACTTTGCCGTATGCTGAATCCGCGATGACTGAATGCCGAGGCGTAAAGGCGTCATGGATTCAGCCGTATATCTTTTTATCAGGAGGGAATCCATGGACACGGTGCCGCAGGGAAGGGTTGAGGGGGTAAAGGGCTTCTTTCGGAGGACGCTGCCGAAAATCTTCGGCGTGCTGTTCCTGCTGCTGCTATTTTTCCTGTTTCTGAACCCGTTTGTAATCGTGGGGGCGGGTGAACGGGGAGTGGTGCTGAATTTCGGCGCGGTATCCCCGACGGTGCTCGGCGAAGGGCTGCATCTGCGGGTGCCGATCATGCAGAAAATCAAGAAAATGGACGTGAAGGTGCAGAAGTCCCAGACCGACGCCGAGGCCGCATCCAAGGACCTGCAGGAAACCTTCTCCACGATTGCCCTCAACTTCCATATCCTCCCGGAAAAGGTGAACTGGATATACCAGAAGCTGGGCGCCGATTTCAAGGAGAGGATTATCGACCCTGCGGTGCAGGAGGTTGTAAAGGCGGTCACGGCCAAGTACACCGCGGTGGAAGTCATTACCCAGCGGGAAAAGGTCCGTTCGGAGATCCGCGAGATGCTTAAACAGCGGCTCATGGTCTATAACATCATCGTGGACGACTTCTCCATCGTCAACTTCAAGTTTTCCAACCAGTTTTCCCAGGCCATCGAGCAGAAGCAGACCGCCGAGCAATTGGCTTTCAAGGCCCAGCGGGACCTGGAGCGCATCAAGATCGAGGCGGAGCAGAAAGTGACCCAGGCAAAGGCCGAGGCGGAGGCGCTGAGGCTGCAGAAGGAGAACGTGACACCCGGCCTGGTGAAGCTGCGTCAGATTGAGGCATCATTGAAGGCCATTGAGAAATGGGACGGGCACATGCCCAAGGTAGCTGGAAACTCGATTCCCTTTATCGACGTGAAGAGCCTGGACAAGGAATAACGCGTAGGGGCGGGGTCATCCCGCCCGTCGTGACGCAACGTCAATGGGAACAAGGGCGGGATGACCCCGCCCCTACAGCTTCACCCCCATGTAATCCGCCACGGTATGGATGTCCTTGTCGCCGCGGCCGGAGAGGCATACCACGATGGTCTTGTCCTTCGGCAGGGTCGGCGCCAGTTTGAGGACATGGGCAATGGCGTGGGACGATTCCAGGGCCGGGAGGATGCCTTCCTCCTGGGTGAGGACCCGGAACCCCTCCATGGCCTCGTCGTCGGTGATGGAGACGTATTCGGCGCGACCCGTATCCTTCAGCCAGGCGTGCTCCGGCCCGACTCCCGGGTAGTCGAGCCCTGCGGAGATGGAATGGGCGAATGCTATCTGGCCGTTGTCGTCCTGGAGCAGGTAGGTCTTGTTGCCGTGCAGCACACCCACGCGCCCCGCGCACAGGGGCGCCGCGTGTTTCCCCGAGTCGATGCCGAAGCCGGCGGCCTCGACGCCTATCATCCGCACCTCCGTGTCGTCCAGGAAGGGATAGAAGAGACCGAGGGAATTGCTGCCTCCGCCGACGGCCGCCACCAGCACGTCGGGCAGCCTTTTTTCCGCCCGTTCATGCTGGATCTTCGCTTCGCGGCCGATGATGGACTGGAAATCGCGCACCATCATCGGGTAGGGATGGGGGCCCGCGGTGGTGCCGATGACGTAGAAGGTGTCCTTCACGTAGGTGACCCAGTTGCGGATGGCCTCGTTCATGGCGTCCTTGAGGGTAGCGGTACCCGCGGTGACCGAGGTAACCTTGGCCCCCAGGAGCTTCATGCGGAACACGTTCAGGGACTGGCGGTGGATGTCCTCCTCGCCCATGAAGACCTCGCATTCCATGCCGAACAGGGCGGCAATCGTGGCGGTCGCGACCCCGTGCTGGCCGGCGCCGGTCTCGGCGATGACCCGCTTCTTCCCCATCCGCTTCGCCAGCAGCCCCTGGCCGATGGTGTTGTTGATCTTGTGGGCGCCGGTGTGGTTCAGGTCCTCCCGCTTCAGGTAAATCTTCGCCCCGCCGAGCCTCTTGGTCAGCTTCTCCGCATAGTAGAGCGGATTGGGCCTCCCCACGTACTCCCTCATGTAGTAGGCGAACTCCTCCTTGAACTCGCGGTCGTTCTTATAATGGGCATAGGCCTTTTCCAGCTCGGCAAGGATCGGCATCAGCGTCTCCGGCACGTATTTGCCGCCGTACTGTCCGAAATGGCCGGATTTGTCAGGTAACTTCATTCTTCCTCCACGTATATGGCACTCCGGAACTCTATAGCCCCTTCGCCCTTCTGATCAGCTCCACAACCTTGGCATGGTCCTTCCTGCCCCGCGAGACCTCCACCCCACTGGAGACGTCGATGGCGTACGGTTCCACCGTCTCCACCGCCGCGCGCACATTCTCCGGCTTGAGGCCGCCGGCAAGGATGATGGGGCCGAACTGCTTGGCAATCCGCGCGGTCTCCCAGTTGAAGGTAAGGCCGGTGCCCCCGTAGGCGCCCGGCGTATAGGCGTCGAGCAGGTATCCGGCAACAGCATAGCTCCTGATGGTCTCGATGCTGGTGATGTCGCGGATACGAAAGGCCTTGACCACCGTATGCCTGATGCCGGCACAGAATTGCGGCGTTTCATCACCGTGGAGCTGTACCACATTGATGCGGCACCGTTCCACCGCGCTTTCGATGAAGCTGGCGGGGTTGTTGACGAACACCCCTGACGTGACCACGTAGGGTGGGAGCTTCCTGATGATCCGCTCCGCGGTTTCAAATGAAACGCAGCGGGGGGAAAGGTCGTAGAAAACGAAGCCGAGGGCGTCGGCCCCTGCTTCGACCGCCCGGAGCGCGTCGTCCTCGTTCGTTATGCCGCAAATTTTGACTCGTACCACGGAGAGCCCCTTCGTAATCCACGGATTTCACAGTTCCTCCAGGGGTTTCGTAATCCGGGTACCCTGCGAAATCCGTGGGTTCATGTTTCTCAGATTTCCTATAGCGACACCTTCGGCAAACGCTCCAGTGACTCCCGGATCTTTTCCTCGGGATATTCGTAATCCTCAAGGGCGCCCGAAAGATAGGCGTCGTAGGCAACCATGTCCAGTTGCCCATGCCCGGACAGACCGAAGAGAATGGTCTTTTCCTTTCCCTCCTCCTTGGCCAGCACCGCTTCGTCGATGGCCGCGCGGATAGCATGGGAGGACTCGGGCGCGGGAACGATCCCCTCGCTCTGGGCGAATAGCATGGCGCCTTCAAAGCAGGCGTTCTGGGTATAGGCCTTCGCCTCAATCTGTCCTGCGTGCAGGAGCTGGGAAACAAGGGGGGACTCTCCGTGATAGCGCAGTCCGCCCGCATGGATGCCGGGCGGAATGAAATCATGCCCAAGCGTGTACATCATGGCAATGGGAGCCATTTTTGCCTGATCGCCGTAGTCGAAGGCATACACCCCCTTTGTCAGGGTCGGACAGGAAGTTGGCTCCACTGCCACGCAGCGAACGTTCTTTCCGGCGGCCCGGTCGGCGATGAAGGGAAAAGCAAGACCCGCGAAATTGGATCCTCCGCCGCAGCAGGCAATGACCACATCCGGATAACAGCCTGCGATCTCCATCTGCGCCTTGGCCTCCTGGCCGATGACGGTCTGGTGCATGCAGACGTGGTTCAGCACGCTCCCGAGGGAGTAGCAGGTATCATCATGGGTTGCCGCATCCTCCACCGCCTCGGAAATGGCGATGCCCAGGCTCCCCATGTTGTCCGGATCATGGGCGAGGATCGCACGTCCCGCATTGGTATATTCGGACGGAGAGGGTATCACTTTGGCCCCCCACAGCTGCATCATGCTCTTGCGGTACGGCTTCTGGGTACAGGAAACCTTTACCATGTAAACAGTACATTCCATGCCGAAGAAATTGCAGGCAAGGGCCAGAGAACTTCCCCACTGCCCCGCCCCTGTCTCGGTTGCCAGGCGACGGATCCCGGCCTGCTTGTTGTACCAGGCCTGGGGGATTGCGGTGTTCGGCTTGTGGGATCCGGCCGGAGAAACCCCTTCGTGCTTGTAGAAGATGCGGGCGGGCGTACCCAGCGCCTTTTCCAGACGGTGTGCGCGATACAGTGGAGAGGGTCTCCACAGGCGGTAGATGTCCCTGACTTCGTCGGGGATATCTATCCAGCGCTGGTGCGATACCTCCTGCTCGATGAGAGCCATGGGGAAGATTGGCAGGAGATCGTCGGGCGTAACCGGTTGCAGGGTCCGGGGATTGATGACCGGCGCCAGGGGGCCGGGCATATCGGGGATGATGTTGTACCACTGTTTCGGGATCTGATCTTCGGGCAGCAGAATCTTGGTGTTCATGTCGTCTCCTTATCAAATGTCGGCGTCGTACCGAAATGGTTGCAGAATTCTTCAGTTCTCTCCCAGGATCTCCCGCAGCTTCCCGCCGATGTCCGGCTCCCTCATCAGTGACTCTCCGATGAGAAAGGCCCGTGCTCCGGCAGTGCGAAGGCGAAGTACGTCGGAGCGGGTGTTGATCCCGCTTTCGGCGACCGGAAACCGGTCTGGCGGCAACAGGGCGCACAGCCTTTCCGTCGTGCTCAGGTCGGTGACAAAGGTGCGGAGATTGCGGTTGTTGATGCCGATGAGGCGGCAATCGGTCGCCAGGGCCGTTTGCAGTTCATCCTCGTCGTGGACCTCCAGGAGGACGTCGAGGGAAAGTTCGCGGGCGATTGCAACGAACTCCCGTAACCGGGAGAGGTCGAGCATGGCGGCAATCAGCAGCACGGCGTCGGCGCCGGCCGCGCGCGCCTCCCAGATCTGGTAGTCATCGAAAATAAAATCCTTCCGCAACAGGGGGATGTTCACAGCGCCACGGATGCGGGCCAGATAGTCGAGCCGGCCGAGAAAGAAATGCTCGTCGGTAAGCACCGAAAGGCAGGCGGCCCCGTTTTTTTCATAGATTCCGGCAATGGCGACCGGATCGAAATCCACCCGGATGATTCCCTTGCTGGGAGACCCTTTTTTCACCTCGGCGATGACCGCGGTGCGCCCGGCTTCGTCCACCCGTACCAGGGATTCCCGGAACCCGCGCACCGGGGGCGCATCCGCGCACCGTGCCTTCAGGTCGGCAAGGGGAAACCGGGACCTGGCGGATGCCAGCTCTCCCTTCTTGTAGTCAACGATTCTCTGTAATATATCCGGGGTACCGCTCATGCACGGATTCCGCCTTTTCCTTTTCGAAGATATCCCACAATTCCAGTTCAAGCTCCGGCAGCACGAGAAACCTTATGGTCTCATCCCAGCCGAATACATCCGGTTGACCGTAACGGCCGTCCGAAAGCGTCAGGCGCTCCACCGTCTCGTTGAGCGGGTCGAGAACAATGTATTCCCGAACGCCGAAACGCTCGTAGAGCGCCTTCTTTTCCCGCCTGTCCTTCCGTCCGGTCGCGGGTGACAATATCTCGATGATCAGGTCCGGGGCGCCCTGGATATTGGCTTCGGTTATCTTTCCCTGATCGCAGACCACCAGCAGATCCGGCTGGACCACGTTATGGTCGTCAAAGACCACGTCGGTGGGTGAGAGGAAGGGTGTACAGATCTTTCCAGCCAGATACGAAGATATGCGCAGGTGGAGGTTCCCCAGAATCCTCTGATGTCTCGTCGTCGGAGCAGGCGTCATGTTGTAGGGAACGCCGTCGATGAGCTCCCAGCGCTGACCATCGTCCCATGTGCAGTATTCGGCATAGGTAAAGCGTTTCCCGATGTCTTCCGCAAGAGGTCCCATCGTCACCCCCATTGAACTACTCGTTGGTCAGCTCCGCCAGCTTCTTCAACTGCTCCATGGCCAGGCCCGAATCAATGGCGTCGGCAGCCATGCGCATCCCTTCCGCCGGGTCGTCCGCTTTTCCCGCGGCAACAAGGCCGAAGGCCGCGTTGAGAAGTACGATGTCACGCTTCGGCCCCTTCTCTCCCGAAAGGACTCCCCTGACGATGGCTGCATTGGCCGCGGCGTCCCCGCCGCGCAGTTCGGCCATGGAGCAGCGGGGAAGCCCCAACTCCTCGGGGCTGAAGAGGCGCGAATTCACGCCGGCCGGGGTTACCTCGGCAATCCGCGTCTCGGTTGTCAGGGTGATCTCATCCATGCCGTCCAGACCATGCACCACGAAGCCCCGCCTGCATCCGAGTTTTCTCAGCACCTGGGCCAGCTTTTCCGTCAGCTCCTCCCGGTACACGCCGAGCACCTGGCACTGGGCGCCGGCAGGGTTGGTCAGAGGACCGAGGATATTGAAGATGGTGCGGATGCCGATCTCCCTGCGCGGTCCGATAGCATTCTTCATGGCGCCGTGCAGGGCCGGGGCGAACAGGAAGCCGATGCCGATATCGCCGATGCACCGCTCCACCGTTTTCGGAGTAACATCCAGATTCACACCCAACGCCTCCAGCACGTCGGCGCTGCCGCAGGTGGACGACACGGAGCGATTGCCGTGCTTGGCGACCTTCACGCCGCAGGCCGAAATCACGAAGGCTACGGTCGTGGATACGTTGAAGGTGTTGGTGCCGCTGCCGCCGGTGCCGCAGGTATCGAGAATCGTTTCCAGGTCCAGGTTGATGTCTTCCCGGTCCAGGTCAAGGATGTTTCTGTCCACACGGATATGGGTCGCCCGATCCCGCATAACCCTGGCCGCGCCGGTGACCTCCTCCACCGTTTCTCCCTTCATGCGGAGCGCGGTGATAAAGGCCGCGGTCTGGGCCGGCGTGGCTTCCCCGGACATGATCTGGTCCATGACCTCGATCATTTCCGGCTCGGTCAGGTTTTCCCGTTCGACGACTTTCGCGATGGCTTTTTTGATCATCCGCCCCCCCTGCTCATCTCCAGAAAATTCCGCAACAGGTCCATCCCGCCCACCGTAAGGATGGATTCGGGATGGAACTGCACCCCCCAGATGGGCAGTTCACGGTGGGCAAGGCCCATGATCTCGCCGTTTTCCACCCAGGCGGTGACTTCAAGGCAGTCGGGAAGCGTTGAGCGCTCCACGATCAGCGAGTGGTAGCGGGTCGCCTCGAAGGGGTTGGGAAGGCCCTTGAACAGGCCCTTTCCGTCGTGGAGGATGGGGGAGGTCTTGCCGTGCATCAGAGAAATGCTCCTCACCACATTCCCGCCGAAGGCCGCGCCGATTGCCTGGTGGCCTAGACAGACTCCCAGGAGGGGAATCCTGCCGGCGAAGCGGCGGATGGCCGCAACGGATATGCCGGCCTCGCTGGGCGAGCAGGGACCGGGCGAAACCACGATCCTCGCCGGCGCCAGGGCCTCGATCTCGTCCAGGGTAATCCGGTCGTTCCGGTGAACCGCGACATCCTCGCCGAGCTGGCCGAAATACTGGACCAGGTTGTAGGTGAAAGAGTCGTAGTTGTCGATCATCAACAGCATGGCGTCTCCACTTTCAGGGCATCGGCAACCAGCGACTTCACCCTCTCCACCGCCTCCGCTACGGGGAGGAGCGCAACCTCGCCCGTTTTCCGATCCTTCAGCTCCACGTTGCCCTGGGCCAGGTTCTTGCTCCCCACCACGATACGCAGCGGGATGCCGATGAGGTCGGCGTCCTTGAACTTGAAGCCGGGCCGCTCGTCCCGGTCATCCAGCAGGACCTCGACCCCGGCGTCGGCGAGCTGCCCGTAGATCTGTTCCGAAGCTTCCCTGACCGGGTCCTCCTTGATATTCAGGGCGGAGATGATGCAGTGGAACGGCGCGATGGGAATGGGGAAGATGATGCCGTTCTCGTCGTGGTTCTGCTCGATGCAGGCGGCGACGGTGCGGCCGATGCCGATGCCGTAGCATCCCATGAAGATGATTTGCTCCTTGCCTTCGGCGTCCAGGTAGGTGGCCTTGAGGGCCTTGGAATACTTGGTCCCCAGTTTGAAAACATGCCCCACCTCGATGCCGCGCCACATCTCGAGGATGCCTCCCTCGCAGCGGGGGCAGGCATCGCCGTGGACCACGTTGCGGATATCGGCGAAAGCCGTAGCCCGGAAATCCCGTTCAAGGTTCACGTTCTTCAGGTGAAGGTCCTTCTCGTTGCCGCCGGTGACGGCATTCTTCATGGCCCTGACGGCCAGGTCCGCCACGATCTTCACCTTCAGCCCCACCGGACCGGCAAACCCGACCGGAGCACCGGTGACCTTCGTCACCACCTCGTCGCCGGCCATTTCCAGGTCGGCGCAGTCGAGGGCGTTCTTCAGCTTGATCTCGTTCAATTCGTGGTCCCCGCGCACCAGCGCAACCACCGGCTCGCCATCGGCCAGGAGCACGAGGGTCTTGATCATGGACGCCGCGTGGACGCCCAGGAACTCGGAGACCTCCTCGATGGTCCGCTTTTCCGGCGTGGCAACCCGCTCCAGGGGGCGGGGGTCGGCGTGCTCCACCGCCTCGATGGGGCGGGATTCGGCCTTCTCCACGTTGGCCGCGTATTCGCAGGCCGTACACGAAACAATGGCGTCCTCGCCCGAATCGGCCAGCACCATGAACTCGTGGGAGGAGGAGCCGCCGATGGAGCCGGTGTCGGCCTCCACCGCGCGGAACCTGAGGCCGCACCGTTCGAAGATGCGGCGGTAGGCCTGGTACATCTTCTCGTAGGAAAGGTCTGCGGCGTCACCGTCCACGTCAAAGGAATAGGCATCCTTCATGATGAATTCGCGGCCGCGCATCAGGCCGAAGCGGGGGCGGATCTCGTCGCGGAACTTGGACTGGATCTGGTAGAGATTAACCGGCATCTGGCGGTAGCTCTTCACCTCGCGCCGCACCAGGTCGGTGACCACCTCCTCGTGGGTGGGTCCGAGGCAGAATTCCGCGTCCTTGCGGTCCTTGATGCGGAGCAGTTCCCTGCCGTACTGCTCCCAGCGCTCCGACTCCTGCCAGAGCTCGGCCGGGATCACGCCGGGCATCAGGATCTCGATGGCGCCGGCCCGGTTCATCTCCTCGCGCACGATGTTCTCCACCTTGCGGATGGAGCGGAGCCCCAGGGGGAGGTAATTATAAATGCCGGCCGCCAGCTTGCGGATCATGCCGGCCCGCAGCATCAGCTGGTGGGATACCACCTCCGCGTCGGCCGGGGTCTCTTTTACGGTGGGGATGAAATAGTTGGAATAACGCATGGATTTACGTCCTTTATTGAAAATATGGTAGGGGCGGGGTCATCCCGCCCTTAAAATTAACTGTCGTCACAAGTGACCGGGCGGGACAACCCCGCCCCTACAGCGGTTCCTCCGCCATCTTTTCGACTTCCGCCACCAGGGCGTCGGCCAATTCGCTCTCCGGAACCTTGCGGACAATCTCTCCGTGGCGGAACAGGAGCCCTTCGCCCCTGCCGCCGGCGATGCCCACATCCGCCTCCCGCGCCTCGCCCGGTCCGTTCACCACACATCCCATGACCGCCACGTTGATGGGTTTGATGATCTTCTGGAGCCGCCGTTCCACCTCTTCGGCAACGGGAATCAGGTTGATCCGGCAGCGGCCGCATGTGGGGCAGGACACAAGATTGATGCCCCGCTGCCGGAGCCCGAGAGCCTTCAGAATGCCGTAGCCGACCCGGATCTCGTCGACGGGATCTCCGGTGAGGGAGACCCGCAGGGTGTCGCCGATCCCTTCGGCCAGGAGGATGCCGAGGCCCACCGACGACTTGATGGTGCCGGAGAAGGTGGTGCCCGCCTCGGTGATGCCGATGTGCAGGGGGTAGTCGACCCGCTGGGAGAGGAGCCGGTAGGCCTCGACGGTCTTCATCACGTCCGAGGCCTTCAGGGAAATCTTGATCTGGTCGTATCCAAGGTCTTCGAGAATACGCACGTGGCCCAGTGCCGACTCCACCATGGCCTCTGCCGTGGGGTGGCCGTACCGTTCCAGGAGTTCCTTTTCCAGGGATCCGGCATTGACCCCGATGCGGATGGGGACCAGGCGTTCAGAAGAGGATTTCACTACTTCAGCGACTTTCCAGCGCTCTCCGATGTTGCCCGGATTGATACGCAAGCCGTCGACTCCCTTCTCCAGGGCCTTCAGAGCCAGCTTGTAATCAAAATGGATGTCCGCGATGAGGGGGATTGGGATATGTGACTTGATCTCACCCAGGGCCTCGGCCGCCTCCATGTCCAGCACGGCGCACCGCACCAGTTCGCAGCCGGCCTCCGCCAGAGCCAGGATCTGGGCCGTGGTGGCGGCCGTGTCGCGGGTATCGGTGCTGCACATGGACTGGACCGCGCAGGGCGCCCCGCCGCCCACGAGGACATCGCCTATCCGGATCTGTCGGGTCGTTTTTTTCATAACGCGACATAGTAGCGAAAGTATACGGAAAAAGTCAAGGAAGACGGCCGCGAATAGAATTGACAAAATGCCGCTTTTCCTTTCTAGTAGAATGCATGAAAAAACACACGCCACACAAAGAGAAAAAGGTGGAACCATCCAAAACGGCAAAACGGAAAGCCGTTGTCGGTCAGACCCTCGACCTCTCCGTCGCCACCCTGGACGAGGAGGGGTTCGGCCTCGCGGTTCACGAGATAACGAGAATCCGTATCGCGGGAGCGCTCCCCGGAGAAACAGTCCGTGCCCGGGTCACCTTTTCCGGACAACGGGACACTTTCGCCGGCGTGGTGAAGGTGCTGCGAAATTCCCCTGACCGGATGCTGACGCCCCCCTGCGGCAAGGGGGACGCCTGCGACGGATGCCCGCTGATCTCGATGAAATACCGGGCACAGCTGGAATGGAAAAAAGGGCTCGTGGAGGGCGCGATGCGGCGCTATCCGGTGCTGAGGGACACGGAAATCATGCCGGTCATCCCTTCACCGAAACCCATCGGGTACCGCACAACGGCAAAGCTTGTCGTCTCGGGGAAATTCGCGGCTCCCGTCATCGGCATCTACCGGCGCAACAGCCACGATGTTATGGACATCGGCGACTGCCCGCTCCACCACCCCCTCGTCAACCGGGTCGCGGCTGCCGTAAAAGATGGAATCCGCAAAGGCAAGGTACCCGTCTATAATCCCAGGACCCGCAACGGCATCCTCCGCTACCTGGTGGTCCGCGTCTCGGAACGCGAGGGCAAGGCCATGGCGGTCTTCGTGACCAGCCAAAGGAGCTTCAACGAGATCCACCACCTGGCAAAGCACCTGCAGACATCGGTTCCCGAGGTTGAGGTCGTCGCCCAGAACGTCAACTCCTCCACCGGCAACGTGATACTCGGCGACAGGGACTACTTCGTTACCCGGGAACAGTCCCTCACAGACTGCATCGGGGATGTCCGCTTCACCATATCCCCCCGCTCATTCTTCCAGGTAAACAACGACGGCGCGCGCTCTATCTATGAGACGGTGCGGGAATGGGCATCGCTCACGGGAAAGGAGACCGTGACGGACGTCTACTGCGGCGTCGGCGGCATCGCCCTCTTTCTTGCCGGTAGCGCGGCGAAGGTCATCGGTTTCGAGTCCATCGAGGCCGCGGTCGACGATGCGGAGAAGAACGCCCGTCTGAACGGGATCCGGAACTGCCGCTTCGAGGCGGGAGACGCCGCCGAGTTGCTGGAGGATCTGCGGGACGAAGGGAAGAAAGTAGATCTCGTGGTGCTCAATCCGCCTCGCAAGGGATGCGATGAACGGGTACTGCGCGCCGCGGCCGCCCTCGGTCCGGCTACGCTCATCTACGTTTCCTGCTCGCCGGAAACCCTTTCCCGTGACCTGAATCTCCTCGCCGGCCTCGGCTACCGCACGGTGAAGATCCAGCCGGTGGACATGTTCCCCCAGACCCCCCATGTGGAAAATGTGGCGCTGCTGGTGAAACAACCGTCGAACGTCGAAAAACCGGCCGAACGTCGAAAACCGTAAGGGAGTTCCGGTGTACGTACAATTTCCGACGGTTCATCGACGTTCGACCAACGACGAACGACGTTTCACGAAAAACAATCTTGACTCCCTCCCGGCACTAGTGCTAGGGTAGGAAAAATTTGATGACCGGCCTTTTAACGTAACCCCGTGAGGTTAATAAAGGTGGGGGCAGACACAATCCACGCCACTGAATTGCAGGGAGCCTTTCCGCCATATCGCGGAAGGGCTTTTTTTGCGCCAACGAACGGCGAGAGGAGGTTCAGGTGAACAAGGAAACCACCGTCATTCTTGACGGAACAGGTGTCAAACGGGCGCTGACCCGAATTGCCCACGAGGTGCTGGAGCGCAACAAGGGAATTTCAGAAGTTGTGCTCGTGGGTATCCGTACCGGCGGCATCCACCTTGCCCATGAACTGGCTTCACGGCTGGAGGAGATCGAGGGGGTAGCGGTTCCGGTCGGTTCGGTGGACATCACCCTCTACCGGGACGATATCAAGACCCAGGCGGCCCATCTGCCGGTCGGAAAGACCGAGATCCCGTTCAGCATCGAGGGAAAACGGGTGGTGCTTGTGGATGACGTTCTCTTCACCGGGCGCACCATCCGGGCGGCCATGGACGCCATGATGGACCACGGCAGACCCCAGTGCATCCAGCTCGCCGTGCTCATCGATCGCGGTCACCGGGAGCTTCCCATCCGCGCCGATTTCGTGGGCCGCAACGTTCCCACCAGCCGCAAGGAAAACATCCAGGTGCGCTTCGACGACGCCAACCACCCGGTCGAGGTGTATCTGGAAAAGAACTGAGTATTTCGGAGCACACTGTTACCGGCTGCCGGCTGCCGGCGGCTGATTTTCTGGAGGGTCACCCATGGGATTCAAACACAAGGACATTCTGGGGCTGCAGGACCTGACGGCGGAGGAGATAGAACTTCTCCTGAACACCGCCGACAACATGAAGGAGATCAGCAAGCGGGAGATCAAGAAGGTGCCGACCCTGCGCGGCAAGACGGTGGTGAACCTGTTCTTCGAGCCGTCCACCCGCACCCGCACCTCCTTCGAGATTGCGGCGAAACGGCTTTCGGCAGACACCCTGAACATCTCCGCTTCCACCAGCGCCGTACAGAAGGGAGAGACCCTGTCGGACACGGCCCGCAACATCGAGGCCATGAAGCCGGACATCATCGTCATGCGCCACGCCATCTCCGGCTCCCACCACTACCTGGCGAAACGGGTCTCCTATTCGGTGATCAATGCCGGCGACGGCCAGCACGAGCACCCTTCCCAGGGTCTCCTGGACATGATGACCATGCGGGAAAAGCTGGGGACACTTAAAGGGATAAAAGTGGCCATCGTGGGCGACATCACCCACAGCCGGGTCGCCCGCTCAAACATCTACGGCCTGACCAAGATGGGAGCGAAGGTCTTCCTGTCCGGTCCTCCGACCCTGATCCCCCCCGGCGTGGAACGGCTCGGCGCCGTTACCGTGTGCGGCAGGATGCGGGACGCGGTCGAGGACGCGGACGTTGTCATGATGCTCCGCATCCAGCTGGAGCGGCAGGGCAAGACCCTCCTCCCCACCATGCGGGAGTATTCTCGCTATTTCGGGCTGTCCGACGACGTGATGAAGATGGCGAAGCCGGGCGTCCTGGTCATGCACCCCGGCCCCATGAACCGCGGAGTCGAGATCTCCTCCGAGACGGCAGACGGCGCCAACTCCGTCATCCTTGAACAGGTGGAAAACGGCGTGGCGGTCAGGATGTCCATGCTGTACCACGTGAGCGGCGGCGGCCCGACGGAATAAAACGGAAATGGTAGGGGCGGGGTTCTCCCGCCCGGGGCGCGAAAACCATGGGCGGGATGACCCCGCCCCTACAGAACGATTACCATGAGGTGATTTATGGATCTTTTGATAAAAGGGGGTCGCGTCATCGACCCGTCTCAGGGTCTGGACGAGAAACTGGATATCCTGGTAGTTGATGGAAAGATCAAGGAAATCGGCAAGAAACTGACTACCGGCAAAGGGGTCGAGGCGATTGATGCAAAAGGAATGATTGTCTCCCCCGGTCTCATCGACATGCATGTCCATCTGCGCGATCCGGGCCTGGAATACAAGGAAGACATCGTCACCGGGACGCGGGCCGCGGCAGCCGGCGGCTTCACCTCCGTTGCCTGCATGCCCAACACCAAGCCGGTGAATGACAACAAGGCCGTCACCTCCTACATCATCGCCAAGGCCAGGGCCGAAGGTCTGGTGAACGTCTTCCCGGTGGGCTGTATCACCCAGGGAATGAAAGGCGAGAACCTGGCGGAAATGGGCGATATGAAGGAGGCCGGTTGCGTTGCCGTGTCCGACGACGGCAGGCCCGTCTCCAATCCGGAGCTGATGCGCCGGGCACTGGAGTACGCCAAGGGAATGGGAATCATGCTGATTTCCCACAGCGAGGACCTGGGGCTCTCCGCTGACGGACAGATGAACGACGGCTTCACCGCCACCGAGCTTGGCCTGAAAGGGATCCCCTGGGTTGCCGAAGACGCGGCAATCGCCCGCGATGTCTTCCTCGCCGAATTCACCAACTCGCCCATCCATGTGGCCCACGTATCCACCAAAGGCGCGGTGCGCATCATCCGGGACGCCAAGGCGCGCGGCGTGAAGGTCACCTGCGAGACGGGCCCCCACTACTTCACCCTTACCGAGGACGCGGTTCGCGGCTACGATTCCAACGCCAAGATGAATCCTCCCCTGCGCGCAGCCGAGGACGTGGAGGCAATCAGGGCGGGACTAGCGGACGGTACCATCGACGCCATCGCCACGGACCATGCCCCCCATCATATGGATGAAAAGGACGTGGAATTCGTCCTTGCTTCCAACGGCACCATCGGGCTGGAGACCTCGCTGCCGCTTTCGCTGGTCCTGGTGGACGACAAGGTTTTCGACCTGAACGCACTTATAACCGCCATGTCCCTGAATCCGGCGCGCATCCTGGGCATTGACCGGGGTACCCTTGCGCCGGGTTCGGTCGCGGACATCACGATTATCGACCCGGATGCCGTCTGGACCGTGGAAGCGGAGAAGCTGGCCAGCAGGTCCAAGAACTCCCCCTTCCTGGGGAAAGAGATGAAAGGGCGGGCGACGTATACCATAGTGGATGGCAAAATTGTATTCAAGAGGGACTAGGGGTCAGGGGCTGGGGACTGGTTTCGGCTAGACCCCGGCCACCCATCCCCAGTCCCTTGCTTTAAAGGAGATATACATGAAAGCAGTTCTCGCGCTCGCCGATGGGCGCGTTTTTGAGGGAAAATCGTTCGGCGCCACCGGCGAAGCCGTGGGCGAGGTGGTGTTCAATACCGCCATGTCCGGCTACCAGGAGGTTCTGACCGACCCCTCCTACAAGGGACAGATGGTTACCATGACCTATCCCCAGATGGGCAACACGGGCATTAACCCGGAGGACGTGGAGAGCAGGGGCATGTTCCTCTCCGGCTTCATCGTGAAGGAATACTGCGAGGAGTATTCCAACTGGCGCGCAACCATGAGCCTGGGCGACTACCTCAGGGAAAACGGAGTGGTAGGGATCCAGGGGATCGACACACGGGCGCTCACCCGGCACCTGCGGGACAGGGGAGCGCAGAACGGCATCATCTCCACGGTTGATTCCGACCACCAGAGCCTGATCCGGAAGGCAAAGGCGGTCCCCAGCATGGCGGGACTCGACCTTGCGACCGGCGTGACCTGCGAAAAGTCGTATCATTGGACAGAGGGACTCTGGGACTTGGGCACGGGCCACCCCGATCTCGCGGGAACAGAGCGACCCTACAAGGTTATCGCCTACGATTTCGGCATCAAGTACAACATCCTGCGCTGCCTGGCCTCGGCCGGGTGCGATGTCACGGTCGTTCCGGCCACCTACCCGGCCGAGGAGGCCCTGGCCATGAATCCGGACGGCATCTTTCTTTCCAACGGTCCCGGCGACCCGGAACCCATGGCGGTCGTCATCGAAAACATACGGAAGATGATCGGAAAAGTGCCCATCTTCGGCATCTGCCTCGGTCACCAGCTCCTTGGCCTGGCCTTGGGCGGCCGCACCGTGAAGCTCAAGTTCGGAAACCACGGCTCCAACCTGCCGGTGATGGACCTGGCGACCCGCAAGGTGGAGATCACATCGCAGAATCACGGCTTCTCCGTTGATATCGCCTCCCTTGCCGGCTCCTGCGACCTGGCACACGAAAACCTGAACGACTTGACCGTGGAAGGGATGCGCTGCCGGGAGCTCCCCATCTTCTCGGTTCAGCACCACCCGGAGGCGTCGCCCGGTCCCCACGATTCCCAGTATCTGTTCGGCCGCTTCACGGAGATGATGGAGAAATACAGGACGGCGTAGGGGCGCGGTCTTCGCGCCCTGGGCGGAAACACCCGTTCATTCGAAAGGAGGGCGGGACAACCCCGCCCCTACAGATCAATATTGATGCGTTACCTCGATCTTTACCAATCAGGCGAGCTGCGCAAGCGGGTTCGAGAGGCATACGCCCGGCTCCGAAGCTGCGACCTCTGCCCCCGCGACTGCGGGGTGGACCGGGTCGCCGGGCAGACCGGTTTCTGCAAGGCGGGGCTGAAACCGAAGATCGCCTCGGCCAACGTCCATCGGGGCGAGGAGCCCCCGATCTCCGGCAGCCGGGGTTCCGGGACGATATTTCTCTCGTACTGCACGCTCCGATGCCGTTTCTGCCAGAACTATCCCATCAGCCAATTCGGAAACGGGGAGGAGATGACCACCGGCGAACTGGCGTCCCGGATGCTCAGGATTCAAAGGCAGGGCGTGCACAACATCAACTTCGTCACCCCAGGCCACTACCTCCCCCAGATCCTGGCGGCGCTTCTGATCGCGGTGCCTCACGGGTTCCGGCTCCCCATCGTCTGGAATACCAGCGGCTACGAGAAGGCTGAGGTGCTGCGGCTCCTGGACGGGATCGTTGACATCTATCTGCCGGACATGAAGTATGCGGACGATGAGCCGGCGGTCCGCCTCTCCTCCGCCGCCGGCTACCGGGATTGCAACCGGACCGCCGTGAAGGAGATGCTCCGACAGGTGGGGCACCTGAAACTGGATGACGAAGGAATTGCCGTTCAGGGACTCATCATCCGCCACCTGGTCCTTCCGCAGGGGGCGGCGGGAAGCCGGGAAACCCTGCGCTGGATCGCGGAAAACCTGGGTACCGAAACCCATATCGCCTTGATGAACCAGTATTTCCCGGCCTACCTGGCCCAAGAGACCCCCGGCATCAACCGCAAGATTACCGACAACGAGTACCGGGAAGCGGTGGATGCCCTGGAGGAGTTCGGGTTGGAAAACGGCTGGGTGCAGGAATTGTAGGGGCAGGCCCCCGTGCCTGCCCAAAGGCGGGCGGCCACAGGGGGCCGCCCCTACGGGACATAATCTCAATGAGAACCATTTTTCTGCTGCTCCTCTCCAACATTTTCATGACCTTTGCCTGGTACGCGCACCTGAAAGACCTGAAGACCGCGCCCTGGTTCCTGGCGGTGCTCGTAAGTTGGGGCCTGGCCTTCTTCGAGTATATGCTCCAGGTCCCGGCCAATCGGGTCGGGTACGGAACCTTCAGCCTCGGCCAGTTGAAGATTCTCCAGGAGGTCATCGCCCTGGCCGTGTTCGTCCCATTCGCCGTGCTCTACATGGGGCAGCCGCTGAAGATGGACTACCTCTGGGCCGGGTGCTGCCTGGGTGGAGCGGTGTTTTTCATATTCAGAAGCTGAAAGCATTCCCAGACGTTAACGAAGTATGCCATAAGGAGTTGCAATGCCCAAAAGAACCGACATCAAGAAGATCCTCATCATCGGCGCCGGCCCCATCGTCATCGGCCAGGCGTGCGAGTTCGACTATTCCGGCACCCAGGCCTGCAAGGCCCTGAAGGAAGAGGGGTACGAGGTGGTGCTGCTGAACAGCAACCCGGCCACCATCATGACCGACCCGGACTTCGCCGACCGGACCTACGTAGAGCCCATCACCCCGGAGTTCCTGGAAAAGATCATCGAAAAAGAGCGCCCCGACGCGATCCTGCCGACCCTGGGCGGCCAGACCGCCCTCAACACCGCGGTGGCGGTTGCCGAGAACGGTGTGCTGGAAAAGTTCGGGGTGGAGCTTATCGGCGCCAAGCTCCCGGCCATCAAGAAGGCCGAGGACCGCACCCTGTTCAAGGAGGCCATGGAACGCATCGGCCTTGAGGTGCCCCGCTCCGGGTTCGCCCACAACCATGCCGAAGCCATGGAGATCATCAAGACCGTGGGCTTCCCGGCCATCATCCGCCCTTCCTTCACCCTGGGCGGCACCGGCGGCGGCATCGCCTACAACATGGAAGAGTACGAGCGGATGGCCATGACCGGGATTGAAGCCTCTCCCACGGACGAAATCCTGGTGGAAGAGTCGGTCATCGGCTGGAAAGAGTTCGAGCTGGAGGTGATGCGCGACACCAAGGACAACGTGGTCATCATCTGCTCCATCGAAAACTTCGACCCCATGGGAGTCCACACCGGAGACTCCATCACCGTCGCCCCGGCACAGACCCTCACCGACAAGGAATACCAGATCCTCAGGGACGCTTCCCTGAAGATCATCCGCGAAATCGGCGTTGATACAGGCGGTTCCAATATCCAGTTCGGCGTCAATCCCCGCAACGGCCGCCTGGTGGTCATCGAGATGAACCCCCGGGTCTCGCGCAGCTCGGCCCTGGCCTCCAAGGCTACCGGCTTCCCCATCGCCAAAATAGCCGCAAAGCTTGCCGTGGGCTACTACCTGGACGAGATCCGCAACGACATCACCAGGGAGACCCCGGCCTGCTTCGAACCGACCATCGACTACGTGGTCACCAAGGTGCCGCGCTTCACCTTCGAGAAGTTCCCGGCCGCCGACGCCACCCTCACCACCCAGATGAAGTCCGTGGGAGAGGTCATGGCCATCGGCCGCACCTTCAAGGAGTCCCTGCAGAAGGCGCTCCGCTCCCTGGAGATCGGTTCCTGCGGTTTCGAATCCCGGCTGTTCGACCTTACCGATGAAACCCGGCGCGCCCTGACGTACAAGGAGCAGTCGCTCCTCCGGGAAAGGCTCCGCATCCCGGGATGGGAGCGGCTCTGGTACCTGGGAGACGCCTTCCGCTACGGAATGCGGGAGCAGGAGCTATACGAAATCACCGCCATCGACCCCTGGTTCCTGACAAACATCCGGCAGATCATCGAGATGGAGGACGAGCTGAAGTCGGCCCGCCACGTGTTCGAAAAAAGACTGCCGGAACTGCGGGAGGTGGTGAAGGAGGCCAAGGAATACGGCTTCTCCGACCGGATGATCGCCCGTTTCTGGGGGACCACGGAGGACGACATCCGCACCGTCCGCGTATCCCTGAACATCGTACCGGTGTTCAAGCGGGTGGACACCTGCGCCGCCGAGTTCGTGGCCTACACCCCCTACCTCTACTCAACCTACGAGGAGGAGTGCGAGGCCGATCCCACGGACAGGAAGAAGATCATGATCCTGGGCGGCGGGCCCAACCGCATCGGCCAGGGGATCGAATTCGATTACTGCTGCGTGCACGGCGTCTTCGCCCTGGCCGAGGACGGCTTTGAGACCATCATGGTCAACTGCAACCCGGAGACGGTCTCAACCGATTACGACACCTCGGACCGCCTCTACTTCGAACCCCTCACCTACGAGGACGTGCTCAACATCGTGGAGAAGGAAAAGCCGAACGGCGTCATCGTGCAGTTCGGCGGCCAGACCCCCCTCAAGCTGGCCGTGGCCCTGGAAAAGGCGGGAGTCCCCATCATCGGCACATCACCCGACTCCATCGACAAGGCCGAGGACCGGGAGCGCTTCCAGGTGATGCTCCACAAGCTCCACCTGCGCCAACCCGAGAACGGCACGGCCCGTTCCTTCGAAGAGGCTGAAAAGATCGCCGACCGCATCGGCTATCCGGTGGTGGTGAGGCCGTCGTACGTCCTGGGCGGACGGGCCATGGAGATAGTCTACGATGTGGATGAACTGCGGCGCTACATGCACACGGCGGTCCAGGCTTCCCCCGAGCACCCCATCCTGGTGGACAAGTTCCTGAACTCGGCCATCGAGATCGATGTGGACGCCCTGTGCGATGGCCGCGACGTTATTATCGGCGGAGTCATGGAGCACATCGAGGAAGCGGGGATACACTCGGGCGATTCGGCCTGCTCCCTCCCTCCCTACTCCATTTCCCGGGAGACCATGGAGGAGATCAAGCGGCAGACGCGGCTCATGGCGCTGGAACTGGAGGTCAGGGGACTGATGAACGTCCAGTTCGCGGTCAAGGACGGAGACATCTATATCCTGGAGGTCAATCCCAGGGCCTCCCGCACCGTCCCCTTCGTGTCCAAGGCCACCGGCAGACCCCTGGCCAAGCTCGCGGCCCGCGTCATGGCGGGCAAAACCCTGAAGGACCTGGGGGTAGACTCGGAGATTGAGCCGAAACACGTAGCGGTCAAGGAAGCGGTATTCCCCTTCGTGAAGTTCCCCGGCGTGGACACCATCCTCGGTCCGGAGATGAAGTCCACCGGCGAGGTGATGGGTATCGACTTCGACTTTGCCCGGGCCTTTGCCAAGGCGCAGCTGGCGGCGGGCGTGAGGCTCCCCCTGTCCGGAAGCGTCTTCATCAGCGTGCGCGACAGTGACAAGAAACTTATTGTCTCTCCGGCCAAAACACTGTATGATAACGGCTTTGAGCTGGTTGCCACCCGCGGGACTGCGGCCTATCTGAAGGAGAAGGGCATCCCGGTCCGGGTGGTGAACAAGGTTACCGAAGGTCGTCCCCACATCGTCGACGCCATCAAGAACAACGAGATCAGCATGGTGTTCAACACGACCCACGGGGCGCAGGCGGTGGCGGACTCCTTCTCCATCCGGAGAAACACCCTGACCGGCAACATCGCCTATTTCACCACCACGGCCGGCGCCAAGGCGGCCGTTGACGGCATTCTCGCCATGCTCCGCGCCGAATTGGAGGTAAAACCTCTCCAGGAGTATCTGTAGAACGTCCGCGAATCATGTAATCTCGACGGACATCATTATTATGAATAAAGGAAAGGGGCGGCCGATTCGGCTGCCCCTCACGTTTTAGGAGGATTGCACCACAATGTCGCACTCAGTACCCATGACCAAGGAAAGCTACGACAACCTTCAGGAAGAACTGAAACGCCTCATCAGGGAGGAGCGGCCGAAGGTCATCCAGGATATCGCCGAAGCCCGTTCCCACGGAGACCTTTCCGAGAACGCCGAATATGACGCCGCCAAGCACCGCCAGGGCTTTATCGAAGGAAAGATCCAGGAGCTCAAGGACAAACTTGCCCGCGCCTATGTGGTGGACCTCTCCAACATGACCCCGGACAAGGTGGTGTTCGGAGCCACCGTAACCCTGTATGATACCGCGCTGGATGAAGAGGTCACCTACCGCATTGTGGGCGAAGACGAGGCGGATATAAAACTGGGCAAGATGTCCTGCTCGTCGCCGGTGGGCAAGGCGCTCATCGGTCACCGGCTCGACGACACGGTGCGCGTGAAGGTGCCTTCCGGGCTGAAGGAATACGAGATAATCGATATCAGCTACGCATCATAGGAGCGGACACGACCGGCGGACACCGGGCAGGAAAATCGCCTGCCCCCTTCCTTCCCGGACGATTCACGGTTCCACGGTAATCAGCACCTCTACCATGCCGTTCCCCCCCGCCGGGAGCGGCGTCTTCCCCCGTACTTCCCCGACTTTCCCAACCCGTTCAAGGAATTCACCCAGTCGCTCACGCTCGACTCGCACGATACAAACCCCGCCTTCGTCGCGGGCGCTCCGCCGGACGATCGTTCCTCCGGACAGGCCGGCAATCCTGTCGATTTCCCTGAAAGCAGTGTCCGTATCATTGACACCGAGAACAACTCGCATCTCCCTCGTAGCGGTCGGAGCAACGGCTTTCGCGCGCATGGCCGGGGAAGGGGCGCTTTTCTCCTCCTTTCGCCGATTTTCCGCATCCCGAGGCAGGGTCATGTCGCCCTGTTCCCCGAGAACCCGCTGTGCCCCTCCCTTGATTTCGGGCATCGGCGCCGGAGCGGCCGGCGGCGGTGGTGCGAACTGGGAAGCTGCTTCTTCCCGCGCCGATTCGGACGGAAGCGCGACAGCGGGCGTCTCCCCGGAGGACCGGAGGACGGCGCGTCCCTTTGTGGAGGCGACATCCTGTTTTTTCTTTTCCGTCGTGCGCTTTTCCGGAACAGCCGGCGGCTGCTCCGTTTCAGAACCGGGAGTAACGGCCGGCGGAGCCTGGGGAGCCCCTTCCCTCTGAATCTCCGCAACCGGAGGAACGGCGATTTTCACCTCCGGAGAAACACTGCGGTATACCATGTAGACGGTTACGGAGAGAAAGACCAGGGCAGCCGCTTCCAAGGGAAGCTTCCAGCGCATCGGCGGAAAGAATCGACGCAGGAAACCTTTCTCTTGAGCGGCCTCCTCCCGGATGCGCGCCATGATGCGCTGCGTCAGCCATGGCGGAGGCTCCTCCTCGCCCATGGTTCGCAGGCATTCCACCGTCCGCCGCAGGTCACGCAGAGCGGCCTCGCACTCGGGACAGGTCTTCAGGTGTTCCTCAATGAGAGCCTTTTCCCGCGAAGTAACAGCCCCGTCCAGATATGCCGACAGCTTGCCCCGTATCCCGGCATGGTCCATCATATCTCTCCCAGCACCCGTTTCAGGCACCCCCGGATCGCCTCGCGCGCCCGGGAAATCCTCGATTTGACCGTCCCTTCGGCAAGACCGAGCATGCCGCCGATCTCCCCGTAGGAATACTCCTCCACATCCCTCAGCAGCAGCACCTCACGGTATCCGGGCTCCAGTCCGTTGATGCATCCCTGCACCCGTATCCGGATCTCTTCCCGCTCCAGCATCTCCTGGGCGGACGGACCGTCCGACGGCGGATCCGAATGCCGACACTCTTCGCAGCCGGGGATCGGCTCATCCAGGGAATACGCTTCCCGGGACGACCGGGTCCGCGTCTGCTGGAGCCGGTTGCGCGACAGGTTGACGGTTATCCTGGTCAGCCATGTGGAAAACAGTGCCTCGCCACGGAATTTTCCCAGCGCGCGCCAGGCGGCCACGAACGCGTCCTGGGTCACCTCGGCTGCGTCATCGTAATCGCCGAGGATGCGGTAGACGAGGGTAAACATCCTGTTCCGGTATTTTTCCACCAGCGTCTCGAAGGCCCGCAGATCTCCCGTGCGGCAGGATTTCACCAGCTCGGCGTCGGCATCGATTGTCGCGCGGTTTTTTTCCCGTATCATACCAGACAGTCACCGGGAGGGATTTGTTCCCTCATTCCGTTTTCCCCTCCATTTCGGCCCTTTTCTCCGCATAGTATTCCCGGTACGCTTCGAAGTCCCGCAGTGAATACAGGACAAAGAGCACCTTTTCCGGCACATCGTGTGACTCGAGGAAGCGCACGGTCGTATCCAGCGCAATCCTGCATGCCTCCCTGACCGGATACCCGTACGCGCCGCAGCTGATTGCCGGAAAAGAGATCGTTCGTACCCCGTTGCCGGCGGCTAGGGCAAGGCTGCTTTCGTAACAGGAAGCCAGGAGGCGGGGGGAATCCTCCCCGTCGATCCCGTATACGGGGCCCACGGTATGGATCACGCGGCGCGCCGGAAGATTGTAGGCTCCGGTAATCCTCGCCTCGCCCGTCGGGCACCAGCCGATGGCCCGGCACTCCTCCAGGAGGCCCGAGCCCGCTGCCCAGTGGATCATGCCGTCCACCCCTCCTCCGCCGAGAAGGGTGCTGTTGGCGGCGTTCACCACGGCATCCGCCTCCACCTGGGTAATGTCGCCCATCCTGATGACAATCCTGTCAAGGATATCCGGTTTCATTCTCTTCTCACGCCCCAATCAAACCTCAGACCTGCCGGATTCCAGCCCTGCCGGGTTTCGAAAACCCGGCAGGGCTGCTGCCGATCTTTTCCTAAAAACGCGACGAGATTGCCAGCGCCAGGAAGGGCGCGGGATGGTAGTCGTCCGACGTGAGCCTGCCGCCGTTCCGGTCGTCCATGCTCACCTTGCCGTTGCACATGACCCCTCCGTACACGTCGAGGTTGAATCTCTTTACGGCGCTCCACGACAGGCGTCCCCAGACGGGAATCGAGTTGTACTCCCCGATTCCGTCGGCAAAAGGACCGGAATCCTTGAGACGGAATCGTTCGGACCGGTACGCGGCGCCGGCAGCCACATCCCAGCCTCCTCCGATGCGGTAGGAAAGTTCCATGCCCGCGGGACCGGCGGGCCCCGGCCGGAAGGGGTTGGTCAGGAGGAGACGTTCGGTTATCCGCCAGTTCACCACCAGCACCGGGAATACCGTTACCTCTTCCAGTTCGCTGAACGCCGCCACGCCGAGACCGAGTGTCAGATTGGGGCCGAAATCCCTGGTCACGGAAACGGCGCCGCCGTATTGCACCGCGTTACCCCACCCGGCTCCGTCTTCACGGGAAAACTGGACTGTGGGAGCGACATAGAGGCTCCATTCGGGGGTCAGATCATACCCCACATTTCCTCCGAATTCCAGAGTATGCACCGTGTCCCAGGGCTTCGCGCCGGCAAACGCGGCGGAACCCGAAAAATTGTAGTCCGCGTACGTATATCCGAAATGAAGCCCCACGCCGAACGTCTCGCTGAGGGGGATGCTTCCGTCCGCGGCAAAAATGGCACGAAACACGCTGACGCTTCCCCCCTTGTCGAGATTCGCGTCGAACTGGTAAACCGGTGTTGCCGCAAGCGTAAGAGAGGGATTGGCATCCTGGGGTGCGGCATCGGGATTTTCCGCGCTCGCCGGAACAGCCGTCAGGGAAAAGAAGAGGGCCAGGAAGAAAGAGAGAATCGTGGAAGAACGGGAGAAGCCTGCAGTTGCGATCATGGACGATCTCCTTGATATGGGGTACGTGCTTGTGCGGCAGATGAGCGCTCCGGAAGTCCCCCCGGGCGGCGCGGCTTTCTTTTCAGCCATCCCGGATGGTCCGCGTCGAGACGCGGACCGTCCGGGCATACCAGAGAACTCCGACGCAGATAACCAGCGGAAGAGATGCCACGATGCCTGCCGTGCTAAGCACCCCCAGGCGCCACATTTCCGCCACGCCGACGGCCTGCACACCGATGGCGTTGCCGAGCTGCATGCCCATCAGGTAGACCATGGAACGGGGGAGAAACATCCGAGGGTCCGACGCCGTCACGATGCAGGCGTAGATGCTCACGCTGGCCAACCCCATGCACAGACCGGATGCGAAGATGGGTATGCCTGCGATCAGGAACGATCCGGAGGCAAGACAGAAGGCGAGCGTGCCGAGGGACGCCAGGAGTCCTGCCGCGGACAGGGAGGGGAGCCGTTCCAGACTCCGTTCCAGACGGGCCGCCCAGAGGCTGCCCAGAACGGCGCCCGCCGAAGCGAGTACCGTCATTCCCCCGACGAACAGGGGGCTCTTGCCCGCCTTTGCCTGAAGGTAATCGGAAAAGAGGTACTCGGAGCCCACGATCAGAATGGAGACCGCCACCTGCCAGGCCGTCATCACCCGCGTGGTTCTCCGGCCGCCCGCGTCTTCTTCCCCTGTCTCGGCGTTATCCTGCCGCACCGCTCGCCGCCGCCACAGGCCGAGGGCTGCGAAAATGAGCGTCGCCAGGCCCAGGCCGGCATTCAGCAGAAAAAAATCCCTCCACCCGTCCGGTGAATGCTGGGCGAAGAGCGCGCCCACAAGGGGACCGACCACCACGCCGAGGGCGGCGCCGGCCTCCCCCCAGACAAGGGTGCGGGTGAGCCGCAACCGATGGAAGACGCTGAGCGTCCACAGTTGCCCGGCAAAGGAAACCGCGCCGCCAATGCCCATGACGATGCGTCCGGCAAAAAAGAAAACCGGGGACGGGGCGGAAAAGCAGGCAAGGTTCCCCACCGAGAACAGGGCGAGACCGCCGAGAAAAAAATAGAGCGGATTGCAGACGCGGCCTATCAAGCGGGAAAGGAGAAGGATCAGCAGCATCACCGTGAACAGGGGGTAGAGATAGCTGTTGAGGATATAGCTGGACAGTTCCTCGCGCAGTCCCAGGCTCGCGGTGATGCGGGCGTTGGCGACGATAACCGCGGTGACTTCCAGGGCGGCGAAAGCCTCGACCAGGAAAAAACCCGTGTCGTAGAGCCGATCGGTACGGGGCGTGCGGAGGTGCGGAATACCGGTGGTATCGCGTGCGGGACGTGTCATTATTCCTCCACGACCCGATGGAGAGCTACCACGTAATCAAGCATCATGCCGGGCGTCCAGACCATCTCCCGGGCCTTCCAGCGGATGAAATGGGCCACCCACAGGTCCTTGTTCGTCAACAGCCAGAACAGGGTCCGGATTCGATGACGGGTAGTGAGGCTCCCCATGAGGGCCGCCTCCAATGCCAGGGCAACAGCGACGGAGCAGTTCCGGTTCGTGAAGTTGTAGGCTGTGACGCTCCGGTACAGGGTCCAGAAGGTGCGCAGCTGCCCGGCGCTGAAATTCCGGAAACGGATGGTGGCGGAAGGCTGCACGTAGGTCTTGATTTCCTCTTCGAAGGAAGGGAGAAAGACTCCCGGCACATCCTTGCTGCGAAGTGTTTCCCATACCTCGTCACTGTTCTCGAACGCGGTGGGGTCTCCGTCGCAGTGGCTGATATAGAGTTCAGGGTTCATCTCCAGGGCCGTATGACCGACGGTGAACTTGCCCTCGGCGTCCCGGGCCGCCACGTAGCGGCTGATCAGGTTGGGGGCCGCGTCCACCTTCGCGACGGTGGTGGGCGTCCAGATATGCACCAGCAGGTCGCCGTGGTCGCCGTTGCAGTCCGGGAGAGTAGCCGGTTCCTCCGGAAGGTACCGCTTGCGGAAGCGTCCGGGCACATGGAAATCCAGGAAATAGCGCACCGCCATCCTGGTGTCGTCACTTTCCGCCCGGAGCAGGTACCGGCCCAGCCGAAGGGCCGTGCGGAGCGTGGTAAGCCCCATCAGGAGAAAACCCGCTCCCAGGAACATCGGCACCACCCAGACAACCGCCTTCTTCCACTCAAGGAACAGAAGGCCCCCGAGCAGGAAGTGACCGAGGCCGCTGGCCAGAAACCAGCCCCAGTTGGGATACCGGATCACAAGGGAGGAAAGGGTCTGGTACAGTCCGTTGACCAGGAGCGCCACTCCGAAGAGCCACGGCACCGCGTTTTCCGACTGCTGGGGGAAATCGGCGACGGCAATGCCCAGCACCACCAGCACCAATCCCTGAAAACCGAAGAAAGAAGGCATGCCCCCGCCGCAGGCGAGGATGGAAAACGCCATCTTCGCGAGCCCCATAACCACCATGACCCAGCCGAATGCCTCAAGGGCGATAAGTGTGACGGTATCCGAGGCGTCGATGATGATGAAGAGCCCGGTTACGAACAGCGCTGCTCCCAGTGCGGTTACGTACCACCGGTTGTGATGCAGGTTTCCCGGTCCGATCAGCAGCATGGCGAGATTCACGGGCTGTCCTCCTTGACGGGTGGGGACGGTGCGCGGTCTTTCTCCAGGGCCGCCCCGAGAGCGTTGAGCGCGTCTTCCAGCTCCCTCAGCTCGCGGGCGTCATTGTGGGACACGGGGTTCCGGCCGAAATCTCCCTCCGCATACCCGCGCGCCTGGCGGGCAAGCCGGCGCAGGGGCCGCGTGATGGTATCGTCAAAGGTCCGGTTGAGGAACCAGAGAGCGGCGCCGCCCATGAACAGGTACAGTACCAGCATGCGCCGTCCCAATGTGGAGAGCGGCGCCATCCGTTCGTCGAGAGGCCAGCTCACGATGAGAGACCAGTCGCCTCCTCCCCGGGCCGTCGACAGGGAAGGGATCGGATACTCCACCACCCACGATTTACGCCGGCTCACCGGATCAACCATATTCAGCGTATCCACGCCACGTCGTTTCATGAGTGCTCCCAACTGGCCCAGCGTCCGTCCCCCTTCCTGGCCGACCAAGGCCTTCAGGTCCGGATGCGCCAGGATATGCCCCGCCGGGTTGACCAGATAGACCGTGCCGTTTCCACCCGGCCTGAGAAACTGAAGGCGCTTCAGCAGGCTTGCCAGGTCCAGGTCGACCTCCGCCACCCCGACAATGCGGCCGCCGCGCCTGACAGGCGCCGCATAGGTAACCATGCCGGTTCTCCCGTCCCGGTCGTAATAGGGTTTGCTCCAACTCCCGCGACCGAGCTGCAGGGGACGCCGGTACCAATCGGACACGGTATAGTCATAGGAGATACTGCTCTCCGTCTCGACACCGCCACGCCTGCAGACATACGGGGCGAAGCGCCCCAAGGACGTCATTCCGGGATCGAGGGCGATGGCTGCCCCGTAAATCTCGGGACTGTCGTGAAGCGTCCGGCGCAGCAACTCCCGGAGACTGTCGTCCCGGAGTTCGGGGACCGTCTCCACGGCGCGGGCCAGGCCTTCGGCTATGATGCGGGGAGGATCGAAGGTCAGATCCATTTCCGCCGTCTCAAGCTTCGCGACCTTGAGCGCCTCCTGCTTCATTTCCGTCATCAGGGTATGCCGTCCGGCCTGATAGCTTTCGTAAAGCAGCAGCAGGAGCGGCATGCCAACCAGAAAGACAAGAAGAATCCGGATTCTCGCACGAAGGTTCATGGCTTCTGTTCCTTGAAAAACGGCACGCCGTGCCGAGAAGATGTCGACGGATCCCGCGGCACCTTACCTCGGTCAACCGTAGAGGGACTCGGTTGGATTATACCTACACTGGCGGAAGCGGGCAACCTCCGGCAAAGAAACAGGGCCGGAATCCAAACGGAAACCGGCCCTTTCCACGGCTGCACAGGTACGGGATAACTTCATGCTGCCTGTTCTGCTTTCGGTTGTATCGGATGATTCAGAGGTCATGCATAGGTGGAAAAACCGCCCGGTTGAGGGTTTTCGGAGGGCGGAACAACGGACGCATTCCTGCTGAGCATGTCCGCCATCTGCTTCTGTGTTTCAGCGGCCTGCTTGACTGCGGCAAGACCCAACTGGGAGTGCGTCATCTGCTCTTTCACCGCCAGAGCCTGGCTTGCTACGGTACTTATCTCCATACGGCACCTCCCCCGTACAGCGCGTGTATATCGTATCGGCGGAAACAGGTTTTTCTTGAATATTTTTCACCGGCCGTGTGTCCCCGGCTCAGAAAGCCCGGTAGCAGCTGACCTTCTGTTTGAGGGCGTCCGCGGCAAGGAAGATGCCTCCCGCCGCCCCTTGCACGTCGGAGGCATTGATGACCTTGATCGCTTCCGCCCATCGCTCCTCTTCCGGCACATAGTCCAGCAAGCGGTTGGGCGTTTCCCGGAAGAATTCCTCCCGCAGGAAATTGCCCCCCTTGCGGGGAAACAGCGCCAGGTAGAGCATGTCCATCTCGATGAGCTCGTTGAGAAAATGGGTACCCAGCGAAACGTCCGGAACCAGATTTTCCCGCATGGCCACAATCTCGCACACAACGGAAACATGGCTGATATCGGAGAACGAAACGGGGATGCCCAGGGACGCGCAACTTGTGCCCCATCTGCCCGGCCCCATCAGCAGAACGGTCTCCGGTTGCCGCGGCGAAATGGTCTGATTCAGACGCCCAATCAGCCGCGCGATCTCGTGCCGTTCCTGCATGGTCAGGTTTCCGTAGATCTCGGGTACCACATAGATGATCCTGTCGACGGAAATATGGCGGCTATGGCCGATAACGGCGCCGCAGGCCGAGATGATGCGGCTATCCTCCGGAGCGTCGAGCGGCACCGGCGCAGTGGTATCTATCCCCTTTACCGGCAGGGGACGGCACTGGACCACGTGGATTCGATAGTCGTGGTCGTCCAGGAAATTGAGCGTGAACTCCACGTCCACCGGATAGTCGTAGGCCTGGTGCAGGACGCGCAGCATCTCCCTCAGGTCGTCGACAAAGGCGGTCGTGCTGAGCAGCTTGTCGAAGGTGAGAACCCAGGTCGGACGGGTGGCATGCTCCATGCCCCAGTTGGAACCGCCGTCGGTGGAGGCGAAAAGCCGTGCCGGGACATCGGGGCTCGCGGCGATGACATCGAGGAAGTGGCCCGAAACGAGACGGTTCGCGTCCAGGTCGAGAAAATCGACCCGCCGCTGTGCGTACTGCCGCACCTCTTCGAAATTTGTCTCCGGTCTGCGGTCCGGCGCATTCAGTGCGACCACGCGGGTGTAGTCGTCGTCGGAACGATCCACGGCGCGGGTGCCGAGGCCGAAAACCAGCCGCATCACGCCGGCCGTGGGATCGATGTTTTCATTCCACACATACGGATTATAGGAAAAACCGACGCCCGCGGCGTGGGGATAAAAATAGCGGCCGTGAACAGCCCCCGACACCCTCATTACCAACAGGGCCATCTGTTCGTCTTGCTCCAGGAGGCCCTTCTGCTCTCGGTACCGCAGCGCCCTCTCGCTCATGCTGCTGGCGTAAATGGTGCGCATCGCGGATATGAAATCCTCCAGTCTGCGCTCGCGCGGTCCCTGGTTGGGGCAGAAGACGCTCTCGTACTTGCCCGCGAAGGGATTGCCGAAATTGTCCTCCAGCAGCGAACTGGAGCGCACGATGATGGGCGCCTGGCCGAAATAGTCCAGCATCTGCTCGAACTGCTTTATCATGTAATCGGGAAACGTGCCGGTGAGAATCCGCTGGCGCGCCAGTTCGGACCCCTCCAGGAAGGTACGCGGATTTCTCTGCTTCTCCCTGACCCACCATGCGCCGTTGCGCACGAGAAAGGTGAAGAATACGTCCGATCCGATGTAGAACGAATCGTGAGCCTCCAGGAGCATGGCGAAACGCTCGGAGTGCTTCTGCAGGATGCGCCGGGCAAGCAGCATGCCCACCGTTTTCCCGCCCACGAGGCCGGAGCCGATCATCCTGCGCCGGATCTCCAGCACATCCTCCAGCCCCATGTACCGGTACAACAGCTTGAGCATGCCCGGATCGCGCGACACCATCATGCGGGAAAGGCGGCGGAACATCTCTTCTTCCCTCTCGGGAGAGCACCGACCCCTCTTCACTTCATCAAGGACATCCTCACCTTCGGCAAAGGCCCGTTCCCAGATGCCCGGCCGGATATCCGAATCAAGCCCCGACCAGTTGACCGAGGTGAGAATCGAGCTGATGAGGGCGCTTGCGGTCACGGGCCGGAACTCCTCTCCTTTCCACTCGTGGAGCATGTTCATGGTGGGGGAGTACCGCAGATGCACCTTCATGGGGTAGATATAGCGGGTTTCCCGGTAGCGGTAGACGTCGAGAAACAGCTGGGTGGTCTCGAAGATGGGTTGCAGGGCGCGGGAGGAGTGGTAATTGCGGAAAAGGGCGAAATAGGCGACCGTCTCGAGATCAAAGAGATAGGGGCAGGTGAGCATGAAAAAGTTGCCCAGCATCTGGTCCGAATACCAGTCCGCCGCCAGTTCGGAAAGGCAGTCGAAGACATAGAGCGCCCCTCTCCCCACCCGCTCGATGGTCTGGTGAATCAGGGCGATAAAGGTCTCAAACCCGGCGTTGGGATCAAGTTCGACCTTCGTGACCGATCCCTGATCAGGAATCAACGGCTGATGGCTGGCGAAGCGGAAGTAGACCATCCTCCGGCCCGATGCGACCCCCGCCTGCACGAACGGAGAAACGAGAGCCTGGTAATCGTCGATGGCGTCCACCTGCCATACGATGTTGTCGCCGGGCAATATCCCCTTCAGTGCCTTGTCCAGTCCGGGCAACCCGGTTGAAAATGTCGTCTCGTACGCGTACATGCGCCGTCCCCCTTTACGTGTTTCCATTCGTCAGCAGTATACTGTTTCACGAGCGAAACGTAAGCAAAAAAAAAGGAGGCGCTGAAAGTGTTTCAGCGCCTCACGTGCTTCATCTCAACCATAGTGCGCGGTACGGATTCGCTTACACGATTCCCTGGTCGATCATGGCGTTCGCCACTTTCAGGAAGCCGGCGATATTGGCGCCCACCACGTAGTTGCCCGGGCAGTCGTATTCGGCGGCCGTGGTGAAGGCATTGTGGTGGATGTTTTTCATGATGTTCTTCAGCTTCGCGTCAACCTCTTCGCGCGACCAGCTCATGAACTGGGCGTTCTGGGACATTTCCAGGCCGGAGGTGGCGACGCCGCCCGCGTTGGCAGCCTTGCCGGGGCCGTAGAAGATCTTGTTGTCGAGGAAGACCTTGACGGCATCCAGATCGCTCGGCATGTTGGCGCCCTCGCTGACAAGCGTGCAGCCGTTCTTGATCAGTTCGGCGGCGTCCGCGCCGTTGATTTCGTTCTGCGTTGCGCTCGGGAAGGCGCAGTCGCACGGAATCGACCAGGGGCGCTTGCCTTCGAGATACTTGGCTGAAGGATATTTTTTCACATACTCGGAGATGCGGCCGCGGCGCACGTTCTTCAGTTCCAGCACGAACTGGAGTTTTTCCTGCGAGATTCCGTCCGGATCGTAGATGGAACCGTTGGAATCGGACAGGGAAACCGGCTTGGCGCCCAGCTGATTCAGTTTTTCCACGGTGTACTGGGCAACGTTTCCGGAACCGGACACGAGACAGACCTTGCCTTCCATGGACTGACCCTTGGTGGCGAGCATTTCCTGGGCGAAGTAGACGGCGCCGTAGCCGGTCGCTTCCGGACGGATCAGCGAACCGCCCCAATTGAGGGCCTTGCCGGTCAGCACGCCGGTGAATTCATTCTTCAGACGCTTGTACTGGCCGAACAGGTAGCCGATTTCGCGGCCACCCACGCCGATGTCACCGGCCGGGACGTCGGTGACCGGTCCGATGTGGCGGAACAGCTCGGTCATGAAAGACTGGCAGAAACGCATCACTTCGTTGTCGGACTTGCCCTTGGGATCGAAGTCGGAACCGCCCTTGCCGCCGCCCATGGGAAGGGTGGTCAGGGAGTTCTTGAAGACCTGTTCGAAGCCCAGGAACTTCAGCACGCCGAGGTTGACGGAGGGATGGAAGCGGAGGCCGCCCTTGTAAGCGCCGATGGCGCTGTTGAATTCGATGCGGTAGCCTTTGTTCACCTGGATGCCGCCCTTGTCGTCGACCCAGGGCACACGGAACATGATTACGCGTTCCGGTTCGGTGATGCGCTCCAGGATACGCTGCTCCTCGAATTTCGCGTGGCGCTTGAATACCGGGGCCAGGGATTCGAGGACCTCTTTCACCGCCTGATGGAACTCAGGTTCATTGGGGTTTCTTGTTACAACGGAATTCAGTACTGACTCGACGTAGGACATGGTGCCTCCTCTGTGTAATAGAATCGTAGCGGAAGATTCCGACGGTTGCTACGTTATGGCTTTATTGGTATGTTTCGCAGGTGGAACGTCATGTGCTATTTCGTTGCCGCTTCCGGCCACTTTCCGTCATTGAGGTAGTCGTGGATGGCGCGTGCGGCCTTCTTGCCCGCGCCGATGGCCAGGATGACCGTGGCCGCGCCGGTGACGCTGTCGCC
>Ga0228535_1000441_pt1 | contig 115674 bp, 107 predicted proteins | sample SJ1metagenome_FD_168457 | JGI IMG/M metagenome (GOLD analysis project Ga0228535, IMG submission 168457) | Enriched culture of PCE-dechlorinating microbial communities from Ithaca, New York, USA - SJ1 | ecosystem: Engineered > Modeled > Simulated communities (microbial... > Unclassified... | reverse complement strand
AATATGCCACAGTAAAGTTATGGAAAGTGATTATGGAAAGTATATATAGTAAGAGTTTTGTTATAATGAAGTTAGATGGAGGATGTGCAGCACAATTCACATAATTAGATTGTTGTCATAACCTTTTTTATGGAAAGCTTTCCATAACGAGGGAAACGGTTACCGTATGGACAACCGGAAAACTTTCCTTGAGAAAGAATAAAAAACAGTTGAATACAATAAAAAAAAGATAGTTAATGTAATGTTAAACCTGTACATTGGATATTGCCAAAAGTTGTACACTCAACATTGCCATTTTTTGTACATTGTAAATTTGCTAATTACAATGGCTTCTGCTGACTTCTCACGATGAACTTGTTTTGACCATGCTTCATACTCCGTTTCCGCATGTTCGTGAGACCTCCCGCGGTAAGGCAGTTAACTTTCATTCCATGTCCCCGCCATATTTACACCCCGACGTCCGTGTAATCTTTGGACTTTGACTTGTTTTGCAGTCTCGTCCCGACGGGTATGCCTGATATGATTCGTGTTCCTCGGGGCGGAACTTTGCCTTAAGCTTCCTTCAGATTCCGCTTCATGGCGGACACCCTTGCCCTCGGCTAATGGTTGGCGATCACAAACCCCCATAGTGGACTTTCACCACCAAGTTAACTGCCATGCACGGCACACAAACAAAAACGCTATCAATCTATTTATCAGATTAATAGCGTTTTCATTTGCGGTATGGACGGAATATGAACCTCAAGGCCAACCAACTTCCGCCCAATATGTTAGCAAAGTCTGAAAATCCACGCTCACGAATTACCACCGTGATTTCTTCGGTGATTTTCAACTTTCTGCAATTTTGTCAATGAACTACCTCACAAAGGTAAGGAATATTTATGAAGATGCAATTATAAAAAATCCTGTCCGAAAAAAAGTAATAATTTCGGACAAAATCCAAACAGTCTAGAATATGTAAAAGTTCAGTCTTGACTTACTGAACCGTGTAAATACCTCAATCATTGTTCTCCGGGTCTTATATTGCATTGTATAATTACCAATCATCTGTTTTACGACATCCTCACCTCCCTTTACATTAAGCATCGACTCGAAATGCTTGACACTGTTTTCATATACATCCCGACCGGTATTTCTCATGTATTCATCAACCGCTTGCTTGAAAAGGGCTACTGTTTCTTCCGGAAACTCATCGGCTATATGCTTGTAATATTGTTCTAAAATATTACAGCGGAGATGTTTCGTCAGGTATGCCAATAAACGTGCAGTCTGTTTCTCTTCCACAAAAATATCAGCAATACTTGAGATAAACCAATTGTTCCCTTTCTGGTAATGCTTTATCAACTTCTCATTTTCCGTAGCCCATTCGTCTTCTGAAAAAGTTGATTTATAGAGCTGGTAATATTTAAGGTGAAAAGCCCTATCAATAAACTTACGGGATATTCTCCGTATCTCTTTTGTATTGCTTTCTTTCCGGGCTATTTCCAACAGGTATTCATCCCAGCAAGAATGATATCCATTAAAACTGTTGTTCGTATCTTTACTTTGGATATACTCATTGATCAATCTTTTCGCCTCCTTGTATTTATTATCTGCAATCATCTCTTTGACAATAATTTGACGAAAGTCTTCAATCTGTAGATTTTCTTCAAGTATTCTCTGTGCGGTCTGAGCGTCTCCTCGCTGCTTATAAAAGTCGATTTTCCGCTCCAGAATTTGTTTGGCTTCATAAGAGTTTTTATCCGAAAGGCTACTGAACAACCTATCCTGCATCGAAATATAGGCTTCAGGATCGGTATCTTGCGTCAGATTCATTACCAGATCGTTAAATAGATCTTGGGTAACACTGTCATATTTGTTCTTTCCTACCTCTTTTTTGCAATATGCCAAAAGTTCTTCCGCTGTTAAACAACCAGCTTCGTATGCTTTTTCAAGAATATCGAATGGCCCATACAAATACTCTTCACTGATATATCCATCCGGATCAACATCGATTCTCCTCGTCCATTCAGCATACTCTTCAAGACAGGCTTTCGCTATCAGGATTGCTTCCTTCCAATTATCTTGTTCAATATACTCTCTTGACTTATTTAGCCATTGATCCAAAACGTCGATTTCAAAGCTGTCGTAATGATAATCGTATATATCATCCATATCAAAATCGATATCCTCCAAGGCACAACGTATGATTTCCGAATAATCAATATTTCCGTGCTGTTTTTGTTGAGGAGTTAATTCCAGCAAAACAGCCTGTTGGAATGAGCTATTGTGCGATCCGAAACGAATAACAAACTCCTGCAAATCATGCAAGGATATTCCCCTCACCACACTCTCAAACACAGGCTTTTCAGGTTTTACCTTGTTCCGGTGAATACGCTCATTGATAGATGCCTGCACTATCGGGATATGTTTGCAAGGATAATAGTCACTGGGGCAGGAGCATGAAAAATTCCGGGTATTTCTGCCGTCGGTTTCTATTTTTATGGTGTAGGTTCCATAGTTTCCCCGATACCTGGCCTTCCAAAAGTTTGGACTCGTTTCCTGTAATTCGATTATCTTGTTCATAAAGTGATAGTATATTGCTTACCGGGCAGGTTTAATAATAAATAGCACATCGAAAAGAGGGGTTCTATGAATCAATTTGGCATGATTTGGACTGTATCTATTCCTTTCATCTATTGTAACAAGCCCAAGATGATAAAACAACACGTCGAATATCCTATGTGAATAGCAATATGTAGCCACTTCCTCTTGTGAGCTATATCCCTCTGCAACTTCGCCAAGCAATAAGGGGAATGCTTTAAAATATTTGCCGGAATAGAATGTATCTCTTTGGTCTTTCTTCCCGTATTTATGCAATAGCACAAGATTAAAACCAAGACCTACATATCCGATATTTTCAGACGAATAGGAATCGAAATAGGCGGGATTATATTTTGTAAACATCACGATTAATAAGCCCGACAACAACTTGCGGTTATCCTTCATGAATTCCTTTCCTTTCTTTGTCAAAGAAAGAGTATTGTTACGTTTCTTTACTGCTCCCATCAATTCTACAGCTATTCTTGCCATTTGGACAGAAACAGAATCTTTCTCCGTACGCAATTTAACTATGCCACTCTGGATATGAGGTTCAGGGGCTCCCACAGAATACACTTCCTTCACGATACGTGGTGGAAGGTTCCCCGTTTGGGTTAATTTAAGATTTTCTTCCTTTTCGATAATTTCCAGCAATCTTTTTATCTGCCGGAATAAAGGCACAGAATTACAATCTTCATCGACAAAATCTGCCAATTGAACGGGACAGTTCTCTCCAAACAGATTATACATGATATACTGCATTTGAGTAGGAGAATAACCTTCGAAATGCGCTAACGGGCGATTATTTTCAATTTGCATCCATTCACCGACAAAGCCATTGATTTCCTCGAGAGTGGGAATACCGATTCCTGTTTCTCGTATCCTTTTTTCAACGTATTTTTGTAATTCCTCTTTCTTATGCATAAAATTCATTTTTTCAATAACTCTAAAAAGACAATGCCACGTTTTGTTATGCGAAGTTTTTGTTTCGGATGATTTTTGTTTCCCGGAATAGTATTCTCTATGAGTTTATCCTCAATTAGTTTTGATATTATTTTTTCTAATTGACCGGAAATTTTCTTTTGTCCGAATGCTTCAGATATTTCTTTTCGAGAAAGAGGAACTTCCATTATTTTGAGAAGAATTTCGGAATACATTGTAGGATTGTTCAACTCCCCCTGCAACTCCCCCTGTAACTCCCCCTGCAACTCCCCCTGCTGCCCTTGCCCTAACTCTTGCCGTGGATCTTGCTGTAACTCTTGCTGCTCAGCATAATCAAGTTTCACAAACTGTACCTGAAACGATAATCCCGTTTCTTTCCAACGGAATTCTATTTGAGGATATTCTTTCAATTCATCAGCGATGAGTTTCAATCCATTCCCCCATTGGTCGATAATTCCCATTCGTTTGAATACAGGTGCGATGATTTTGTTACGGGCATCGCTCTGACGGCTTTCCATGGCAGCATAATCAATAGAAGGAGGCAAAAGCCCCGGACTTGTGATCTCAACCATATCGTCATAAACAGCCACGTTAATATCTTTTCCGGAAAGCGACAGGTCTCTGTGGACAACTGCATTCCGGATGGTTTCCCTTATCGCTTTTACCGGATATTCCCAACGGGAAACGGTATAAACACCCTCCACAACAGCGCCTTTGTTTATATGTCGCAATACAAAATTATAGGCTTCCTCTGCTTGTGTCGCGATATTGGTCAAAATGCTCTTCTGATCAATAAATTCATCTGAAGTAACACCTTTGAATCTTGCACATTCGACCTTGACAAACGGAAACAGTGAACGACGGAGCTCATCATCTGAAAACAAGACCAAAGCGTTCGTCGGATATTCCGTTCCGTTCATCTCTTTGACAAGTTCCAATTTACGAAGCGCTTGAGTATCTAAAACCTCTCCGGTTTTATCCTGATATTCCTGCTTGAAGTCCTCAATGTTTAACCCACTGGCAGGTTTATCCATTACCAGTTCACTATCGAATGATATGTTTCGTTTCCTGCGCTCCAATTCTGCTATGATTTCCTCATCCGCCAAACGGTTGGAGGAACCAACCCGAATATAAGTCCCTTTTAACTTACCCTTGTCTTTCCGATAATAAGGCAACGCACTACCACGATACACCGTTACCCGTATAATATGCTTGTCTTCTTCCGTAAGAAATGTGATGTCCGGTAGAATGGCAGGATAGCACCGGTCAAATATAATATTACTGATCTGTTCCTCTATTTTCACAAGCTCATCCTCCGGAAGTCCGACAATCTCCCTCGGATTATTCCGGATACCAATATATAGTTCTCCTCCGGCATCATTTGCAAAAGCAATGATCGTATTTGCCAAGTCTGTATTTTCAGGGAGAGCTTCCTTGAATTCTAACCGCCTGCCTTCGGGCTGTTTTATGATTTCTTTAATTCCCATAATCTTATCTTATTGCCTGTTTAATCAAACTCATGATATACTCTAAATTATTTGTATTAGCGACATTCAATTCATAATCACCGTTTCCCCAATGCCCTTTTAGAGAAACATCACTTGCTATTTTCTTTGGATCATCTAATTGTCCTTTATGAAGATTGATCCAAATTTTCAATCCTTTTTGCTGGATACGAATATTGGCAATATTCTTCTCTTTCTTGAATGCTATATACAATTTCTTTGGATGTGATTCAATATCCGAAGCTAAATTTAAAATAGCGTTTTTGTAATTTTCATATAACTCTATTACCTCGTCAGGCTTTCCGGTTAAATGGTCTTCTTCGGTGTACACTTTTATCTCTTTTACTACTTTCTCAATTTCAGATTGATCATTATTCTGTATTTGTTTAATACTAGGAGCAGATTGAGATTTCTTGAGCGGATTAATAACGATAATACCGTTATCAAATCGTTTTATCTCCCACAATTCAATAGGCAAATCTTTAAAGTTGGATGACTGGCGTTGAAAATCGGTAAATGACGGAGCGACAAATATTACTTTACTTTGTGACCAATCGACATCCGATCTTTTCAAATTTTTCTTTTGAGATTCATTATGCTCAATGATAAAGTCAGCCTTATATTCCAACATTAAATTAAGGTATGACACTCCTTGGTCAACAACGCTGTAATTCCTGCCCTGTTTATATTCGAATATTACAAAGGATTGACTTTCCTCATCGAAAGCCAATGTATCAATACGATTACTTTTTATGCTAAACTCCGATTTGATAAACTTGTAGCCGAAAATCCTTTCCAAATTATTTTCTATTGTTCTTTGAATATCTTTCTCCAATTTAAAAGGTATTTCCTTTAAACCGATTAACTCGTTTTTATTTTGCTGGAATAATTGCATGATTATGTTTATCTATTCTTTTTAAAATTTTCAGCTTGTTCAAATATCTCAATATATACTTCATCGCGTTCTACCGGAGGATAGCCGAATTCGTCAAGCAATAATATCAATCCAACTTTTAAAGCAGATTTAATATCTTCCCGCTTGTCCCAGTCCGGATATTTAGCTTGCGTATCAACCAGGACTTTCACGCTTTTAGCTAACTCAATCATTTTATCATCGGGATAAGTAAAGTCGTATTTAACGCACAACGATTTGAGTATGTCGTAAAAAGCTTTTTCTTCAAAATCAATCCCCAATTCATCTCCTGCATTAAATTCTTTATGCACATCCCATATCAGATTGGTCAAGGTTTCCGCCATCTCCTCATAGATTTCGCTTCGTAGAATATCATTTGCTTCGCGATTATTATAACGTTCCACTACGGCTTGCATTTTCTTTGTAAAATCAATGCCTTTTATCCTGTTGACCTTCCGTAAATCCCCGATAACCTTCGCTAACAACTGTTGCAATAGTTTGATTTTCGTGTTGGGCAATTTAATTTTATCAATTTTTGCCAGATAGTCTTTATCAAAAAGATCTTGTCCGGTTTCGCTTTCATCACCCAGTTTGAATATTTCTTCTACCCCGTCGCTCTCTAATGCTGCTTTTATCATTTCCCGAACCTTGGCATTCATCTGTTCGGTATCGGGGGCGTCTCCTTTAGTCAATTTGAAAACAATGGAACGGACAGCCAGATAAAAATGCGTGTAATCCCTTTCCTGTTGTGTCAACTTCTCACTTCCTACACATATATCATAAGCCGCCTTTAGTCGCTTCACCAATCCCATGAACCGAACTTCCGACTCTTTGGTCTGTTGCACAAACTCCGCGGCAAGGTTCAACGTGTTCAATTGTTCGAGATTATCTCCGTGGAAATAGTTTGTATCGTTGAATTTATGCATCAATCTGGCCAACAAATCTAAGTGATCTCTTACAATTACCAACGATTTATCAATATCCTCAAAATTATGTTTATCGCCCCTACTGTACTTGGCAAGTGCGAGATTCATTTGCTTTTTGATACCGATATAATCGACCACCAAGCCTTTGTTTTTGCCCTTCACTTTGCGGTTTACCCGGGAAATAGTCTGTATCAGGTTATGCTGTTGAATCGGTTTGTCGATATAAATCGTGTCCAACGAAGGTACATCAAACCCGGTCAGCCACATATCAACCACGATAGCAATTTTAAAGTTCGATTTTTCATTTTTAAATTGCCGGTCAAGTTCTTTGCGGTATTCTTTTGTGCCAAGAAGATTGTATAGTTTCTCATCATCTTCATCGCCATCCCTGGTCATCACCATCTTGATCCGCTCTATCGGTTTCAATTCCCGTTTATCTTTATCCGTAAGTTCCACGCCTTCTTCGGCTTCACGGATTTCATTCCACCCTGGGCGCAGGACTATAATGTTTTTATATAGTTCATACGCGATCTTTCGATTACTACACACGAACATCGCTTTGCCTTTAACGGTTGCACCTTCAGCAACCCTCTTTTCATAATGATTAACAAAGTCCTCCGCGACCGCTTTCAATCTTTTAGGATCACCCAGAATTGCGTCCAGCCTGGTAGTCTCCTTCTTGCTCTTGTCAATTTGATATTCATTGGCCCCGGCTTGTGCAACCTCTTCATAGTAGCGTTCAATTTTCTCTAACTCGGAATTATTTAGGGCGACTTTGGCGGCCCTGCCTTCATACACAATCCGTACGGTAATTTCGTCACGTACCGATTCAGTCATTGTATAAGCATCCACTTCCTGACCAAAGACATCGAGCGTGGCATCAATAGGTGTTCCTGTAAATCCGACAAAAGTAGCGTTTGGTAATGAATCATGCAGGTATTTCGCAAAGCCGAACGATTTTGTCACTCCACTCTCGGTTATCCTGATTTTCTGATCAAGGTTGATTTGGCTCCGGTGTGCTTCATCCGAAATACAGATCACATTGGTTCTTTCGGAGAGTAGTTCGGTATCTCCCGTAAACTTTTGTATGGTGGTAAGGAATACACCCCCACTTTGCCGTCCCTGTAGTTTCTCCCTCAAGTCAGCACGGCTTTCCACGCTCTCTACCGTATTATCCCCAATGAACTTTCTGGCATTTACAAACTGTTTTGACAGTTGATCATCCAAATCGTTCCTATCGGTAATCAAAACAACGGTAGGGCTTCCAAAGTGCTCACTTTTCATCAGCAAGCGTGTCAGGTAGAGCATGGTATAACTTTTACCGCTTCCCGTGGCACCGAAGTAAGTTCCACCCTTGCCATCCCCTAAAGGTTTTTGGGCTTTTTTTATATTCTCAAATAGAGCACGCGCGGCATAGTACTGCGGATAGCGGCAAACAATCTTTTCTTCCTTTTTGCCTGTGTCGGGAATAAAAATAAAATTACGGATAACATCCCTCAACCGATTTTTATGGAACATACCCCGTATGAGTGTAAACATGCTGTCAATACCATCTACTTCATTCGGTTGTCCTGCTATGCGTCTCCACGCGTAGTAAAATTCATAAGGCGCAAAGAGTGAACCGGCCTTGTTATTCACCCCGTCGCTGATCACACAAAAGGCGTTGTATTTTAGCACCTCAGGTATATCCCTGCGATAGCGGACTGTCAACTGATTATAGGCGTTGAAAATGGTAGCATCTTCCCGAATGGCAGATTTAAATTCAAATAGCACCAAAGGCAAACCATTGATATATACAATGCCGTCGGGGATCCGTTTTTCGGAACCATATATTTCGAGTTGGGTCACAAAACGATAAATATTTTTATCTTCCGGAATATATTCCTCTTCTATGTCCGCGACAATGGTAATAAGTTCTTCCGCGCTATATTTGTATTTCTCTAATCCGGTATAATCGATCAGTTGGATATAAATATCCTTCTGACTATGGTCTTCACGCTTCAGGATAAACCCGTCCGAGAGCATTTTCATAAAACGTTTGTTGCTTTCGTACAAATCAGAGGCCGGCAGCGATTTCAGTTCCAAAATAATAGACTTAATTTCCGTATCAGTTAAGCCTTGATTGGCATAACGACCGCTAAGATAGCAATGCAAATCGCTTTCTATCAGCACCTCGTCAATCTGACGCTGCAACGTATTCCCCAAGCTATGCGGATAACCCTCCTGTGCCAGTAGCTCGGTGAATGATTGTTCGAGTTTATTCTCCGTGAATTTCATTTTACACTTTTCTTCAGATTTTTAATATCTTCTTCCAACTCCTTCCAACTGGCTTCTTTCTCGATAACTCTTTGTTGTTGTTTGAATTTCTCATATTCTTCTCCCGATTTCTCCAACGCCATTTGATGGGAAATCTTACCTGCATGAGTGAGCAACTCCCTGCCGTTTAATTGCAGAATAGCATCCAATCGTTCAATCCAATCCTTCATATACATTGGTATCTGTTGCTGTGCCATCATTTCGGCAAATGCGAGATATTGCTCCACCAACAAACCCAGAAGTTTCATCTCATCTTCGTTCAGGTAGTTTTTGGCAATGCTTACTTCAGTTTTTTTAATAGATGCAGGTTGTTTTTTGTCGTAAGAAAGCATTCCCAATAAAGGCAAACTGGCATCTACCCGCTTGTACACTAATTCTGCCGCGGTTTGCTCGCTGATAGCCCAAAGGAGCTTGTTTTGGACCACTTTAAAAAACATTATTGTTTTCTCATCCTTGGGGTCATAATCTATACTGGTGGCGTATATATCCTTTATTTTTTGGTAGAAAAATTTCTCCGAAAGGCGTATTTCCCTGATACGGTCTTGCAGCTCGTCAAAATAGTTCATTGAACTGCCTGATTTGAAACGGTCGTCATTCAGGGCAAAACCTTTTATAATGTATTCTTTAAGTCGTTGGGTAGCCCAAATACGGAATTGCGTTCCCTGTGCGGATTTTACCCGATAACCTACAGAAATTATGACATCAAGATTGTAATACTTTGTGATAGTTTCTTGAGTTTTTCCAGCGATTGCACCATGTTGAGTGGTGTGTCGGAAATTCCGACACACCACATTTTCTTCCAATTCACCTTCTTTAAAAACGTTTTGAATATGTTCGGTTATGGTTGTTCTGCCTTTACCGAACAATTCGGCCATTTGTGCCTGCGTTAGCCAAACTGTTTCATCTTCCAAACGAACATCTATTTTGATGTTACCTTCTGGATTTTGATATATGATTATTTCGCTGTTCATTCTTTAATCTTTAATTCTCTACGCTATCCCGGCATTTGAACCTGTAAGAAATTCTTACAAGTTCGATCTACCTCTTGACAGATCGATTGCTCTGCCCGACGAACTAACAAGAAATACTTGTGAGTTGCTTCTTTCAACAATTCGCCTTCATTCAAAATACTGTTGATATGCAGACTAACATTTTGTTGCGTAATATCGAACAACATGGCGATTTGCTGTTGCGAAAGCCAAACATCCATACCGTTAAAGTGGACATTGACGTTGGTGATGCCGTTGTCATCCTGATACAGGACGAATTGGCTTTTGGTCGGTTGTTTTTTATCGTTGGACATAGCTGTTGAAATTGGAGTCAGTTTTTATTGGAACTTCATCGGAATAACGCTTTGCCTCCCAGTTACTCTCCGTTTGAACTGTTCGGAATTTCCGAATAGTTGCTCCTTCGACTAATGCCACCTTCTTCAAGGATGTGCTTAGTTCAAAATGGCAAATCACCAACATCCCAACTATCAGGAGTACCGTCTGGTACATCAATACTCATATTTTCAAAGTTTTCCATCACTGTAATACCTTGGATATTTTCATTGAATTTTGTATATATTTCATCCAACGTAGATTTGATCAAAGCAATTTTTGAATTTGTCGTTAATATTTCATTATCATCAAATTCAAACTGTAGTATTCTTTTATCTTCTATTAATTTTGCCAACTCGATAACTAAAGGATTCAGATCTACATCGCCTGTTACATTCAATTCAATAGATGAGAAAGGTATAGAACCGTCATGCTTGTCAAAATTTATCACAAACTTAGCCTCTTCTGTAATGTGCTTAATTGATATTGTGTCCATAATAATCTTATGATTGAATTATTTTTTTGATATTATATTTTCTTGCTCTTTGTTCAAAAATATATTCCCCACCATCAAGGACATTACAAATTTCTTTTTGATGAGTTTTATTTTCTAATACAAATTGTTGGTATCTAATTTTGTTTGCGTTATTGGAACACATAATAATGTTTTCGGCATCTCCATAAACAACAATTGATGGATTATGTGTAACTAAGAATATTTGTTTTTTAAACTTTAAATCTCTAATTAAATCTATTAGGTTTTCAGTAATGAATTTATTTCCTAAATTATCTTCCGGTTGGTCTATAAATATAATTTTAGAATTACCCTTTTTCAGGATTGTTTCCAAGTATTTTTCTGAATTATATCCTGGAGAATTATTCTTAGAATTACTTTGTTCAGAATATTTTAAGTACTCAATTGGTTTATCAAAATATTCCAATATTAATTTTAATTGGTTATTTATTTTCTTTCTTAGATTATCAGCCGAATTATCAGGGAAATTTTTTATTCTTATTTTATTGATAGCTAATTGAATCAATACTCGATATAGTGTAAGATTTGCATCTGCGACATTTATCCCTTCAATAATTTTTGATTTAAGACTCTCTTTGTTCTCAATTTCAATAACGACCGTTACATCTTCATCAATGATTATTTCTTGTGTAAAACTATAACTGTATTTATCCAATTCTGAACAATGTTCTTCAAGGTGAATTAAAGTCTCAAATAATCCAAAAATATTTTTCTTTAATAATTCCAAACGCTGATTTGATGCGTCTTTCTCTCTTCCCTTTAAATCTAATGTGTCATTTTTTGATTTAATAATACGATTTACAGTACCAATAAAAGAAGCTTTATTTAGATGTATTAATTGACTTTCTGAAAAAATCCTTTTTTTAGATTGTACTAAACTTTTAAATTTTTCTGTCAATTCTAATTCTTCTTCCGTCAAATTCCAATTCTCGTTTATCTTAAACTCCTTGATATTTGTGAGTAGGTTTTCAATTATACTGGTAGATTTCTTAAATGATAATGTTTTATCCTCTATTTGATCTATTGATTTAAAATAATAGCTTGAATCAAAGATAGATTCAATATCTTTATTATGAAGAGTAAAATTTGAATTTAGTGTATCACACAATTCAGAATACAGATCAATTAATTTTTCAGTCGATTGATTCAGTTCAGTTTTTCTTGTTTTAAAATAATCCAAAGCAACTTTATACTCTTCAGTCTTCCCTGATTCTTTTATTAAATCTTTCAATGAATTATTTTCGAAGTAATTAACAATATCTCCTTGATTTATATATATTACATCTTGTAAATTATAAGCTATTGAAGACTTATATTCACTATCCAAAAAGCTTCTGATTTTAACATTAGAAATATCTAGCGAATACTTATTCAATTGATTCTTACTGTTTCCTATCTTCCCTCCTAAAATATTAAACAACAAACTCTTACCACTTGATCGACCCCCTATTATTACATTTAGATTAGGGCTAAAACACAAAATGGATTCTTCGATCAATGGATTATTTTTCAACTCAACACTATGTAAAAAATTATCAAATCGTCTTAAAACTTCGACTTCTTCGTATTTTTTTATTCGTGATTTTGGATCAATAAATGCAAACCTAATAGACTCAAATGATGGTTGTCCTTTTATACAATAAAACTCATGAGATACTCCACTTTTTGGAGTGGGATAATTATTACAACAGTGATTATCCGAAAAATTAATAAAAGCCTCATCTTCTTTTTCTCTGAATGCAGGTTCTTTTAATTTATCGAAACCTTGATTATGCTTAATCCTATGAATTTCTTTAACTTTTTCATGAGCACACTCTAATAATAAGACCATTTCCTGGGCTTTTTTTATATCAGCTCCTTTATAGGCATCAATAATGTTTTTATGCCCCCCAGCATGAGGTATATAAAAAAAATGATACGGACTAAATAATTCAAATATCTCATTCTCTGTTATACTTCGTTGAGCATTCGAAATACTATTGATTTGGAAATAGTTTTCAATGAGTTGGTTTATTTCTCGAACTTTTTCAATCGTATTTTCATTGAAAATTAACAAAGTATGATATGTAAGCCAGCTATCATCCTGTTGCTTAACCCTTATATCAAATTCACATCCTAAGAATAATATTGGATCTCCATCTACAAAACAGGCATAATATTTTTCATAAGCATCAACGTTAATAATATTATGATCTGTTAGAGAAAATATTTTAACCTCATTCTCAATTAGTTTCTGCTTTAGAATACTGATATCAAAAACACCATTATAATCGTTAGTCTTAATCTGATTACTTTTATCAGTATGAATATGGAGGTCTATCTTTAACCAATCTGAATATATGCTCATAACTCAAGTCTTCTATTAATAGTTTTAATTCTCACCTCTTCCAACCTTAACAACAATAATTATGAAGTTGAGGGAACTACTGCTTCGTTCATTTAAGATATTATTGCAAATTTCTTTTACTTACACACTAAACACACCTGGAAATCCACATCAATCAATATTTACATGAACGTCATAGGACTTTGCGTCGTTCCTTATTTCAATTGCTTTATCAAGATAATAATTGTAATTGTTACCGCTCATAAAATCATCCCATTTGACAGTTTTGATTAACGACGGCTCATCGTTAATATGTATTTTAGCTCCTTGGCATTCTCGAAGTTCTTTTTCAAGAATATTAAACATATTATCTTTTAGTATTTTGAAAAGTTGACCTGTATGATGGGTAATACTATTACAGATGGGGTTTGAGGTATAATACCAATTATATTTACCTGTTTCATCAGGTAAAACAACTCCTAATACGGCATTCATTTGTTTTGTATTTCCACCAGTAGGTACAACTCTTAAAGAATATGAAACTTCCCAAGGAATCCATTGGTCTTTCTCTACTTTGGTAGATTCTTTCATTCCTTTTGAAATTATAACAATGGTAATACTACATTGTCTGATTCGTTTTTTTAGCAAAGTTTCAATATGTGTATCGGAAAAGTCTTCTAAACTTTCACCATCCCTTTCTCCAAGATTAATATTATCTCTACCTACTTTCTGTTGCAAAATATCGACATAATCACGTACTCTTGTATCTCTATAATTCCGTCGCATTACACCATTGACTTCTTCATAAAATGAATCTTGCAATTTTTCCACCATTTCATCTTTATACTTATACGAAACAAAAACTTTTCTTGTCATGACGGTTAGTATTTATTTCTTATCTTAATAGCTTCTTCGACCAAATCTGCAATATTACTCTTTATATCATCATATACATACTTACTGGAAGAGTAGGATGACTCAAAAATAGGCATATAACCTGCTAAAGGATTTTCCCCTTTAGGGGATTGTCTTCCAAACACATCTTCTAATTTATGTATATAAATGCCGCAAACAGCTTTCCCCAACTCCCATGCTCTATTAATTTCGTAATTCACCCACTTTCGTTCACTTGTCTTTTCTCCGATTAGAACAACCAAACAGGATTTATCTTTTAGGTTATCATCAATCCAAGATTTGATCGTTGACTCACTCTTATTTTTAACATCTTCCCATTTGTTTCCATTAACAGGCTTATCTCCTTCGACAGTTCCAATATTACGAACTTGACCTGCTCTCCAATTATCATTATCAAAATGAAAACTATAAAAAACTTTTCTTGTCATAATTGTTATATTTTATCACTACTGGACACTTAGATCCAGTTGATTTTTAATTGTTTATAATCGAGCTCTTTGACATTTTTGTAATCGCAATTCGTAAGTATCTCTCTTATAGGAGTTTTGTCCAGCAGGGAGATACTGAGTATTTGCAGAATTTCGTAGATTGGACGCTCAACTTTCAATTCGTAACCAATCAAGGCTACCAGACAGTAAGCGATGATAGCACAATATAACTGGATTTTAACGGCGTTGATGGTCGTTCCCCAGAAGTTTTTTACTTTCAGGTGTTGTTTTATCCATTTGAAGAACAGCTCAACCATCCAGCGTTTTTTATACAGTAGTGCTATCTCGACGGCCGTCAAGTCCATGTTATTGGTTATAAAAACGAAGTCCCTGCCCAGTTCCTCGTCGTGATACTTGATTCTGCGCAGTTTGCCGGGATAGTCCTTTTGCTGGTAGAATCCCCTCCAGTTTTCCGATCTGGTCGCATTGCACACCCGTCGACTTGTCAACTTCCCGGGAATACATCCTGCGGAACTTGAAGTTCTTCTTGGCCCGCGTGACAAACCAGGCTTCGGATTCATTCACCCGGTACAACCTGTCAAAGTCCACGTATCCGCGGTCGAAGATATAAAAGCTCCCGGATTCATAATGAAGATAATCCATCGCGTTCATATCATTGACCTTTGCGCTGGTGATCAACACGAAAGTCGGAATGGAAGTCTTCTTGACTTCAAAGTCCTCCCTGTAATGACTTTGACGGGCCTTGCCCATCATCACATAGGCAAAATCCTCAAAGATTTTATAGCTACGGTTACGATTGGCTTTACCCTGATTTGTCCGGGTTACGCTTGCCCCCAGTCCCAAATGGTAATATTTGGATTGATGGGCTTCCAGGCTCAACATCAAGTCCCGCATACTGTCACGGGCTGTCAATTGTCCAAAGATCATGCATAGCATCTGGTTCCAGCAGGTGAAACTTCGGACTTTCTTGTTTCCATCGTGTCTGGATACGATATTGTCAAATACCCTGCGTGGTAGAAAATCTGTAAGCTGTGCGAAAATATATTTGCCTTGATTCATGATTTTTACTTTTGGGCAAAGTAAAATATAATCATCGCATTTCAAATCGTCACACAACTAAAATTTCTCAAAACTGCGATCTACAAAAGATTTCAAAGAACTATTTTTTTATTTAAGTGCCCACTAATGATATTTTATCAATTAATAATTTTTGAAACAAAGACATATAACCATAGTCTTTTAAAAATCTTTCATTTTTCATATCGTCAGGAAAAACTTCATCATACAGTTTTTTTGTTGCAGCACCTGTACTTGCTATTGGTAATAACAAAGCATTTGGATGATATTCTTTGAACATATTATATTCTATTTCTATGCCCTCCATCCCTCCAATAAATACTGCCGCTGCAAATTTATTTTCAGAAAACATTCTTTTTCTCATGTGTAATAGAGACTTTTCCCTATCATTTTCAATATTGTCAGTCAATATCACATTATTGAATTTGTTGTTATCTTCAGGAAAAAACTTTTCAAATAATTTAGATTGATATAGCGTTACATGTTTTTGAATATTCAAATCTAATTTTAGCATGACATAATATATTAGTGGAGTTATTGAAGGATGCCCTCCCCAAATAATCCGATGATATGGTAACACCGTTGTTACAAATGCTATTACCGCATCTCTAATTGCTATAATGTCTGCCGTCTCTATATATTGAGGGTCTCTTTCTGGTAAAGGAATACTTGCGGAAAGAAAGATATTTTTTATTTCGTTGTTTGTAGCCATGATTTGAATTCTTGTTTTTTTAATGTTTGAATATCTTTTTTGAAATTATCATTCAGCCAATCAAGGTGGTTTAGCCATTTATCTCTTATTCTTAAATCATCATATATTAGACGTATTGATACATTATCAGGTCTATACAATCCACTTTTTATTTCAGCCGATTGACAACTGATTGATTGAGGAATTCCAATCGTTGGTATATAAATAATCCTTTTCCCCGAAGGTAAATCTTCCGTCAGAACTTTTTCCGGTTGTACTGTTACTTCCCTGCCACATTCTTTGGCAATATTCCTAAAATCAGTTATTAAACTATCTTGTCGAGAAGCTAAATTTCTGGCACGAACAGATTCTACTTTTTGAATTATTTCCTCAACAATAACATCGACTAATTTAGACCTATCTTCATCATTATAAATAGTATCAACAAAATCGGATTCCTTCAACTGTATTGGGTAGCTAATATGAGATACTGAATCTATCTTTTCTATTTCATGATTGGGCCAAACTAGTTGAATTATCCCAATTTGTTTTGTTCCTGCTTCTGCAAACTCTTCCTTGCACCAGTAGCTCTCTAAGAATTTAGGAGTATTAAGTAGGACAATTACGTCACAATCAGTCATTCTATGCCATAATTCATCTTGAAAAGGCTGTCCTTTACTTATGGAATGAGTATCTAAAAATACATCATAGTTATATGATTCAAGTGCTTCATATAACTGAATTGCTGTGGAAGTCGATTCGTTTCTTCTATAGCTTATAAATATTTTTCTTGTATTCCTTAAAAGTTCAAACGACTCTAATATAATATTAGCAATTCTATCCAATTCGACATCTTTAAACTGCATCCCATTCTGGTTTGATAAGATACAAGGAATTTCCCTTGAAAAAGCACCATCATCTGGATTGCCAAAAAAAATTGGCAAAATCATTGTTCCATCTTTTAATAATTTATCAGTTATATATAAATGTTTGTGACTCCCATCTTTATCACCAAAATACAATGCAAATGCTGGTTGATTTCCCATGTAATCATTAGAAATTTTATCTGCTTCAATTATCTTTAGAATATTGTCTGGTAATCCTAAATCGTTAAGTTTTTCTATTAACTTAGACAAGACTTGGTGTTTTTGGGGAACATCAGTTCCCAATAATAATAGTTGGTATTTATATTCCATAGTTCACTTCTTTTTTAATATTTTCGATCCTCTCTACTACACCTCGCATCAACACGGGACAAAGTGGTTTGATAGTGTTTTTTAATTGTTCATTGATACGCTTTCGAGTTTCCAAAGTATGGTAAATGGTAACTATCGCTTCCTGCACCTTAATGTCGGGAATGGGCAGCTTTACATTACACATATCCGACCAGTCGAAAGTTTCTCTGGCACTTCCCCACGAATGAAATCTTGCATAACGGTCAAATTCAGATCTTACAAACCACAAATACAAATACTCAGGTAATAGCTCTGTTGTTTTTGTAACTCTGAAAACAGTGTAGATTGCCGAAACAATACAAGGCGCGGCAGTATTCATTGCCAATGCGATTTTATCGCCACGCCTTGAGGTGTCAGCCACATAAACAAATTCTCCTGTCCTTACTACTTTATAATTGTGAAAATTAACCCCGTTTGTATTTGCTTTTGTTTCTATCAAAACTTTATTCGTTGACACACCTTGAAGAAAGGTTACTTGCAAATCCGTATTCCGTTCATCCGCCTGTTCAATATATTCCCCGAGCACTTTCGATTTTTCAGTTTTTATCAGGTTTTCGATATAGGTGTCGCATATCAACTGTAAATCCGCCAAGCTGTTTTCATAGCATTTTTGGTTGTTGAACAAACCTTTGTAAAATGCTACATATTTACGTTGTTCTTCTATATCGGGAATGGGTATTTTTATATCGCAAAAACGTTCCCAATCCAAACTTGCCCTCACACTACTATCGCTGATAAACCAACCGTATCTATCCGATTCCGACCTTTGAAACCACATCATCATAAATTCAGGCAATAATTCGGTTTCGTCATTTACTTCAATTACATAATAAGCTGGCGAAATAATCGCAAGTTTGTCATCCGTGTAAAGAGCTATACGAATAGTTTCATCTCTTCCTACCTGCATAGCACTATAGGCAAATTGTCCTTTCTGAATAATTTTATATTTGGATAAATCCGTTTCAGAGGTATTAGCAACTGAAGGCATAAAATTCTTGGAAATGTTAATGCCCAACAAGTTTGAAACCGCCAAATTTTTATTACGGTTATCCACCAAATGTATATAATCGCCAATGCGTTTGTAGTTATTCGGGTTCATAATTCGTATCCCAAGGTTTTAAATGCATTAACCAATTCTTCCTGAGAAGCTCTTTCCTCCCTCAACAATGCCCTGAAATCCACTTGAATGCGTTTCATCTCGGTATCGAAATCTATACCACTATCCCGGTCAATAAATTCAATATACTTACTTGGAACCAATGAAAAATCATTGGCTGCGATTTCATCAAAATGGGCAGAATAGCAAAATTCGGGTACATTTTTATAGGCTGTTTTATAATCTTTCTGTTGCCAGTTATGATAGTTTACAGCGACTTTTGCAATTTCCTCGCCCGAGAGTTCAATATACATTTTCTCAAATTCCTGCCCCCATCGCCTTAAATCCATAAAGAGAATTTCCCTTTCTCGGCTACGATAATGGCGCTCTATGTCTCCGACCATTACGGTGCGTTCCTTCTTATTATGGTTTAATATCCAAAGCGTCACACTTATATCCGTAGTATAGAACATATTTCTGGGTAAAACCAGAATAGCTTCCACCAAGTCATTTTCTATCAGCTTGCGGCGAATTTTGTATTCCTCTCCACCGCCACTCAATGCACCATTGGCAAGAATAAAACCGGCTACGCCATTCTTCGAAAGCTTGCTCACCATATTGAGGATCCAACCGTAATTGGCATTGCTCTTCGGAGGAACATGATAACCATCCCAACGAGGATCATCCTGCAATTCATCATCGGCTCGCCAGTCCTTTTGATTAAACGGGGGATTTGCCATAATGTAATCAGCTTTCAGGTCTTTATGCTGATCATCCAAAAATGTATTGGCCGCTTTGGGGCCTAAATTGGCAGAAATACCACGTATGGCCAAATTCATTTTTGCCAGCTTATAGGTCGTGTTTGTATATTCCTGTCCGTAAATGGAAACTTCTTTTTTATTTCCGTGATGGTTCTCTATAAATTTAATGGACTGCACAAACATACCACCAGAACCACAAGCCGGATCGTAAATGATTCCTTTGTAGGGTTCAATCATTTCAGCAATCAAGTTCACAATGCTTTTAGGGGTATAAAATTCGCCTTTCCCCTTTCCTTCGGCTAATGCAAACTTGGATAAGAAATATTCATAGACACGCCCGACCACATCCTGCTCTTTATCTTTCAGCGTATTTATTTCACTGATTTCATCAATCAAGGAGGCCAGTTTAGACGATTCCAATCCTAAGCGGGAAAAGTAGTTGTCGGGCAAGGCTCCTTTCAGGCTTTTGTTGTCTTTCTCTATGGTATGCAAGGCGGTATCAATAATCAGGGCGAGATCATCCTGCTTGGCTTTTTCCTGTATATAACTCCAACGGGATATTTCTTTCAGAAAGAATACATTGCTCATATTGTAGAACTCCGGAATTTCTAAATATTTCCCTTTCCCTTCCGCAATTAACTTTGCCCGGTGTTCTTCAAACTTATCACTGACAAATTTAAGAAATATCAATCCCAGCACAACGTGTTTATACTCGGAAGGCTCTACGCTCCCGCGTAATTTGTTTGCTGACTCCCACAAACTGACTTCTATCGGTTTATCTTTTTTTTGATTTGCTTTTTTAGCCATCTCTTATTTTTTAACTGCTTTCGTTTTATGTTTTTTCTGTAAATTATGGAATTCCGTATCTGCTTTTATTTTATCAATAATAGTTTTGACGACATTATGCACTTCTTTATTTTCCGAGTAATCCGCAGAACATACAAAATTGACACGATTTTCATTTATCAATTTAGCTGCTGTTTTCTTTTTTGTCGATCCCGGTTTATACACGGCAATAGAATGACCTCCTTGTTCTTTTATCAACTTCATACAAGGAATGTCTGTCTCTCCATCTCCAAAGTAGATCATGTTTTTGAAAGGAATGGGCCTGTCTTCTTCTGCTACATATTCATTTATCCTCTTATTATCACTGATCCTCTCAATACCTTTATTGATTTTGAATAAGAATTGTGTTTTTGCGGTGTAATCGACTGCAACGGCTGGCCAAACAGCCTTGCCATCGACATCATACAAAAAGGAACAAGCATAGATTTTCTTGAATTCTTTGGCTATAGAAGTGCCCTCTATCATTTCTGTCAAGCCCGAGGAGTTAATATAATGCTCGATATTTACTCCAACACTTTTCCCATAGTCATTGATAAGTTTAAACCAGCCCTGAACACCTTTAAACAATTCCACATCTCTCCCGAATTTCCGGAAAGAACTTCTGGACAACGAAATATTTTCGGCTTGCGCTTTTTGTAGCATTAAATACATATAGCACAAGATGCCACTGGCATCATTTTCTTCCGACAGCTTCTTGTTTTGTTCCCAAAAAGTCCTTGAATCTTTCCCTATTGCTTGAATAAAGCCAAACTCCTGCATATTGCCGGGAGATAATGTACCATCAAAATCGTATATCAATGCTATCGTAGTCTTCTTAACCATATCCTCATTTTTCTTCTTTATTATCGACAATCAAATCCTTCACACTTACCTGCAGTATTTCTGCAATCTGATATAAGGTTTCCAATGGGGGTTGGATTCGATTACAGGCATAGCTGTTTACAATCTTAAAACTCTTACCGAGTTTCTCTGCAAGCCATGTTTGTTTAATCCCTCTTTCTTGTAATACTTCCTTTATTCGGTTCATTTGTGGTGATATTATAAAAGGCAAATATAGGAAATTTAACTGGATAATTACAAGAAAATGTTAATTTAAATATCACATTTTAAACACTAAATAGAAAGTATGGTTTACAAGCTTATAGGATAGAGATTTCTATATTCTCTTTCCTCTATTTTTCTTTGAAACAATAGGCTGTTTTTTTGGCAATTCGCTTTTCTGAGATTTTGACAATCTGGGATCATCCCACGATTCCTGATATTGAGAATCAGTTTTATTTGTTTTCCAGAGATACGGATATGCATAACTTCCTAAACCATACCATTTAACTTTTGCTTTGACAACCTGACCGTTTTCCACAAGTATCTTGTCTCTCAAACGCATTTCGTATTTCCCATACCGTACAAATGTATCGGGATGTTCATTGCTGAAAAAGAGTTTATTCTTTTCGTCGTTGAGAAAAACAAACGAGGAAAATTTACCTTTTCCGTTATTTCGATTCATGTTTTCAAGATAAATCCATCCGCCATTTCTCAATACTGTTTCTTGTGCGAGAGTAATCTCGATTCCCCGTATAACACGGTTTTCTTCGATTTGAGATACTTGTTTTTTCTCTTCTGATTGATTCTTCTGAAACACTTTCTTGAGGTTTCCGTAACTAAATTTCCTATCCACTTGGGAACCTTTGAAAGAAAAATCGCCGTAACGAAATGATAATCCTTCCACTTCTCCCGTTGTTCTTTTCAACTTAAACTCTGTCTTAATTTCCGATTTTAAAAGTAAGGATTGGAGTTCTTTTTCATCTTTACACTGTGATAAAACTGCTTTAATTGTATCATAAATATGATATTTGACCTTATCGGGATTCTTTAATTTCTCTCGCTTAACTCTTTCCTTACCCTTTCCGTATGTCAATCCATGCTTGTCTTTGAACTTTTTGCAGACCTTGATATTGCGCTTATAATCATGATTGACGGATATTAATTTTAGATCGTTATTGATACGGTTATACACAATATGCAGGTGTTCATTGCCGGTATTATGATGACGGACAATAATATATTGGGTATTGCGGATACCCATTTCTTCCATATACTCTTTGGCTAATTGTAGCATAAAATCATTTGTCATCCGCTCCTTATCTTCAGGAGCAAACGATATCGGGATGTGTCCGACAGGTTGCTTTACTTCTTTCCTACCGGAACGTTGCATGGCAAAACTACGGATAATATCCTCGGTCGTCCCGGCCAATACACCTTCCGCTTCGAGTAATTGAGCGGTATCGTTCATCACATAACGAACACAGCCTTTGAATGACTTCCCTTTGATATTCTTAGCGATCATTCAGCATCCTTTTGATTTGGTTCATAATTTTCATTATCTCAATCGCTTCCATAATATATCCAGCCTGATTTGCCTTTTTAGCAATCTGATTCAGATTGTTTGCTATCCCTGCCAACTTACGCATCAGGTCGAGTTCTTCTAACGTAAAACGAGATTTAACGCTCCCTTTAAGTACCATTTCCCGAACATATTGTGTGGCTTTCATACCTAATTTTTCCGCTTTATCCTTTATTTTATTGAAATCCGCCTCGGTCAATTTGAGATTAATCGAAGTGGATAGTTTTGCCTTTTCTTTCACAGGACGACCTCGTTTTCGCCTATTTCTCTCTCTGTTTCCCATAACATTTATCCTTTAATGGTTATGGAATCTTTCGGGCTATGCAAATAGCCGTGCGAGCCAAAGAGGAAGCGACCAACGGGAGATGAAACGCAGACTTGCAGGACAATCCTAAAGCCATGAGACCATCGGGAGCATCGCAAAGGGATTGTCAAGCGACCTTGAACCTGCCGACCATCGGGAGCTGGTTTTAAAGGTCGCAGCCCCGCAGGGCAAGGTATGCACAGGAGTAACCGGAAAAGACCCTCAGGGATTTTTGGGTTACCCGTGCGATTACCTTGCTCCCGAACATCCCATGTTCCGGTAGAAAAGATAAGCTGCAAAATATCACAGCTTATCCTTTCGTAACCGGAGGTTACAACTTTCGCCATACCTCGATATCTTCATGGTATGCGCTTAGGTGATGACGAGCTAAATTCTCTATCAAGCCCGACACACTCAATCGTCGTCCACCTAATTTACGGACGATCTCATCCAACCTGTCCCGCACCTCACGGCTGACAAAGACCGGCTTGCGGTCGTCCAGCTTCGGAACTTGCAAGAAGGTGTCACGATATTCATCCAATGATTCTTTCCGATGCTTGCTACTGATACGCTTGGGCACAGTCGGAATTATTGATGTGGTAGATGCTTTTGGTTCTGAAGACATAGCTTCATCCGTTTCAATCGTTTTTTCAGCATCGGTTGTATTGACAGTATCGTTAGTATAAACACTATCGTTTGTACCACTTGCATCATCAGCATCTCTACCGAAACTATCCATCAAATCATTTGGAAGAAGTTTTTTAATTGAGGAATCAGAATCTTCCGGTGTTCTCCGTTTTACACTCCCTGGCATCAGGGGATTAAAATCATCCGGTACTTGTTTTTTCTCACTACCTTTCCTTTGCATTGCATTGTTCGCTTCTTTTCTTTCCATACTTTTCAGTCTTTTATAAGTGAATATTACGGCTGCTGTATATACAGTAAACCGATTGTCGCTTGCAAAGAAAAGTCTATTAATCAGGATTGTATTTACGCTGGATTCGTATGGAACATTCTGCATTATATTTCAATATTGGTCTCATTGCAGAGGGTACAAACTTCATCATTATGCAGAATAGACAAGAATCAGTCCTACTAATCTCCCTATTCGAGATGCTTTATTTATCAAATGTTGTCTTCATACATAGTCAAATCGACGCCACACACTTCCACCTCATTACCAACTCATTGAGATATGATATTTTCTTCTTTCCTTCGCAACAAAATATCAAAATAGAAACTGAGACATATGGATATTGTAAATATTGAAGCTAAAACATTCGAGGCGATGCTTTCGAAATTCGAGAGCTTTGCAGCCCGAATGGAACATCTCTGCCGCTTGCATAACGACAAGGACATGAAAGAGTGGTTGGATAATCAGGATGTGTGCCTACTTCTGAATATATCTCCGAGAACGTTACAAACATTCCGGGATAATGGGACGCTGGCTTACTCCCAAATCAATCACAAGATTTATTACAAGTCTGCCGATGTGGAACGTATTCTGCCACTTGTTGAAAAAAAACGGAAACAGGTGGCATATAAAACCGGGAGAAAGATATAACCAATTAAAAACAAGAATATGAGCAATGAGTTAATTACATCAGAGAACAATGAAAGGATAAAATCATTTTTTCTTTCATTGGATCGTCTTGCGTCGGCAATGGAACGCCTATTCGTCAGTCGAAAACCGACTTTGAACGGAGAGAGTTTCTACACAGACGAAGAGTTATCAAAGAAATTGAAATTAAGCCGGAGAAGTCTCCAAGACTACCGAAATGAAGGACGTATCCCTTATATCAAGTTGGGAGGAAAAATTTTGTATCGGGCTTCGGATATAGAGAAATTGCTGGAAGAAGGGTATCGGGATAGCTGGAAATAACTGACTGTCTCCAAACTACCCCTTACCTCCTTGATTATTCTTTTCCTTTTTCGACTGATAAACCACCAAAGCATTTTTCCAAATCAGCCATATCGCGCATAATTGACTGGTCGAGAACCTTGGCGTAATGCTGGGTCATTTTCGTATTGGAGTGGCCGAGTATCTTGGCAACATTCTCCATAGACACATTATTGGCTAAGAAAACAACGGTAGCTGCGGTATGTCGGGCAAGATGAGTACTTAACTTTTTCTTGATTCCGCACAAATCTGCAATTTCCTTCAGATAGGCATTGAGTTTTTGATTGCTCATTACAGGCAGTAACACATTCTTCTTCAAGCATTCAGGGTGATTGGCATATTTTTCTATCAATCCCTTTGTAACAGACAATACCGGAATATTGCTCATATTCCCGGTCTTCTGCCGTGGCTTCCGAATCCATAATGCTCCGTTATTGTCTTTCATCAGATGTTCCGACGTGAGATTCTTGACATCTATAAATGCCAGACCGGTGAAAGCACAAAACACGAAAACATCCCTCACAAGGGCGAGCCGTGGCAGAGTGAACTCCTTATTCATGATTCGTCCCAATTCTTCCTGCGTAAGAAATTCCACATGGGTTTCATCATGTTTGAATTGGATTCCAAAGAAAGGGTCTTTTTTCATCCAATCGTTAGCCAAAGCAATACGGATGACTTTTTTCAGGTTTTTCAAATGCTTGATACTGGAATTATTCTGGCACTTACGAACGGTTTTCAGATAGAAATCGAAATCGCTTACAAATTGACCGTTGATCTCCGATAAGAGCATATCATCTTTGCCGTATTGGTGTTGCATGTACTCCTGAAGATGAGATAACGAGGTGTCGAATTTTTCAACAGTAGATTTGGTAAAATCAATACCGATCAATGCACGGCATTTTTTGTTATGCTCTCGATAAACATCTACAATGGTTTTGTCATTTTCATCCCGACCATAGAAACTATCCCGCAAAGCTTTCGCTGTTATCTGCCTGCCATCAATTTCAAAAGTACGGTGGATTTGATACATCCGCATTTTGAGCGTTTCGAGATAGTGATTCAATTCCCTGTCCTTTGGCATCTTGCCGGAACTACATTCCCGCCGTTGATCCCACATTTTGACTTGGACACTCCGTTTGATGGTAATATCGGCAATTTCGCCGTTTACCGTAACACGTAAATAAATAGGGGCTTCTCCATTTTTGAGAAGCCTGTGCTTTCTGATTACAAAAAGCAAATTGAACGTTGATTTAATTACATTCATGGGCTTTAAAATTTTGTTTTGCAAAGTTACTTTATATAGCCCGTTAACAAGATAAGCAAATTATTGAAAATCAACGAATAAAAACCCAAATCGTGGGCGAAAATCAGGATTGGTAAAAAGCCCACGAATTGCACCGTGAATAGTGCGTCAAACTGCTGTTTTTCGTGGGCAAGGGGTATAAAGAGAAAGCCCTGAAACTATTGAATTTCAGAGCTTTGCTTTGTTTGTCGAATTACTTCTGCGGTATGGACGGGACTCGAACCCGCGACCCCCTGCGTGACAGGCAGGTATTCTAACCAACTGAACTACCACACCGTTCGCATTGCAAATCGTTTTCGATAGCGAGTGCAAAGGTAGCTATATTTTTAAAACCTGCAAATATTTCACCGTATTTTTTTCCTTTTTCTTGCACTCGTTATCGAAACTGATTATTGTGTATTTACCTTCCCTCCTGGTTTTAACCATTGATCGAACCACCTGAAAAATTCACGCTGAAATAAAATTCCGTTTTGCGGCTTCGAAATCCAATGATTCTCGTCGGGAAAAATAAGCATCCGCGAAGGAATTCCACGAAGTTGTGCCGCATTGAACGCCATCATTCCTTGTGACGCCAGGATACGATAATCAAGTTCGCCGTGTGTAATCATAATAGGCGTGTCCCATTTATCCACAAAGCGATGAGGGGACGTAGCGTATGTTTTCTGCGCTACTGCATTTAATTTATCCCAATAAGGCCCTCCCATATCCCAGTTGGCAAACCACATCTCTTCGGTCTCGAGATATTGCGCTTCCAGATTAAAAATTCCCGCATGCGACAAGAATGCTTTAAACCTCTTGTCGTGATTACCGGCAAGCCAGTAAACGGAAAAGCCGCCATAACTTGCCCCGGTACAGCCTAAGCGGGTTTCATCAACATACGGTTCTTGAGCGAGAGCATCGATGGCGGAGAGATAATCTTTCATGTTCTGCCCACCGTAATCACCGCTGATCTGTTCGTTCCATTCCTGTCCGAATCCCGGCAACCCACGACGGTTGGGCGCCACAACAATATATCCATTGGCGGCCATCATTTGCAGGTTCCACCGGTAAGACCAGAACTGGCTTACCGTGCTTTGAGGACCGCCCTGGCAATACAACAATGCCGGATAAGTCTTTGTAGAATCGAAGTCAGGCGGATAAACTATCCAGGTCAACATCTGTTTTCCGTCAGTAGTCTCAATCCAGCGCTCTTCCGTTTCGCCCATGGTCAGCTGCTCCAGGATGTGTTTGTTCTCAAACGAAATTTCAGTGGCTTGCCCGTTGGTAAGTTCAACGGAGTATATCTCGTCGGGTTGCGACATGGAATGGCGTTTTGCTATAAGCTTTCCGTTTCCAAGCGCAACGGATGCATAGTCGTGCTTGCCTTTGGTTATTGGCGAAATCTGTTTCGACCGGATATCGGCAGAGAACAGCTGCGTTTTGGCTTCAACGCAAGCCACCAAATAAAGGGTTCTATTATCCGTGTTCCAGACAAATGCATCGGTATTGTAGTCGAAATTCTCCGTCACATACGTCTTATCACCCGTTGCCAGGTCCATCACAAACAGCCTGTTTTTATCGGCCTCATATCCGTCACGCTCCATGCTTTGCCAGGCAAGTTTTGAACCGTCGGGCGAAAACTGCGGATTCACATCGTAACCCATCATTCCTTCGGTCATGTTTGTTGTTTTTCCGCTTTCCACATCGTAAAAAAAGATATCGGAATTGGTGGAAACGGCGTATTCCTTTCCTGTTTTTTTACGGGAGGTGTATGCGATGGTTTTCCCATCGGGGCTCCAGGCCAGTTGTTCTATCCCGCCAAAAGGTAGCATGGGGGCCTCATAAGGCTCATCCTGGAGTAAATCAATAATGTTCGATACTTTATCGTCGCTGAAATCAGCCACAAACGTGTGCGGGATTTCTTCCACCCAACTGTCCCAATGCTTGTACATCAGGTTATCCACGATCCGGCCCGATGCCTCCGGCAAATCGGGATGCTTATCTTTTATGGCCTCCCCCACTTTTACGTTCTTGATGAACAGCACCTTTTTATTGTCTGGCGAAAAAACAAAACCAGTTATTCCTTCCTCCACATCGGTTATCTTTTTCATTCCGCTACCGTCGGGATTCATGATCCATATTTGTGATGTCCCGCTTTCGTTGCTTATGAACGCGACCTTCTTCCCCCCCGAGATCCATTGCGGATTGCTCTCTCTGGCATTGGTGACTGTTAATTGTTTTTTATCGCTCCCATCAGTATTCATCACAAAAAGTTCGGGATTGGTCTTGTTCTGTTTAATATCGACGTAGGTAACCTGATAAAGTATTTTCGACTTGTCCGGAGACACTTCCACACTTCCTATACGTCCAAAACTATACAAAACCTCCGGGGTTATTAACCCATTCTCCACTTTTATTTTTGATCTCCCTATAGCTTCCCCCAGGTTCTTTGAATCAGTATCCGATTTCTGTTCGTTGTTACATGAGAGTAACAGTCCAGTCGTTGCCATTACCATAATAAAAAACGATTTTAGTTTCATAGAATACTTGTTTTTTGCCATTTGATTTTTAATCTGAAATCTTTTCAACAATTCTCCCATCCATCATATGAATGGTTCGATCTGTAATGGATGCCAGTTGTTCGTCATGTGTTACAATGATAAACGTTTGATTTAGCTGGCTGCGAAGTTCAAAAAACAATGAATGCAGTTCGGCTTTATTATCGGTATCAAGGCTTCCCGAGGGCTCATCGGCAAAAACAACTACGGGATCGTTTATCAGTGCGCGGGCAACTGCCACACGCTGCTTTTCTCCTCCGGATAGTTCAGCAGGCTTGTGTTCCATTCGTTCACTCAGCCCCATCATAGCCAAAAGTTTTTTTGCTTTTTTCTCCGCCGCACCCTGCTTCATGTTACCGATCAGTGCGGGTATCATAACGTTTTCCAAAGCCGTAAATTCCGGCAGAAGTTGATGGAACTGAAAAACAAACCCGATATTCTTGTTACGAAAATCCGCAAGTTTTTTCTCGCTGAGTTTACTCAGGTCGTTGTTGTCAATCATTACCTTTCCGGAATTTGCCTTTTCAAGTGTGCCCATAATCATCAACAGCGTGGTTTTTCCTGCACCGCTGGGACCCACGATCGATACGATCTCCCCTTTACCCACTTCCAAATCAATTCCCTTCAACACCTGAAGGTCACCAAAACTCTTCTGTATCTTTTCAACCTTTATCATTCGAAACATTATTTCTAAATCCTGTGCGAAGATAGCAAATTACTCTGTCTTATTGAATTTAATAGGATTACAAGAAAAAATCGTTAGTATTTATTAACTAAACCTCACTGTCAGATAGCTGCAGCATGGCTTATATTTGCATAGCAACTCGCGATGTGGACCGGCAGCTAAAGGTTATCGGGTTGCTTTATCAGAAAAAACGATCACAAATGAAAAAACTGTTTGAATTCAGGGAAGAATATACAACAGGGGAACTAAATGAGACTGAAGTGAAAGCCAATCCAATGGAACAATTTCAGCAGTGGCTACAGGCAGCTATCGACTCAGGGGTCCCGGAAGCAAACGCCATGACTATTGCAACATGCACCGCAAGTGGAAAGCCCTCCGCCAGGGTAGTGCTGTTAAAAGAAATAAATAAAAACGGATTTGTGTTTTTCACCAATTACCTTAGCCGGAAAGGCAGGGAGTTACTCGAAAATCCGTTTGCCGCACTTGTTTTCGACTGGCATTCCATTGAACGTCAGATCCGCGTTGAAGGACGGGTAGAAAAACTTTCCGCCCTTGACTCCGATGTTTATTTCAATGAACGTCCCCGCGAGGCACAAATCGGAGCATGGACCTCACCGCAAAGCAAAATATTGGGGAGCCGTGAGGAATTAGAACAACTACAAGCCTCTTTCGAGAAAAAATTCAATGACCTGGAAATTTTCCGCCCGTCATATTGGGGTGGCTTTATCCTACTCCCCACAACCATCGAATTCTGGCAGGGACGTCCCGGCCGTCTGCACGACAGGCTTGTATACTACCGGACTGAAGAGGGTTGGACGTTACACAGGCTGGCCCCGTAACGCAGTTTTTCCACGATTTTAAACTTTTCAGAACAAATCATAAATTTCTCTAATTGAATCTACTTAATTTTCGTAAATAAAAAAGAAGATCGTACATTTGCGACCATAATCTACAAAACACTATCGTGGAAAGATATGTAATTTTATGGATGCTGGCCTTTTTATTGTTAATCTGTTCATGCAACAAAAGCAATAAAGAAAAGATCTCAACATACCCTGTACTAACGTCCAATTTTGAAAACACCCTGATGATCGACGGCGTTGCTGAACCTGTCCGATACACAACAATAGCCTGTCCTAGCAATGTGGATGCCATTATTACTTTCCTTATTGATGACGGAACGCATGTCAATGAAGGAGATGTTGTGTGCATTCTCGAAGACAATGACCGTAAAACCCTTCACGATAACTTAGCGATGCAGTTGGAAACTGCAGTAGCCGAATTAAGCAAGGTAAAAGCTGATTTACAGATGCAGTACGCCCTGCTTGAGGCACAAGTAAAAAACAATAAAGCCGATACCGAAATAGCGCAATTAGACTCCCTCCAATTACATTTCGCCACTCCTACACAGAAACGAATCAAGGAATTAGAGCTTGAACGGGCGCTAATCGAAAAAAATAAATTTGAGAAGAAGCTCGAAGCTCTCGAGATCATCAATCAATCAGAGGTAAGAAAATTGGAGCTTAATATTCAACAATTAACCAACCGGTTAGCCTCCGCAAAGACCATTCTCGACGGCTTAACCATACGCTCCCCGCGTAAAGGACTAACCGTTGTCTCTAATTCCCGGATGACAGGAGAAAAACTGAAGGTGGGTGACAATGTATGGAACAACATGCCGTTGATCACCATGCCTGAAGTTTCGGAAATGAAGGTAAAAATGATGGCGGGGGAAGTGGACTTTCGCCAGATAAACGAGAACGATTCCGTTAGCTTCAGTTTCGATGCTATGCCCAACAACGTCGCCTATGGAAAAATCACCAAAAAACTGCCCGTAGGCCAACCCTATAAAAGGGATTCGAAGGTAAAGTTTTTTGAGGTAGAAGCATCTGTAGACAGCGCACTGCAACTCCCTGAACCCGGTTTCACAGCAAATTGCCGGGTATTCATAAAACAAATCCGCGACACAATCGTGGTTCCACAAATTGCCATTTATGAAGAAGACTCCCTTAAAGTTGTGTATGTGAAGAAGAAAAACAAATACGAGATGCGTCCAATAACAACCGGACTCTCTTCTTCCAAAGAAGCTATCGTATCAGACGGATTAAAACCGGGAGAAGTAATTGCGTTAATAAAACCGCCGCCATCGATGGTGAGAGGAAAAACAAAATAATTTCAAGCCATTGCAGCAATATGAAGAATTTTTCAAAAACATGGATCCTCATCGTTATTTGTTCGCTACTTTTTGTAGCGTGCAAAAAAAAGGAAACCCAACAAATACCTGTTGGAAAAGTAACTCAGGGCACTTTATTTCTCGACTTGTATGAAGAAGGAGAGATAGAGGCCATTAAGTCCATCAACATTGTAGCACCGATGATTTCGTGGCGATACGGGAACCTTAAAATCACCGAGCTGGTCAAGGACGGGCAGGAAGTGAAAGCAGGAGACACGCTGATTGTGTTTGACCCGTCGGAAGTTCTAAAAGGCATTGTGGAGGCAGAATCGAGTTTAGAGATTGCACGGGCCGAGTTCGATAAAATGAAAGCACAGCAACAATCGGAGCTCGAAGAGCTGAAGGCAGCTTATGAAGTTACACGCATTTCGCACGAAATATCGAAAATCCGCTTCGAGTCTGCCGGGTACGAATCGGATATCAAGAAAAAAGAGATCCAGCTAAACCTCGATAAAGCAGAAATTGCGCTGGAAAGAGCTAAAGAGCAAATTGAGAACCGTATAAAAATTCAGAAAGAAGAGATCAAGCAAAAAAACCTCTCCATCATGCAATTCCAATCGAGGCTGGACGAAGCGCACGAAACACTTCAAAAGCTATCGGTTGTAACCCCCTCTTCAGGTATAGCCATTTTATCGAAAAACTGGAGTAGCAACAATAAATTTCAGATTGGCGACCAATGCTGGAGTGGGTTTCCCATTATTCAATTGCCCGATTTATCTTCGCTGAAAGCTACGGTAAAGATAAACGAAGTGGACGTAGCCAAAATCAGCAAAGGGCTTAAAGTAGAAATTAAACCCGATGCATTTTCCGACAGTGTTTTTTCCGGAACGGTCAATTCGATTGCCAATCTAGCTGTGAACAAAGATGAGTCATCGAAAATAAAGGTGTTCCCCGTTGAGATATTGCTCAACGAGTCCGATAAGAATTTGCTTCCCGGGCTCACCGTCAGCTGCCGCATAATAATGGACAAAGTTGAAGATGTGCTCTATATTCCGCTAGACGCCCTGTTCACTGAAGGAGACAACAATTTTGTCTACAAAAAGAAAGGTACTGGCTACGAAAAGGCAGAAATAGAAACCGGGATAAACAACACCGACTACATCGTGGTTGTCAATGGATTAAAAGAAGGTGAAGAGATAGCACTCGTAAATCCTTTTTCAAAAGAAACGGAAGAAAAGAAAACCGAAAACGCGGAGATATAATGAAAAGATCACAATTATATAGCCTGTTTTCTGTTGTCCTCGTCGCAGCACTTCTTTTTTCATGCAAAAGAAGTTCAGAATCGGAGAGCGAAAGAAGAACTTCCGACGGCAGTGTTATTGTGGAAACCGGGGAACTGGCGGCAGTAAATTCCCGTTCGGTCGTTGTCAGCCGGTATGGGAGGCAATGGTACCAGATGAAAATTGTGGGGTTGTTGAACCACGGAGAGATTGTAAAAAAAGGCGATTCCATAGCGCAACTCGACCCGGCTGATATCAACAAGTACATTTTGGAAAGCGAGAGCAACCTCGAAACACAACTGGCGGTTCTGGAAAAACTCTATGTAGAACAAGAAAACAAAAAACAGGAAAGCGAATCGAAAATAAGAAACGAGTCTGCAGCATTCGATTTGAAAAAAATTGAATGGGAGGCCTCCCGGTTCGAATCGGAGCGATTGCGAAAAATAAAACAGCTCGAATACGAACAAGCTGTCATCAACCTCGAAAAAGAGAAAAAAATCTACGAACTAAACAAAGCTATCAATACCAGCGAGCTTAAAATACAGGAAATCAGGGTTGAACAAATAAAAAAAGAGGTTGAAAATGCAAAGAACCTCATACCTTTGCTGACCTTACGCGCACCCGTATCAGGGGTGTTTCAAATTGCGACAAACTGGCAAAATTCCAACAGGAACATTTACAAGATCGGAGACAACATATATGCCGGCAATAACCTCGCCATAGTTCCGGAACTGGAATTTATGAAAGTGAATACGCAGGTGAACGAAACCGACTTTTTGAAAGTAGCACTTAACCAGAAAGTTGCGGTGAGGCTGGATGCCATGCCTAAAGTTGTTTTCGAAGGGGAGATTGTCTATATCGGCAAACTTTGCAGGCTGAAAGACCAAAAATCCCGGCAGAAAGTATTCGATGTGGAAGTAAAGATAATAAAACCCGATGAACGATTAAAACCCGGGATGACAGTAAGTTGTGAATTTTTATAAAGTAAATTATGCAGTACGGTGAAAATATTCGTTTGGCGCTTCAAGGACTAGTGGACCATAAGTTCCGTTCTTTCCTTACTATGTTGGGAATCATCTTCGGTGTGGCATCCGTTATCACAATGTTATCAATCGGAGAAGGGGCCAAGCGTGAAGCCATTGCTAAATACCAGGATCTGGGTGTAAACAACATCATCATCCGCGAAAAGACACTGTCCGATGAAGAGTTGGAAGAAGTGAGGGCGAAGTTCTCGCAAGGGCTTTCCATCCAGGATGCCCAAGTGATTCGGGAAATCGTGCCCGGAGTGGAAAGAATCGCCTCACAGGCTGAGAAAAACACAGATGTGAGATACAACGATAAATCGGTAAAGTCCACCATTATCGGCATCACTCCCGACTTTCAAGCCATGATGAATTACAAGGTACGGAACGGTTATTTCATCAATGACAAACATTATAACGAGCGCCTGAAAGTCTGCGTGCTGGGTGCCGGCGTGGCAGCCGGTTTTTTTAAAGGAGAGGATCCGATAGGTAAACTGGTAAAAATTGACGATCAGTGGCTGGAAGTTATTGGCGTACTGGAATCGAAGAGCCTTTTTACGGAAACCGTTGGCGAATTGGCTGCACGTGACCTGAATACGGATGTGTTTGTGCCCCTCTCCTTATTTCTGAACCGGTTCACTCGCGAGAATGCACTCTCCAGTGAAATTCAGCAAATAACCGTTCAACTAAAAAATTCGGATAAACTGGTAGAAGCCTCCAAAATTATTAACGAAATTCTGCGCCGCCATCATTTCAATAACGACGACTACAGCATTGTAATTCCTTACGAATTACTAAAACAAGAGGAAAAAGAACGCCAAATCTATAATTTTCTGTTAGGCGCTATTGCTGCCATATCACTGTTGGTGGGCGGTATTGGAATTATGAATATCATGTTGGCAACCGTGATGGAACGGACACGGGAAATTGGTATCCGCCGCTCGGTCGGTGCCCGTAAAATAGATATAATGAGCCAGTTCGTCACCGAATCGGTGGCAATAAGTATCACAGGTGGTATCATCGGTGTCCTCACAGGCATTATCCTGTCGCTCATAGTTTCGCTGTTTACCGATATAAACACTTTCATAAAGCCCTATTCCGTCTTTATAGCCTTCTCTTTTTCGGTAATCGTGGGGGTAAGCTTCGGCTATTTACCGGCAAAGAACGCTGCCAATTTAAAACCGGTAGATTCCATTCGATACGAATAAAAACAAGTCAAAAAAATGCTGATCGAAATAAAAGACTTAAAAAAGAATTACTTGTTGGGAGATGCCGAAATACCGGTTATTCACGGCATAAACCTCAACATCGAGAAAAACGAATACGTGGCTATTATGGGACCGTCGGGTTCGGGAAAGTCAACGTTAATGAATATTCTGGGCTGCCTGGACATAGCCTCGAGCGGCCACTATTACTTTAATGATGTTGATGTAAGCACATTAGACGACGATGCCCTATCGATCATGCGAAACAAGGAAATAGGCTTTATCTTTCAGAATTTCAACCTATTGCCACGACTAAATGCCATTCAAAACGTGGAACTCCCCCTGATTTACGCAGGAACGCCGGGTGCGGAGCGCAAAGAAAGAGCGTTGAGAGCGCTGGACAGGGTCGGGCTGTCGGATCGGGTGACTCATAAACCTGCTGAGCTGAGCGGAGGCCAAAGACAACGTGTAGCCATTGCCAGGGCGTTAGTGACTACTCCGGGTATTTTGCTGGCCGATGAACCGACGGGCGCTCTCGATTCAAAAACAGGAATAGAAATTATGCGGTTATTTGAGGAACTTCATGCCGAAGGGAATACAATTATTTTAATCACTCACGAGCAAGAAATCGCCAGTTACGCTCATCGGAATATTTACCTGAAAGACGGCATGATTCATTCCGACAAGCCTAACCAAAAAAGGACTTCCCTACCCTCTTTGAATACATTTCAAAATGACGAAATAATATGAAAAAACTTCTTTTAGCAGGTTCATTTATATTCATTTATTGTTTATTGCTCCAAAGCCAGTCGGCTTACACGCTTACCCTGGAAGAGAGTATAGAAATAGCCAAGAAAAAGAGCTACAGCATGCTGAGGTTAAGTGAAGACCTCAAAATTGCCGAATTCAACCTGAAATCGGCAACAAGCCGGTTGAAAACACATATCGATATGACCCTCGGCGCACCGCAGTACAACGAAACCATCGAGAGTTGGAAAGATACTACGGGAATTACTTATTACTATCCGATAAAAGAACTGGGATACTCCGGAGTGCTGACCATCAATCAACCACTCCCTACCGATGGCAATATTTTCATCAACAATATGCTGTCGAGCAGCGAAGACCTTAAAAACAATTTCCGTTCATCGCGCCTGCGTTCCCGGATTGGATTTAACCAACCGCTCAATTCGTTTTATGCCTACAACAGCATTAAATCTACCCTGAAAAGGGCCGAACTGGATTATGAGCGCTCCAGCAAACAGTTCAAAAGAGAAGAATTGAACCTTATTTATCAGGTAAGCAGTTCATATTACAATTTACTGTCGTTGCAGCGGAGCACCGAAATTGCGTCTCTCGACCTGGAGCGACAGATGGAAGCTCACGAAATATCAAAAAATAAATTTGCCGCCGGACTCATCCGCGAAGTAGATGCACTTCAAATGGAGGTGGATTTGGCCGAAGCTCAGAATAATCACGATATTGCCGTCTTAAATGAAGTATCAGCAAGAAATTCATTCAAGGAATTATTGGGATTAGACCTGAATGACAGCATAGCCTTGAATAACCAACTGAACTATCAAATCGTCCTTATCGATCCGGCAAAAGCAGTTGAGTTAGCCCTGAAAAACCGTTTGGAAGTCCGGGAACAGGAAATTCAAATCGAGTTGCAAAAGCTTAACATTAAGCAACAAAAAGCCAACGGACTGATAAAGGGAAGTGTGGATGCGTACTTCGAAAGGGCCGGTATTGATCACCGGGCAAACATCAGTTTTATGCAATCGATCAAAAACTCGTACAACAATCTTGTTGACAGAAACTCAAGCTACGGAATCGGACTGACCGTCACCATACCCATTTTGGACTGGGGGGAAAACCGGGCCTTGGTAAGGGCAGCGGAATCGAGGCTAAAACAGTACAATTACCGCAAAGAAGAAGTTGAACGGGAAATAGAAACTGAAGTCAAAAACCTCATCGCCAGCATAAACAGCAACTTGAAAAGGCTACAAGTCCTGGAAAAGAATGTTTTAGTCGCTGAAAAGAGTTTCGAGATAACACGGCAGCGTTTTTCTGACGGAGATATCGACAGCCAAGGCTTGGCTTTAGAGAGAAACAGGTTGAACAACGCATATACTTCCCACCTGAGGGCCTATATCAATTATCAATTATCGCTCGCCGACCTGATGAGAAAAACATTTTATGACTTCAGGAATCAACGGGAAGTAGAATAAAAGAACCTCAATACAGATCTTATTTAGCCATACGAGACAGTGATCAATCTATACGAGACTTAAATTTTTTACTTTGCACAAAAAAAATGAAATTAAAAATAGACCGCAACAGCCCTGTCCCTCTACACAAACAAGCAGAAATGCTTCTTCGCGCCTTGATAACGAAGGAAGAGTACAAAGAAGGGAAAATGCTGCCCAACGAAGTAGAATTGTCTGAACAATTAAAAATATCGAGAAACACATTAAGACAATCCATCAACACCTTGGTCACGGAAGGGTTGTTGATACGCAAAAAGGGCGTAGGGACAAGAGTTGCCGAAAAGAATTTATACAGCGAAGCTACCAACTGGCTGAGTTTTTCACAGGAAATGAAAGTATTGGGAGTGAAAATTGAAAACTTCGAACTACACATCAGCAAACAGGCTCCCACTGAAAATGCCAGGCAGTTTTTTGAAATCACTAACCAGGTGAAGGTCCTGCGTTTAGAAAGATTGCGCGGCAAAGAAAATTTCCCTTTTGTCTATTTTCATTCGGAATTTAATCCTAAAATCAGAATGGATGGTACGGAGAACTTTAACCGGCCATTATACGAAATATTGGAAAATGATTATAATATCATCGTAAAAACATCAAGAGAAGAAATCCGGGCATCCGGTGCCAATCCATTCATTGCTGGAAAATTAGAAATTGAAGTCGGAGATCCAATCCTTATCCGTAAAAGATTTGTAAGCGACATAAACGATCTGCCAATAGAATACAATATCGGTTGGTACAGAGCCGATTCATTCAGTTATAAGATTGAAAGCGTCAGAGAGTCCAGATCTTTTTCTTCCAATTTTTAAGCCAGACCTCATCCATTAAAAAAACATAAAAAACACAAAATAAGATTCAACAGCAGAGATATTGATTATTTTTGCACCCGAAGCATGTTCATACATACGATGAAAAACCCAACATATACTATAAATATGAACCGGAAAAGAAAAAGCAATTACGATAAGCGTCCTGCTGTTACAATCGGGAAAGGCTTTATACTTGAAGGGTGGAAAAGCATTTCCTCTTTCGTGAGCGGGAAGGTAGAACATGCGAAACTGCTGACGGTCGACTGCTATACAGGCGTTTACTATGACTTATTAAAATCTAAGCTGCAAGAAATCAATAATGCACGGCTTATCGACACATTGGAGATCTTTAAATCCGAAAATGAAATTAACGCATTGACCGAGCAGTTTTTAACCGAAGACATTCTTTTTGGCTTCTATTCCAACCTTTCCATCAGCGATTATTTCGATGAAGAGAAACTCCGTTTTGCCAGGGAAAGTATTGAGCAGGCATCGGGTACTGTGATCGTCTTCGGATATGGGGCACAATATGTAACAACAGGCGACATCAACATTTACGCAGACATGCCCCGATGGGAGATCCAGCAACGGATGCGAAGAAAGGAAGTGAACGGCCTGGGTGTGAACAATAAAGAGGAAACTTTTTCTCTTCAATACAAACGCGGCCTTTTCAACGACTGGAAAGTACTGGACAAGCACAAAAAAACAATCTATGACACCGTTGATTTCTGGCTCGACACAGTCAAAGTTGATCTGCCCAAACTAATTGACAAAGAGACTTTCTTCAAGGGAATGGACAAGGCGGCAAGTTCTCCTTTCCGGTTAGTACCTTTTTTCGATCCGGCACCATGGGGTGGACAATGGATGAAAGAAGTGTGTGATCTGGACCGTTCGGTGAGTAATTTTGGTTGGTGTTTCGACTGTGTACCCGAAGAAAACAGTTTATTGTTAAAAATTAACGACATTGAATTCGAGATGCCTTCGGTTAACCTGGTGTATACGAGAAGCAGGGAGTTGCTTGGAGACCCTGTCGAAGCCCGCTTTGGCAAAGAATTTCCTATCCGGTTCGACCTTTTGGATACCATAGGAGGTGGCAACCTCAGTTTGCAGGTACACCCAACGGCCGAATACGCCCGGGAAAACTTCGGCTTGGCATATACACAGGATGAAAGTTATTACATTATGGATACCAAAGAGGATACTTACGTGTATCTGGGCCTTAGAAACGACATAAATCCCGATGAAATGGTGGCCGATCTAAATAAAGCTCAGAAAGATCCTTTCTTTGTGTTTGATGTGGATAAATACGTGAATAAAGTTCCCGTAAAGAAACACGATCATTTCCTTATACCCGGCGGGACCGTACATTGTTCGGGAAAAGACACATTGGTACTCGAAATCAGCTCAACACCCAATCTTTTTACTTTTAAGCTCTGGGACTGGCAACGGTTGGGACTCGACGGAAAACCACGCCCGATAAACGTAGATCGGGGCAAAAAGGTTATCGTGTGGGGAAGAGATACCGGATTTACCTACCGTGAACTGGTGAATAAAGTGAAAATCCTGAACGATACCGGTACGGTACGCGAAGAAAAAACAGGCTTACATAAAAATGAGTTTATCGAAACCAGGAGGCATATATTCACGGAAAAAGTAACTCACTACACCAACGATTCGGTAAACGTACTAAACCTGGTAGAAGGCGATTCGGTGATTGTGGAGAGCTTAAACGGTGATTTTGAACCTTTCGTTGTCCATTATGCCGAGACCTTTGTTGTCCCCGCTCGAATAAAAACGTATACTGTCCGTCCTTATGGCAACTCCAAAGGGAATGAATGTATTACCATCAAAGCATCGGTAAGATTTAATGCATAATACAATGAACACATCAAAGAAATCTAATGTCCTTGCACCCATTGCCGCTTTTTTCGGATTTTTCATCATGGGGTTTGTAGACATAGTGGGTATCGCCACTAATTATGTCAAAAACGATTTCAATCTTTCGTCAGGGATCGCAGGGACACTGCCAATGATGGTATTCCTCTGGTTTGCCATCTTCTCCATTCCCACCGGAATTCTTATGGGAAAAGCAGGAAGAAAAAAAACAGTGCTGCTTGCGCTTGCAACAACCTGTGTGGCAATGATCATACCTTTTCTTTTTTACACGTTTTACACGGTACTGATTGCCTTCATTCTGCTGGGTATCAGCAACACTATTTTGCAAGTATCACTTAATCCGCTTGTAGCAGCCATGTTCAACAAGGAGAAGACAGCCAGTATTCTTACACTGGGACAGTTCATCAAATCTGTTTGTTCCTTTTTCGGCCCTATTGTTGCGGGATTTACAGCCAGCCGGTTTGGGGATTGGAAGCTAACGTTTGCAGTCTTTGCTGCAATCTCCGTGATTTCCGTATTCTTGCTTGCATTTTCCAAGGTAGAGGAGCTTGGGTTCAAAAGCACTCCTGCTACATTTAGCGGCGCATTGGGATTATTAAAAGATAAATTTATTTTCTTTTGTTTTTTATCTATTTTTTTAATCGTTGGATTTGATGTAGGATTAAATGTCTCTATTCCTGAACTTTTGATGAGACATGCAGGACTTACGCTCGAAAATGCCGGTTATGGAAACAGTGTCTATTTTGCTGCTAAAACAACTGGTGCTTTTTTGGGCACGTTCCTTCTGTTGAAAATAAAGCCGATGAAGTACCTGCTCGTTTCACTTTTTGTGGCACTACTATCTTATTTAGCTCTAATGCTCATACACGAGGTGTGGAGTTTGAGGGTGTTGATTTTTATGCTGGGCTTTGCCGGTGCCAATGTTTTTTCCATTATTTTCTCTTTTGCATTACAACGGTTTCCCTTACGCTCAAACGAGATATCTGCCCTGATGATTATGGGAGTTGTGGGTGGTGCTGTTATCCCCTTTGTCCAGGGTCTGATAAATGACAGTATCAGCTTTACCGCCGCACTTTCCGTCATTTTTGCCTCTCTTTTACTTATCCTGATTTTCACCTTTAACCTGAAGAAAAATGTTCAGTAACGATCCACGAACAGTTTTGACGTTGGATGCCGGCGGCACCAACTTTGTCTTTACGGCAATCCGCGGCAATAAGGAGATAACAGATCCTGTTATATTACCTTCTCATCCCGATAACCGGGAGGTTTGCCTGGAGACGATTGTTAACGGTTTCAGCACAATAAAAAAAAAGCTGGATGATCTGCCTGTTGCCATCAGCTTTGCATTTCCGGGCCCTGCGGATTACGAAAACGGGATAATAGGTGATTTGCCCAATTTCCCCGCATTTCGTGGCGGTGTGGCATTAGGCCCTTTCTTGATTGAGAAATTCGGGTTGCCTGTTTTTATCAACAACGATGGGAACCTTTTTGCTTATGGTGAAGCCCTCGCTGGAGCGTTGCCCGAAATAAACGCCGAGTTGAAAAAGGCCGGAAGCTCCAAGCAATATAAAAACCTGCTTGGAATTACCTTAGGAACAGGCTTTGGCGGCGGGGTGGTTATAAACAATGTATTGCTTTCGGGCGACAACGGTTGTGGGGGCGATGTATGGTGTTCCGCAAACAAATACAACAACGGCTTGGTATCGGAAGAAGGAGTCAGCATTCGTGCCGTTAAAAGAGTATATCGGGAACTGTCGGGAGATGATACTGAACTCACACCCAAAGAAATCTATCATATAGCGGAGGGAGAAAGACCAGGCAATAGGAAAGCAGCTATCGGCACCTTCGAAGAGCTTGGCAGGGTAGCCGGATTCACCGTTGCCGAATCGCTCAACATTGTGGATGGTATTGTGGTAATAGGAGGAGGGATCGCCAAAGCATACAAATATATTTTGCCGGCAATGGTAGATGAAATGAACGGAACGCGCAGCATGCTAAGCGGTAGTGTCTTTCCACGTCTCCAGATGAGGGTATATAACCTTATGAGCGATACGGAAAAGAAAGCCTTTTTGATGGATGAGTCTGTTTGGGTCTCCATTCCCGGTTCAGATAAAAAAATGAGTCATAACACAGGTAAAAAGACAGGCGTAACTGTAAGTAGCTTAGGGACCAGCGAAGCCATTGCTTTAGGGGCTTATGCCTATGCCCTGAGGATGTTGGATTAACTATTTACTATCTGTTTCTATACCCTTTAATAATTTCCAAATGAAAAAAACAGTTGTTTTATTTTATCTGATTTCAATTGCAAACCTTATCCAGGCTCAAATCGTCTGGAATATCGGGGAAAAAGATAAGAATACAGCCGGATTCGCATTGGCCCCGGACAAGTACGCCGACTTCCTGAAAAATGATTTCGGTTGGGAAGATAAATACTTCATCATAGGGTGGTCAAATCCGAAAACTGATTTTCCATACGTTCTTCCCGGGACATCAGATGTATGGGCCGGCTCTCTAAACGGTGCAGGTATTCGAACTCAGGAGATCAACATACTTTTCCGGATGAAAGAAACCGGATCAGGTACCGGTTATAAACTGGTGGTGGACGTCTTGGATGCTCACAGCAAAAACCCGCCTTTACTCAAAATAACCGTGAACGGCCATGTGTATAAAACCGTTTTACCCAAAGGGAAAAGCGATGCGTCGCTCACGGGTGATTACAGTCAAATCACTCCGAATACGATAGAAATACCGCTCGATGACATCATTAAAACGGGTTCAAATACGGTTCAATTAAAGGTAATCGAAGGTTCATGGCTGATTTTGGATGATGTTCGTCTGGAAGGACCGTCTTCGGCCAAACTGGAAACGTTAAACCCTTTCGTATATCTTCGAAACGTAAAAGTTGCCGGCTACCAGCTCAACGAAAAAGCCCAACCGTTATTGATCGATGTGGAACACCTGAAAGATTTGCCTGAACTTACCGTGAGATTAGACGGTAAAACAATCTTAAAGCAAAGGCTGGAAAAGGGGCGGTACAAACTCGAAGCACCCATGCCGGCAGTAAAAAAGGAAAAATTGAGTGTATACGAGGTTTTAATAAACGGAGATTTGGTTGAAAAAGATACGGTACTACGTACTCCGGAACATATTGTAACTCCAGCCGACTATGTGGACACACATATAGGGACAGCACACTCGAGATGGATGATCGCACCCGGCCCGTGGATGCCGTTCAGCATGGTGAAACTCAGTCCCGATAACGAGAATGCCGGTTGGCAGGCAGGTTACGATCCGTCCATAGAGAGTGTGGGCGTGTTCAGTCACGTTCACGAATGGACGATGGCGGGCCTGGGGATGTTGCCCGTAAACGGAGCGTTAAAAACGAAAATAGGCGATCAGAGACAAATCGAAAAAGATCCTGAAGCCTACCGTTCCGCAATCGATAAAACTACCGAAAAAACTCCGTTGGGGTACTATGCAGTCAGGCTGACCGATTACGACATTGAAGCTGAACTCACGTCCACCACCCGTTGCAGCTTTCAACGATATACCTATCCGCAGGACAAAGACGGCCGGGTGATGATTGACTTGAAGATCCCTGCCGAATACCGGTATAATATCCTGGATGCATCCGTCAACCAGGTAAACGACTACACCGTTGAAGGATACAGCGTCCAGCAAACCACAAAAGTATGGTCTGCCGATGACAATCAGGACTACACCATTTACTTCACCATTGAATTTGACAAACCGATCAAGCATTTTGGCACCTGGATAAACGATACGATTTTTAGCGATGAAAAAGCAGTAAACGCCTTAAAACCAGATAATATAGGTTGCTTCGCTGAATTCGACACAAAAACAAACCCGGTCGTTCAGGTACGTACGGGAATCTCATTTGTGGATATGGAAGGTTCACGCCGGAACCTAAGCGAAGAGGTTACAAAACCATTCGGTTGGAGTTTTGATGCAGTACGCAATAACAACCAAAAAACCTGGAACGATATTTTGTCAAGAGTGAATATAGAAACAAACGATAGTCGTGAAAAAACCCGTTTCTATACTAACATGTACCGGGCATTTTGTCGCAATACATTCAGTGATGTGGACGGCAGATGGGTGGATGCCACCGAAAAAATACAGCGACTAAAAGACCCGGCAAATGAAGTAGCGTTGGGATGTGATGCTTTCTGGAACACGTTCTGGAACCTGAACCAGGTCTGGAACCTGATCGCTCCGGAATGGAGCAGCCGATGGGTAAAATCTCAACTGGCCATGTATGATGCCAACGGCATGCTTGCCAAAGGCCCTGCAGGAATGGAGTACATTCCGGTTATGGTTGCCGAACACGAAATTCCGTTGCTGGTAAGTGCGTATCAGATGGGGATCCGCGATTACGATGTAGAGAAAATGTTTTCCGCTATAAAGAAAATGCAAACCGTTCAACCTCAGAAAATTGGTGACGGGCTTACAGGAAACCGGGATATAGAGGCTTATCTTAAATACAAATATGTACCTTCCGACCTTGGCCGTTTCTCCAATTCGCTGGAGTATTCGTTTGACGACTGGACGGTTTCCCAACTAGCCGAGGCGTTAGGAAAAAAAGATGACTACCATTATTTTGCCGATCGTGGCACATGGTGGAAAAACACCATTGATCCCGAAACCGGTTATGCTCGTCTGCGTAAGAGCGACGGCTCTTTCGAGAAAGATTTTGATCCGTTTGTAACGGGGGTAAACCAACACTACGTGGAAGGAAATGCCTGGCAACTCACTTTTTTCGTTCCGCAGAATGTTCCGGAGCTAGCAAAAATGATTGGCAAAGATCGTTTTCTAAGTCGGTTATCCGAAGGATTCGAAGAAAGTGAAGTGTGGCGATATAACGCCCCCGGTGAGCGTTACGGTGATTTTCCGGTAGTACAGGGCAACCAGCAAAGTATGCATTTCGCTTTTCTGTTCAATTGGGCGGGCGAACCCTGGCAGACACAAAAATGGAGCCGTTCCATCTTGGAACGGTATTACGGCTATGGCGCCGGCGACGCTTACCTTGGTGATGAAGACCAGGGTCAGATGAGCGCCTGGTTTATCATGGCTGCACTGGGATTATTTCAGACCGATGGCGGATGCAACATAAATCCTGTTTACGAAATCGCCAGCCCTTTGTATGAAAAGGCTACCATCAATCTGGAAAATCGTTATGGACGAGGCAAACAATTTGTCATCAAGGCAAACGGTGCATCGCGCATCAACAAGTACGTACAGTCGGCTAAGCTTAACGGCAAACCGTTGGACAGCTTCAAGTTTCCCGCCCCTGATTTACTGAAAGGCGGAATGTTGGAGCTCGAAATGGGAGACAAGCCAAACTACAAGTGGGGATTAAAACAATAAACAAAATCTGCCTATGTCTTTGTTTCGTAACCTGATGTTCTTGCTTTTGTTGCTTACCTGCTCTACATGTGCCAACAAAGCAGATAATGTAGAGGAAGATTTCACGCGGTACGTCAATCCCAACATAGGAACCACACACAGTCGATGGTTTTTCTACACGCCGGCAGCGCTACCCTTCGGAATGGCCAAACTGGCCCCCTCCACTAACGGCTCTTATGGAAATAAGAGTGGTTGGGAAGCCGTCGGTTACGAAGACGGTCATACATCAATTGAGGGATTTGCCTGTTTTCACGAATTTCAAATCGGCGGAGTCATGCTGATGCCGGTGGTGGGTGAGGTGAAAACCCGTCCCGGAAGCCTCGAACCCCCCCACGAAGGATACCGTTCCAAATTTGATAAGAATACAGAAGTCGCTACTACAGGCTATTACAGTGTTGTACTCAACGACTATGACACTAAAGTTGAGCTTACTGCCACAGATAGAGTTGGCTATCAGCGATACATCTTTCCCGAGACTGATAGTGCTTACATCATTTTCGACATCGGCAACCAATTGGGTGAAAGCGGTGCAGTGAAAGATGCACACATTCGTTTGATTGATAATCAAACCATTGATGGGTTTGTTACTACCACACCTGAGTACGTCAAGAAATACCAGAGCGGCACCAATCTTACAATGTTTTTCTATGCCAAACTAGACAAGCCGGTAGAGGAAAGCCTTGTTTTCCTCCGGGGAGAAAAACCTCTCTTCGGAAACGAAATCAAGGGCGTAGGTAGTACAATGGCCGTTAAGTTCAGCACGAAGGAAAAAGAAAGAGTCCTAGTGAAAATTGGATTGTCATATACTTCTATCGATAACGCAAAACTGAACTACGAAACCGAAGCCGCCGCAAAAACCTTCGAAGAGGTAAAACAAGCCGCGCACGAAGTGTGGAAAGAAAAAATCGGCCGAATCAGAGTTACAGGAGGAACCAACGACGACAAAATCAAGTTTTATACCGGTTTGTATCATGCTATCCTCGGCCGTGGACTGGCAAGCGACGTAAACGGAGCTTATCCCAAAAATGATGGAAGTATTGGCCAAATCGAAACCGATTCCCAGGGAACTCCCGCCCACCATCATTACAACACCGATGCCATCTGGGGAGCATTCTGGAACCTTACCCAGCTGTGGACACTGGCCTATCCTGAATACTACTCCGATTGGATTAAAAGCCAGTTACTTGTTTATAAGGATACCGGCTGGCTGGGCGACGGAATTGCAAACAGCAGATACGTTTCAGGCGTAGGCACCAATTTTACAGGATTGGCCATTGCCGCGGCTTATAACTGCGGTATCCGAGACTTCGACATAAACCTGGCTTATGAAGCAGCATTTAAAAACGAAATCGATGGAAAAAACAGGCCGTTGGGAGCCGGAAAACCGGATGTTAGCTTTTTTGTCGAAAACGGATTTGCTCCTTATGCTCCGGAACTGCAAAACAAAACTGTTCCCGAGTGCTGGATGTTTGGCACATCGCACACGTTGGAATATTCTTTTAGTTGCTATGCCGTAGCGCAGTTTGCCAAGCAACTGAACAAAACCAAAGACTACGGTTTGCTTAACAAGCTTGCCGGAAGTTGGGAAAACATTTTTGATAAAGAGACACACCTGATGCGTCCACGCCTTACCGATGGCAGTTTTATCAAAGACTTTGATCCAACAGCTCCCTGGATAGGTTTTCAGGAAGGAAATGCCATCCAATACACATTCTATGTGCCACACGAACCCGAAAGACTGATAGAGAAAGTTGGACAGAGTATCTTTAACAACAGACTCGACAGCATCTTCATTATTTCTCAGAGTAATATTTTCGGAGGTGGAAAAGAGCTCAACGCTTTTTCCGGACTGCATGCGTTATACAACCACGGCAATCAACCCAACCTGCAAACTGCCTGGCTTTTCAATTTTTCGGGAAAGCCCCACCTCACCCAAAAGTGGACACGCACCATCTGCAATGAATTTTACGGTACAGAAGGCATACACGGCTACGGGTACGGACAAGACGAGGATCAGGGACAACTGGGTGCCTGGTACGTGATGGCTGCAATGGGATTATTCGATGTGAAAGGACTTACCGAAGAAAACCCGAAAATGCAGTTGGGAAGTCCACTTTTCGAAAGAATAGAAATTAAACTTAATCAGAAATATTACCCCGGGGATACTTTTGTGATTGAAACGGAAAACAACTCGAAAGAGAATAAATACGTTCAGTCTTTGTCGTTAAACGGTAAAATACAGAAATCTGTTTTTATTCCTTTCAGCGATATAGCATCGGGTGGGAAAGTAAAACTCACCATGGGAGCTAACCCGGATACAGAATAAGAGCCACCCCTTATCAACTGTTCATTGATTTTATTTTTGCAAAATACATCGCAAATGAGCGATATAAAAAGTGAGTCCATTTACCGAAAGGGACAATAATCAACGCCCATTGTGCCAATACCATCAAATGGAAAAGGTAAAGCCATTTATTTCCTTCAAGGATATTAAAATCGATAAATAAACGTACAAAAAACGCTGTTAACCCCATCAACATAAGCCAAATTACAAAAAACCAGTCAGATGGTTTGGAGTTTTTAGTCAACGCTTTTTTCTTCTGAATGCGATCTTTCACAAAATCCACCGTGATGATAAAAATAAAGGCGCTTTCCAAATATCCGAGAATGACTACAAACAGATTTTGAGTGCCAAACCAGTTTAGAAACACGGTAGTAAACAACAGCGAAAGATATGCGATTACCAGTATCAGGTGCTCTAACCACCGGAAATGATTGTCAACACAATCTTTGGCACGTTTCTGTGTAAACATGTGCACAAACAGGTCGCTTAACGCAGTGAAATAATTTTTAAATGGGACTTTGACACCCGCTCTTATCACTGTGAAATACCACATCCTCAATAAGTTCGGAATAAAAATTACCACAAAAACGGTTGCTATGGCAAACATTTCAAATAAATGCCCGTAATGAAGCATTCTTTCCAATTCCCAATTTACCGAATTGGCAAAGAACAATACCCCCGCAAACACCAGTACCATGGCAGTAAGAAATGCCGGCAGGTATTTATAAAACAGACCCGAAAGCCCTGTCCAATCATATTTGGCCGTGAGCCAGCGGCGCAAAGACATCATCAGCTCACCGGGATTTGCCTGACGTGGACATTCCGTGGAACACTCGCCACAATAGTAACATTCCCAAGGCTTCAACGATGATTTGATTTCGTCCTCCAAACCCAGTGTGGTGTATCGAATCATTTCGCGGGGGAACGAGCTGTCGTTGGTAGAAAGAGAGCAGGTAGCCGTACAATTTCCGCAGTTAAAACACGCATTGAAATCCCCTACTCCATATTTAATTAACTCTGTTGCAAATTCAGGATTAACTCTTGTCATATCTTAAGATTATTAGAGCCAGGAAAAAGAGACAAAGACTTAAATCTCGAAGCTTTAATTCCTGCGCTATTTGACTATTTCATTTTGTAATAATAATATTCTTCTTTTTCATTTGTCCCTGCAGGTGCTACCACACCGTATTTGTTCATTGTCATTAAATGATAAGTAACCATTTCGGGAGCAATTTTCAGCATGTCTACCACTTCGGGAATAGTTTTTTTATCCGATTCGATGGTAGCTAGAATATCTTTCCAGATTTGCGGATACTCTTTCATGTGAGCTGCAACAACGTCTGCTTTTTCTTCGGTAATACCGGATGCTTCTTTTTCCTTGATTTCCACTTTGGCTGCAAAACCGTCAATCATCGCTTCTATTTCGTTGTCGGTATATTTTGCTATTTCTATAGCATTCACGGGACAAACCGGCGCACAAATTCCACAACCCGCACAAACGCCCTTGTTTACACCTGCGATATGTTTGCCGGCTTCATTAACGGTTTCCCTAATTGCCGTGTAATCGCACACTTCGGCGCACTTACCACACCAAGTACAAGCATCAGCATTTACACGCGCCACAACCGGATCGCCCATCACGGTACCGCTTTTCAGCAATGCCGTTATTTTGGAAGCTCCCGCCAGCGAAGACTGCACCGCTTCACTCACATTCTTCGGTCCCTGACATGTACCGCCGATATACACCCCTTTGATAACCGTTTCTACCGGTTTCAGCTTCGGGTGTATTTCGTTGAAAAACTTGTCATTTCCAATTGGAATTTTAAATAACTCCGAAATATGCGGTGCATCCGTACGTGCCACCATTCCAGTTACAAGCACCACCAGATCGGGAGCGATTTCCAACTCCTTTTTACCTGTGAGGTAGTCTTTTACCTTCAGCGAAATACCTTTTCCATTCATCTCCACGGTAGGCAATTCTTTTTCTTCGTATTTGAAAAACAAATCGCCTTGTTTCGATGCCTGTTCGTACAGAATTTCCTGTTTACCGTACGTACGGATGTCGCGATACAGGTGGAAGTTTTGGATTTTTCCGTATTTCTCTTTCAATTGTAACGCCGTATAAATGGTCGAAGTGCAGCAATGACGTGAGCAGTATTTGTTTTCACCCTTTTTCTGGCGGCTTCCAACGCAGTAAATAAACGCCACATTGTGAATTTCTTTCCCGTTGTAAATCAATTTTTCTGGCGATAATTCCATTAACCTGTTCAATTGCGGAAGTGTAATCACGTTCGGGATATTTTTGTAACCGAATTCACCCTCTTTAGGCTCGTAATTGTCAAATCCAGTAGTAACAAGTACAGAGCCTACCAGCAACGCAATGGTTTCTTCCTTTTCGTTCAGATTGATAACCGATTTATACTTTTCCAGATAATCCGGGTGATCTTTGAGCGCTTCCACATCCACAACGGGAACATCGGGTAATGCGTCTGGATAATTTTTGTAAATAGCTTTCCGTTTTGACAGTCCAAAATTAAATTCGTCATCCACGTACACCTGTAAATCATCCATTGCCCGGTTCACAGTTTGCTTGTCAATCTTTCCATTAATATAACGTGGTTTCACTTTCACCTCAATATTGAAATTGCCCAAACTTCCGGTTACTTTTTCAATGGTGGCTCCGGTGAAAACGGTGATATTTTTGTACAATTTAATTTCATCGTACAGTTTTTTCACAATTTCTTTTCCGCTTTGTCCGGTAGTAAAGAGTTTCTCTCTCTGCGTAATTCGTCCTCCAACAAAATAATCTTTTTCAACCAGATAGACTTCATTTCCGGATCGTGCCAGATCAATAGCAGCTTTCATACCCGAAATTCCGGCACCTATAACCATCGCTGCTTTTTTCACTTCTATTTCTATGTTGTCCAACGCTTCGGAGAATGATACGCGGTTGATACCCGCGCGGATTAATCCGGCTGCTTTAACTGTTGCCTCGCGTGGACGATCGCTATGTGGCCAGGAACATTGCTCGCGGATATTCACCTGAACATAGTTGTTAGGATTTAATCCTGCGCGTCCTGCCACGCCACGAAACGTATGTAAGTGGAGTTTTGGCGAACAAGAAGCTACCACAATCGCATCCAGGTTGTGTTTCTGAATGTCTTCCACCATCGCTTTCTGGTTGGAATCGGCACACGCGAACATCACATCTTTCGAAACGACTACGCCGTCTTCTTTGTGGAACATTTTGCTCAGTTCTTCCACATCTACATAATCGGAAATGTTTCCGCCGCAATGGCAAATATATACACCAATTCTTTTTCTCATAACCGTTCCTCCTTAATGTTGTAAAACAGATTTGCTCATTGTTGACTTTTGCATCACCTTAAACTGAGTTCTTTTATCGTCTAAAAGGGCCTCTCTTCTGTTCAAGTATCCGGCAACTTCCGATGCGGCACAGCCGGCCGACAGAATGGAATCGGGAATATCTTTCGGCCCTGATGCGGCACCTGCCACAAATACCCCTTCAATGCTTGTCAAAGCAGGGCTGATCAGTTCGTCTATTTGTTTTACAAAACTGAAATCGTCCAACTCAAGAATCTCTCCTTTAAACATAGTTGAAACCTCTTTATTCGGCACAACACCTACGGAAAGTACCACCAGGTCGTGTTTGGATTCTTTTACCACTCCTTTGGTCACATCTTCGTAGCGAACAATCAAGTCACCTTTACCATCTTCAGTTTCACGGATTTTTGCCACTTTTCCTTTCACAAAATTGGTTCCCATTCCTTTAGCCTGCTGATAGAACTCTTCATATCCCTTACCGAATGCACGAATGTCCATGTAGTAAATGGTAATATCCGCCATCGGCAAGGCACCCATCAGTAATTGCGCCTGCTTGATGGAGTACATACAGCAGATCTGTGAACAAATAGGATTATTGATGCAATCGGAACCGCAACCTCCATTTTCAATGGCCGAATCCCGGGATCCCGTACAAAGAATGTATGCAATATTATCGGGGGCTTTTCCATCGCTCGGGCGAAGGACATTGTTGAAAGGACGTGTGGGTGCGATCAACCTGTCCATTTGCATCGAATCTATCACGTTGGCGTATTTTGCATATCCGTAATTGGGTTTGGCTGATGGCGGAAACAGTTTGTAACCCGTAGTCACAACTACCGATTTTGCTTTAACTTCCGTAATTTTCGATTTTTGTGAGAAGTCGATGGCGTTGGCAGGACAAATATTCACGCATTGATGGCACTCACGGCAGTTACTGCAATCCAGGCATCTCTGTGTACTCGCTTTCATCTCTTCTTCAGTGAATGTTTTTTCCACTTCTTCCCAACTACGGGCGCGCTCCGCCAATGGCATCATTGCATTTTTCACTTGTGGCCGTTTTTCGCCTTTGAATCTGCCCAAAACGATTCTCTTATCGATGGCAGGAAGTTTATCGCCATCTTCAAAATCGAACATATTCAATCCACGCAGCCATTTATCCATATAAAAAGCGGCTTTCTTTCCTTGCCCTGCAGCCTCAATCAGCGTGGTAGAGCCGGTTACGGTATCGCCTCCGGCAAAAATATAATCTACAGAGGTTTGCAATGTTTTTGCATCGGCACGGATGGTTCCGTTTTTATTCAAATCTACCTGTCCGTCAAACGCTTTGGTATCGGCACGAAGTCCAATGGCTTCGATTACATAATCCACATCTTCAATGTATTCAGAACCATTGATTGGTTCGGAGCTACGGCGTCCGCTCGCATCTTTTTCGCCCAACTGCATTTTAGTCAACTGGATCCGTGTGAGTTGCCCGTCTTCCCCGATATACTTCAACGGATTACGCAGCACCATAATTTCCACACCTTCTTCTTCAGCTTCCTCAATTTCGGGAGCGAAACAAGGCATTTCCTCACGACTGCGGCGATACACCACGATCACTTTTCCAGCACCAAGACGAAGTGACGTACGTGCGGCATCGATAGCGGTATTTCCACCACCTATCACCATCACTTTTTTACCCGTCAGGTCTTCGCGTTTACCGATATTGGCTTCACGAAGGAAAGTAAGACAATCTACCACCCCTTTCAAATCAGAACCTTCGGTTCCCGATGACATCGCCCTGTGTGTTCCAATTCCAACAAAAACGGCGTCAAACCCTTGTTCTTTAAGCGATTTAAGGTCGGTTATTTTTTTATTTACTTCAATTTCAACTCCTAAAACGGTGATATTCTGTAAATCTCTATCCACCACATCTTTCGGCGCACGATATTCCGGTAAGGCTAAACGCAACATACCGCCCGCACCGGGAGCGGCTTCAAAAATCTTCACCGTATGTCCTTTCAACGCAAGATGATAAGCAGCGGTAATTCCCGCAGGCCCGGAACCGATTACAGCCACTTTCTTTCCGGTATTTTCTTTGATTTCCACAGCAGGCGCTTGCGGATATTTTTCGTAGTACCAATCGGAAAAATAGCGTTTTATCTTCCGTATATCTACTGGTTCTTCCACCAATCCACGCGTACAGGCGTTTTGGCAGGGATGATAGCAGGCTCGCCCTAAACTACCGGGGAAAGGTATGTCCTCCAGATGAAGTTTCATCGCTTCTTCATACTGTCCATTTCGGGCCAAAGTGATATATCCGTATGCTTTTACGCCACCCGGACATTCATTGATACAAGGAGCAGAATGTCCTTGACGATCGATAGTCGCAATACGCGGATTAGCCAGGCTAAAGGGAATGTAGGCAACCTTTCTTCCTGCGAGATTCATATTGTATTCATCGTTCCGAACTTCGGGACACACTACTTCGCATTCCTGGCAGCCCGTACAATTTTCCTGAATCACATAACGCGGTTTATTGGTTACGTTTACCTCGAAATCACCGTCGGCATTTTTAATTATTCCGTTAATTTCACTGTTCAGCATCAACGTGATATTGGGATGACGCGCTGTTTCCGACATCTTGGGGGTAGTGATACATGCGGCACAGTCGAGCGTAGGGAACACCTTACTCAATTGAATCATTTTCCCTCCAATGGAAAGTCCTTTTTCTACCAGCAGCACCTTATGGTTCATATCAGCAAGGCTTAACGCCGCCTCTTGGCCGGCAATTCCGCCTCCGATTACCAACGTATCGTAATTATTGTTTTGCTGTTTATTCATAATTTTCTTCTCCGTTTAATCTTCCAATCCGGATAAAATTTTACTGAAATTTTCCATGTGGTTGGCAAACGGCTCTGCACAAACAGAACACAGTGCTGCCATACGGATACGTTTCGGATTTATATTTTTTTCGGTCATTAATTTTTGAGACTCCAGAATGATATCGTTTGTACGTTCAGGACAGCTCGCACTGTACGAGCATTCGTGTCCGTCAGCAGCAATAAAAACACCATCAAATCCCTCTTCAAGGGCATGAAGAATCCAACGCGGTTTTACTCCAGAGGAACAAGGCATATTGATGACATAAACCGAAGGAGAGTAGTGTATTTTTCTCAATCCTGCCTGATCAATTCCCGGATCGGAAATCTTATCGGTAGAAAACACCAAAATTTTTGGAGATTTATTATCGTTTGACATAGATAAATAATGATAAGAATATAACTGACGCTTCATTGCGTCAGAAAATTTTGCGGTCAAATATTTTATTTAACTTTCTGAACACGCAATGCGGTCTGAGACCGCATTACGTGTTATCCCGAAAATTACTCTTTAATCAGGAACAAGCGACTAAAGCTGTCCTCGTCGTAAAAACCCAGGTATTCGTGTCCTACCTTCTCGCACCAGCGTGGGATATCGTTTTTGGTTCCTTCGTCTGCCGACAAGATTTCCATAATTTCACCCGATTCAATTTCACCGATAGCCTTCTTAGCTGCCAAAAGTGGACCGGGACATGCTGTACCGCGCGCATCTACCGTTAAGTTCGATTTTAATGTTCTTAATTCTTCTGTTGTCATAATTGTAGTATTTAAATTATTAATATTTTGATGGTTTTTATTAGAAAGTCAATACCTGATCAGAATCGATTACCCATTCCGATAATGCCTGCATAGTTGATTTTTCTGCACCTTCGAAATAAGGTCTGTTTTTATACACACCGCATCTTGCCATGCAAGTTCCACATACTTTAACCGGAACACCCGATTTAATCAACCCCTTCAACATCGCACTCAAATCCTGATCGTACGTTACGGGCGGGTTACATTCATCGCGAGCCATATCAACGGCATCGTTCATCAAGAAAATTCTTACCGATTGACCATTTCTGTGCAATGTTTCTGCCAATCTCAGCCCATTCCAGGTTACGTCTGTTCCGTCGTATGGGTTTTGGTTGTAAATAATGAGTATTTTTTTCATTATCCTACATTCAAATGAACCATTGCATACTGCTTTCACCGGCATCGGCAACGAATGTGGTAGCACCAGCATAACGAAGATGAGGATAATCGATCATCTCCTCTTTCTTGAAACCCATCAGGTTCATCGACATTTCACAAACCGTGATTTCCACTCCCAGTTCGGCAGCTTCCGTAAACATCGCATCAAGCGACATCACGTTTTGCTTCTTCATCAGTTTTTTAATCATCACCGGCCCCATACCGCACATGTTCATATTCGACAACTTCAGTTTGTTGCGTCCATTGGGAAGCATCATTCCAAACATTTTCGAGATAAAATCTTTTCCTCTTACCTTTTTCCGGGGATCACGCAATGCGGACAACGCCCAAAAGGAGAAGAAAAGTTTCACTTGTGTGTCCATGGCTGCTGCGGCCAGGGAAATAATCATGGCCGCCAGAATTTTATCCATATCGCCCGATACGATGGCAATAGACAACTGGTCTTTACGGGAAACTTCTAGCCGGTCGGCTTTTGCCTCCAGGCTTTCCAGTTCCGCCTGGAGTTTCTCCAGGGTCAGGGTATTAATACTTTCCATTTAAAAAGATGTTTTTGAGTGAATTAACCGGACGCAAATTAAAGATATATTTCTTTAATTATTTGTTTTTACCGGGTGAACATTCTTACAATATTTAGTGATAAATGTCACATTTTTATCTATTTTTGCTGTATGAAAAACGAATGCATCGATTGTGCCTGTGTGATGAAATCATCGAGCACACTAAAAAATTGTCAGCTTGAGATGTTGGAGAACAACCACGCGGTGGTAAAATTCCGCAAAGGAGATTCCATCATTAAACAGGGCGTTTTTTCCACGAACGTTATCTTTCTTCGGAAAGGACTGGTAAAAATTCATATCACAGGGCCCTATCGCGAACAAATTGTCCGCCTTATAAAAGCACCAACCTATTTGGGTTTACCCACTACACTGGGTGACAAGATAAATCAGTACAGCGTTACGGCAGTATTGGACTCGGAGGTTTGTTTTATCGACATTGAAGTTTTTAAACGTGTGCTGGAAGAAAACAGGGATTTCTCTTCCTATATCATCATGGAGTTGTCCAAAAGCGAGCTGGAGGCTTATCGCCGATGCGCCAACCGCACGCAAAAACAAACACGCGGCAAGCTTGCTGACGTATTGCTCGACTTTTCCGATACTATTTTTAATTCGGATGAGTTTGTCCTGCCGGTTTCACAATCGGATATCGGAAACTGGGTGGACGCAGGCAGAGAAAGCATCAACCGTGTCCTTTCGGAATTCGCTACCGATGGGCTTATTGAGATGACGGGAAGAAACGTGAAAATACGCGACAAGAAACTCCTGAAAATGATTAGCCAAAACGGCTAGAAAAAATGGCTATTTTAGAAGATTCAACCCCTCTTTTGCTGACTGGTCAGTTGGAGAGATGATAAGAACAATATTGAAGAGTCGCTGGGCATCGTTTTTTTTGTTGAGAAAATATTTTGTCCAGGCGCTCATCAGTGTTGAATAGTAATCGAAAGGATACATGGTTTGCACCAGGTCAAAATATTTTTCAGCCTGTATAAAATCTTTCCGGTAATAATAGATATTTCCCAGTGCATAATTCACTTTTGAGTTTGTCTTATCCAGCGACAGGATTTTTTTATAGACCGTTTCCAGTTCATCCGTTTTCTTTTGTGCTTCTAGCGGATAACAAATTCCCAACAAGGCTTCAACAGCCTGCGGTGCTAAACTGATGGCCTGATTATAAAATTTTTTGCTGCTCTCGTAATCCTTAGCCAGGTAATACAGCCAGCCGAGACGCAACGATTTGTGATAATCGTATCCGTTCAGGACATTCAATTCCGCTATGGCTTTCTGATAATCGCCCGACGATTCGTATCGATAACTGTCTGCAAAAACCTGAGATGAATTCACTTGTGCTGAAACTGTTGCTGAGAACAACAACAAAAGGATAAACCATCCGCTTTTTTTATTTAAAGGTTCCATGTGAATGCAATATTTAGAAGGTGATTGTTGTATTTATAGGCAGAGTAGTTGATCGCAGAATAAGCATATCCCTCTCTTTGTTGCCACTGGTATCCTGCAGACAGCATGACATCTCGGAAAAAGCAGGAAAGAGAAAGCCCGGCAATGGCCTTCACGGGATCGTACGTGTCATACACCAGAAAAGAGCGTTCTGAAACGTAATTCCGGTGATTTCCCAGGCTTATGTTTCCGTCGAGCCACAACTGTTTGGTTAACTTTACTCCGAGGCTCTGAGAGAATATAAGTTGAGTATCCGTCCAGGCGTCTTGGTTGCGGATGGCTGCTGCAGCAGTTGTTCCGTAAAAATTGAGATTACCTAACGGATAATAAGTAAGCGATCCCTTTACCTGATACTGGTGCCCGCCCCCAAAATTGGAATAGGTTGCAGCAATCTCGGGTAAAGTGTACGCAAAGCGTTTGTTCAGAAATGCTAGTGCAGAAAATGCCGAAACGGATTTTCCGCCTGAAGTTGTGAAGATTCTCCCGGTTCCCGGCCCGAATCCCTTTCCTCCGCCTCCGAGAGTATAAATGGCTATTCTGTCAAACAATTCAATGAAGTAATAGCCGCCTGCAACTCCCCACAAAACATTGTTTTCCGTAAAGAATTCCAAAGCGCCAACCAATTGATATTGAGTGAGTTTATCGGTCTTGGCAAGCCCGGTGGTTGTATACTGTTCGAAATTCGTGTTATACACTTGGTAGCCGAGTTTAAATCTGGAACGGGAAGAAAGATTAAAGCCCAATCCCAAGCTCGTGAAAATCATATCTCTATATTGATTGACGGAATCGTTTCCCGCAAAATCAGAGCGTATATCCAGTGTATTGTCGTTTGTCATATATCCGCCCGATAATGAAATGTAATCTACGGCCGAAGGCTTGTATCCTATGGTTACCTGCGTGTGCGGCGCAAGTGATCTGGCAACGATAGCTGCGTTTTCTTTCTGTCCGCTTAACAGATAGGAGTAGTAAAGACTTTCCTGCAAAATCGGGTCATCGGGGGTTTCGGCGAGCGTCTTTCTGTAGAATTCTGCTGCCTTCGCATAATTTTTCAGTTCGTAGTAGGCAATGGCGGTCCGGTAATTGAGGTAGTAAAAATTAATATGTTGCTCACGGGCCTTCTTACCCGTTTCTATCAGGTTTTTGTAATCCTTGTTGAGGTATTGCTGATATGTGAGGCTGTCTAATTCTCTGCGCAGGCTGTCCTGAGCAACAACCGAAGCCACAACCATGACTATAATTAACGTTACGCCCAATCGATACATAATTTTTCGTTTTGGAAATGGATTTCAATGCTGTTTTTTAAAACCGTCACCGATGTTTCTTTCCGGCGGTTTTTAAAATGAAACGATACCGTATTTGTTTGTGTCAGGTAAACAACTTTTTCGGGAAAATGCATGTTGTCCACCTCTATCAATTCCGACCGGTACTTGATTCGAGTAAAAATTACAAACGGAGCCAACAGGTCCTGGATCCACCTTGTTCCGGTGGGGTGCTCTTTCGTCAGGGGAACGAAGTCCTTTACAGGAATTTCTTTTTCACAGGAAAGCAGGAGTTTAAAGCAACTCCGATAAAAAAGATACAACGGCGACGATTTTTTCCCTTCAAAATCGGTAAAATAGAACATTGTGCCGTCGTTCTCCAGGTAAGCCATCGATTTTGTTTTCGCGCAATGTATATACGTTTTGTTATAAGCATCCGTAGCTACCGGCCACATAAAATCTTCGCCGTTGTATTTTACACGTAGCAGTTTTCCCGGTTTAGCCTCAAATGCGTCAAGCAACAGACCCGATGCCACTACATTCCAAGCGGTTGAATTTTCCTGCGGAACCTCACCGATGCGCAGTACTCTTTTTCCCTTTGCTTTTTCGAAAAAATACCCGATTGGATACGGATGGGTTGCCGCACCGATTTCCGGTGTCAGCTGCACTTGAAAATGAAGATGAGGCTCCGGAGAGCGTCCCGAATTGCCACATGCGGCGACGACGGTTCCTTTCGTTACAAAATCGCCGGTGCGAACCTTGAAACTGTCTTTCTTCAGGTGACTTATCTGTGTATATAATCCGTTTAGGTGATTAATAATAATTGTATTGCCCCAATTTTTCCGGGTGTCAACCTGGTTTATCTCATTGTCTCCGGCAATGTTGCTGATTGTATAGACATAACCGTCAGCAGGAGCAAGAACCGGTTTGTTGTAACAGTAGAAATCTTCTTTCTGCGCACACCTGCCGAAGCAAGTACTCCCCTCTTCATCCATAATCACAAAGTCAAGCGCTTTTCCCCAGTCGCCCAAATGCGTGATAGCTCCATCGTATCCCTGACTGACCGTCCACTTGTCTAAAAATGGAAGTTGCATCTTAAACAAGGTTTCCTGTCCAAAACGTTGCATGTAGTTTACATTCTTGTACACCGTCTTTTCAGGATTATAATATTGTATATAGGGGAAAACAAAAAATCGGTTCAGGCTTCGCTGCCTTAAAATGAACAACAGCAATATCGACAAAAGACTGAACGACAAGGTATATGAAGACAACCCCATATTCAAAATAAGGTTTTCGATACCTGTATAAAAAAGGAAAAGCACCGGGGTAAGCCCTACAACCAACAAGTAGCTGTACGCGTTGGGGATAATAAAGAAACTGCCGATAGCCATTCCCCAGAAAATATAATTCACCCCGGCCAGGTTTTGGGTCAGCTGCTGAATATCCACTCCCATCATTTTGCTTGTCACAAAAGCAAAGAAAAATCCCAGAAAAGCCACCGTCGATTTAATTCTCGAATGAAACAGCAACGCAATTACAACAATCACCCCCACTAATATGCTGTCGGTAAAGAAAATTGAGGCCATCGTCTTTAAGTAAAAATAGAGCATCTGCGGGATTTCGGTATTATCGAAAAAGTGCACGGCATTATACCAGGGAACTTTCATCTGTTCTGCCAGAACAATTGTAAAACGGTCGAAAGGGAGAATGGGCTGGATATGGGTAAATGTTTTAAATGAAAGGTCAACTACAAACAACGTGAACACAAACGGAAGAGTGAGGATGGGAACTTTGTATTTGGAAAACAGGGTTTCAAACCAGATCGTCAGCATAAATCCCAAAATAACAGAAAAAAAGAAAAGCACAAACAGCGCCGGATTCACGTGAAACTTATATACCATACTGATCCCGATAAAAACAGCGTTGAAACCATATAGCCCGGTTCTGATTTTTTCTTTCGAGAAACCGAGCAGGTGCGCCATCAGGTTGGTCAAGACCACCGCAGTAAGCCCACCCAATCCCAACCGGTAATCGAGCATACTGACCGTCAGTAAAATGACGGCGTACCATCTATCCTGAGAAAAGAATATCTGGGCATAGCTGTTGATCGTGCCATTCAAGTGCAACTCACCGATGGATTGAATCTGCGATTTCATTTACCAATCCTTTTTACACTTTACAACTTGAAAACCTTTAGGTGATCGGGTACGTTTTCGTTTTCCACGATAGTTTCCACGGTTTCGTTTTTCCGGATTAAATGCACCTTCCCGGTGGTGTCTATCATAACTACATTCGGCCGAAGCGTGATAAACTGCATCCATTGTGTCATGTTGTATGCACCTACTTCGTGAACCACCACACGGTCACCCTTCTTCAGCAAAGGCAGGCTCACACTTTCACGAAGGCAATCGATATTCATACACAACGGGCCATAAAGCGCCATTTCTTCGGCATGCTGCGTAAAATCCTGTGCGGGCGATACCCGATGATTGTACCAGAATGAAGTAAACATGATGTTTACACCGATATCGAGAACGGTTGCCCGCCTACTGTCAGCCAGACGTTTCGTAGCCAGGACTGACCCCAGCAGGTACCCGGCCTCGTCGATCAACGCCCGCCCTGTTTCGAGGATCAACAAGGGTAATTCATCGGGTTTGAAACCAAAATGCAAAAGGGTGTTCACAATAGCCTCGGCATAATCGTCAAAATTGGGAATTACATCAACACCCTGCAGGTAAGAGCCCTTCAGCGTGTTCGAAGAACAAAATCCGCCACCCATGTCCAGGTACTTGACTTTAACACCGGCAGTGTTTGCCGTAGCTTGTGCCAACTCACACATTTTCCGGGCAGCAACCGCATATGCGTTTGCCGTAAGCATATAGGTACCGATGTGACAGTGCAGGCCTTCCAGTTCGAGATTTTTCTGTGTCACAATCTTCATGATAGCATTCCATGCCTGTCCGGATTCATAATTGAATCCGAACCTGTCCCATTGTGGATAAACACCCGTATCCATATTTACACGAATGGCTACGCGTGCGCTGTAGGAGGTCCCTTCCAGCATCTCGATAAGTGAATAGAGTTCATCGAAATGGTCGATATGGATAAGCGAACGGTTTTCGACAGCCTTTTTCAAATCTTCCACCGATTTATCCGGGCCGTTGAAAATGATAAGGTTACCCGGCACTCCGTTGCGTAGCGCTTTTTGGTATTCAAATCCTGATACCACTTCCGCCCAGCTTCCTTCCTGATGAAAAACGTTGCAGACCGCATCGAGATAGTTGGTTTTATAGCTCCAGGCAAACTGCACTTTCGGGTAACGCATTTTAAACGCCTTCAACGCACGTTGATAGGTTTGACGGATGGTTTTCTCGCTGATCACAAACAAGGGTGAACCGTACTGATCCATCAAGTTGTTTACGGAAACACCATCGATCTGTTTTACGGGTGTGTACTCGGTTCTGCTGCCGAATTTATTGAGTAAGCCCGTATTCAGTTTTTGAATGACAGGGCGTTCATAGGTAGGTTTCATCTTTACATTTCCCCCGTTGTTGAAATTTTTTCAAATTCCGTAATATCCACAATCATATCGTAAGAATAGCGGATGAACATTTTCCCGCTTTTATATCCGGCAAATGGTTTTACCTCTTTACCCAGCGCCATTTTCACCAATGCTTCGGCGTGGTTTTGCCCGCATCCGTTTGCCAGGTAAACCCAGGCTGGAAAACGCGGATTCATCTCCAGCAAATAATATTCATCTTTCTTGGTTTTGATAAACTCCAGCTCGCAGCCACCGCGCCATTTGCTGTTTTCAATCACCCGGCGTGTAATTTCCATCAGCGTATCATCTTCCAGCGAAATGCCCGACCACGCTTTTCCTTTGTCGGTGATGTAAAGCTTCCGCATCGGCACGGCACCGATACAGTTGCCATACCCATCACCAATGGCGGTGACGTTCACTTCCGTTCCGGTCACAAATTCCTGAACAATCACCGGGTAACCCCACCGGGCCACTATCTTGTAAAAACCAGCGCTTGCCTGTTCGTAAGAAGACGCAATATACGCGTCGTAATACCTGCCTTTGATGACCATGGGATAATCCAAATCGTCCTCGAGTTTTTTCAATTCCGAAAGCTGATTTATCATATGGCTTTTCGGCACCCTTACGTTGTATTTTTCGCCAAATTTATTCAGTTCCGATTTCTGTCGTTCTTCAAACGATTCGTGAGAAGGCAGAAACGTGGCAATGTCCAGCTCCGATTTCAATTGCTGTTGTATCTTGATGAAGTTGTGCAGTTCTGCATCAAAATTGGGAATGATTACATCTATTTTCTCAATGCCCGCAATATATTGCAGCCTTTCTTTCAGCATTGAAGATCCTGCGGTGGGTAACGGCAACTGATACACTTTGTCCACCAGTTCGTGCATATAAATTCCCGGTTCCAGGGTCTCGTACGAGAATCCGATAATGCGCACATCGAATTCACTGCTTTCCTTCAATGCGCGAATGACAGGAATCCCGGGTCCCGGGCTGTCTATATTGTTGAGTCCGCTTACCCCGACGGTAATTTTTCTTTTACTCATTTTCGGTCAGCTGGTAACTTTTCAGTAAAGACAAGAAATCGTAAAGGTCCTTTTCGGCGATGTAAGTATCTAATTCGTATTCCTCCTGGAGTGCCTTCATGATATCTTCATTACTGTCACCCTCTTTCATTTTACGGAGAATAAATACACCCGTCTGATTAACGCTGAAACTGTCTCCCGTAAGGGGATTAAAGATAAATCCGTTTTCGCTGACAGCAATGTTTTTTCTAATATCCATAGGCTTTGATTAATTAATCTTGATACTCCTGTATTGAGGTAAAACGGTGTCGCCAAAACGCTGTAAATTTAGTATTTTGAATTGAAACTCAACATTCCTGCGTAATAAATTTTTCTGCAAACACCCAATGGCTTTCTGATGTACAAACTAAATTCGCATAATTGGGCTAAATGTTGGTATCGGGTGCTTTGATTTTTGTGATTTATTCCCTGCGGTCACAAATGCCGTTTTTATTGGCATCCACGAAATTTACCGCACTCCCTTTACCGTTGCGAAGCCCTATGCAGCAGCCTTGTCCCCGGCCTCGCCGCGGCATGCCTTTTCCGTTACGGAAGCCCATCCCCCGGCCGCTTCCGTCAAGCAGGCGCTGTTTTCCGTTTGCATTCGGATTTCGCGGTGTCCCGTTCTCAAAATTGTCGCAAACACCGTTGTTGTCTTTATCCACAAACGCAGGTCCGTTTTGAGTGGAAGTTGTTGTGTCTTTTCTGACCGGATTCTGATTCTGAGCAGTTACCATCCCTACCGATAAAACAACTGCTATAGCTGAAATAAAAAGTTTTGCTTTCATCTTTTCTGATTTTTAATTGTTAGTTATGTGCTTCTATCTTATTTATTGCAATCTCCAACCGCGCCTGTATCTGTGCCTGTATTCCTGCCCGCGACCAATGCTGTCGTTCCGGTTGTATCTTCTTCCGAAATTGGCTACCGTCCCGTCTCTGAAAAGCGGAAGAAAGGCCCCCTGTAAACGCTCGCATTGTGAGGAATCGCATACTGATTTTATTTTCAGGTAAAAGTCGTTGGTGACATTCTTTAGTTCGGCATGATGCCTGCCTAAATGAGCCGACAAATCATGCAATCTTGTTGAGTCGGGATGAGTCCCGTTTAACTCCTCAAACATCTCGCTTTTCAGTGAGTCCATTTCGAAAATCAAATCATTGGCAACGTATTGAAAATGGCGGTTCGCTTCCCTGAAAACCTCCATCTGGGCATCATTGAATCCAAGTTCCTGTCTGAAAAAACGTCCGGTCAAGGGGTTTGGCCGGTTTTCATCGAGAACAATTGCCTGGTTGTCGTCTTTACTCTGCCTGTTATGGTAGAAAATGGTCCCGATGGTTGCCAGATTCAGGATAACCAGCAATGCTATTACGAACCACAGTATTTTGTTTGTCTTATTCATAATTTTCGAGGTTGTAATATCCTAAATTTTCCATCTGGCTGTCGTTGATGTTCATAACCGTTTCCGGCGATGTGCTGTCAACATAACTGTTACCGATTGATATTCCTAAAAAAACAACAGCGGCTACGCTCGCAGAAACGGCGGCAACTTGCCAAACCGGATTTTTTTTCACTTCCGGCTTCTGCAACTTTTCAATGTTTGCCATCACGCGGCTGCTTAAAAACGGATTAGGTTCCGTTTGCTTTTCGCGTCGGATAAAATCATCTATTTGATGTTCCGTTTTCATTCTTGTTGTTTGTTTAATGAGTTAGACACGATGACATTTAATTTCCTACGGATGTGTGCTTAATTTTTTTTGCAAATTGTTTTTTGCCCGTTGCAAAAGTTGCTCAACGGCACCTTCCGATATATTCATTACAGAAGCAATCGTTTTCTGAGGCAGTTCTTCGTATTTACTTAAGACAAAAGCCGTTCGTTGCTTTTCAGGCAACGAATCGATTGCTTTACGGATACGCTGGTCGCGTTCCGACTCTTCCAGTTGTTCCAATGGCGTTTTTTCACCGCTTGGCTTGTAAAAAATATCTTCGAGGGATTGCAAGAACCGGTTTTTTCGATTTCGATTGACGAAATTGATGCTCATATTCGCGGTAATCCTGTAGAGCCATGTAGTAAATTCCGATTCACCTTTAAAGAACACGAGCGACTGATACGCTTTCATAAAAATATCCTGGGTGATATCCTCGGCATCTTCTTTAGAATGAACGAACCCTAAAACGGTGCGAAATACCCGTAATTGGTATTTCTCCACCAGCATTTTAAAGGCAGAAGTATTGCCCGATATTATTTCGTGTATGAGTTGTTCGTCAGACATTTACTCGTTTCAGCATTCAATAAGATATAAGACACCGGAAAATAATTTTTCCTACGGTAAAGGTACAATTTTTAGCTATTCAAGTATATTTATACTTAGGATGAATGGTCACGCACGGTGTTTACCCCCTTATTTCAATTAAAAATAAAACCGGTAATCGTAAATAAGATCTATCTTTGTAATCATGTTCTCTTTTACCGTCAAATAATTATTACAATGGAAATTACGCCAAGACAACTGGAAATTATTGAAGCAACCGGAAAAATTCTTACTGCTTCGGGAGCTAACGGGCTAACGATTAAAAATCTCGCAAAAGAAATGCAGTTCTCTGAAGGCGCTATTTACAGGCATTTTTCGAGCAAAGAAGAGATTATTATTATGATGCTTAAATATTTAAAAACCAATATCAGCAAAATATTAAGTAACCTGACAAAAACCGGCGATGTAGAAAAAGATTTTATACTATTCTTCACTAGACTTAGCCTCTATTTTAAAGAAAATCCATATTTCGTGGTTACGGTATTTTCGGAAGGATTAATGGACGAAAGTGATAAGATAAATAACGAAATATCTGGTTTAATGACCCTTACAAGTAGCCATCTGGAGCAAATTCTCCAAGAGGGCCAAAAACAAGGAACCTTTATTCAGTCCGTTGCATCAAGCGATTTAACGATGATATCATTGGCCACCTTTAAACTGCACATGTTTAATTGGAAGTTCAATAAATTCAAGTTTAACCTGACAGAGAACATCGGGAAAATGTCTGCTTCTCTCTTGGCTCTTTTAAGACGCAATCCGGATTAACAAACTAAATAATCCACAAGTGCATCCGTTTTGTTGCTAACGGGCAACAACGTACAAATAAATAAGCAATCAACGCAGTTGGTACACAAGGCAATTACCGTTGCTATGAATTAAAAAAGGTTTTGTCGGATATATTTTGTATATTTGTAGAATTAGGTTTCCTCCCCTTTATTTATACATTATGACTCATCTTATTGGATATATATCACAAATTATCGGGCCAGTAGTTGACGTATACTTCGATCTGAAAAAATCAAAAGAGTTGCAGCTCCCCGCACTTCAAGACGCACTTTCCGTCACTAGAGACAACGGACAGAAATTAATACTGGAAGTACAACAGCACATTGGCGAGTTTACGGTCCGTACCGTGGCCATGGATACCACAGACGGATTACGGCGCGGGACAGAAGTGAAAGCATTGGGACAACCGATCAGCATGCCTGTAGGAGAGCAGGTGAAAGGGCGTCTGATGAACGTGATAGGTGAAACTATAGATGAATTGAAACCGCTCGACCACTCCGGAGCTTACCCCATTCACCGTCCTTCTCCCAAGTTCGAAGACCTGACTACAAATCAGGAAATTCTCTCCACAGGAATAAAAGTAATTGACCTGCTTCAACCGTATCTGAAAGGCGGGAAGATAGGACTTTTCGGCGGAGCTGGTGTTGGCAAAACCGTGCTGATCATGGAGTTGATCAACAACATTGCCAAAGGTTACAGCGGATATTCCATTTTTGCCGGGGTGGGAGAACGCACGCGCGAAGGGAATGATCTTTTGCGCGAAATGATCGATTCGGGGGTGATCCGTTACGGCGAAGAGTTTAAAAAAAGCATGGACGAAGGGAATTGGGATTTGAGCAAAGTAGATTACAACGAACTAAGGAAGTCACAAGCCACATTGGTTTTCGGACAGATGAACGAACCTCCCGGTGCCCGGGCATCGGTAGCGCTGTCGGGACTCAGTATTGCCGAATCGTTTCGTGACCAATCGGGTGAAGGCAACGACATCCTCCTTTTCATCGACAATATCTTCCGGTTTGTGCAGGCCGGTTCTGAAGTTTCAGCCCTACTCGGACGAATGCCTTCAGCAGTAGGCTATCAACCTACACTGGCAACAGAAATGGGCCTGCTGCAAGAACGTATCACATCTACCAAACAGGGCTCTATCACGTCGGTACAGGCTGTATATGTTCCGGCGGATGACCTTACCGATCCGGCTCCGGCAACCACTTTCTCATACCTGGATGCCACCACCGTGCTGAGCCGTAAGATTTCGTCGCTTGGCATCTATCCGGCTGTTGATCCTCTGGAGTCATCTTCGCGTATCCTGGATCCGCTTATCGTGGGAGAGAATCACTACAACACGGCCATGCGCGTAAAACAACTTCTGCAACGTTACAAGGAACTTCAGGACATTATCTCCATCCTGGGGATGGAAGAACTTTCGGATGAAGACCGGATTACAGTAAACCGTGCCCGGAAGGTGCAGCGCTTCCTCTCCCAACCTTTCTTCATGGCAGCACAATACACGGGACAACCCGGAGTAATGGTTCCCATTGATGAGACTATCCGGGGATTTACTATGATCCTCAACGGCGAACTTGACTCGTATCCTGAAATGGCTTTCCTGAATGTGGGCACCATCGATGAAGCCATCGAAAAAGGGAAAAAATTAATGGATCAATCACAGCTGTAAGAGTAATTTACATTCTTCGATCATGCAATTAGAAATTATCTCTCCCGAAAAAATGATTTTCACCGGCAGTGTCAGCTCCGTCACACTCCCCGGCGCATCGGGTTCATTTCAGATACTGGAAAATCATGCATCCATTATTTCATCACTGGTGAAAGGAAGACTTTCGTTTGTAACCCACCAGAACGAACTGATCGAATTGCTTGTCGAAGATGGTTTTGTGGAAAAGAACAATAATAAGGTAACGGTTTGTTTGGAATCAATTATCAAAGAATTATGAAGAGATTAGTCAGGCATTTTCTCATCGTTCACACGGTTATGTTGTTTGCAGCAGGGTTCGGAGTATGGTATATATTAAAAAAAATTTCCCCCGACACATTAATTGATGCGTACTTTGTGCTTCCGCTTTTCTTCTACATAACCGGATTAGTATTTATTTTCATTATGATGAAAATGCCTAAAGACAATCCCAAGGAAATAGTGAATATGTACATGCTGTTGCGGGTGATAAAAGTATTTATTGGAGTGATAATCATCACTCTTTACTGGTTCCTGGACAAAGAGCAAATACGCAGTTTCGCCATTATTTTTATTATTTTTTACCTGATCTATCTCGGAATAGAAACCTATATCTATATGAAAATAGAAATGTATCTGAAAGAAGAACAAAAGAAAAATAATCCGGTTAAAAAGAAATACCTGGAAGATCGATGAAGTACCCGTTTCACATATGGATGTGGGTGTGTGGACTATTTTTAATGGCTCTGCCCCTTTCGGCCTCACCGGAATCTAGTCCGGACCCACAAGCCGAAGAATTGAATGTGAAAGAAATGATTCTTGAACATCTGGCAGACACATACGAATGGAAAATTACCGGCTGGGATAACGGACACATCACCGTTCCGCTTCCGGTCATTCTTCACAGTAAGACAAGCGGATGGCACCTGTTCCTTTCGTCGAAATTACATAATGATGAAAATTCATTTAACGGATTCTACGTTACCCACAAAGGAAAATACAAAGGAAAAATTGTGGAAAGAGATGCTTCCGGAGCCGAGATAAGGCCGTTTGACCTTTCGCTGACCAAGAATGCTGCATCGCTTATCTTTTCATCCATTTTGCTGATTATTCTCGTAATGAGCGTTGCCCGTTCACTGAGACGCAATCCGATGGAAGGGAAAAAAGGATTTATCGGTTTGATGGAGATGTTTATTATGTCCATCCATGATGATGTTATAAGACCTGCCGTCGGTAAAGACCATGCTCGGTACGCTCCATTTCTGCTCACGGTGTTTTTCTTTATTTTTCTGAACAACCTCCTGGGGCTTGTCCCTGTTTTTCCGGGTGGGGCAAACGTCACCGGAAACATAGCTGTAACGATGGTTTTGGCCATTTCAACCCTGCTTGTTGTCAATCTTACCGGAACAAAAGAATATTACAAGGAAATTTTCTGGCCCGATGTACCTAAATGGCTGAAAGTTCCGGTTCCGTTGATGCCCGTTATCGAACTGGTTGGGGTTTTTACCAAGCCTTTCGCGCTAATGATCCGTCTTTTTGCCAATATTACCGGCGGACACTCCACCGTGATGGGGTTGACGGCCATTGTTTTTGTAACGGCAAGCATGGGTGCAACCATAAACGCGTCCATGACGGCATTATCGGTTATCTTCACTGTGTTTATCATGCTGGTGGAGTTGCTGGTAGCCTTTATACAGGCGTATGTGTTCACGATGCTGTCTGCCGTCTTTATCGGGATGGCACGCGTAGAATCGCATCAGAAAGAAAAAGAACTTGTGGAAACAAAATACAAGACAATAAACAAATAAACTAATTAAAAAAACTATGGAACTACTTTCAATTTTATTACAAGCTACGGGCTCAGGCCTGGATGTTTTTGGTGCAGCCTTAGGTGTTGGTATCGCTGTTCTGGCCGCCGGATGGGGAATCGGGAAAATCGGCACATCCGCCATGGAAGGGATTGCCAGGCAACCGGAAGCGGCAGGAGATATCCGCATGAACATGATTATTTCAGCTGCCCTTATAGAGGGAGTAGCCCTGTTTGCCGTCGTAGTCTGTGGATTTATCCTGATAAAATAGCACCGGTATGTCCCTATTGACCCCCGAACCGGGACTTGTGTTCTGGATGTCGCTCTCGTTTGGAATGGTTGCATTCATTCTGATGAAATATGGATTTCCCGTAATCCTACAGATGGTGAACAAACGGAAAGGGTATATCGACAACGCGTTGTTGGCAGCTAAACAGGCGCATGAAGAGCTGGACAAGGTGAAAGAGAACAGCCAGACAATTCTGGAACAAACCCGCCTGGAACAAGCAAAAATACTGGAGGCTGCAGCACAATCGCGTGACCGGATACTTGAAGAAGCCAAAGAACGTGCCCGTATAGAAGCCGATAAAATCATCACAGATGCTCAAAAACAGATTGAAATTGAGAAAGAAAGCGCAGTACGGGCCATCCGTGGCGAGATAGCATCCCTTTCAGTGAGTGTGGCCGAAAAGATACTTCGGGAGAAACTGAACTCAGAGGAAGAACAATCGAAAATGATAAACCGGCTAATGGACGAAGTAATTATTTCAAAATCGTAATTCTTTCCTTAATGAACACAGGACTTATTTCCACCCGATACGCTACTGCTTTGCTGGATTTTGCCGTAGAACAAAACCTGCAGGAAAGAGTGTATTCAGAAATCAAAACACTTCTACATATGTATTCGGAGGTGAGCAACTTCCGGGAAGCCTTGGCAAATCCAGCCATAAGTATACCGGAAAAAAGAAAACTGATTCATACCGCCTCAGGGGAAAGTATCTCTAAACCGTTGGAACAGTTTATCGATCTGTTGCTCAAAAATAAAAGGGAAGATCGGCTGCAATATATAGCCTTGCGCTTTTTGGAATTATACCGGAAAAAATTCAACATCTTAAGCGGAACGCTTATCACGGCCACTAAGGTTGATAAACCCACGTACAACCGATTAAAGTCGTTTATAGAAAGCAAAACGGGTGAAACATTAGAATTGGAACGACTGACAGACGCATCCATTTTGGGAGGTTTTATACTTCAAATAGGCGATAATCGATTGGATACAAGCGTATCGGGACAACTACTCCGGATAAAGAGCGAATTGAAAGAAGTGAATAGAAAAATCGTCTGATAATAAAAACATGTCTAACAATATAATAAGAACGAGCGAAGTATCGGAAGTGTTACGCATGCAGTTGCAGGCTATAGACACCGATGTTCGATTCGACGAAACCGGCGTTGTGATGCAGGTGAGCGACGGTGTTGTCCGGATTTACGGACTGCGAAATGCCGAAGCTAACGAACTGCTCCGTTTCGACAACGGTGTGGATGCCATCGTGATGAATCTTGAAGAAGACAACGTCGGTGCCGTCCTGTTGGGGCCTTCGATAGAAATCAAAGAAGGAACAACCGTGAAACGCACCAAACGGGTAGCCTCAGTCTTTGTGGGAGAAGGAATGCTGGGACGTGTCATAAACACGATAGGGGAGCCCATCGATGGGTTGGGAAAAATAACCGGCGAGGTTTATGAAATGCCACTGGAGCGCAAAGCCCCCGGGGTAGTTTTCCGACAACCCGTAAATACTCCTCTGCAAACGGGACTGAAAGCTGTGGATTCCATGATTCCTATCGGCCGCGGACAACGCGAGCTTATCATTGGCGACCGGCAAACTGGAAAAACCAGCATCGCCATCGATACCATCATTAACCAGCGCAGTAATTTCGAAACTGGGGATCCGGTGTACTGCATCTATGTAGCTATTGGACAAAAGGGTTCAACGGTGGCTGCTGCCGTACAAACACTCAAGGAATACGGAGCAATGGATTATACCGTTGTTGTTGCCGCCAACGGAGCCGATCCTGCAGCAATGAGGTACTATGCTCCTTTTACCGGAACTGCCATAGGCGAGTATTTCCGCGATACGGGACGAAATGCCCTGGTAGTATTCGATGACCTTTCCAAGCAGGCCGTAGCCTATCGGGAAGTATCGCTGATTCTTCGCCGTCCTTCGGGACGGGAGGCCTATCCGGGAGATATCTTCTACCTGCACTCGCGACTGCTGGAGCGTGCGGCACGGATTATCTCGCAGGAGGAGATGGCCGTTCAGATGAACGACCTTCCCGAAAGTCTGAGAGGAAAAGTAAAAGGTGGCGGTTCCCTTACCGCTCTTCCCATCATAGAAACACAGGCGGGAGACGTATCGGCATATATTCCCACGAACGTGATTTCCATTACAGACGGACAAATTTTTCTTGAGACCGATTTGTTCAACAACGGCAAGCGCCCGGCCATAAACGTAGGGATCTCGGTGTCGCGCGTAGGCGGAAACGCTCAAATTAAGTCGATGAAAAAAGTAGCAGGAACGCTCAAAATTGATCAGGCTCAATACCAGGAGCTGCAAGCATTCACCAAATTCGGTGGCGATATGGACAAAGTGACGGCAATGACCATCGATAAAGGGCAAAAAAACGAGCAACTCCTCATACAGTCGCCCCATCAACCCCTGAGTGTAGAAAAGCAAATCGCTATCCTCTACTGCGGGACAAAAGGACTGTTAACCGATGTTCCGTTGGAAAAAGTTTCCGAATTTGAAAAGAAATTTCTCCAGATTCTTGAGCTTAACCACCGGACAGACGTACTGGATGAGTTGAAAAAAGGTGTTCTCAACGATGTTGTCACTAACATTCTGGAAACCGTTGCTGCCGACACCAAGAAACAGTTGTAGCCAATGCCTTCGTTAAAGGAAATAAAAACACGGATACAGTCGGTGCGGTCGACACGAAAAATCACGTCGGCCATGATGATGATCGCTTCTTCCAAATTACGGAAAATACAGAAAATCATAGAAAACCTGTATCCGTACCAACAGAAACTGCAACAATTGATGGAGCTTTTTGTGAACTCACAAGATAACCTGGTTTCCCCATTTGCAGAACGACGTCAGATAAAGCGGGTGGCACTTATCCTGTTTTCGTCCAACACAAGCCTTGCCGGCAGATTCAATGAAAATGTAATCTCCCAACTGAAGGTTACGGTAAACGAATATCTCCCTCTAGGAAAAGAGAATATCCACATTTATGCCATTGGTGATAAAGTGTATGAAGCAGCCCGGAAATTGGGGTTTGAGACTCCAAATAATTTTTGCCACATCGCCGACAAGCCCTCGTATGAAGCAACGCGGCAACTGGCCTCGGATCTGATGGAACTTTTTTTAAACAAGAAGATCGATAAAGTGGAGTTAATTTATCATCACTACAAAAGCAAAGGAACACAGGAACTGTTACGGGAAACATTTTTACCCATTACCCTGATGACAGAAGATGAAAGATGGAAAATTCCCCAGCCCGATTATATCGTTGAGCCTGATCCACAAACCATCATGGACCAGCTCATCCCTAAAGTACTGAAATTGAAACTATACACTATTCACGCAGATTCAGTATCATCGGAACATGCCGCACGTACTATCGCCATGCAAACCGCCACCGACAATGCCGATGATCTGCTGGACGAACTCACACTCCAATACAATAAACTACGCCAGCAATCCATTACTAACGAGCTGTTGGATATCATTGGCGGATCGTTTGGAAAGCCTGGATAATTTTTGAAAGTGAACCTTTTGTTAACCCAACCGCTCTGTTTTTTCCAACTCCGACCGGTCAAGTATAGTGATGTCTTTTCCTTCAAGCACTATAATCCCATCACGCTCAAACTCTTTTAGAAACTTGATGGTACTCTCCGTGGCTATGGAAGCAAAATTGGCAATGTCCTGCCGGGAAAGGTGCGGAAAAACTTCTTGTCCCGAGAATTCATCTCCGCTAAGATACAACAGTGCCGAAGCCAGTTTGCCCCGCATCTGCTTATACGTGATATTACCGATAACCGTCAACAATTGACGCTCATCGCGAAAATTTCGCGACGTAATGCGCATGGCAAACTCCGCATTGTTCATCAACAATTGACGCATGTTTTCCTTATCAATCATGCAAACCTGTGTATCCGTCAACGCTATAGCCGATGTAGTGTGTACCGTTTCCCCGAAAACAGAGGCAAACGCCAGAAAATCTCCCGGTTTTGCCAGTTGTAGATTCAGCTGCTTATCGCGTCCGGCTTGTAGGTAAACCTTTACCAACCCATCCATTACCAACAAGACATGGGTGGAGAATGCGCCCTGTTTAAACAACGTTTCTCCTGCCAGATAGGTGAGTTCTGTTTTACCGGAACTGATAAGCGTCAGCTCCTCAGGCTTCAAGTCGCGAAAACAAGCTACCATCTTTTCGCAATTATCTGTATCACTCTCTGGAAATGGGTTCATTTTTCTTACTTTTTCCATCAAAGATACAACCTTTTCATATAACTGACATTTATCAGTCCAAAAACTGACAAAGCTCATTTTTTTTCATGGAGTATGTCAGCCGGTATTCTTCGTTTTCAAACCGATTATGCCATAACTTTGTCGTCGGAAAATAACAATAAAATCAACAATAATTATGAAGTATTTAAGAACTAACATCCACGAGATTGAAACTGCTGAAGAGCTGCAGAAAATTATCAACGAGAACGAAAACGTAATGGTATGCTGCGGACGTATGGGACCGATGTGTATCCCTGTTTATGAAATCATGGAAGAACTGGAAGAAGAACGCCCTGAAGTGAAATTCTACTCCATGGCTTTTGACAGCCCGGAATCGGGAGTTATAAGAAATGCTCCCGAATGCCGTGGATTTATGGGACTTCCTTTCACCATGTATTATAAAAGCGGAAAGGTAGCCAAGGCAACCACCAGCATACAAAATATGCAGCAAATCACATCGAATCTGGATCAGTTTCTGTCCTGATAATTATTTTTTGTATTAATTTCATGAAGATCAATCCCCAAAAGGATTGGTCTTCCTTTTAAAAGAAAGAGTATGGAGAAAATATACGACGTAATGATCTTGGGAGCCGGAGCGGCCGGATTGTCTGCGGGAATCTATGCCTCGCGCGGAAAACTGGATACGTTGATCTTAAGCGAAGGCGTTACGGGAGGACAAATGTTATTGACCAATGAAATAGCCAATTATCCTGGCGTGGAAACGATAAAGGGATACGAACTGGTGGATATTATGAGGAGGCAGGCCAAAAGTTTTGGCTGCACCATCAAGACAAATGTTAAGATTGTACGTTACCAATTAGCGGGTGAAACTAAAGAAGTAGAACTGGAGGACGGAAGAATCTTCCGGGCGAAATCGGTGATCTTGGCCCCCGGAGGAAAACCCCGCTCGCTGGATATTCCCGGTGAAAAGGAGTTCGAAGGACGGGGAATCTCCTATTGTGCCACGTGCGATGCCGATTTCTTTCAGGACAAGCGGTTGATTGTGGTGGGAGGCGGAAACTCCGCTCTGGAAGAAGCCGTAACCCTAACCAACTTTGCATCGCACGTAACGATAGTGCATCAGTTTGACCATTTTCAGGCATTTGCTCATGCTGTGGAAGAGGCGAAGCAAAACCCGAAGATCAGCTTTGTGATGGAATCGGAGCTTCGTGCCTATATGGGCAACGGAACGTTGGAAAAGGTGCAGATCGAGAACTTAAAAACCAAAGCGGTCTCCGAATTGGAGACCGATGGCGTTTTTGTTTTTATCGGCTACAAACCCAATACCTCCGCATTTAAAGGTATGGTAGAGATCAACGAAAGGGACGAGGTCATTGTGGATCCAGCAATGAGGACCAATATCCCCGGCGTTTTTGCCGCAGGCGACAGTATTGCCAAACGCTACCGGCAGGTAACCACTGCGGTGAGTGACGGCACAATTGCCGCACTCAGCGCCACCGAATACGTAAGGGCCAAAGAGTAAATTTCCTTTCGAATTTAACAAACACAATAAAGTCCTGAAAGCCAAATGCTTTACAGGGCCTTATTGTGTTATAATACCTTGTGCCTTACTGTTGTTTATAGCGGTCTGAATCTATGCCGGCAAGTTAATTCAATAAATTACTGATTTGTTATGCTTTTTTTATACATTTGCAGAACCAACAATAAATAATTGAACCTTCCCAAACAAAACGACGTACTGTGAAACAATGGTTCAACGATACTTTCAAAGACAAACAGCTTCTTTACTTTAGTAAAAAGGCGATAGAATCAATTTTTCAGTTTCGCAAGCTTTTTAACTTTTTCGGACAAAAAGCTTGGTTTTTCTTTAACCTATGACTTGTAGTAAAGCAATCATAAGGTTGAATCTTTTTTTACGAAATTCTCAACATAAACACCGTAAGTATTTATAAAATAATTACTCCCTGAACCAAGAAATATCAATGAACAAAGCATTTAAATTTAACAGGACTTGTCAAAAGAGAATGAGTGAGTTTGCCATAGTTGAAATTATTATAAAACAATACATGAAATCAATTAAAACAATTTATAAATATAAATTCAACGTATTATGAAAAAGTATAACGTAGGAATCGTTGGTTACAGTTGGGCTGCAGGCGCCCACATAGACGCAATTAATAGGACCTCTCTTGCACAGGTTACTGCGATCTGTTCTTCGCGGGGACTGGATTCGAAGGAAATCAGCGCCAGGCACGGAGGGAACATCAGGTGTTACGAGGATTATTCGGAAATGATTGCCAATCCCGATATACATGTGGTGTCCATATGCAGTTATCCTGCCCTCCACGCTAAGCAGGCCATTATGGCAGCCCGGGCCGGCAAAAACCTGATCATTGAGAAACCGATAGCCCTCACGTGGGAAGATTGTCTGGCCGTGGAGAAGGCTGTGAAGGAAGCTGGCGTAAAGACATGCGTCTGCTTCGAGTGCCGTTTTTCCGGTCAATTACAAACTGTAAAGTCACTTATAGAACAAGGATTATTGGGGAAAATTCATTATGCGGAAGTTGATTATTACCACGGTATCGGGCCATCTTACGGGCAGTACCGGTGGAATATTAAAAAAGAGGAAGCGGGAAGTAGCTTGTTGTCGGCAGGGTGTCATGCCATGGATGCCCTCTTGTACTGTATCGACAGTGAAGTTGATGCGGTTCATAGCTACTCGACCGGCTCTTCCCATGCCGATTTTGCCAAATATGAATATCCCACCAGCTCCGTTTCGATCATAAAATTCAAAAACGGTGCTGTAGGAAAAGTTGCCTCGGTTATTGATTGTCTGCAGCCCTATTATTTCCATTTCCATTTGGTAGGAAGTGAAGGGAGCCTTTTGGATAATAAATTTTATTCTACGAAAATCAAAGAGTTAAACAAGAATAAATGGAGTGATTTATCCATGAAGCTGCTTGATTCGGGCGATGTGTCCGATCACCCATACCTGCATCAGTTTGAAGCATTTTTTAAAGCAATGGACGAAGGCAGGGAGATGCCTTTAACCAGCTTGGCGGATGCCATGAAAACACACGAACTGATTTTCGCCGCTGATAAATCCGCCGAGGAAAATAATCTTAAATGAAATAACAGGATGGATATGGAAAAAAGAATTGTTGCCATTTTAGCGCATCCGGACGATGCGGAATTCATGTGTGCCGGGACATTGTCCCTGTTTAGAAACAGGGGCTGGGAGGTTCATATTGTCACCATGACTCCCGGTGATAAAGGCTCTGCGGTACACACCCGGGAGGAAATTTCCCGGATAAGGACCGGCGAGGCACGCAGATCCGCGCAGATTATCGGGGCAACCTACCATTGCGTGGGGCTCGAAGATGTGTACATAATCTACGATAGGGAAGCGATAAACAGGACAACCGCCGTGTTGAGAAAGATCCGGCCCTCGATAGTTATTACCGCCAGCCCGACGGACTACATGGTGGATCACGAGACGACCGCAAGGATTGTTCAGACGGCCTGCTTCTGTTGTGGCATAAAAAACATGGAAGTTGATGAAGCGCCCTTCGAGCCGTCACCCTACCTCTATTACGCGGACGCCATGGATGGAAAGGACAAGTTCGGACATGCCGTCGCCCCCTCGATGTATGTGGACATAACGGGAGAGATGCCGGTTAAGGAGGAGATGTTGAAAGCCCATGCAAGCCAGCGGGACTGGCTGCTTGAACACCACAAGGTGGACGAGTACATCCTTTCCATGAAACACTTTGCGGAGGTAAGGGGAAAAGAGGTGAACCGCAAGTACGCGGAAGGTTTCCGGCAACACCTGGGGCACGGGTTCCAGCAGGGAAACGTGCTTGCCGGGATCCTGGAAGAGAATATCATTATCAAGTAAAACACCCAAATTAAATAATTTAAACTATGTCACGAAAAATAAGTATGCTGGCCCCGGACTGGTGGGATTTCACAACACTGGAAGACGAGATTCTGGGCGATGCCGCCAGGTTGACCCCCGAAGATATGCTGGCCCTTTCAAGGCCCGGATTCAAGGTTGTCTTCTACGACACGCTGGAGGACTTCTACCTGGCCGAGGCGCTTGAATACATTACAGCATGGAAACAAGCTACGGCAAGTGAACCCGTCGGGGTCTGCGGCCCCATAGGGCCAACCGAACAGCTCCCGCTGGTGGCCCGGCTGGTGAACGAGCTGGAACTGGATCTGTCAAATGCCCATTTCTGGGGTATGGATGAATGGTACGTGGACGGGAAGGAGATCGGCGTCGAGAGCCCCATCTCGTTCGAAAGGGCGAACAATGAGCTGATGTTTCACAGAATGAATAAAAAACTGCGCATGCCAAAGGAAAACATACACTATCCCGAAGCCGACACCTCGAAATACATCGGGAGTTGGAATATGGGCATACGGTGTGCGGTAATGCAGGGCGGACAGGGTGACACGAAACATTGGGCCTTTAATGATCCGGTGAAAAGAGAAGGGAAATACAAGGACAACCCTCCCTCGCTGGAAGAGTACAAGAAACTGACCACCCGTGTTGTCGACCTGCATCCCATTACCTGTATGCAAAACGCGAGGACCAGTGCCGGCGGTGTTGTTACGGGAATCCCCTCGCAGGCCTTGACGGTGGGCCCCGTACAAACCTGGCAGGCCGAAAAGGTATCGATCTGGCAGGCGGGAGTACATGACAATCCGTTTGGACAGAGGCTGACCGCATTGATGATCGGGAAAAAGATTATTGACTCCGCCGTGCCCATGTCGCTGCTGGCAGACCACCCCAACGTCCAGTTCAACTACTACAGGGGGGGACTGGGTACCTGCGGAACCGAAATGCATTAACATGCTGGCGAAGAAAAACGAATAGGCAATTGCCTTTGTCTATCAAGGAGGATAGATCTGGAGCGTTGTCCACGTTTATTTACAGGCACGCAAAAAGAGGCCGTCTCATAATAAACTATGAGACGACTTTTTTCTGTCTTCTTTTAGTAGATAATAACATCTAAAAAGATAAAAATAGCCCCTGATAAACCTTATAATGCCACTTTAGCAGGTTATGTGCAATCGAGAACAATACATACTTCACTTCTGCCCTGTCTTTACCCCTGTAGAAGAACCGTTTGCAATTTTTTGTTTTTCAGGGTACCGAAAGTAGCCTCCTCCTTCGGGTAACAACTGTAAAGAATTCACGCTACTCAAGATGATCGATGTATGTGATGGTGTCGGAAGTGGTCTGGTGAAGGCGGATTATTTTTGCGGAATTATTTCACCTGGATGAGGTGGAAGTAGTACATTGTCGTTGGTCTGTAAAATTTAACATTACTTCTGCACCATTTCAAATAGTCTTAAAATCTCTAATTTTTAAGCAACTAGGCAATTTTTCGTTCATGAAAATGAAAACCGTGAAACAGCCTCTTTATCACTTAAAAATGATTCGCTTTTTCAACCAATATGTCCAACCGCTAATTACAAGCTAATTGGACTTATTCATATCTCATTTATTGCGGAGAGAGGGATTATGAACCTTCTCCTTTCCTTTATCATTATCAATGATTTAATTTTTAAAACCTACAGTCGGCAACGAATTAGGCACAATTTTACAGCACCTTATTTGTCCACTTTTGACCTATATTCTCTGCATATATCTTAGGTTTAAAGATATAATTATTTTTGTAATAAATAACTTTCATAACATCAATTAATTATATTTAATTTAGCGCAAGGAAATGCGAATGCTTTATTCTACTGGTTCTACTACAGAGCGACTACCCGACCTTCTGGGCAAGCGAGAAAAGCTCTGAGCTACCAAACAAATTATGAAATAGTTATTAAATGAATGATCATTTTGTACAGTTTGGTTGTTACATGAAGTAATCAGTTACATAAAACAATTCAAATTGAAAAAAACCACACATATAACAGAATAAACCCATGGAGTTCAAAAATATTCAACCTATTCATATTCTCCTTCTTTTATTCCTCACATTGGTAATTCAAACAGGCTGTAAGCCCGGGGACAGCAGCGACAACCTCACACCCGAAGTCACTACAGAAGACATCGACACAATCCCCATAACGGAAGTAAAAAAAGAATGGACAGCCGCCGATATACAGTTGACAGAAAACCTCGAATACGATCAATATACACTGGAAGATGAGTATCCATATAAGGACACTGTACGTCGCTTTCAATGGGAGAAAGTAAAAGAGAAGATTGCACACCTTGAAAATGCAATGGAAAATGGCGGCAACTGGGGAGTATTCAGTAACTATAAAAATATGAATGGCGAAGCTCCCACCATAGAAGGCTTTGTACGCAACGAATATAAACGCGTGTCCGACGAGTATGGCGTGGAGCGATACCAATCGGTGCCGCTTTATGACGTAACGCAAACCGACAAGATGCTACGCTACGGCAGAGATGGATGGCTCGTAAAAATTCCCGATAGCGATACCACAGAGTTAGTACGTGTGCAGGGTGTATCCTTTGAGGGAGAGTACCTCGTGCCCAACCGTTACCTGAAACCCTGGGGCAACACCATCCGCTTTACCAAGGTGGTAGTAGTTGACGTCACCAACCAGCATGTTGCTCTTCTCGAAAAGCAAGGCAACACGTGGAATATCCTTAGCAAGAACCCCGCCACCACCGGTGTACACAAACCTCCCTATGCCCAGGAAACACCCACCGGTCTCTTTGCTATTCAGCAAAAGAAGGAAAAAATGTATTACCAGCAAGATGGCAGCTCCCAAATTGCTGGTTACGCCCCTTATGCGTCCCGCTTCACCAATGGGGCATACATCCATGGAGTACCGGTACAGCTACCCAGAAAGAATATTATTGAATACAGTGCATCATTGGGCACCACACCCCGATCGCACATGTGCGTAAGAAACGCATCCTCACATGCGAAACTCGTTTTCGAACGGGCAACTGTTAAAGAATCTGTCGTATTGGTAATTGACTGATGGAAATATTCAGAAAAAAGGTATATTTGAAAATCACTTTCTGAATTTATCTATGCGTACATTCACTATTACTCTGTTTTTGGTCCTCTTCTGGAACCTCTCTTTCCCTATTGGTGGGGATTCCTCGCATGGGGATATAGTAAAACCTAAACTCTTCAATCGGGATTGTGAGCTTCTCTATGAAGAGATGAACCTCAACGGATTGATTCAATTTAATGCCTTTGAAGCAGCTTTCACGGGTTATAAAAAGTTAAATAATAATAATTCAATCCTTACGGTAATTGATTTCAGTCTTCCTTCCACTGAGAAAAGAATGTATGTTCTGGATCTTGAGTACAAAGAGGTGTTATTTGTCTCCTATGTTTCACACGGACGGAACAGTGGAGAGAACTACGCCACTAAGTTTTCAAACCGAAACGGATCATACCAAAGCTCTTTGGGATTTTATCGTACAGGCAGCACCTATGAAGGAGGAAATGGTTACTCACTTCTGCTTGACGGTTTGGAAAAAGGGATCAACGATATGGCCCGATCACGGGCCATTGTGATTCACGGAGCCGACTACTGTAGTGAGACAGTAATTCACTCTTCCGGGCGACTGGGACGCAGCTTCGGATGTCCCGCACTTCCCAGAGAGCTGACAAAGCCTATCATCGACGCCATCAAGGGAGGCTCCCTCCTATTCATTTATGCCGATCAGCCTGATTACTTGCAGAAAAGTAAGGTGATTTAAGTCGTGCAGAAAGGGAGAGTTATAAACCAACCTCTTGTTCCGATAGATATCAACAATTTAATCATTAAAACCTAGAATCGGCAACGATTTATACAAAACTTTAAAGCACCTTATTTATCCACTTTTGAGCTATGCTCTTCTGCTAAAGTGAAATTCATTTTCTTTTATTATTTTGTGCTTTCTCATAGATGTTTTTTCTACTATTGAGCCAAGTATCTGCTTCCTCTTGAATTTCAAGTTTAGTTCTCTTTCTCCCTTTCTCTATCCAAACAAGCAATTTATCTTTAAAAAAGTATAGTTTTTTCCCATTCTTATAACAAGGAACCTCTCGCTTCCTGACAAGTACATACACAGTTGCTTATATCTCTATATTAAATAATTATGGAATAAAGTTGAAGGAAATTTCACCAAATGAATATCCAATGACAGAGAAAGTAGTAGCAAGAACACTTGTGTATTTTGCAACGTGCCGTTCTCGTTATAGCGATACATAGCCGTTTATATAAAATGGCAAATGCTGGAGGATAATGGTTGCTGGATATTCGAAGTAACAAGCTGTGGTCAGAAATTAATTCAGGCACTTCCATGCCGGCAATTCATTACTATTTGCAAAGTAACTTATTTTATAATTAACTGGAAAAAAACGGTGAAATTTGGACAAATTGTTATCGTTTTGTCCAAAACGGAATCGGTAGTCGGTAACGATTTAGGCACGAAATTGTATCTTTTGGGGTCTTTTTAGTGTTCTTTTAATCGGACATAAAAGACACAAAGTCATATAAATCAATGACTTGCAGGCTTTCATCTTGTTATTATCTGGTTTTGTCCAGACCTTCCATCGGAGGCTCTTTCTGCCTATGATAGTTCTAAACCAAAACTAAAAAACTCACTCAAAAAAGTAATTTCTCTTACTTGGGATGAACTGACAAAATTTAGGGAATTCCAAATACCGGAACAAAAACAATACTTGTAGCGTGTCCGTGATGGGTTTTTATTTTGTTGCTTTACCGGATTAAGATATTCTGATGTTTTCAATCTTCACCGAAGTGACATAAAAGAAGGCCACATTGAAGTTACTACCGTTAAAACAGCCGATAGTCTAATTATTGAGTTGAACAATCACAGCAAAACCATTCTCGAAAAATACAAAAACATCGCATTTCAAGAACGAAAAGTACTGCCTGTTATCAGCAACCAACGTATGAATACCTACTTGAAAGAATTGGCGGAATTCGCAGAAATAAATGAGCCTGCGCCTGAAACCTACTATAATGGAAATGAGCGCATTGATGTGGTTACGCCAAAATATGCTCTTTTAAGCATGCCGCTCGTCGCACTTTCATCTGCAACGCCCTTTCACTTGGCATTCCGGCAAATGTGGTTATGAAATGGACAGGACACAGCGATTACAAAGCAATGAAACCTTATATCGACATTGCCGACGATATAGAAGCCAATGCGATGAGCAAATTCAATCAGTTACAGCATAATTATTCGAATAAAAACCAAGATTATTTTCAAGTGTATTTGAAAATAATTATATTTGTGAAAAATATTCAATTATGATTGAAATAATTAGTTCCATTCGAAAGTACAATTTTTGGGATAATAACCCGATAGATTTGGGATATTCTCGTACATTCTACACGGACAAAATTGGTCAATATCTTGGCAATAAATTGGTAAAAGTACTTGTCGGTCAGCGTCGTGCAGGTAAAAGTTACATCTTACGCCAAATCGCATCCAAATTGATTTCCGAAGGTGTAAAGAGCCAAAATATTCTTTACATCAACAAAGAATATATGGAACTGGCGACTTTGCGAACCGCTGTTGAGTTGGAACAGCTTTACAAAACCTATCGAGAAGCTTTAAAACCCAGCGGAAAAGTGTATGTTTTTATTGACGAAATACAGTATATCGATGAGTGGGAACGGTTTGTAAACTCACATTCACAAGATTTTGCAGAGCCGAGCGAACTATTTATCAGCGGTTCAAACTCTAATCTTTTATCCGGTGAATTGGCAACGCTTTTGTCGGGTCGATACGTAGAATTTGAGATTTTCCCGTTTAGTTTTCCCGAATTTTGTGGAATTTCAGGATTGGAAATCAATAGTGGAAATTACAGAAAATTCCTCCAAAGCGGTGCCTTGCCCGAACTTTTCAACTTGCCCAACGATGAAATGAAGCAGAATTACGTGTCGTCCATAAAAGATACGGTGATGTTGCGCGACATTGTGGCACGCTATAATATCAAGGATGTAAAGTTGTTAGACGATTTGTTTGTTTATTTAGTCAATACTGCATCCAATTTGATTTCGATAACCAACATCATTAACTTTTTTGCATCGAAAAAGCGTAAAACAAACTACGAAACGCTTTCATCTTACGCCAATTATTTGGAAAATTCATTTCTCGTTCATCGTGCCGAACGCTACAACATAAAAGGCAAAGACACGATTTCGGGCAACAGCAAGTATTATCTGAACGATTTGGCTTATCGAAACTATCTTTACGCCGGGTACGGATACGGAGTTGGATATCTTTTGGAAAATGCAGTTTATTTGAGTTTACGACGTGCAGGCTACCAAGTTTATGTAGGAACAATAAAAGATACGGAAGTCGATTTTGTGGCAATAAAAGGCGATAAAAGGCTTTATTTACAAGTAACTCTTAGCCTTACAGAAGAAAACACAATAGAAAGAGAATACCGTTCTTTAAAGCTCATTGATGACAATTTCGATAAGTATGTAGTAAGTATGGACGATTACAAGATACCCACCAATGAAGGGATTGAACATATATCTGCGTGGGAATTAGAAGATTTTCTGAATAGCCTATAATATGACCAAAATCGCCGACATCCTTCCCCGATACACACAATTCAACACGATAATTGCCGAAGTTTCGAACAGGCGTTCGATTGAGTTTTCTCAACAACAATTCGTTGCTGATTTTTACACTCAATTCAATAATATCCAATCGTTTGAAGCGATGTTGATTGATTTGACGATGCAAACCAAATTGGAACGCTTCAAGACCTTTCAATATTTGTATGACCTAACATTTTTGACACAGTCCCGATAGGGACACCTTTACTTAATGTGGTAGTGGTCGCAAACGTATGGCGTAAGGTATGGTGTTTATTTCACCCCAAAAGTATACCAGTATTTCAATCCAAAAGTGGTTCTTCGTCAAATTTGGTGCAGGTTATCCTGAGTTGGAAAGCACTACCTTTCGTCTTAACAGTTCAAATCCAGCCCTGCCATACATCTCTCTTTTCTTGTTTTTTAATCTGTTTACGTGACCCTCTACAACTCCATTACTCCAAGGGTATTTAATGGCGTTTTTTACTGCTTCCAAATCATGATTAATACCATTTATAAAACTTTTAATCCTCATTATTTTAGTCGATTGATACTTCTCGAGCCATTGGTCTAACCTAAGCTCATCTTTACTGTTTAAAATCTCTCTAAAAGTGTTGTATGCTTCTCTCATGTTTTTTAATAGAATAGAGGAGTTAATAATCTCTTCTGCCAGTATGTGAGACTTGCTACACTCGCCTGTTTCCTTTGAAACACCCCATTCACTATTTGTTAAATGAATGGCAAGTCTGTTGGGTGACATTCCGCTAAATCGAGTTACCTCATAAACTATCGGGGAGGAACTTGGGAATCTTTTCTTACTCTGATATTCCGGGAAGTGCCTGTTGAACCACTGATAAAAGGATGTTTGATTACCCTTGAATCCCCGTTCTTTTATAGAGACAAATATAGTTCTTACATTTAACCCCTGATTACAACACTCCTTAATCAGATCCATAAAATCTCCATAATTATTATAATAGATGGCTGCTCGTGGCAACAACTCTTCCATTTCAAAATAATATCTTACAGTATTACGGTTAATGTTTAAAGCCTTGGCAATTGCTCTTTGAGAGTAGTTGTTGTTTTTAAGCTCATGAATCCTGTTAAACAACTCCTGTTTTCTATGGTTAACACTATTGGTGTGTTTGTTATATTGTGAATCGCTGGTATTTTCGTTATCTCCACTACTTAAACAGCTGTTATTTTCTTTGCTTTTATAAAGATTCTTCCTGTGAGCCAACCAACTGCTTTTAATGGTTTTATACTCCATTCGTATTTCATGTGCTATGTGATCTCCCAGATTTTTCACCAAATGAAACCTGTCGGCTATTTGTGACGCCTTGGATGCCCCAGACTTTATAGCATTAGAATAGCTGCTTGATCGATCCCTGGTTACATACAGTATGGAGTTATGTTCTTTAAGCCAATCTGCAACCTCCTCTTTGTCTCTACTCTTTAGTAGTTCCACGGGACGGTGGTTAAGTGCATTTACAATAATAGTACCATATGATTTGCCTTTCCTGTATGCCCAGTCATCTATACCGATGGTAGTCAGCTCCTGATAATCGGGCATTTCTATAGACTTAACGATTCTAAGACAGGTGGAACTGCTCTGCTTTATTGAGAAGAGATCGCTTATATACTCACCTTTACGGGATGAGACCTCAATGAGCAACCTTTGCAAATAATGACTTGTGCGATCTGTTAGTCGTGAGTACTTCTGAGTTAAGGGCAGATGTTGCTCGGAGAAAACTGTTTGAGAACAACGACTGTTACGGCATCTAAACTTTCTGACTTTCAGTATAATTTTCACAGCCCTGCCGGTTACTGAAAGATCGGTTAATTTGCGCGTATAGGATGAGTGAACGCTTTTACTACTTTTACCGCAACAGGTACATTTTGTTGTCTTGCCTTTAAGACGGGCAGATAGAAGAATCAAATTATCACTTATAACGGAATCATAGAATACAACACCCGGGATTCCAAAAATAGCTTGGAGCGAATGTTTGTTTATAGAAAAGTTATTATCTTTGGGTTGGCTAGTGTAGTCAATCATCTTTAAAGCCTTTAGTGTCAGAACCTTAAAGATAATAAAAATGATTCGATTATACTAGCTTTTTACTATTTATTTACCTGTAAATCAACACAATAAGTTTATTTTTTTAGGCGATTTAGGAACTATTTCTTTGCACCAAATTTGACGAAGAACCCCAAAAGTATACCAGTATTTCAATCCAAAAGTATACCATTTAAAATTAATTTGCAAACTTGTTTTGTTAGTATTGCTATTTTGGCGGTACCGCCAAAATAGCAATACTAACAAAAGGTTGGTGCTCTTATTTTGTTTCTCTTTCCTTTCATTGTATATTCATCATTTTTTTTGTTTCTTTAATTCTGTATGACTCCCCGTTCATATTTACCAAGTGTGCTTTGTGCGTGATTCTGTCTACCAGGGCAGCCGTGAGTACCGGGTCACCGAAGATTTCCTGCCACCGGTCAAAGGACAGGTTGGTGGTGATGATGGTTGCCTTTCTTCCGGTTCTGAGCGATAGGTGGTTGAACAGCAGTTCGGCTCCTTTTTTATCGAAAGAGACATATCCGAACTCGTCGCAGATAACCAGGTCGTACTTCTCAAACTTGGCCTCAATCTTTCTTAACGATAGTTCCGAGTGCGATTCACGCAACTGGGTAAGCAGCCGGTGGACGGTGGTAAAAAACACCTTGTAACCCTGTAAGCAGGCTTTCAGCCCCAAGCCGATGGCGATGTGCGTTTTGCCCGTTCCGGGATTGCCCGAGAGAATCACGTTTTGGGCGGCGCCTATAAAATCCAACCGCTCCAATACAGGCAGTTTTTCCTGTGCCCCCGCGGGCAGTTGGGAGCGGTTCAGATTGCTCAGATACATTTTGGAGGGGAACTCCGCGTTTCGTATCTGGGCTTTTTTACGGTTTTCAAGCCGCAGTTCATATTCGCGCTGCATTAACGTGAGCAGGTAGGCTTCATAATTGAGTCCCGAGGCGGCCGCCTCCACTGCCAGCTCTCTGTAGTCCCGTCTGAAAACGGGCAACCTGAGCTCTTTGCTGTAGGCTACGATGTCTTGATGTGTTGTTTCCATTTGTTGTCGTTTTAAGCCATTAATCCGGTTATGTAAGCAAGTTGCCTTTGAGCCATAGTGCAGATAGTGTCCTGGGGCACGCTGGGGGCTTGCTCGATAGTGTTGCCCAACAAGGCGCGCAGCTTCTCCACGCTAAGGGATACACAGGGACAATCCAACAGCCGAGCGACGGTTTCCTCCAATCTCTGCTGACTGATTTTACGCTCATGGCAGAAGGAGAGCAGACCGATAAATTCACGTGGCTGATGGCTGAAAAAATCCAGGTATAGTTTTTTTAGATAGCCACTTTGTGCCAAGGCCACACTGCCGGCTAAAGCGCCCGGTTTCCTTTGAAAGGTGGACAGGTAGTGCGCGATGTGCACCACCCATTCGTGTTTACCGTAACTTCGCGCGTGAAGGCCGACGCGTTCCTCTCCATGATACAACTCCACGCTTCGGCTCGAGGCTTTCATTTCGACGAACTTTCCCACTAAATTATCGGGCACCGAGTAGCGGTTGGTACGGTAACAAACGGTGGCGTACTTATCCACCCGTAATTGAATTTGTTCACTGCATATAAGCTCCGAAGCGGGATGAGGCATCAACACCGGCACCTCTTGGGCAAACAGTTCTTCAGCGCTCTTGCCGTAACCCTGCTGTTTACGACCGTTTAAATCTTTCAAAATCCGGGACAGATGCGATGAGGCCTGTTCCAGGGTTTCAAAATCGTCTTTCAGAGCGAAAGCTTTGCGGCGAACGTACTCCACGCTGCGCTCCACGTGCCCTTTCTCGTTGCCCCGGTAAGCGTTGCAGAAACGATGAGTGAATCCGTAATGCGCACGCATCTCCAACAAGGCACGGGTGGGTTCTTTTTCATGACGCCCCACGAAACGGGCCACCGCCACACGCATGTTGTCGTAAACCATACGGGGGTAAACTCCCCCCACCGAGGCAAAGAAACGTACGTGAGATTCCTGGAAAGACAAGGTGTCCTGCCCATGGTAAATATAGGCTTGCCGATAGTTACTGTAAGCGCCGGTGAAAACGGCAAGGTGAAACTTGCGCCATTTACCCCCGATGAGCAGTTTTATCTCCCCCCAGTCAAACTCGCAGCTCTCGCCCGGGTTGTAAGACTGACGGATAAACGCTTCTTTTGGCTTTTGACGATTTTCTTTGCCGGCAATATAATTACACACCGTGGTGTAACCGATGTCAAATCCCTGCAGGTGGAGTTGCTCCAAAATGTCTTTCTTTTTGAGCATTTGTTTGACCAGACCTTGGGCTTTTTTTTGTTCGTTCACCGCAAGCAAATTATCGATAGCCGATTCCACTTCGCGCGTGAGTTTCAGCTTTGACCGAGCCCGGGAGAGCCGGTAAACCGGCTGCAGGGACAGATTACCCGAATGAGCCTTCTCTTTATAAGTGCTTGATTGCAAACATGAGGCATGTTCATCGAGGTATTTCTTGACCGTCTTGCGGCTGATGTGAAGATCGCGAGCTATTTTACGCTGACTGTGACCTTCACGGTGACTTCGAATGATGATTTCTTGTTTTGTATACATACTTATCATTTATGGTGAACAGATAAAATCCGTTCAGGTTAATAAGTGGTATACTTTTAGATTGAAAAGTGGGGTGGTTTTATATTAATATATACACAAGATAAGGCTTTTAAGCGTATTGGCAATGCGCCTAATTCAATTGATTTAATAAATTATCTCTTCGAGTCCATTCCGCTTTTGCTCTATCGGAAAAGTCAAGAAGATGAACATAGGATGGATGTAGATTTAAAATCTCTTGTTCATATTAATTGTCTGTCTCAGTTGTTATTGGGTCTGAAACCAAAGTATCAGGGTGATTAGCTTTCTGCTGCTGATTAGTGCAGGCAATGATTGTGAAAATAGGTAAGCATGTCCAGTGTTTCATTTTAGCAAGGTTTTTTTATTGGATGACGCACAACGTTTGCCAAACCGCTGTTGAACTAAACCTTCGGTAGCCCTTTCCGCAGATAGTCTTACTACCTTTGCAATGATAATAAATAGATTGAGGCCGAAAGTTGAGGCTGACTGCGGAGAAGTTCTCCACCTGCCATTGCTCTTTTATTACCTCGCTCCATAAAGCGAAACATTTTCTGCAATTTTTTGGATGGAAAGCTCATCGTTGTTTGCAACAAACAGATTTTTTTCATAATCTGTGAATATTATACTGTTGTTTTTGAGCCATACAGGATTTTTATTACTACCAATATCCGTTTGTTCTAGTATCATCTGATTACTACCATCTTTGTTGGCTATACAATAAGGACCGTGTCCTAAATCGCCCATCTCAATGATTGTACCGTAAAGAATTTTTGTCTCATCCGGTGAAAGCGTAAATGAGATGAACTCTGTTTCAACCCAATAATCTTCACTCTCTTTATTTCTCAGCACATTAAAATCCAGTTTGTCAGACAAACACACTTTTACATTGTTGCGCGTATAATAGAGTTGTTGTTTTGTTGTTTTGAAGTACTGATCTGCTTTATTACGAGGAAGTTCCGTCATGAATTTTCCTAAAACCCGTCCGTCAGATTCCTTGTCCAGAGATTTTTTTTCTTTTCCGGCAATGGAGTATATGTCAAATTTCCTAAAATCGTAGTAGTCCCAAACAAAGCCGTGCTCCATAAGCAGTTCTCCTTTATGGTAAAGAAGCGGGCTTATTTCGCCATAGGTGTCGGTTATGCAATCGTCTTTTTTCAGTTTACGCCCCACCAAACGAATCATCCACAAAAGCAAGTTTCCAGCCATTGGGTGTGTTGATGAAATAAAATCCGCGGGGATTAAGATATCTATCGGGTAAATAGACTGCCATGAGTTTTGCATTTGGGTAGGCTGTTTTTACCGGTTTTGTTTCAAAGGTTTCCATATTAACAAGCAGCTCAGGAACCTTTTCTATCGCAACATAATAGACAACATTGCTGTTTGTATAAATGAGGTCTTCAGGAGACCCGCCATCGTTTATATATTCAAGTATTATTTCTCCATCATGCATCGGCTTTAGATCATAGTCGTCATATTCAGTAAAGCCAAAATTTTCAGCTCTGGTCGCCAATTTTGTGACAGTACCTGGAGCGTGGTATCGTCTTACATCCATTTTCGAATCAATGTATGTAGCCAGTGTTTTGTCATTGTTCTTGAGCAGGCTGCTAAAGTTTTTCCCCCAATAGCAATCGTTCAGGAAGCCCTCGATAAAAGCGGGAAACAGATCTTCTGGTTCTCCGGAAGAAGCATTGCCATTTTGCGCATTTGCATTATAATCAAGCACTTCCAATTTAAAAGAATTGATTATATGTTCAATAACGCCCTCCATCCTATCATTCTCTTCTTCGGGATATTCGAAGCGAATGGTGAAATATCTATCATTAAACACAGTATAATCAGTGTGCAACATATTATCAACCTTATATTTGATAATATAGTGGTTGTCTTCGAGCTTTTTACTGAGAACTCCTGTTATGAAAGCTAAATCCTCTGCGTATGCCTTTTCAACCGAAGGAGGTTCACCATCTTTAGTGGGATCATCTTTGAACTCATAATAAACGATCAGTTGGATTTTTTGATCTTCCGAAATGAATTTTTGCCCGTCTCCGCTATCCGCTTCACCTTGCGGAATAAGGAAATCGGGATATTCAACGGTGTAGTCGTAGCGATCGTTGTGGTAAGTTTTGTAGTTTACGCTGCCTGGCTGCGTATCTGTTTTCCCGGGGTTGCCGTTGCACGCTGTAAGTAGGACAAGGGAAATGATAAAATACGTTAGTTTGCTCATGGTTGTTAAATTTTAATAGTTGGAGGCTTGAATTAATGGACTTTGTGGGGCAAGGGCTTTCATTTAATTTTCATAATAAAGCCGCCTGTTTCAAACTCATGACTTAAATGTCCGAAAATTTGCATGGTTATACTCCTTTGTCCCATTTCTTCGGCAGAGGCTTCGGTGAGCCTGGTCATGGGCAATCGTTCAATATCGGCAATTGTGCATTCAAAAACGGGGGTCTGGCTTTTGTCGGCATACACCACCTGGTCATTTAAACACACTTTGCCGTATTCAATGTGTCCTGTAAGGATTGTACCAAGGTCATCTTTGAGTGCATGTGTTCCGTAAATCCGGAAAAGGAATGATTTTTTTGCTGTAGCTGTCATAATTGTTTTGTTTATCTTAATAATGATAATTATTAGATTGAGGCCGAAAGTTGAGGCTGACTGCGGAGAAGTTCTCCACCTGCCATTGCTCTTTTATTACCTCGCTCCATAAAGCGAAACATTTTCTGCAATTTTTTGGATGGAAAGCTCATCGTTGTTTGCAACAAACAGATTTTTTTCATAATCTGTGAATATTATACTGTTGTTTTTGAGCCATACAGGATTTTTATTACTACCAATATCCGTTTGTTCTAGTATCATCTGATTACTACCATCTTTGTTGGCTATACAATAAGGACCGTGTCCTAAATCGCCCATCTCAATGATTGTACCGTAAAGAATTTTTGTCTCATCCGGTGAAAGCGTAAATGAGATGAACTCTGTTTCAACCCAATAATCTTCACTCTCTTTATTTCTCAGCACATTAAAATCCAGTTTGTCAGACAAACACACTTTTACATTGTTGCGCGTATAATAGAGTTGTTGTTTTGTTGTTTTGAAGTACTGATCTGCTTTATTACGAGGAAGTTCCGTCATGAATTTTCCTAAAACCCGTCCGTCAGATTCCTTGTCCAGAGATTTTTTTTCTTTTCCGGCAATGGAGTATATGTCAAATTTCCTAAAATCGTAGTAGTCCCAAACAAAGCCGTGCTCCATAAGCAGTTCTCCTTTATGGTAAAGAAGCGGGCTTATTTCGCCATAGGTGTCGGTTATGCAGTCGTCTTTTTTCAGTTTCCAATCAACCACCCATTGTGGTGTAATTTTCGAATCGCTAATGACAGCAGATTTGAGCCATAGCGAACCATCACGCTCTACACTGTAATACAATGTTTTTCCTTCTGCATCGAAGGTAAAATTAAAAATGGTATCAGATTCTTCGACGAATTTTACTTTTTTGTTATCGTCAAAACTGTGGAAATACAATTGGCCATCAATAAGATATGCTAAGGGGCATTGCGTGTAGGCAATATCTGCAGGTTTCTCCAAAATGACTTCTGCCACAGTTGTATCAGCAGGTTGCAGCTCATTGTGGCCATTTTCCTGATTGCCCTCTCTACAAGCGGATAGTATGGCAAAGATTGCTAAGAAATAGATTGTTTTTTTCATTTGTAATACGTTTTTAAAGTAGAATGCTACCTTTCCCATTTTTCGTTATTCCATTTTAGCGTAACTTCTTTGATTGCTTCATAAGGAATTTCACGGGCTTCATCGTAATCCATTAATTGATAAGTATCTATGCTTACTTTTATAGATGTTCCGGTCTGGGGTAGTTTGTAATAAATAGCATAGTCACCTTTGGCAAATTGCTTTTCTGCAAATTTTCGGGTATCGGCCGATAGCTGCGAAACATTAATAAAGTCAGTCAACTTATAATTTTGATTTCCGCCTAACCGGTAATTGGGATCTTCGGTAAGTTTTCCGTTTTGGTAAAAAAATGTCCTTATTTCACTTCCCGATTCCGTACCATTATTTATAGCTACCAACTTGCGGCTGTCTTTCAGATTCCAGTAGCACATTTCCCATCCAAACTGCATTCCGGTAAGGCTTAAATATCCGTTCTTCACATCGCATACATCAATGGGAGTTGATGAAATATCGTAAGCTTTATCTTCGCCAATGCTGTTAAGCAACAACTTTCGATTGGCTACGCTTATTGCTTCCGGAAATGCATCATCGGGCAGCAGTAGAAATATATCTTTAATATTTACGGCTGTGGCATAGGTTGATTCTCCCGCAATTTCATTTTGTTTCATGGTGCCTGAAATTTCGACGGTAGCGCCTTTTTGATTCTCACCTGTACATGAAAAAAGTATTGCAAGAAATGCGATCAGATAAATTTTCGATTTCATGGTTTATCTTTGTTTTTGAATGTGCAATTTTGTGTGAAATTATCTTTTACTAATAGATGAAAAGATTCTGTTATTAATTCATGCTTCTCACTTTATCTTAATCCATCAAGGCCCACTGTTAAACTCTATCGTTTTAACCAGGTCATTCTCATCAAAATTGACTTCTATATTAAGAATCTCCATGCTTATGAAGGCTTTATTACCGTCTTTATTTTCAAATAAATCGTCTTTAGTGAGTCCGAATTTCTCGATCAAAAAATCTTTATCGCAGTTTTTATCTTCGCAAATAATCCATCCGAAACCCTTCCCCGGCTTAGTGATATAGGCGTGAGTCATGCGGTCGTCCTGATAGGTTAACTGAATGCCGTCGTACTCCATGGTTGTGGTCGTCACAATATAATCCTCATCTATGTAACCGGAAACTTCCAAAGGTTCTGTTTCTGTATTCTCAGATTGTGGTTTACCCAACAAACGTTTTGCATCATCGGGATTGGCTCCCAATTGAAATTTAGCAAGTGCGAGATTTTGTAAAAAGGGAAGATTTATATGACCCTGATGTACATCGATTAACGCTGTTTCAATATAGTCTATCAAAAATGCATCGGCCGACGGGATAAGCACTAGAGTATTGAAAAAAACGTTCTCTTCACCGTAGTCAATAAGTGCTGTAAATTTCAAATCAGAAAGGTGGGTTATGGTCACATTTTCTAATTTATCGCCTGCTTCCATGCCGTTTCCCATTCCAAACGGGGCCCAAACTTCCTTACCCAAAGGATAAATCATTTTCCATTTGTTTTTAAACACTTTTTCGGCAGCTATCTGCTCTTCTTGTGCCTCAAATTCAGGGTATTCATAGATTTCGAGCTTTTCGTGATAAAACTCAAGATACCGTTCGGTAAACACTTTCTTCTCATCAGGCAGACAGTAGCCGATTTCAGCGGAGCATTGAAAGATGCTTTTCAGCCATTTATCGCCCGAAGCAATTTGCTGCGCATCTGTTTTTCCCATCAAAGAACCGGAAGTATTATCTTCCTGGTTGCGGGCGGCCTGGTTGCAGCTTGTTGAGAGTGCAATTGCCAGTATTGAAAACAGTAGTGTTGTTGAAGAAAGAATCGATTTTTTCATCATTATTTTCATTGTTTTAAAAGTTAAAACATTAAGTCCGAAGTCATTTGTACAAATCCATGTATTCAAAAATTATTTTAACCGCTTCTTCTTTCATATCTCTATTCAATGATCTATTCAGGCGAACATTGTTCGTTAGGTTATAAACCTCACTCCAATCTGAACCCATCGCTTTTTGCGCCTCAATGAGTGCACATATAATATTGGTTGTATAACTATTCTTATTCTTCCCTGTTGCTTTTTTAGCGTAAACAATCGCCTCATCAACATCAAAGTAATCATCCAGTGCTTTTAAGTAAGCCATACAAATAAGTAAATCACCTCCTGCTTGGTTAAGAAATTCATCACTGTCTTTATATCTATTTTTTTCTTTCAAATATTCATAAAAGACGGTTGAATTATCTTTACCATTAAAATCCCAACCTAATTCATTTATTACGGCTATTTTAAATTCAACCGGATGCATACTTTCATTCAGATAATTCATTAATTCAATCGTTAACCTTCCTTCGGTTGTGGAAGCTAACTGAACTATTTTTGAATCTTTATAAGCTTCACTAATTGGTGTGGAAGTCAGCGGAGAATCTGCAAATAGATTTTGACTGAGTACAACTGCCGCAATCAGGAGTAGGGCTAATTTCGCTTTCATATTAATAAGATTTTTTAGTCTGGTGTTTGCTACTGATGAATTATCAGCATGATTTATTCACGTTAATACGGATTACCACTTACTTAATAAACATGTTATCGTCCCAGGTTTTGCTGCCGGGCAGCTCTTTTACCTGTGAATAAAGTCCGGGAAAATTATCGACTAGAAAATATTTGCTGTCCCAGGGTTTGATTACACGAATGATGTCTTTGCCGCTGTCTTTACCGCCGGTGAGCACATAGTACTGAATGAATTTAGCATCCATTTTACTGTTGTATTCATAATTGGAATTCATAGCCTCCACTTCCACGGTATAGGGCTTTTCAGGTATGTATCCGTTTTGCTGATGGGCACCTTTCAGGTAAGCGGCTACCTGATAGGGACGCGCATAATATTCATCTTTACCGCGAAGCAGTTCGCTGAGGCGATGCATTATCCGGTCCTTGCTCATACGCCCGGGATTGTTGGGATCGTGTTCATTTTCAGTGGTTGCCAGATACAAACACTTTTCGCCAAAAACGGGGTATTTGCGGTATATTTCCATGGCAATCAACACCATGGTTACGGCGCCTTGCGGCTCGGTGGAAACCTGTGCCTGCAATTCCTGAAATTTTGCAACCGTCCATGGGAAACGATCGAAGGTGCAGGATGCCTTGTCGCTCATATCAAGCTCATCATGGTTAATTTTACCGGCAAGTGTTCCGGTAATGGAAGCATTGTCGGCAGGCACCTTTTCTTCTACAAAATCCTGAGTGGCTTTCTTGCAGGCGCTGAAGCTTATGACCAGCGCAATCGCTAAAATCAGAACATTAATTAATTTGGTTGTTTTCATTGTCATCTGTTTTATTAAAAGCTTTTACATTATTCTTGTTTATCGACCAACCTATCGGTTACAAAAAATGCTTCGTTTTTTCTTCCTACTCTTCCTACTTCCTACTCCCTATTCCCTACTCCCTACTTCACCATCTCCACCCTTGTCACTCCTCTATAACTTGGAATGGTTTTCAGCCCTTTAAGGTATTCAATGGTGGTTTCTGCTGAAGGACGAAACAGTCCCTGTCCGGGATCGTTGTGGTCGTATTTATAAACCGAAGCCATATAATCGTTCATGACTACGGAATACGTTTTGTCCATATCAAACGGTTTTCCGTCGGTTGTTAAAAGTTCCACATCTTTAAGCTTCCCATCGGGGTTTAGCATATAGCGCATAGTCATTCCCGAAGGATAAATGGGCAAATGGTCATCGAGTAGGAATGCACTGAGAAACAGATTGCGCATTTCGTGGCCTGTAAGGTTAAACAGCACTATTTCGTTGCCGAAAGGATCCATTTCATAAACGTCCTTGGTACGCACCGGACCTTTGGCAAGCGTTGATATACGAACCCCACCCGGATTGATAAAAGCAAGGTCGGTTCCCGAAGCAAAGCGTATGGCATCGGTCATCAGGAATCCTATTTCTTCGTAGTTTGAAAAATCGTCTTCGGCTATTACGATGGTTTCGGTCAATGCCGGATTGTTGTTGTAGGCATCCACCATTGTTTGAATGTCGGCACGGGAATTCCCCTTCTTGCCCACGGTTAGCAACTGCATTTCTCTACCCACCTTTCCTTCGGGACCAACTCTCAGCTTAATGAGCGTTGCATATTTGAGTTTCCGTTCGGCCTGCGTAATCATAATTCCATTGTGGATTTGATCTTTTTCGACTTTGGTGTGCGAGTGTCCGCCAATCATTACATCTACGCTATTTGCCGGCAGTTGATTGGCTAATTTCACATCGTTTTCAAATCCGAGATGGTTCACCATCACAAATACGTCGCAACTGTCTTTCAGGAAGAGATATTCTTTGGCGATTTGAAACGGGTCTTTAAACCCAAATCCTTTTGCATTATCCGGGTGTGTGTCCGGAATTCCATTGTCGTTTATGTCCAAAAAGGACACAAAGGCTGTTCTCAGCCCATTTGGGCTTTTGATTATTACATATGGTTTAATGCGAAAATCGGGTGTTTTCGGCAGATCGATATTGGCACTAAGGAAATCAAACTTCGCTTTGTGTGTGATGTTTGCAAAACCCACAAGGCGGGAGTCAAACTCGTGGTTACCCACTGCCGACATATCAAATTTCACGGCGTTCATCAGCTCAATGATGGGTATTCCCTTTTCGGGATATTGGTCGTTTGCCGGGTTTCCTGTTTGATTATCACCACCCGAAATAAGCAATAAGTTGGGGTATATATTCCGCAAACTGTCAGCCATAAAGGCAAGCCGGGGGAAATTATCAATGGCTGCGTGCATATCGTTCACGGCAAGGATTTCTATCGTTTTTGCTTTGGGAAGCTCAGCTACTTTTACTTTGCGGTTTGTGCCACAACTTATCAAAAGTGTAGTTCCAAGCAGAGCAATACCGCAGATTAGCTTTTGTGATGTTGTTATTGTTTTCATTGTGCGTTTGTTTTTTAGTTTTAATGTACAAGTGATTTCCTTCGCTCAGGGCGCCATCGGGAGCTACGCTATTGCCATAGGCATCGGTCACGATTGGCATTTTCCGGGGCAGTTTTTTGTTGCGAGCCATGTAATAGCCCCGCATTACATCAAATACTTTGGCTCCGTTATGTATCGTTACTTCCTCATCGTTGACAAATAGCTTCATAGTATTGTTTTATAGCGTTATGTTTTAAATGATTGGCGTTCAATTTCCACCTAAAATTTAAAATTGCTAAATTTAGGATGTGCTTTCAGGGCTGCCGGAAGTTCAGACGAAAGTTGATTGTTCGATAAATCGCATACAGTTAGCTTTACACATTTAGCTAATTCTGCAGGTATCTTGCCGGTGAGCTGATTTTGATTCAGTCTGAGTGTAGCCAAATTGAGACATGTGCCTATTTCAGACGGGATACTTCCAGTAAGTTTGTTTTGATAAAAACCCAAACCAATTAATTTACCTGATGCAAATAATTCGACAGGAAGCTTTCCGGTAAGACCACAATTGACTATAGTTACACTTTTCAGATTGGTCATTTTGGCCACTTTGTCGCCGGGTATGGGGCCGCCGGAATTGCTTAAAGCATTCATAGTCAGGTATTCAAGATTTGTCAAATCCCATATTGATTCAGGAAATTTTCCAATGGGTTCTTTATTTCCACCTACAGATCCAATACTGAAGTCTACCTGAAGTAATGTTAACTTGCTTAGCCTGCCAACACATTCAGGCAACCCATTTACGGGTTGATTGGGCATTGAAATGGAAAGTTCGGTTAGGTCCGCTAACTGACAAATACTTTCGGGAATTTTACCTTCATATCCATGAAGTCCCAAAACCTGTAATTTGCTTAATTGTGAAATATTTTCAGGAATAACTCCACCAAATCCTTTGAGATATAATTTTTTCAAATCAACAAGGGTGGAAAGATCCGGCAATACCGGTTTATCCATTTTTGGCTTTGTATGCACCGTAAGGGACAAATTATTCAACTTTGTCAATCTCCTAATTTCTTTAGGGATAACATTAGGAGCATCGCATTCTCTGACAAAAACAAAAAGTTGTTCCAATGCAGTCAGTCCTCCAATCTCAGCAGGTAAAATTCCGTTTACATGGTCTCCTGCAATCCGCAATGCAATCACCCTTCCTTCATCATTGGTTTTCACACCTTCCCATTCCCCAATCGGTTTCTCACTAAGCCAATTCGTAGCTTCGGACCCTTTCCAGTTAGAACCGTTCATAGATTCATAAATTTTCACTAAAATTTCCCGGTCAGTCAATTGCTTAGGTGCAGAACCACTGCAACTGATTAGGGCTATGACCATGAACAGGCATGCCATTGTTAAAAATACTTTTTTCATAATTCCTTTTTTTTGAGTTTGTATTTTTCAGTCTTACTTTTGTTTTTTTTTACTTTTTTGGGAACGAGGGACGTGTGGGACGAGGGACGACTCCTCAAGCTACCTACTTCTTACTTCCTACTTCCAGGTTCCAACTCACTAAAACTCCCTGCAATAGTCTTCTACCATTTTCCACAGCCTGTCGCTATCAACGGTAAGTACAATGCGAGCCTCCTGCGTTCCCACCGGTTGATTGCGTTCAAAAGCGACCGATTGCCCGTAAGAGAAACCGAATTGCGAATTCACATCCACATAACGTGTGACTTCCTCTGTAATTAAGGTAGGGTCCATCATAATAGCTCCTGCAATTACGTCCCAGATATAATGCACATATTCTGTATCGTCGATGTAGAGTGCGTTTAAGAAGTTACGCTTCATCATCGCTTTCAAGTCAGGATTTTTAATGATATCAGTTATTTTCTTATACCTGTCTTTTTTAAACGGCATTTTTTCGCATGCATCCAATCCTACAATAATCTGTTCCTTGAAAGGAGAACGCAGACATATTTTTGCCGCCTCAGGGTCCATCCACCAGTTAAACTCTGCCGTGGGCGTGGTATTTCCGGGTTTAAAGAATGAACCTCCCATGTAGATTACTTTTTTAATCAATGGAATTATTTCGGGGGCCATACGGACCGCTGTTGCCAGATTTACACATGTGCCAATGGCAATGATGGTTATTTCGTTTGGACTTTTCTTTACCTCATCGATAATAAAGTTGACCGCCTTCATATCCAAAGGTTTCGCAGTTGATTCTGACCCATATTTTTGCAAATACACCGATTCCCACAATTTTGGCTCGGGATATCCCGCAGCACCTACATAAGCATCGCCAATACCAAACAAAACACGCTCGTTCTTAATGGTTTCAAAACGGCTTGGAAATATAGGGTAGCGAATGCCCGGTACAACAGGAATATGAGATTTTCCAATGTCCTCCAACTGTCGGATGGCGTAGGCAGTTCCCTCAGGAACCCAGGTATTTCCAACAACAATGGTAACCCCAATAAGATCGATATTGGGAGCATTGGCAAGCATCATCATCGTGATGCCATCATCGAAAACCTCCACCATATCGGTATCTAGGATCACTTTTTCTTTCTTTTGTGCTTGTGCAGTTGCCCCGAATAAAATCAGGCAGACGAGAGTGCTAAAAATCATTTTTCTCATAGTTGGAATTTTTAATAGGTTTGTATTTCATATAAATTTAAAAATAAAAGCCCAGTATTTATTTACATCTATTCATAAGCTCTAATATTGCAGCTTGTTGAGAGTGCAATTGCCAGTATTGAAAACAGTAGTGTTGTTGAAGAAAGAATCGATTTTTTCATCATTGTTTCAATTGTTTTAAAAGTTAAAACATTAAGTCCGAAGTCATTTGTACAAATCCATGTATTCAAAAATTATTTTAACCGCTTCTTCTTTCATATCTCTATTCAATGATCTATTCAGGCGAACATTGTTCGTTAGGTTATAAACCTCACTCCAATCTGAACCCATCGCTTTTTGCGCCTCAATGAGTGCACATATAATATTGGTTGTATAACTATTCTTATTCTTCCCTGTTGCTTTTTTAGCGTAAACAATCGCCTCATCAACATCAAAGTAATCATCCAGTGCTTTTAAGTAAGCCATACAAATAAGTAAATCACCTCCTGCTTGGTTAAGAAATTCATCACTGTCTTTATATCTATTTTTTTCTTTCAAATATTCATAAAAGACGGTTGAATTATCTTTACCATTAAAATCCCAACCTAATTCATTTATTACGGCTATTTTAAATTCAACCGGATGCATACTTTCATTCAGATAATTCATTAATTCAATCGTTAACCTTCCTTCGGTTGTGGAAGCTAACTGAACTATTTTTGAATCTTTATAAGCTTCACTAATTGGTGTGGAAGTCAGGGGAGAATCTGCAAATAAATTTTGACTGAGTACAACTGCCGAAATCAGGAGTGCGGCTAATTTTGCTTTCATATTAATAAGGTTTTAATTGATCTTTTTGTACAGCAAAATTGAGATTAATCCATTATATATGTCTGTAAATATCACGCAGAAATTAGCATAAAGCACGCATTAACGTTTAAATAATTAGCACAATTAGTGCATTTGTTTGTGGTATCAGATTGATTATGTGTGTTTTGTATGTGCTAATTGGCTGTTGGCTTTTGGCTTTTAGCTGTTGGCTAATAGCTAAAAGCTAATTGCTAAACATGTATCTTCTGAAATTGCGATGGGGAAATTCCAAATTCTTTTTTGAATATGCGTGAAAAATAATTGGCATCATAAAATCCACATTCATGAGCAACTTCCGACATAGGGAGAGAAGTCTCCTGAAGCATCTTCTTTGCCTTGTTTAGCTTCACATGCAAAATATAAGACAATGTTGACTTGCCCGTTATACCATTCATTTTTCGATTGAGCTGCGATGTGCTTACCGACATTCTCTCAGCAAGATAGGCTGTGTTTAGATCAGGGTTTTGCATTTCAGTAAGAATAATACCTGTTATGACATGTAGATATTTGAGATTTGCTTCACTCTCTGCTCTATTAACAGTGTCGGTTGTTATGTTATTGGCAGACTCCATAAATTTTTCAATCAGCGTTTTGCGACTTTCCAGTATATTATGGATAGTAATGAACAGCTCCTCTGTATCAAACGGTTTCTTAATATATGCCTCGGCACCGCATCTCAAGCCCTTTATACGGTCTTCGTCGCTACTCTTTGCCGTAAGCATAACTATTGGAATATGATTGAGCATAATATTCTGTTTCATTTCGCAGCATAGCTGTGTGCCATCCATCACAGGCATCATCACATCCGTAACCACAAGGTCGGGGATATGCATTTTTGCAAGTTTCAAGCCCTCCTCGCCATTTCGGGCAACTAACACCCTATATTTTTCACTCAGTATTGTTTTAATATATGTGTTGACATCTCTATTGTCCTCAACAATCAAGATAATGTGCTGTTCATTAGTATTTCCTTCTTCATTAATATCAGTATATAAGTTGGTCTCTTTAGTTCCAACCCTTTGTTGGATCTTCGAGAGCGAGAAAGAACTCTTTTGCTCAAGAAGTGGCTCAATGTTTGTTAGGTTATTATTTTTTAATGGTAAAGTCACAATAAAAGATGAGCCTATGCCCAATTCACTGTCAACCTCAATTTCTCCTTTCATCTTTTCCACCATCATCTTGGTGAATGCCAGGCCGATGCCGTTACCCGATTCATTTTGACTATTGGTACTCTGATAAAACATCTCGAAGATACGCTTCAAGTCACTCTTTGATATTCCATCTCCTGTGTCTGATATTTTGATCTTAATGGTGTCGGGGCGTTGTCCTTTTGAAACCACAAAGTCTATTTTATCTCCCTCTTTTGTATGTTTTATAGCATTTGATAAAAGATTGCCAATAATTTTATCGATATAGAAAGGAATGAAATCCATTTCTTGTGACTCTATCACAGAATAAAAAATAAGGTTTACATCTTTCTCTTTTGCAAAAAGCTTAAATGTTTCGGCCGACATTCTAAGATACGAAATTATGTCGCCACGTTTCCAGTTGGGAGCCTCTTTTCCCGATTTAAGTTTGGCAATATCAAGAAGTTGGTTTACGAGATTAAGCAAATTATTACTTTGTCTGTCTATGGCTGATCTATAAACATGCTTTTCTTTTTCGGATAAGTGTTTGCTGCTCATTAATAGGTCATTAAAACCCTTTATAACGGTTAGTGGAGTTCTAAATTCGTGTGTGATATTTGTGAAAAAATCGCTTCTGGTTTGCTCCAATTGTTTTAACGCTTTGTTGCTCCTAACGCGCTGTTTGTATGCATAATATAGTAGTGCTGTGATGATAATTCCTACAAGCGACAGAGCCAAGGTGAAATATAATGTCAAATGCGTCGACCGTTGTTTGGATTTATTCTCCGCCTCAATTCTCTGAATGTTCCTAATGTTTTTGTTTTGCTCGTAACTTAGGCGCACGTCTATAAACCTATTAGTTTTTTGCAATCCCTGCACGCTGTCTCGCATGAGTGATTGCAATTGATAGTGCTCAAGAGCTTTTTTGAAATCTTGTGTGCTCACATCAAAGTCGTGCTTAAGCAAATATATTTCGGCCAAATGTTCTGGCGATTTTATTTCATTTGCTGTTTGCTCTGCAAGACTGATATAGTGTTCGAATTCAGAAATATTATTGTCTAACAAATTAATTCTGGCAATTGAGATACATGCTTCCAACCAGTGCCATCTGTCGGATATTTGATGCATGAGGTCGTATGCCTGAATATACTCATCTTTCGCTTTTTCATATTTTTGCTCTCTTTCATAAAGCTTGCCTAAATGAATAAGGCATAGTCCAATTCCCATGTCCGATTTGGCTATTCGATTATGCTCCAATGATTTATTATAATAGGCATGTGCTGAGTCTAACTGTCCCCGCTCTTCAAAAATTGCTCCAATATTGGCATAGTTAATGGCCTGACCTATATTGCTTTTCAGCTTCAGCTCATCTTCCAACGCCATTCTGAAATATTTTTCAGCATGGTCATAATATCCAAGTGTCAGGCTCACGTTTCCGATTCCATTTAGAGAAACAACTCTGTTTTTCATTCCAACTCCCGGCACATGTGCCTGTGAATATGCTTCAGCATAATCCAATGCTTGATAATGATAATCTGATGCTTCGCCATGCGAGCCGATCCGTCTAAAATCGGTGCCTAAGTTGTTGAATGCTTGCACTATCTCTATCGTGTCGTTTAATTGTAGTGCAAGTGTCAGTCCTTCCTGATGGTTATTTATTGCTTCGGTGAAACGCGAGTTTTCACGCAGAAATATACCTAACTGCTTATAAACCAACATTGCAGCAAAATCGTTCTCCTCATCAATATATTGTTTCAGCAAAAGTTTCAGAGAATCTTCACTGTATCTGTTTCTGTATAAAACGGCGGAAATCTCTTTTCGATTTGCTTCCGCTTGCTGCAACTGTTTTTGAGCATCTGAGCAATCGCAGAAAAAACCAATTATCAGCAACACAACAAGTATAGCAAGTGAGGTTGGTGCTTTATATCTATTAATCCTAATTTTCATAGCAAACAAACAGGTATTTGGTCTTGTTTTTTCTCTGTATTGAAATATTTTAGGGAGTAGTAAACCAGGTAAATAGTTTTTCCTCCTTTTCTCAAAGATATTGTTTACTTGCGCGTTTATTCTATTCATGAACAGATTATTACTTTTTCATTTAAAATTCCATCCATATATTACATTTGTAAATTCAATTAGTAAATGCAACTTTGACGGCAGGATAGTATAGATTATTTTTTCAGAGCTAGGGAGGAAAGACTCCCCCCCTTTGCTCCGATGGAAAAAATGACTATAATTGTTCTCCGCCTAAAGTTCACATTTATGAGTCATTTAACCAGGGAACAAAGATATACTATTGCATCGATGTTGCAAAACGGCTATAATCAAAAAGAAATAGCCCTTGTTATTAAAAAAGATAAATCAGTTGTCAGTCGGGAGATCCGGCGCAATGCAGATGCCCGATCCGGCGTTTACAGAGATGATTTAGCCCATCGTAAATACCTGAAGCGTCAGGAGTATAAAGCTAAAACCAGAACCTTCACACCTGAAGTAGAGGAATATGTCAGAGATAGATTGCGTCTAAAACACAGTCCTGAACAAATTGCAGGTGTTGCCAAAAAGAACGGGGATAAATGTGTGTCACACGAGCGAATCTATCAGTTTATTTGGCAAGATAAGCGAAAAAAAGGAACGCTGTATCTTGATCTTAGAAACAGAGGACGTCGCTATAAAAAGCGAAGTGTGATTTACGATAAACGGGGTATAATCCCCAATCGCACAGACATCTCTCAAAGACCGCCTGAAGTTGAACTGCGCGAACGCTTTGGTGATTTAGAAATTGACCTGATTATAGGTAAAAATCACAAAGGCGCTATCTTAACCATCAATGACAGAGCAACCGGATTCGGAAAACTTCGTAAATTAGATGGAAAAGATGCTCAGCAACTTGCAACGGCTACCATTGATTGTTTGATGGAATGGAAACCTTTCCTTAAAACAATCACATCTGACAACGGGAAAGAGTTTGCCGCCCATGAATTGGTAGCCAAACATTTAAATATCGATTTCTTCTTTGCTAAACCATATGCAAGCTGGCAAAGAGGTTCGAACGAAAATTATAATCGCCTCGTCAGGCAATATATACCGAAAAAAGTTGATTTTGATTGTATTCCTACAGATTATATTAATTTTGTGGAATATCAACTCAATAATCGACCCAGAAAAAGATTCAAGTACGAATCGCCAATGTTTATGTTTAATCAATTATTTTTCATTTTTCTATTTTTTTAATTGAACTCTTAATCTGTTCCCCTCTGACAGCCTGCCATCGTGGGCTACACTGTTTCCGTATCGATCCTCAACAGGAGGTAATGGATTTGGAATTTTGAGCTTTCGACGAACATAATATGCTCGAACTGCATCAGCGACTTTTGCGCCGCTGAAGAGTTCAACCTCTGTTCTATTTACAATGACTTTCATATGGCTAATACTCTATTTCACCCTCTCTTGTAGTTTTTATAAGTCGCCAGTTTTTGCTTTTAGCAATATCCACCGCTTCTTGCGGCACCTCATTCAAATCTTCTTCGGTGTCATAACTCACTTCTGCTACAGCACCTCCGGGTTTTTCAACGTGTTGTACTGCTTTGAAAAGTTCAATCATCGATTTTGCACTGATTTCATTATCTTGACAAATAATTCTTCTTAATTGATTGAATTTCTCTGCTTTAATCGTTTTGATTTTATTACTATCAATCCAAAGTTCTTTTAGCTCTGCATTATTACTCAAATCCAATTCTGTCAACTCATTTTTTGCTATTTGCAAATCGGTTAACTGAACATTCTTTGTTAAGTCTATGGATGTAAGTTTATTACTAGTTGCTTGTAACTCCTTTAGGTTTGGGCATTTTGGAATTACTAACTTAGCCGGGACACAGAGTTAAGCATAAACGCTTATTTTTGTGTAATATGAGAAAACAAAGAACCCATTTTGACAAGGCATTCAAAGAGAATGCGGTCAAACTCAGTTTAGAACGCAAGAATATTTCCGAGCTTGCACAGGAATTGGGTATTGCCCCCTTTCTTTTATATCGTTGGCGGAAAGAATACCAGCAGAAAGGAGAAGCCAGTTTCCCCGGACACGGTGTCCAGTCATTAAGTGAAGATACCAAAAGGATTGCTGAACTGGAAAAACGCCTTGGCGAGGCTGAAACGGAGCGGGACATATTAAAAAAAGCTTTGAGCATCATCTCCAAGAGAGATCGTTGATCTATCTCTTTATAAAGGAATATAACTCGAAACAATGGACGGTCGAGGTGATGTGCAGAGTACTGAAAGTCCCCAGGAGCAGTTATTACCGCTGGCTTAAAGATCCGGAGGGCCAACGTAAGCGCAAATATATGGAGCTGGACGAAAAGATCAGGGATGCATATTTTGCAGCCAGGGGACGCAATGGAAGCCCCCGGCTGGCAAAGGATTTGCAGGTATCCGGAACTCCTGTCTCGAGAACCACTGTAGCATGCCACATGAGGAAAATGGGCTTGCGCAGCAAACTCTCGAGACGATTCAAAGTGACGACGGATGCCTCTCACAACTATAAGGTTGCTCCAAATCTGTTGAATCGCGAATTTAATCAGAATGAGCCTGTGAAAGCGTGTGTCTCTGACCTGACGTATATTCCGTGTAAGGATGGATTTCTTTATCTGACCTGTGTGCTGGATCTTTTTGACCGCAAACTGATCGGATGGTCCATAAGCGATCATATGAATGCATCCCATACCGTAGTTCCGGCCATCAGGATGGCCAATAGGAACAGACCTTTTGGAGAAGGAATGATATTTCATTCTGACCGGGGCATACAATATGCTTGCAAACAGACTGTCAATCTGTTGAAATCCTTGAAGCTGGAACAAAGTATGAGTGGAAAGGGAAATTGTTGGGATAATGCCGTGGCTGAAAGCTTTTTCAAAACTTTCAAATCTGAATTGGTCTATGGTACCAAACTCAAAACAAGAGAGCAAATGCGCTTGTATGTATTTGAATATATTGAATCCTGGTATAATCATAAAAGAAGATTCTCAGCATTGGGAAACTTAACCATTGATGAATTTTGGAATCAGTATAATATTAAAAAAGAATCAATTAAAAATGTCGCTTAACTTTTTGTCTCAATTAAGTTTGCAAGTCCATTTTGAAATATCCGAATTGGTTATTTTCTTCACATTCAAGTTAATATAGCTTACATCACCATAAATGGTGAAGGTATTGGCATCTAAGATTTCTTTAAATTCTGTTAGCTCATCGGGATAAATCAGTTCCCCTTCATCCTGAACTTTATCATTATTCAAATCAACCCAAATGGCTGCGGTATCATTGGCGCTCCGCTCAAAATAAAACGAAAATAGTGTGCCAACCTCTACTTCTGTTGTAATGGTGATTTGTGGGTTTTTAGATTTCTCAGATGAAGTGCCACCTCTTCAAGACATTACCAACACTGAAAGAATAGCCACTATTATGTAATACCTAGTTATACTCTTCTTTTTCATAAAAGTAAATTTATATTATTTATCAAATCTATTCGGACCTGGCTCACTATCTTTGATAGCCAATACAATAAACCATATAGATCCAATAAGTGGAATCATATTTACCAGAATCCATCCTCCACCTTTGCCAATATCGTGCATACGGCGTACTCCAACTGCAATTGAAGGTATCAATAAAGCTAAAGCGAATAATCCCTGAATAATCATAAATAACATCCTAAGCAGTTTTACTCCACCCAGGATATTTATAAACATAGATAATACTACACTAACAATAATGTAAACAAGGATATACTGCCAAAACTCTGTTTTATTAGCTCTGCCCGTAAATTGTGCATACTTGTTAGTTACAATCTCTTTGAAATTTTCAATAATCGAATTTGTGTTCATAATTTTTGTTTTTTAAATTAGTAAATAGTTCAATTTTAAAACTTAGTGGATGCTCCGCCGCCTCCACTTTTTCCTCCTCCCCACGAACCTCCCTTAGTAAAATTACCGCTTCGGTAAGTGGTATTATTTCCGCTGTTTGTAGATTCTGTTTGTGGTTTCACATATTTATAAGGAACCAACTCCTTATGCACAAATCCACATTTAGAACAAACGAACTCATACTCTTTCATGCCATCCTGTCCAGGTATTGCCTGTTGCTTGATTATGGGTTCTCCCTTTTTCAAGCTGACAGTGCCAGTTGATTTGCAACTCTGACAATCAATCTTTGCATTCTTGGCACCACCCTTGAAAAGTCTGAATAGGATAAATACAGGAAAAAATAATACGGCAAGCAAACATCCCAATCCACCAGCTGATTTCTGCTTGATGGCACCTAAATAGGGTGAAGATTCTTCAGAAACTTTCTTTTTCTTTCTGCTCTCATTAAAAGCTAATGCTCCTACACCTAATACCATCCAGATGATAATTGGCAAAGTCATGCTTTTTGCGTCAATGGGTTCTTTTATAAGTTCAGAAGTTCCCTTAAGAACTTTTTCTATCTCATCCACCCCCGCAATCAGTCCTTCTCCATAGGCATCTTCCTTCAGAAACGGTATCATTTTTTGAGCTTGAATCAGTTTTGATGTGCCATCACTCAATGTGTTTTCTATTCCGTAACCCGTTTCAAATACAATTTCTCTTTTTCCATCAGCTGTCAGGAGCAAGATAAGCAATCCGTTGTCTGAATTTTGAACGCCTAGCCCCCAATAGCCGAATAATTCTGTTGCAAATTCTTTTGCAGAAGTGTATTGCTCATCAATATCAGGAATTACGACAATTGCCGTCTGAACATCTAATGATTCTCTTATCTCAAATAGTTTTTCGTTCAGTGCCTCCCTGTCATTATATTCTAATACTCGCTCAGGATCAGAGACAAACTGTTCTGCGTCTCTTGTTTGCACATTTGGCACCTCCCTCACCGTGTATTGAACTTGTGCATGCGCAACTAAATTAAGCAGTAGCATAACTCCTATTGTCAAATACTTTATTTTCACACGTTTCATGTTTGCTTATTATTTAGTTATTGTTTATTGAAATTTACATTTGGCTTAGTATCACTTTCAGGAATGGCTTCGAAATAATCATATTTTCGAAAATCTAAAATAAGAGCAGCAATATTCCTTGGAAATCGTCGCCGATAGGTATTATAACCTTTTACCGATTCATTAAATCGCTTTCGTTCAAACGAAATCCTATTTTCGGTCCCTTCAATTTGTCCCTGTAGCATAATAAAGTTTTCATTAGCCTTCAGATCTGGGTAGCTTTCTACAACCATAATTAATCTTGCAAATGCATGGGTTAATTCTGATTGTTTTACATCATATTCTTGTAAACCTTCAGTGTTTAGCTTATCAATGTTTATGTTTGTTTTTGTAGCATTTGCTCTTGCCTCAATTATTTGCCCAAAGGCATCTTGTTCATGGGTAGAGTAACCTTTCACTGTTTCTGCTAGGTTCAAAATCAGGTCCGAACGCCTCTGATATTGATTTTCTACTTGCGCCCAAGCCATCATAATATTTTCTTCTTTCTTAATTAGCTTGTTATTGGTGCTCCAAAAGAATGGAATAATAATTAGCATTGATAAGAAGAATAAGAACCATATGAAATATCTTTTTCCCATTTGAATAGTTTTAGCCATCGGCAGTTAGCAATAATCAATCACAAATAGAGAAGGTTGGAAGCAGAGTTATAGAAATTAAGATGATGAAAACCATGAAAATCACTATTGTTTAATATTCCTATTTCTGCTCCCTAAAACCTTTCTACACAATTATTTTAAAAGCATTATTAAAACTGATATAACAGCTATTATTGCAGCTATCAACAATATAATCTTGGTTTTATCTTTTGGATATTCACCAATAACCTGCCCTGTGCGTCCGTTGACAACAAATTGATAGAGTTTACCGTTGAATTTAAAGGCACTGATCCAGATCGGCAACAGTAGCAGTTTGAACATCAAGTCGTTGTATTGTGTGTTTTTAATGCTAACCTTTTGTTTGTTGCCTCCAATGTCAGAGCGGATAGTACTATCAATCACATTATCCATTTTCTCTTTGGCTCTATTCACTCCTTCTCTGAAATCAATTTGATAAATTTCGGTGATAAACCCCGCCATAAACTCCTGCCGATAGGCCACACAGTTCGTCATGTCCCAGTTGGTTAGCTGGTTCATAATTTTGGGTGGAAGTGTTTTTGCCGCGGGAACTACTACATCATCAAAAGATACTGATACATCTCCCCGCGCAGGATACCAATCTGTAACAGTGCGACGAACTTCTTCTCCTTTGTTGTTGCGAGAAGTTTCAGTACGGTCTTCGCCACGTTCCCCTCTATATTCAGTATAAGTCTCAGCATCATACGTCCAAAATGGTAGATATACACCTTTGAACATCTCATTGTCCACTCCTCCTTTTTTTAGCTCCGATGGCAGAAACCATTTCTTTCCCAGCCATTTTGTGAAGTTGGCACCGCTTTCTTTTTCCGTTATTTTAAACGGAAGCAGATATTCCGGTTGCCAAAAACGCTTTATGGATGCTTCGTTTAATATAAGAGGCGTAGAACAAAACACGCATTTTGCTGCCGAAATATTGGGAGCCAATGTAGTATTGGCGCCACATTGCCGGCACTTTATTTCGGTAACTTCTACTGTTTGTCCTTCACTATTTTCTTCGGCACGGTCTTTCCAATGGTTGAAATCGTTTTCCTTTATTTCGGCTGCTGTAAGATCCAATCCTGAGATGTATCCACAATAAACGCATTTCAAATCTTCATCGGCAGGTGAGTACTGCATTATGCCACCACACGCTTTGCATTTTGTCTGCAAAGCATCGGTTATAGGTTGTTTGGTTTCAGTCATGGTTTCGTTCATGATTTCTTGATTTTTGAATGCTTGATAATGCAGAGACGTAAAAATTTGCGTCCCTGCATTATATCATCTCTGTATTATTTTATCCCAAATTCCTTTGCACTTTCGGGGCGCTCCTCTTTTATTCTTTCGAAATCCAGAAAGTTCATGATAGCAAACAAATCGTCAAATTTTCGCTCTAAGTTATTGACACCATAGGCTTCAAGTTCAGGGAGTCTTGCGTCAAACTTTGCCTCAAAACCTTCTGTAACCTCGGTGCCCAATTTATCCATCGCATCCCATGAGGCGGTTAAACTGGCCATTACATAGTCTACTCGTGTTTTTTCATCTTTCTTATCAAGTACTTTACCATACTCAACCATCTGCCTCACCGAGCTTTTATGCAATGCATCGATGTCTTTTTCGAAATTTGCATCTATTTTGCTGTGTTTGTCAAGCAGTTTTCCCATTTCCTGGACTACATGCACATTGATTGCTGCTGTTTCCTCGGCAAATTGTTCTTTGGTTAGTTTTTCAATTTCGCTCATGTCTTTCAATTTAGGCTGTGAATTGCTGCTGCTGCATCCGCCAAGGATTAAGCCTGCAACGATGAATGTAAAGAGAATTGTTTTTTTCATTTTGATTAACTTTAAATTGTTTTTTTCATTACTCACGGTTTGTGGTATGAAACATATGGTCACTATTTGTAATTTACGGGCTGAAAACTTGAGCCCATTTTTACCATCATATTCCACTCACCTCCATTAGGGCTTTTGGTAATGTCATAGTAATTCATTAAATATTTATCAGCTCTTTTCACAATAACTGCTGCTGGTAAACTTAAATGCATCACCCGATAAGGATATTTGTCTTCCTGAAACTCTGACCATTTGCTACTTAAAAATATAGTTTTTACATATTCAGCCCCAAGCATTTCTTTCGCCATACCATTTACTTTTGCTGAGGTGGCTGCATCTATACTCACCCCCTTAGGCATTTCAACGGGTTTGGCATTACTCAAGCGTGCATCTGATTCAACATCCATACGTTGAGATTCCATGGCGCTATAGGATGCTTCAATTTGACGATTGGCAACATCAGAAGAATTATAATCTTTATGTTTTCTAAAGATATCAAGCATAACAGCATCAATTTGCCAGTACAATTTATACTTCACCACTGCATCAGTTTCTGTGTTAAACTGTTTAAACAGATCTTTTAGGTAAGTACGAACATAATCCATCGATACTACATTACGCGCTAAGGATAGCCCTGCTTCTTCCCGTCTATCCTGACGACTTTCGTAAATGCTACGTGAAGGTGCAATTAATAATTCACCCGTTTTTGCATGTACAACTCCTTTATCCGGATCGTCCATTTCGTAATATATTTTTGCCTCAAATATCTGATTTCCAAACATAAGTGCTTTTGTAAACTTATCAAATGCTTCAGAACTCATTGGATCGGCAACAAACTGAGCTGTCCAGGCATTTCTGAAAAGTTCATCCATGGTTACCAATAAATTACCATCAGGTGTTTTTATCTTTAAATAGTTCACAGGATAGTAATTTAAAGGTCCTAAGCTTGCGATATTAGCTATTAGGGAGTTAAATTCTCTTACACGAAAATCTTCAGTAGATTTATCATGAACATTGTAAAATACCTTATATTCATAGTAGGGTTGATAAGTAAATACTTTTGGGTCGAGCTGCTCATAAGCTGCGTGTATTTCACTTATCGATTTTGTAAAGCCGGGTTCTACAGTCTGGTCAGAAGCCTTTGGGTCGGCAGCAAGTGCTTGGGCACTCGGGGTGTATTTCTCTTTGTTGTTGGTTTCAACTCCTTTGTTGTCTTTAGAGTTTCCGTCAGAAGCCCTTGGGTCAACAGCAGGAGCTTCGACACCCGGATTATATTTCTTTTGGGAATCGTCTGCGACTCCTTTCTTGTCTGTAGAGCTTCCGCCCGAAGTAGCATTGGAAACGCCCTGGTCCATTTTCTTTTCGCCTTTGTCTAGGGCTTTGCGGGTTTCACGCGCTGCTTTCTCTTTTACTCTTTGTTCAACCTGCTGTTCGGCAGACCTTTTTACCTGACTGCCTAATTTTTTAACGTTGATTTGTGCTTGCACAGGCATACAAAATACCACGATGAGCAGCACCAGAAAAATTGATTTTGTTTTCATCTTTGTTTTTTTTATGTTAATGTTAGTGGACATTCGGTAAAGTGACTTTAAACCGCTTTACGGGTTTGCTTCTCACTTCCAACTTCCAACTCCCTACTTAATCATCTGTGCCCCATATCCATCGACGGCTCCGAAAAGCTCAAATGTCTTTTCGTATGGATAGCGATTGCCATACATGGAAACACGTATAGTTTCAGTGCCTTGCATATTCATTCCCAATGCCGAACGAAACTGATTTACTGATGAATTGGGATTAAAAGAAGAGGTTTGTGAGCCGGTTATTCCTATAAATCCTTTCAAATAAGGCACATCTATCTTTTTGCTGATGGCATTTACCTCTGCTTCGTTCATCTCACGATTATTTTCATATTTATGCAATTGGTTTACGTCCTCAAAATTCTTTGCTAAAACAAATGTCCATCCGCCGCCACCAGATGGTAGCACCATATCGCCATTGCGGTTTCCAAAAAACAAGTTGTTCCACGCCGAGGTTACTCTTTTCGCTTCTTTGGATTTATCAGCATCCACATAAGCTCGATCCAGACCGCCATAGTTGGAACAGCCGATTATATTGTTATACACATCGGCGTCAATACCTGTCATATAGCGGAATCCATATCCCATATCTTCCATGAGTTTATCTCGGCACCAAGTAAACAGCACGGTATTCTCGTGAAATGAAATTTTGGATGTATTGGGTAGTGCCAGTCCGCCACGCACCTCGCAGGCAGCCATTCGGTTTGCTACAAACACATTGTTGTAAATATCAAAATGTCCGCCTTTACAGGCCATCTGTATGGCGAAGTGATATCCGTTGAGAAATACACAGTTGCGGACGGTTAAATTTCCCTCCATCTCACCGCTGATAAGCTGAAATGCGCTTTTCATACCCTCGGGTTTCATAGTAGGCACGCTCGCTACCGATTCGCCAACAACCAGGATACGTCCTGTTTCGCATCCCTCAGGAGCAGCGGCTACCGGATTGTCATAAATCGGAGCTAAATAAGCATTGATTTGTCCGCGGTCGAAAATGATACCATCTACTAACACTACACCATTCCGTTTACCGACTACACGAATATCCATCACCCCTTGATTGCCCGAAGTCATTATCTGAGCTGGTCCTGGTTGCATTGTAGTACGAAACTTTATAGGGTCGCGTTGCGAAAAATCATTGGAATAGCCTCCTACGATAGAAACATACTTATTCACCTTCACCCATCCCTGATCCAAATAACCGAGATAATTGCCTTCGGCAAGGCAAATAAGGGCTCCTTCTGGGGCTTCATCAATGGCTTTTTGCAAGTCTTTGAGTGGCGATGATTGACTGCCGTCATTGCGGTTGCTACCATTGTTTGAGGACACGTAAATGGTTTTTGATCCTATGGGGATTTTGCCCTGACTAACCGATTTACGGCCGGAGGAGGCTCCACCGGATGAGGCATTGGAAACGCCCTGATCAAGTTTTTTTTCGGCTCTATCTAAACTTTCGCGGGTTTCACGTGCTGCTTTTTCTTTTACTTTTTGTTCAACCTGCTGTTCGGCAGACCTTTTTATCTGACTGCCTAATTTTTTAACGTTGATTTGTGCATCAATTGTAAAGCTGAATGCCAGTAGGAAGGCTATCGCCACAAATGCTCTGGAAGTTGCTGCTTTCATTTTATTGTTTTTAGTATCTCATGTTTCGCACTTCCCTCAAACCATTGACAAAGAAATAGAAGGGAAATGCATTATTATCTATATCTCTGTACTATAACATTTTATATTTTACAATTTCTCAATCGTCCTTAACCATCACCGAAC
>Ga0228535_1000440_pt1 | contig 115975 bp, 94 predicted proteins | sample SJ1metagenome_FD_168457 | JGI IMG/M metagenome (GOLD analysis project Ga0228535, IMG submission 168457) | Enriched culture of PCE-dechlorinating microbial communities from Ithaca, New York, USA - SJ1 | ecosystem: Engineered > Modeled > Simulated communities (microbial... > Unclassified | place... | reverse complement strand
TTACCCTGAAGATCGTGAGACATACCTGCCTCGCAACTGCATGAAATCAGGAGAAACTTTCTAGTGGTTTCCATTAGACCACATCAGGACATTACAGGCAATGCAGCTAATGGAAAATCTGGGATCATTGATGTCACTCCCGAGGGAAAACGACACCTTGAACTCTTCCTCGATGCCCACAAGGATCAGGTCAGATCCGTTACCCGTGTAGATGACAACGGCATCATCAGCTATACGGTTCCCTTTTCCCAATCCATAGGACAGGATATCTCAGGGCAGAAGCACATGCGTGAGATCCTTCGCCGTCATACGCCGGTGGTCAGCGATGTTTTTCGAACCGTCCAGGGGTTTGACGCCGTGGCGCTCCATGTTCCCGTTTTCAGGGGTACTACCTTCAAAGGCACACTCGCTGTCGTCATTGATTTCCAGAGCCTCGCCAAGCGCTACCTGGAAGTCATCAGAATCGGGAAAACCGGGTATGCCTGGATGATAAGCAGGGACGGAACCGAGCTGTACGACCCGGTTCCCGGTTTTGCGGGCAAATCCGTCTTTGAAAACGTCAAGAGGTATCCCTCCATCATCCCCATGGTTCAAGAGATGTTGAAGGGACGGCAGGGTGTGGCCAGCTACACCTTCGACAAAATCGGGGAACGCAGGATTGCGCCTGTCACGAAACACGCGGTGTATCTGCCGATACATATGGGGAATACCTTCTGGTCCATTGCCGTGGCATCCTCGGAAAAGGAGATGCTTTCATCCCTCACTTCATTTAGAAACAGACTCATTCTGATCGTGGGAATACTGTTCCTGGGCGGCGTCCTCTTCTCCCTGCTTGCCGCCAAAGCATGGCTGATTGTCGGTGAGGAAAAGAAGCGCAGGCAGGCAGAAGATGAACTGCGGTCCAGTGAACAGCGCTATCGATACCTTTTCGAACAGAACCCCGCACCGATGATCATCTATCAGAAGGGAAGCCTGAAGATGCTGGCGATGAACGAGGCATTTCTCAAGCATTACGGGTATAGCTCCTCGGAAGCTCTGGCGCTGCGCCTGCCGGATCTCTACCCGGATGAAGAAAAGGAACCCATCGCCCGCTTGGCGGAGCGCCTCAAGGGACACGCCTATGTTGGGGAGTGGCACCACCTGAAGTCGGACGGCTCGCTCATCACCATCGTCGCCAGGTCGCACGACATGGAGTACTGCGGACTCGGCGCACGCATTGCCGTCATTACCGATATTACAGAGATGAAACGCATGGAATGTTTGTTGCGCGAATCGGAATTCCGTTTCCGGGAGTCCATGGAATTCCTCCCCATTCCCATATCTATTTCCGATTCGTGGGAAAGGACCGTATACGTTAACAGGGAATTCACGCAAACGTACGGCTACGAGCTGAACGACATACCCACCGTTGAGGTGTGGGCGCAACGCGCCTATCCCGACCCGGACTACCGTGAACGGGTATTCGCCCAATGGTACAGGGATGTGGCCGATGCCGCGAAAAACGGCTCGGCTACGCAGATTCGGGAATATCGGGTAGTGTGCGGGGACGGCGGTTCGCGGGATGTGGAGATCTGCATGCGGCAGATGGGCGATCTCCGTGTGACCTCCTTCAATGACGTGACCGAACGCAGACGCACCGAGGAGGAACTGCGCGCCCTCAATGAAACCCTGGACCAGAAGGTACGGGAAAGAACTTCCGAACTGGAGGAGGCAAACCTGAGGCTCCAGGAGCTTGACAGGCTGAAGTCCACGTTCATCGCATCCATGAGCCACGAGCTCAGGACTCCCCTCAACTCCATCATCGGATTCACCGGCATCCTGCTCCAGGAACTGGCCGGCCCGCTGAACGAAGAGCAGCGCAAACAGCTGGGCATGGTCAAGAGCAGCTCCCGTCACCTGCTCGAACTGGTTACGGACATCATCGATCTGAGCAAGATCGAGGCGGGAAAGCTTATTCCGTGCATGGAATCCTTCGATCTCTCCCTGGCAGCCCGTGAAGCGTTAGAGACCCTGCGCGTAACCGCGGACCGGAAATCGTTGCAACTGGCAGTCGAGACGCCTGAACAGTTGATGATGGAAAGCGATCACAGGAGGGTTCTTCAGATACTGGTGAATCTGATCGGCAACGCGGTCAAATTCACGGAAAAGGGAGCGGTGACAGTAAACGTAAGGGAGGAGAAGGGCGCCGTACGGGTATCCGTGCGGGACAGCGGTCCGGGGATTCGACAGGAGGACATGGACAGACTGTTCCGTTTCTTCAGCCGGATAGTCTCCGAGGAAGGGCCGCTTCAGGAAGGGACCGGCCTCGGCCTGTATCTTTCGAAAAAGATGGCCAACCTTCTTGGCGGAGACATCACGGCCGAAAGTGAGTTCGGTATGGGAAGCGTCTTCACCCTCACCCTGCCGCTGCGAAAAATGGAGGCATCATGAAGAGAATCCTCGTCGTGGAAGACAATGAAAAGAATATGTACCTGATAAGCTTCATTATCGGAAAGATGGGACACGAGGCAATCCAGTCGCGAACCGGCGAAGAAGGTGTCGAGTGCGCGGCCCGGGAACGGTACGACCTGATCCTGATGGACATCCAGCTCCCCGGAATCGACGGAATGGAAACGACGAAACGGATACGTGCGGGCGGCGCCAACACCGATGTCCCCATCGTCGCTATAACATCCTATGCCATGACGGGCGATCGGGAACGCCTCCTGGCAGCCGGGTGCAACGGCTATATCGAGAAACCGATCAATCCCGAGACGATCATGCAGGAGATCTCCTCGTTTCTGTGATGCGTGATACGGCGCCCGGCAGAGCCACTTTTCGTTATCCCGGAGGGAATCGATGAAAATCCTTATTGTTGACGATAATGCCGACAATCTGTACATGCTGGAGACCCTCCTCACGGGGCACGGCTACGATACCGTATCGGCGCGGAACGGAGCGGAGGCGCTCGAATGCCTGGAGGCACGAGACTTTGACCTGATCATCTCCGACATCCTCATGCCGGTGATGGACGGTTTCCAGCTCTGCCGCGCCGTCCGCGAAGAAGAAATGACCCGCTCCATCCCCTTCATCTTTTACACGGCCACCTATACCTCGGAGAAAGACCGGGATTTCGCCCTGAGCCTCGGCGCCGACCGCTTTATCGTAAAACCGGCGGACCCGGACGAATTCATCGGTATCGTCGGTCGCATCCTGTCCGCGGAGGAAGTGACGCACGCCGTGCCGGGCACTGCTTCCCTCGACGGAGAGCGGGAATATCTCAAAGAGTACAGCGATCGGCTGAAAGAAAAGCTGGAAAAAAAGATTGCCCAGCTCGAAGCAAGCGAACGCCGGTACCGAAATCTCTTCAACAGCCTGCGGGATGTCGTAATCCTTACCGACAGGGAACGCATCGTGCTCGACGCCAATCAACCGGCGCTGAGAAACACCTTCGGCTATGAGGTTGACGAAATCCTCGGCAGGAGCACCCGCATGCTCTATGCCGAGGGATCCGACTTCTTGGCTGTGGGACGGGATGCCCCGCACAATGATGGAACCGGAGAAGCGGAAACCCGCGAGGCACGATTCGCGAGAAAGGACGGAACCTTTTTCCACGGCGAGGTACACCTTTTGCGGCTTATCGATGATGACGGAGTGCCGTCGGGACGTGTCGCGGTCATCAGGGACGTGACCCTTCACAAAAAGCTTGAAGCACAACTGCTTCACGCCCAGAAGATGGAGGCCGTCGGCCGGCTGGCCGGTGGGGTGGCGCATGACTTCAACAACAAGCTGTCCGTGATCCTGGGATACGCGGAGATGTCCAGGAAACGCGTCACGCCCGGTGACGAACTGGATCGAAACCTGGCCGAAATCGTCCAAGCCGCTCTTCGTTCACGGGACATCACGCGGCAATTGCTCGCATTCTCACGAAAAGAGGTGATCTCGCCCCGCACCGTCGATCTGAACACCTGTATCGACGGGACACGAAAGAGCCTGTCGCATCTTATCGGCGAAGATATTTCCATCGAGTTCCTGCCCGCTTCCGACCTCTGGCCGGCACGGCTCGATCCGACACAACTTGACCAGATTCTCATGAATCTTGCGGTGAATGCACGGGATGCCATGCCCCATGGCGGTGTATTGCGCATCACGACGGGCAATGCGCGCATTGATGAAAGGTACCACTCCGTGCACCCCGATGTAACTCCCGGTGACTATGTGCAGGTATCGGTCAGCGACACCGGGTGCGGAATCCCCCCGGAAGCGCGGGAGCACATCTTCGAGCCCTTTTTCACGACCAAGGAAAGAGGCAAGGGAACCGGCCTGGGGCTGTCCACCATCTTCGGCATCGTGAGCCAGAACAAGGGTTTTATCACCGTGTACAGCGAGGTGGACATCGGATCCACCTTCACTTTCTACTTTCCCCGCGTTCCCGAAGGGGAAAGAGATTCGGAAGTCCGCATGCCCGCGCCGTCGGGAATGGTGTCCGGCACGATCATGGTCGTTGAGGACGACCGCTCCGTCCGGGAAATGCTGATCTCGATACTCAAATCGTTCGGGCATACCGTTATCGGGACGTCAAGGGCGGAGGAGGCAATCAACCGTCTGTCATCGGGGGAAAGAAAACCCGATCTCATTCTCACTGACGTGGTGCTGCCGGGGATAAGCGGCAGGGAGATGGCCGACAGGCTGTCGGCAATAGAGCCGGGGATTCCCGTCCTGTTCATGTCTGGCTATGCCGCGGACATGATAGCTTCGAAAGGCGCGCTGGAGAAAGGCGTGCATTTTCTGCAGAAACCCTTTGACATAGACACTCTCAGGGAAAAGGTGCGGGCTGTTATTGGAGATACCGGCACGCACGTCCCATAATTCGTGGCCATCCGGAAACTCCCGATGGACCACAATTGGTTTCCATGGCTTCATTGAGAGACAGAGGGAAGGGGAGAAAATAGAAAAAGGCCGGTTTTCACCGGCCTTTTTCGTGCGGTTCCCCTATGGCTAGGAGGAAAGGTTGGCGGGCGTCCGGGCCGACGCCCGCCGGTTGGAAACGCTTCGCAAAAGAATGGGAATGGAGGCGCTTCCTGGGAGATGCAATCAGGTATCAGAAGTTCCAGAATTCGTCGATTTCCGCGTCGCTGAAATCCCATACCGCGTTGTGGGGCGGAACCGCTTCTTCGAAGAACTCGGGGAGACGGTCGTCCTTGTTGCTCATGCCGGCGGCAAGATTGAAATTATGCTCGGTCTTCAGGACATACTTGCCGAATTCCACGACGCCTTCCGCGGTCAGGTTCGTGCCGTACCGGGCATTGATCATCTCGTAGATGGCGGTGAAGCACTCGGGGATGTCGAGGGCCGGGAAGGCAACGAAGATACAGAGACCGCAGCTGTCAACGGCGGCGGTGGCAATCTGCAGGTTGCGGGAAAGCTCGACCTGGCCTGCCTTTGACAGGGGATCCACGAAGCCGCCGACTTTCAGGATGTTGGTGGCGATGGTGTAGCCGGAGGTGTGGTCCGCGCCCATGGTGGAGGTGGCGTAGGTGATGCCGATACCCTTGACCGCGCGCGGGTCGTATGCCGGGATACCCTGATTCTTGACCACCGGGATCCTGGTCAGACCGTAGGTACGCCCCACGGAACCGGCGCCGTTGCCCAGGATACGGCCCAGCGGCGTTCCCTTGCGCATTTCCTCGTCGTAGAGACGGTAGGCTTCCTTGCCGTCGCCCCACGGGAGGATGCCGGCTTCCATGGCCACGTTCATGATGACCGCGCCTTCGATGGAGTCAAGACCGATGTCGTCCATAACCCAGTCGCACTTGGCGATGTCGTCGAGGCTTTCGATGAGGCTGTTGGCGCCCAGGCCCCACACGGTTTCATATTCGAAGCCGGAGGTGATGTACTTGCCGTCCTTGTCGACATAGTGCTGGGAGCATTTGATGATACAGCCGGCGTGGCAGCCGTGGGTGGGGTTGCCGCCCCTGGCCACGATGGTGTCGTGCATGGTCTCGCCGCAGATCTTGTTGGCGTGCTCGCAGGTACCGAAGCGGAAGTTCTTGGTGGGGAGACCGCCGGCTTCGTTCAGGATGTTGATCAGGACGTTGGTGCCGTAGGTGGGCAGGCCCTGGCCGCTGACCGGGTGGTCGAGCATGGCCTTGGCGAAGATGCGCGCCTGGGTCTTGAATTTCTCCGGATCCGCGATGGTTACGCCGGGGCCGCCGGTGTCGTCGACTGTGATATACTTCACCTTCTTGGAGCCCATGACCGCGCCGCCGCCGCCACGGCCGTGGCTGCGGATGTTGCCGTCCGGGTCTTTAACGGAGATGTTCGCGGCGGCCATTTTGTACTCGCCTGCAGGACCGCACACGATAACGCCGATCTTCTTGCCGAGGCGCTCGCTCACGGTATTTATGAGTTCATAGTTGCCCATGCCCTTGCCGACGAACTCCATATCTTCCTTGATGGATGCGCCGTCCTTGTTTATATGGATGCTGTACCACTTGTCTTCCGTCGGCATACCTTCGATAATGACCGCCTTGAGGCCGAGCCTTTCCAGGTTCTGCGCGGCGGTGCCTCCGGCGTTGCTCTCCTTGATGCCGCCGGTGAGAGGACTCTTGAAGCCGGCGGAAAGACGGCCGGAGTTGGAGCACGCGGTTGCGGTCAAAAGGCCCGGAGCGAATACCAGCTTGTTGTACTTGCCCAATGCCTCACAGGTCGGGGGTACTTCCTTGGCCACGACGGTTGAGGTGAGTGCCCGACCGGCGAGGGCCGCCCACTCCGCGGGTACTTCCTCAATCGCGGTGGTGAGGTTCGTCATGTTGATACGGATAATCTTGTCTCCCATTCCTTCCTCCTTGTGGTGTAGTTACGTGAAGCGCCCAGCCCCGTTACGCCGACCGGTGAACGATACGCCCACCGGGCCTGCCCAGCCCGCCACATCCTGGCGGATCGCGTACCGGGGTAGTACAAATTGACTGTTTACACGGTAGAAGAAAACTGGTAGGAATAACAGACGCAATAATTATAATTTAATAGCGATACAGTTTAGCCACGATAAAATTGTATCGGTCCCAATACCGAAAAACTGTGTGTGCCAAAAAGAATTGAGGGAACGGAAAAAGACATGGGAAAAAAAACGAGAGGACTTTCGGGAAACGGGGACGGATTCATCTATGAAAGGGTTGCGGACCGTATCGCGCACCTGATCCGGAAAGGCACATATCGTCCGGGGGAACGGGTGCCGTCTGTTCGAAGCCTGAGCAGGCAGATGCAGGTCAGCATCTCCACCGCGGTAAAGGCGTATTTCCACTTGGAAAACATGGGTCTTATCGAGGCGCGCCCCCAGTCGGGCTACTATGTCCGCCACCAACCCGTCCACGTGGTCGGTGAACCGGAGCAGACAATCGTGCCTGCCATGCCGACCCTGGTGAGCGTGAACGAACTGGTGATGATGGTGATGCGGGACGCGAGCAACCCTGATCTCGTACCGCTCGGCCTCGCCGCGCCGAACCCGGACAATCTCCCCGCGGACAGGCTGAACCGGATCCTGTCCCAGGTTGCCCGACGAAACAGGAGTCAGGGGATATCCTACGAATTCCCCCCCGGAAGCGAACGGCTCCGCATCCAGTTGGCCCAGCGCGCCCTGAAAGCCTGCTGTTCCCTGACACCCGACCAGATCATGATTACCAGCGGCTGCCAGGAGGGGGTGATGCTCGCCCTGCGGGCGGTCTGCCGTCCCGGCGACACGGTGGCCATCGAGTCGCCCATTTTCTACAACCTGCTCCAGATCATCGAGATGCTCGACCTGAAGGCCCTGGAAATTCCGACAAATCCCCGCAACGGCATCAGCCTTTCGGCCCTGCGCTATGCGCTGGAGCATAATCCGGTGCACGCCTGCCTGGTAATCCCCAATTTCAACAACCCCCTGGGCTCGTGCATGACCGACGACAACAAGCGGGAACTGGTAAGGCTCCTCGCGGACCACGACATCCCGCTCATCGAAAACGACGTCTACGGCGATCTCGGTTTTTCCAATGAACGCCCCTGCGTGGCGCAATCCTTTGATACCAGGGGCTTGGTGATTCACTGTTCTTCGTTTTCCAAGACGCTGGCTCCGGGTTACCGGGTCGGGTGGGTGATTCCCGGGAGATTCAAGGAGAGGATCGAGAGACTGAAGGTGGTGAGCAACATCGCGACCGCGACCTTGCCGCAGCTTGCGGTCGCTGAATTTCTCGTCACCGGGGGATATGATCAGTACCTGAGGAAGATCCGGGCAATCTACAGCCGACAGATGTCGCTGATGGCCCAGGCGGTCCAGAAGTCGTTCCCCGACGGGACACGGGTCAGCAGCCCTGCCGGGGGTTTTGTGCTGTGGGTGGAAATGCCGGAAACGGTGGACTCCATCAAGCTGTATGAACTGGCGCTTCGGGCGGGAATCACCATCGCTCCCGGCAGGATTTTTTCCGCGACCGGCAAATACTCGAACTATATCCGCCTCAACGCCGCCTACTGGTCACGGCAAATTGCCGACGCCGTCGCCGTTATCGGGGGGCTGGCAAAGGGGTTGGTATAATATGCGCCGCATACGGTCACATGTACCCTGCACATTGCAATACAAAAGTATTATTTATGTCTTTACATTGCATTTGTAATGCAATATATTTTTCCCATGGAAAAACAGAAGCTCAAGGAACTCATCTCCCTCCACAAGGAGCGCTTTCTCAGGAAAGACGGCCTCTTTGCCCGCGATGCGCAGGAAATGGTCCGGCCGCTGCTGGATCAGCGGGAGATCGTGGTCGTCACCGGCGTGCGGCGTTGCGGCAAGTCCTCCCTGATGCGTCTCGTCTGCGCCGACCTGATGGAACGGTGCGCCATCGATCGGAGGAACGTCCTCTATCTGAATTTCGAGGATGAGCGTTTCGCCTCCCTCACGAGCGAAGACTGCGAGCGCATCTTTGAAGCTTTCCTGGAAATTGAGTCACCCCGGGGAAAACTCTGGTTTTTCCTGGACGAAATCCAGAACGTGCCGCTCTGGGAAAAGTGGCTGAACCGGCTGTACGAGATGGAGGATGCAAAAATCTTCGTCACCGGTTCCAATGCCTCGCTCCTCGGCTCGGAAATAGCCACGGCCCTTACCGGAAGAAACCGGCAACTTGTTGTCTGGCCTTTTTCTTTCGGAGAATTCGTTCGGGCGCGAGGCAAGTCCTTTTCCCCGGAGGAGCGCTACCTGCGCGAATCGCGCATCGAACTAATTCGACTCTTCGAGGAATACCTCGTTATCGGCGGCTTCCCCGAAGCGATCAAAAGCAGCGACCCCTCCATACTCGAACAGTATTATCAGGATATCCTGTACCGTGACGTTATTGCCCGCGGCGGTGTCCGGGCCACCAGGGAAATCAAGGAACTGGCCCTCTTCCTGGCATCGAATGCCGCCTGTGTCCATAGCTACAAATCGTTGCAGGACGTGATAGGCGTGAAGAGCCAGAATACGGTGAAAAGTTATCTGCAGTCCCTGTCCGATGTATACCTTTTCCTCACGGCGGACCTGTTCGACTACTCGCTGAAGCGCCGGATCTACAACCCATCCAGAATATATGGAATCGACACGGCCCTTTTGCAGTCCGTAAGCTTCAGCTCAAGCCGCAACCGGGGACGTATGCTTGAAAACCTGGTTTTTCTGGAGTCGCTCCGTCGTTATCGTGAGGTGTCTTACTGGCGCTCGAAGGAGGGATGGGAAACCGATTTCCTCGTCCGCGAAGGCGGCCGGATCCTCCACGCTTTCCAGGTGACGAGCAGCCTCGCAGACCCAAAGACCAAGGAAAGGGAAATGCGCGGACTCCTTGCGGCGAGGACGGCCTTTTCCGTGGATAGCCTGACCATTCTGACCGAGGATGAAGAAGGCGAGCTGGAACGGGACGGCGCGCGGATTCGTATCGTGCCGATCTGGAAATGGCTCCTTGGCTGGTGACGGCTTGGCGGGAGTAGCGGGACGGAGAATACCTGCCCTAGCTGAACTTCCCCGAGGCCGGCACCGCCCTTTTGAAGGCCCATGTCTCGATCTTCTTGATCTGTTCGGCCATGGTGACGGAAAGGGGCACGGTACGACTCACCATGGTCATCAGGTCCTGCTGTGTCATGGGACGCTGGTCCGCAAGCGCCTCGAAGACAGCGGAATGAACGACCTGTTCGATCTCGGCGCCGGAGAACCCCTTGGTGGATCCCGCAAGGAGAGGGATATCGAAGTCTGAGAGATCGACCCCGCGGTTTGCCAGATGGATGCGGAATATCTCTTCACGGGCGACGGTTTCAGGCAGACCCACGTAGAATATCTCGTCGAAACGTCCCTTACGCAACACCTCGGCCGGGAGCATCTCGATGGCGTTCGCCGTGGCAGCCACGAAAACCGGCGCCCGCTTTTCCTGCATCCAGGTCAGGAATGATCCGAGCACCCGGGACGCGGACCCTCCTTCGGACTTGAATCCGTGGGTGGTTATCCCCGCCTCGATTTCGTCTATCCAGAGCACGCAGGGCGCAACCGCCTCGGCGGTCCTGAACGCAGTATTCAGGCTCACTTCCGGCGTCCCGAAGATCCCCCCGTAGACCGTGGACATGTCGAGCCGAATCAGGGGAAGGCGCCATTCCGCGGCGATGGCCTTGATGAACAGGGACTTGCCGCAGCCGGCGATCCCCATGACCAGAACACCCTTGGGCAGGCCGACGCCCGACGAGATGGCGTCCAGCCCGAATGCGCTTTCACGCCGGTTCAGCCAGTGTTTCAGATTTTCCATCCCGCCGAGCTGGTCGCATCCGGTGTAATCAAGCACCAGTTCCATGATGCCGCTCTGCTGAATGATGCGGCGCTTGTTTTCCAGGAGTTCCCGCACGGCATCGGTTCCGGTCGCATCGGTCAGTCGCAGCATCCGTACCGCCCGCTCCAGCTCCATCAGGTCAAGTCCGCGTCCTGCCACCACGAGCCTTTCGAACAGGCCGGACTCCCCTTCGCACGCCCTTGCCAGGGCGGGATCCTGCTCCCGCACCTGCCCGAGGAAAGCGCGGATCTCCTCCACCGTCGGCAGGTCCTGGGTCAACATCGAAACATCTTCCCGGAGGCCGGGAGGGACCCAGTCCTCTTCGCCCAGAATGACAGCGACCTTTCCCCTGCCCCTCGAAACGAAGACCAGGTCCTTGATTTTCCTGACCAGCACCGGATTATCACGCCAGAAGCAGGAAATATCCTTGAAGATCAGCATAAGGGGCCCCGGCTGGGACATGACGAAATCCAATGCTTTCAGCGGGTCGATCGTGTCCGGGACACTCTCCCCGTCACGGCACAGACCGGCTGTGCAGGTCCAGACCAGCGGACTCCTCATCCCCTTGATTCGGGCGGCGGCCTGGGTGATGAGCCGTTCGCTCCTCCTCTCGTTGCCGGTGACTACGTAGAAAAGTGTTGCTCCTACGCTGATGAGGCGGACGAGCTGATTCGTGGAAAGACTTTCCATTGTTAACCTCCCGGGAACACAGCGGGTCTTTTTCACCCTGCGAGGATAATAATTCTATCTGCGTATATTCTAGTATAGTAGGAACGAAGCAAATTCCATCACCAACATGACAATGCCCTGCGGATAAGGCCTTTCATCCGTTTCGAGAACTTCTCCCGGGAGAATCTCTTCACGGAGTATTCCTGGCCGCGGGCGATCAAAGTAATCCAGGACCCTGAGTGGGTCCGGTCTTCCGAAACAGGAACGGAATGTCCGCGCCAACCGCTTCAGCATGGAGAGTTCCCCACCCTCACCCGGCCTCCCTGAAGCGCCGTACAGGGCCGGTTGCAGCTCCTCGGGAATCAGTAACCCGGAATTTTCCCTCGGCCTTGAGATACACGTCCCGGGTCTTCCATGCCGTCTGCTCCCAGGAAAAGTCCCGCGCCCTGGCAAGACCCCTCTGCCTCATTGTCGCCAGCCTGTGCCCGTCATTCCATACCGACAGGATCGTATCCGCGATATCCGCAGGTGACGTGGGATCGAACAGTACCCCGGCATCACCCGTCACTTCGGGAATGGAGGTGCGTTCCGAACAGACAACGGGACAACCGCACGCCATCGCCTCCACGAGGGGTATGCCGAACCCCTCGAAAAAGGAGGGAAACACCATGACGCGGGCCAGGTTATAGAGATACGGCAGTTCTTCATACGGGAGACATCCCAGCACCTGTACCATATCGTCCAGACCAAGCCTCCGGATCTCCTCCGTCACCTCCGCCGAGGCGTGGCGGGTGATCCCGGTCAGCACCAGCCGACCGTCGAAAGAATTGAGAACCCGCAGCATTTTCAGTGCCCTCAGCAGATTGCCGTGATTTTTGTGCGGCCACATGGCCGCCGGATAGTAAAGAAAAGGCCGGTACAGATCGTATTTCTCCCTGATTGCCTCGAGGCGGGAATCTCCATGGATGGCCCGGTATTCAGGGCCGCACCCCTGGTATACCACATCTATCTTGTCCGGTCTTAGTGAAAAGGTATCAATCAGAGTCTTTTTCACATGACATGAGATCGCGATGATTCTGTCGGCGCCGTGCGCCGCTTTTCCGTACTTCTCTTTTCTGCGCAGCAGTTCGCGCCGGGAAAACAGTTCGGGATGGTACTCATGCTGTATGTCGTGGAAGGTCACGACGGAGGGGGTCGACAGCGTCATGGGACGGATGTTCGTCAAGGGATTGTGAACCACATCGGCGCCCAATGCGTCAATCCGCCGTGCCAGCAGATCGACGCCGACGGTCTTCCTCAGCAGGCTTCGCACCATCCGATCCATGGAGCGTCTCCTGTTGTCAATTGTAGTAATTCGTATCCGCGGATTGATTGCACGAAAAAAACCGGCATTGGATTCACTGCACACCACCGTGTAGTGAAAGCCGGTGTCGGCATGGACAAGCCAGCGGAGGAGATTGATGACATAGGTCTCTATCCCTCCCATTGCGCCGGGAGTGAATTCCACCAGATTGATCGCAACTTTCATATCAGCCCCCCTCCAAGCGCCTTCTCCCGGTTATGCGCGCATTTCTCACCATGCACCGCGGTTGCGGGAACCCAGAAGCGTCGTCTGACATATTTCTTGTATGCGTACCCCATCATTTTGTAGAAGGCATGCAGGATTTCCCCGTTATCTATCAGAAACCGGATTTCTTCCCTTTTCCATTGTTGATAGTTTTTCCTGCTGAATCCGCCCTCAAAATAATTTGCTATGGTCTGGTCGAGAAACAGGGTGCGGGAGATGCCGTATTGTGCAATCAAATCATAGGTCAGCACCCGGTCGGCCATGATTCTGTAGTTCAGGTCATAGGACCCGATGGCGTCCCTCCGATACAGAATCGCCTGGTGACAGAGGGGTGTGCCGGAGATGAGCTTCCTGCCGCTCTTCAGGGGTTTGCCCTTGACGTACACGAACGTACGATCCTCCTCCATCATGTTGGCCTTGCCGTAGATGAGGACGTGATCCCCCTGAAGCGCCCATTCTATCCGTGACGGGTCCACGGCCAGTTCATCCATGGCATTCAGGAAAAGGATGTATTTCTCCCTGCTGCATGCGATCCCCTTGTTCATGGCGTCGTAGATGCCGCTGTCCGGTTCGCTGACCCAGTAATCGATGCAGTGTTCATAGCGCCGGACCAGTTCAACGGTCCCGTCGGTGGACCCGCCGTCCATGATGATGTACTCCAGGTTGCCGTACCCCCGGCCCGCAACGCTTTCGATCGTCTGCCGCAGACAGCGTGCCCCGGCCGCACGGATCGTCTCGAATACGAGATCCGTGGTATCGGGCTGGTTGAAGATCAGCAACACGACCGGCGTGCTCAACTGCCACGTCGCACCGGCATTGGTTTTTCCCGCGACATGCATGAACACACTCTCCTCTCACGTATCCTCGCTGGTCGCCGCCGAGGGCCTGATGAACTGCCTTCCCTTTTCCTCGGGGGACAGGGAGGGGGGGGCGGAGTGGTCGGACCAGGAAAGTGTCGATTCACCATCCCCCCCTCCCCTAACCTCCCCTGCTGAGGGGGAGGAATCGGTACGTCGCGGATTCGGCTCATCGCGGGTAATTACTCCGTCGCTGATCTCGATCATCCGCTCCGATGTATCTTGTTCATCAATGGAAACCGTTCCAGGTACAGCAGCCGGATCGAGACAGAAAAAAGCGCGGCACGGGGAGGGAATGCCGTGCCGCGTAAAGTGAGCACTACCATGAGTAATGCCCTTGAGACGCTCTTGCCTTACTGCTCTGCTCTTTTGTTCACTGGTGCGGCGCCCCGTGGAGGGTGAAGTGGCCGCGGTTCTTTCGAAAGCTCCAGCTTTTCCGTCAGACGTCTCTGTTCCGGCGTCAGTACGGACAGGATCCTGTTGTGCGTTCGCGCGCGAATGACTATCAGTTCCGTTTCAGCTTGGGTCAGGCTTGCGGCAAGCTTCCGCACTCCGCTCTCGTCGAAGGACGCTGCCCGTTCCGTGCGATGAAGCTGACGGCGCAGTTCCTCTTCCCTTTTCAACAGGGGTGAAACCGCATCCCGTTCATCCTCAAGAAGCGCCGAAATGCGATTCTTCTGCTCGCCGGTCAGATCGATCAGTTTTCCCAGGCATTCCCGGCAGCAGGGGGACGGCATCTTTTCCCGCGGTCCGCCCATTACTCCGGGAGCACCCGGCGCGGGTTGACCCTGTTCGCCGGGGATACCGGCCCCACGCTCGGATTCGCCCACAAGGAAACCCCAGGGATTGGGCGGAGGAGCGGCGGACGCGCTTCCGTACAGACCACCCACAAGTGCCGCAACCACCAACTTGGAAATGACGATTCGTGTTTTCACTGCCTTTCTCCTTTCAGTTGAGGATGTTCGAGAGTATATCCCGCACTGCCCGTGCGGGCTGTCAGTTCATGGTAAATCTTGATGATAAAGTAGCCGACGCCCCCTTGATCGTCACGGTACCCTACCCGCAGGGAGAGCGCGAACGACTGTGGACAAGATTTTCATAGCGGTTCCTTCCTTCGCCTGATACAATTTCGCACCCGACCAATCCGCGGCGTCATACGATGGGAACACTGTACCTGTTTCGACGTAAAGTTGGGTTAAGAGACCTCTGGAATTGTAAAGACACGCAATCTCGGTGGGGGCGCTCTTAACAATTCTTAACAGCCGCCGCGGCCTTTTAGGAGTATACTTGCCGCAATTTTTCGAAGGTTCGGGATATGCACACGAAAATACTGATAATTGATGACGACCGGGAGCTCTGCGAATTGCTCCGGGACTACCTGGGCGCGGAAGGTTTCACGGTTGAAGCGGTCCATGATGGAGAGGAAGGGGCAGGACGGGCGCTCGAAGGCCCGTGGGGGCTGATCGTGCTCGACGTGATGCTGCCGAAGCTGAACGGCTTCGATGTACTGCGCCGCATACGGAGCGGATCCGAAACGCCGGTGCTGATGCTGACGGCCCGCGGGGACGAGATAGATCGTATCGTCGGACTGGAAATGGGAGCGGACGACTATCTTCCCAAGCCGTTCAACCCCCGTGAACTGGTGGCTCGCCTGCGGGCGATACAGCGACGGTCCGGCTCCTCCGCCGTCGGTTCGGATTCAGCCCCGGAATCGCTCCTGGCGGGCGATATCCTCATCGATCCCGGAACCAGGTCCGTAACGCGGGGAGGAGAAACGGTTGAAGTGACGTCGGTGGAATTCTCCGTACTGGAGGTGCTGCTTCGCATGGCAGGCAAGGTAATAAGCCGCGAGGATCTGTGTCTCCAGGCTCTTGGCCGCAAGCTTGCCTTTCAGGATCGCAGCATCGACGTGCATGTGAGCAGCCTGCGGAAAAAGCTCGGGCCTTCCGAGGAAGGGGGAGAGCGAATCAAATCGGTGCGGGGGATAGGATACCTCTATGCATCTCCCTCCCCCGAAAGCCGACGGAGAGGATAGGGAGCCTTTTCATGCGGTCCATGTTCGTAAAGCTGTTTTTCTGGTTCGGAATCGCCATGACCCTGTCCGGCATCGTCTTCTTTCTGCTGGCGTTCACCATGCGCATCGGTCCGCTTCAGGAACATTTCGAACGGCGGTTCAGCGATGAGCGAAACCGGATACAGCGCGATGCGCTGGAGTTTTACGGTCGCGGGGTAGCCAGTGTGTTCGAGCGCTACGGCACGTCGGCGGCCATTCATTTCCACAATGGCAACGCGCCGCACGGCATGCGCATCTACCTCTTCACCGCGGCCGGGATTCCCATCTCCGACGATGCGCCGCCCCCTGTCAGGGAGGCGGTCCGCCGGATTGCCCTGACGCATGGGAGAGTAGCGGTACTTGATAAGGGAAAAACAGTTGTGGCCGTTCGGGTGCAGAGCCCGCGTGGAGTCACCTACCTGGCCGCCGCGGAAGAAAACGTTCCGCCCCGTCCGTCGCGGAAACCTCCCCCCATGACCATCTTCCCCCCCGACATCTGGTTCCGATTCATCGTGTCCCTGGTAATAGGCGGCCTGGTCTGCTACGGGCTGGCCTGGCGCCTGACCTCCCCCGTGCGCAAGCTTCGCGCCGCGACCCAGCGCCTGGCGACCGGAGATTTCACATCCCGCGTGAGAATCGGAGACAGGGGGCGCGGTGACGAGATAGCCGACCTGGTACGCGATTTCAACCGGATGGCGGAACGCATCGAACGGCTGGTAACCGCCCAGAAACAGCTGGTTCGGGACATTTCCCACGAATTGCGCTCACCCCTCGCCCGGTTGAGCGTGGCTTTGGGCCTGGCGCGACGGGAGGCGCCGCCGAGCACGGTGGCTGCCCTGGACCGGATTGAGCGGGAAACGGAACGATTGAACCAGATGATCGGCGAACTGCTTACCCTGAGCCTGCTGGAAAGCGGCAGCGAGCGCTTCGAGAAAACAGCCTTCGATCTGAACGAACTGGTGGAAGAGGTTGCGCGGGATGCGGATTTTGAAGCAGCGGCAGGAGCCAGGAGCGTGCACTTTCATCCCGACGGGCCGCTGATAGTGACGGGAAACCGGGAAATGGCGCGTCGCGCCCTGGAAAATGTAATGAGAAACGGGGTGCGGTATACGGATGAGGGAACTGCGGTAGAGGTCACCCTTGAACGGAAAGGGACGCAGTGGGCCGAAATCCGGGTACGGGACCACGGTCCCGGTCTTCCGCGGGAAGCGCTGACGGAAATCTTCCGCCCCTTTTACCGGTATGCCGAGGCCCGGGACCGACAGAGCGGAGGGACGGGAATCGGCCTCGCCATTACGGAACGGGCCGTGCGCCTTCACGCCGGCGAAGTGTGGGCCTCCAATGCCGAGGACGGCGGTCTGGTGGTCACGATCCGGCTTCCCCTATCGAAGGGGGAGTGACACTCTATTTTCTCCGGATCACGCCTGCCAGGTGAAATAGCGCAAGGATGGGATGCCGCAGCGCAATACGCGGCCCCGCATAGCGCATCACACGACGTACCTGCTCCCGCCGTTCGGGACGATAGCAATGAACCGGGCACACGGAGCATGCCGTTTTCCGGCTCCGGTACGGGCAGCGGCCAATGCGCTCCATGGCATAGTCCAGCAAGCCTCGGCATTCTTCGCAGAGCCCATCCCCCGTCCTGTGATGTCCGCGGCAGTAGATCTCCACCATGTACCGGATTGTCCTCTTCTCGCGGCGTTCCCCCTTCGACCCCTTCCCGGAACACCCTCGCCCTGACTCCCTCACTCCGCCACCCTCTCCGCCGCATGTCCCGGCAGCCGAATGAACTGCGCGAAAACCAGTGAAACGACCCCGAGGAGCGCTCCCCCGTAAAACGGAATCCGGTAGTCGATCATCCAGAGGAAACCGCCGAGAGCAGGGAGAAAAACGGCGGCCATGTGATTGATGGTGATGCCTACGGCTGTGCTGGGAGCGATGTCGCCGGGGTCCGCAATCTTGTGGAAGTAAGTGCGGATGGCCACCGAGAAATTGAACAGGATTGAGTCGAGAATGTACATGGCGGCCACCAGCCCCTTCGAAGAAGCTGCCGCATAGGCAAGAAATATCAGGATCACGCCCGCATATTCGACGGAGCAGAGGGTCCGCTCTCCCCAGGCAACGATGGCCCTGCCGATGAGGGGGTTGAGAAACCAGTTGATGGCATTGTTGACCAGGAAGAGGACCGTCACCTCCCGCACGGAGAAGTGGAATATCTTCACCAGCAGAAAGATGGAAAATACCGTGAAAATCTGCCGCCGCGCGCCGGATAGAAAGGTAAGGAGGTAGAAAAGCCAGTACCGGCGCCGCACTACCATCCGCAGCCGCTGGGTCGGGACGCCCCGGTGGGTCGGATCCTGGAACAGCCCCCAGCAACCCGCGAGAAAGACCAGCGCTCCAACAACGAGAAACATCCCCTGATAATCGAAAAATTCCCCGAGAAACCAGATGAGCACCGCCGAAGCGATGCTGGAGGCGGCCGCGATGCTCCGCAACCTGCCGATCACGAGCGGAGAGATGTGTGTGGCAAAGTACTGGAGAGTGAGGGACTGGTTCGTCGTCTCGTACACATGGAAACCGACGCTCATCACCAGAGTCGTGAAGATCACCCCGCCGTAGGAGGGGAGCAGGCCGGTGAAGGCCACTCCGACGCCGAGTATTACGATGGAGAGGGCCGAAAGGCGATGCTCGCGGATCACGAGCAGCATGTAGACCGCCAGGAGCGCCAGAAACCCCGGAATCTCCCGGAACGACTGAATGATGCCCACATGACGACCCTCCAGATGGACCATCTCCACGGCAAAATTGTTGAACAGGATGGTATACCCCTGGATGCCGATCATGGAGGCGGCGGTGAGTATGGCAAGAAAGCGGAGCATCGGTCTCTGGGAGTCTTCTATCAAGGGAGGTCCTTTCACGAACAGGCGATTCGGAAGCGCCCCATTGTATGACTATTACCATCCGCGTTCAAGCCGCTTTCAACGGAAGGAAAAGAATAGAGGACGCCGTGCCGGGGCGACTCGAATCTTCGGCGCGGAAACCTTCATTGTATATAATTTTTAATTGAAAATATCATTTTAGGATTGTACTATGTAACCGTCCTTTGCAGGCGGGCAGCCGGATAGTGGAGATATTGCGCGAAAAAACCGGTGGACCGACACGGGATGAGCACGGTACGGATGATAAAACGATGGAAGCCGCCGCCCCCCCCCGGCAGTGTCAGGAGAACTCCCATGATGATCCAGGTTCTTTTTCATGGTGAGGAGGAGAGCCAGCACATTCCCGCCCACACCCTCGGCCAGTTGATTGCCATGGGCAGGGTCAAGGCGTTCCTCAGGTCAAGCGGCTGGGCCGTTATCGGCCGCGACCCCATCAGGCAGCCGGGCAGGCTCAACTACTACGGCCCCGAGAGAAGAAACCGGCGAAAAACGTACTGTATGTCGTGCCCGGAGCTGGTGAACGGCGCCTGCGTCAGCACCACCTGCCCGGACCGCTACAAACAGGTGAAATTTTTTGACTGAAACCCGCCACGAACCGCCCCCGCGGCCGGAAACCCGAGCCATCATCTCCGGCCGTCGATTCTCCCCGCATCAAACGATATGTGCCCGCCGCATGAAAAAAGCCGCCCGGGCTGAAACCCGGACGGCTTTTTTCATGCGTAATGCTCGATAGCCTCAGTAGCGGTAGAAATCAGCCTTGAAGGGACCCTCCACCGGAACCCCGAGGTAATCAGCCTGTTCTTTGGTCAGGGTGGTCAGCTTCACGCCAAGTTTTCCGAGATGGAGACGCGCCACCTTTTCGTCCAGAACCTTCGGCAGCATGTAGACCTTCTTTTCATAGGCGGCGCTGTTGATCCAGAGCTCCATCTGCGCCATTACCTGATTGGTGAAGGAGTTGGACATGACGAAGCTCGGGTGGCCGGTGGCGCACCCCAGGTTGACGAGCCTTCCTTCGGCCAGCAAGATGAGCTTCCTGCCGTCGGGAAACACCACCTCATCAACCTGCGGCTTTATATTCACCCACGGCAGATCCCTGATGGAGGCAACGTCAATCTCATCGTCGAAATGGCCGATATTGCACACGATTGCCTGGTCTTTCATCTTCTCCATGTGCGCGCGGGTTATGACGTTGACGCAGCCGGTTGCGGTAACGAAAATATCACCGACCGGCGCCGCATCCTCCATGGTTGTAACCTCGAAACCTTCCATGGCCGCCTGGAGGGCGATAATCGGATCAATTTCGGTTATGAGGACCCGGGCGCCCTGGCCGCGCAGAGAATGGGCGCTCCCCTTGCCCACGTCGCCGTATCCGCACACCACCGCCACCTTCCCGGCGATCATCACGTCGGTGGCCCGCTTGATCCCGTCCAGGAGGGATTCGCGACATCCGTACAGGTTGTCGAACTTGGACTTGGTCACCGAGTCGTTCACGTTGATGGCGGGGACAGCCAGAGTCCCCTTGCGCATCATATCGTAGAGGCGGTGTACGCCGGTGGTGGTCTCCTCGCTGACCCCCCTCACGTCCTTCAGCAGTTCCGGGTACTCCTCGTGGACCAGCTTGGTCAGGTCGCCGCCGTCATCCAGTATCATGTTGAGCGGGCTGCCGTCCGGCCAGAGAACGGTCTGGCGCATACACCAGTCATACTCCTCGGCAGTCTCCCCCTTCCAGGCGAAAACCGGGATGCCCGCCTCGGCCATGGCGGCCGCCGCGTGGTCCTGGGTGGAAAAGATGTTGCAGGACGACCAGCGCACCTCGGCCCCCAACTCAATAAGGGTTTCGATGAGTACGGCTGTCTGTATGGTCATGTGGAGGGAACCGGCAATCCGCGCCCCGGCAAGGGGTTTGGATGCGCCGAATTCTTCCCGGAGCGCCATCAGTCCCGGCATCTCCTTTTCCGCCATCTCGATTTCCTTGCGTCCCCACGACGCAAGGGCGATGTCCTTCACTTTATAATCCGTAAACGCACCGGTCTTCCGTGCCGCTTTCTGTGTCATTCTTTCCTCCATACGTAAATTTTGCGCAGGAAAGGTATATATCACTCTTCCACTGTCGGGTCAAAGGAGAATAGTTTCTCTTTCTACGCCGCTTCCTCGGCAGCTGCCTCGGCAAACAATTCGTCGAATATCTCCTGCACGGTCGACATCCGGTCCGCCCGCCAGGCGTTGGAGCCGCAAAACACCAGGCCGGTCTCCACATCGCCCCGCTGCGCCCGGTCAAGAGCGCTGACGATGCAGAACCGCTCCCCGGTCTCCTTGTAGCTGCATTTCTTCAGGCAGCCGGAGGAACAGACCACACCCTTGGACCTATCGTGCTCCACGATGGCATCCCGGTTCCGGATGAGCGCGCGTCCCGGTAACCCGGCCGGGCTCATGATGAGGCCGATGTCCTCTTTCCGGCAGTCGATGTAGGCCCGCTTGAAGCTCTCCGCCGCATCGCACTCCTCCGTGGCCACAAAGCGGCTCGCCATCTGCACGGCGTCCGCGCCCTCAGCCAGGGCGTGAAGCACGTCCGCCCGATCCCATATGCCCCCGGCTGCTATCACCGGCACATCCCTGCCGTATTCGCTCCGGAAGAATTCCTTGACACCCCGCACAGTGGCATACTGGTCGTACTCGCCTGTGCCGATGTTCTCCATTTTCTCTCCCAGGTGCCCGCCGGCGGTGTCGGGGTCCTCCACCACCACGGCGTCCGGCAGCCGATCGTACCCCTTCCACCATTTCTTCGCGATGAGCTGGGCGGCCCTCACGGACGACACGATGGGAACCAGCGCCACATCCGGCGCATGGGCCGTCAACTCGGGCAGCGACAGGGGAAGTCCGGCCCCGCAGATGATAACCTTCGCGCCCCCTTCGATGGAGGCCTTCACCAATGCCTCGAAATCGGAGAGCGCTACCATCACGTTCACGCCCACCACCCCGTCCGGAGCAATGGCGTACGCCTTGCGCAACTCTTCCTTCATGGCTTCCGGTTCGGCCTGGAAGTAGTTCTTTCCCGTATAGAACCGGCTGTTCATGGCGATCCCGGCGGCAGCGACAATCCCGATGCCGCCGCAGCGCGCCACATGCCCAGCCAGTGAACCGCCGGAGATCCGTACGCCCATCCCGCCTTGGATCAGCGGATATCTGACGCTGTATTTTCCGATGCGAAAACCCTGATTCATGATGCGTCCCCCTGAAAACCGCGAACGTTCTTCTTTCATGGATGCAGCATACTGGAAAAACGGGACGGGTTGTGTAATAGTACTGTAAAAACCTCGGGCCACCAACGGCCTTCCACCACCGACCCGCAACAGGCCGCGGCGAAACGACGGGAAGGCTCGTCTTTTCAAAGGCACGGCAAGGAATCGCAATGAAATGGGTGAAGAGACTCTTCCATCCCTTTATCGCATTTATCGGGATTCAGCTCATATGGGGAATTCTCGTTTTTTTCTGGATCTACTGGTTCATGGACAAAAACCGGGAAATTCGCGACCTGGCGCAACGCTACCGGCCCGAGCTCGTACGGGAAGGCATCAACTGGCCGGTGTTGCTGGGCGGCCTTGCACTCCTGCTCATCGTTCTCGCCGGCGTGTATGTCATTTTTCTCTACTGGAAACGCCAGTCGGATCAGTATCGGCAGCAGAAGGATATCATCTCTCAAGTGACACATGAGCTGAAATCGCCGCTGGCCTCAATCCAGCTTCACCTGGAAACCATCCGGCTCCGCCCCCTCCCCCCGGAAAAAACGGCGCAGTTTCTCGACACCATGCTGGCCGACGTGGACCGCCTGAACAACCTCATCAGCAACCTTCTCATGGCCGCAAAGTTCGAGCACCGGCGACGCTCGTCCCAGCGGCGGGTCATGGATTTCTCCGCCTTCGTCGCCGACTTCCTGGAGCGAAAGCGGTCGAAGCTTCCCGAAGGGGGAAGCATCTCCTGCGAACTGGAGGAAAATATCCGTGTTTCCTTCAACCCGGAGGAGATGGAAACCGCTCTCAGGAACCTCTTTGAAAACGCGGTACTCTACAGCCCGGCTTCTCCGGAGATACACGTCACACTGACGGCAAAGGGAAGGAAGTGCCTCCTGACATTCGAGGACAAGGGAAAAGGCATCGACCCGAAAAACCTTCGCAAGGTGTTCCGCATGTTCTACCGGGTCAGAAGCCACGGCGAAAGCATCCGGGGAACAGGGCTCGGCCTCTATATCGTGAAGTCCATCATCACGTCCCATGGAGGCACGATCCGGGTGACGAGCGAAGGAATCGGCGCCGGGTCCTGCTTTCACATCTCCCTTCCGCGCGTGGAGCAATCATGAAAGAAGAAAAGCCCCATATTCTGCTGGTGGAGGACGAAACCCATCTCGCCCGCGGCATCTGCTTCAACCTGGAGCAGGACGGATACCGGGTGAGCCATCTGGAAAGCGGCGAAGAGGCCCTGCAGCGGCTCGGCTACGACCGCTTCTCCCTCGTAATCCTCGATGTGATGCTTCCGGGAATGGATGGTTTCGCCGTCTGCGGTGAGATCAGGAAACTGGACCCGCGTGTTCCCATCCTGTTCCTGTCCGCGCGCTCAGAAGAGGGAGACCGGGTAACCGGGCTCGCCGCCGGGGCCGACGACTACCTGATGAAGCCCTTCAACCTGAACGAATTTCTGTTGCGTGTAAAGGGGATGCTGCGCCGCTCCTCCTGGTACCGTCCCGAACCGGTGGAGGAAGGGTACCGTTTCGGCGACAATGAAGTCTTCCTCCTCTCCTACCACGCCAGAACGGCCCAGGGAGAAATCGATCTGACCGAACTGGAGGTGAAGATGCTCGCCTTTTTCTTCGCGAACGAAGGCAGGGCCGTCTCCCGATCGACCCTCCTGGAGACTGTCTGGGGATATTCCGCCGACACCGAGACCCGGACCCTGGACAATTTCATCGTCCGGCTGAGGAGATATTTCGAACAGGACCCGTCCCACCCGGTCCACTTTCAGACCGTGCGCGGGATCGGGTACCGCTTCAGCAGGGGGCAGGGGAAAGAGGGGGAGATGTAAGCATGGGGGCATGCCCGCACCGCGACCTGAGCGGGCACGTTTCGCACAGGGGTTTCTTCCTGCACCGCTCCTTGCAGTGCTCAACAATCAGGGCGTGGTATTCGTTGTAGAGTTCCGTATCGGTGGGCAGGTTTTCCATGAAGAGGGAGCGCACTTCCTCGTACACGGCGCCCCCGGAAATCAGCCCGATTCGCGAAAACAGACGCTTCGTGTAGGCGTCCACCACGAACGAAGGCTTGTTGCCTGCGTAGAGAAGGATCGAGTCGCACGTCTCCGGTCCCACCCCCCGTACCTTCAGCAGTTCATGCCTCAGCAACCGCCACTCCCCGCCGAACATCCGGTCCAGGCTCCCTCCGTGCTCCTGGAACAGCCAGCCGATAAAATCCTTCAACCGCCCGCTCTTGACATTGAAATAGCCCGCGGGACGGATCAGTTCCGCCAGGCGTTCTACGGAAACGCCCCGCAGTCCCTCGGGTGACAGGAGCCCCTCCCCTTTGAGGTTGGCGATTGCCTTTTCCACATTCCCCCAGTTGGTGTTCTGTGTGAGAATGGCGCCGACGCAGACCTCGAAAGGGGTCTCGGCGGGCCACCAGAAACGGGGGCCGTAAACGTCGAGGAGGGTGTTGAATATTTCCAGGAGGGAATTTCTCATGCCTTCATGATTTCCTTTCACCGCCAACGTCCCCTGTAATCAGCTCCCGTAGCCGTGCAGCGTCGGCCCTCTCCATGGCGCGTCCGGTGATGCTGCTCTTCTGCTTCCGATGCCGCTCTTCAGGCGTGTACACCGTGCAGTCGATGACTACTCCCTCATCTTCCAGAAATATGTGGAAATAGTCGTGGAACTCGCTGCCGTACCGGATGGTAACCGTTTCCTGCTCATAGGGGATGCCCCGCTCGTCCAGGAACAGTTCCACTTCCTCGGACGAGTCGGCGAACAGATGGAGATCGATGTCGCTCTTCTCCGTCACCGTGCCGGTCAGGACCGACCCCACCAGGAAAGGGCGGAACGGAGCGAAGAGCTCCAGCCAGGAGAGCGCCGTGAGCCGCATCCGCAGGAGTCGCTCCGGCTGGGCCTCTCCCTCGTGCATGCGGACGAGGATGGCAAGCTCCTCGTGGATCTCGCTATTGGATGGGAGGTGGGAACCCAGGGAAAGCGCCTTTTCCGGTCCGAATGCCCGTGCGGCCTTCCGCTTGGCGTCCCGGTATTCATGTACGCCTTCCTCGTACATGATACGCGCCGCCTCGCGGGCGATTTCCATGCGTATCCTGTCCCTTCCTTTCATGAGATTCACGCCTCTTTGGGATATAGAAATACGGTCACACTTACCGTGCACGTTCTTCTGTAGTCATTTTTATCGGCGGAAATCCTAATCAAAAAACCGGCGGAAAGCAACACTTCGGCAGGGGAGTTGCTGAGCAACACTGAAAAAATTCACGGAGTAAAAGACTGTCCGCCTTTCTTGATGCAATCGCAAAAACTCGTCACACCCGCGAAAGCGGGTATCCAGTGTCTATGCAACTTCTTGTAATTCCTGGATTCCCCTTTTCACGGGAATGACAATCAAAACGGTTTTGGAGACTTTTTGTGAGAGCATCAACCTTTAACGATCAAAAAAAGCCGGATGGTTTCCCATCCGGCTTTCGCACGCAACTGCTTCCCCCTCTTACAACCCCGCCTTGCTCCGCAGGATTTCCGCCTTGTCGGTTCTCTCCCAGGTAAATTCAGGGAGTTCACGGCCGAAGTGCCCGTAGGCGGCCGTCATTTTGTAGATGGGGCGGAGAAGATCGAGCTGCTCGATGATGGCGCGGGGACGCAGGTCGAAGGTCTCACGAACGATCTTTGCGATGGCCTCGGAGGGTATCTTCCCGGTCCGGAAGGTGTTGATCATCACCGAAACCGGTTCGGCGACGCCGATGGCGTAGGCTACCTGGACCTCGCACTTCTCGCACAGGCCGGCGGCGACCAAGTTTTTCGCAACGTAGCGCCCCATGTAGGAAGCGGATCGGTCCACCTTTGAGGGGTCCTTGCCGGAGAAGGCGCCGCCGCCGTGGGAGCCTTGGCCGCCATAGGTATCGACGATGATCTTCCGTCCGGTGAGGCCGCAGTCGCCCATGGGGCCGCCGATGACGAAACGGCCGGTCGGGTTGATGAAAAAGCGGGTCTCCCCGTTCATCAGTTCGGCGGGGATGACCTTCTTCACGACCTCTTCGATGATGCCTTCCCTGATATCCTCATAGGTCACATCGGGAGTATGCTGGGAGGAAACGACCACCGTGTCGATGCACACCGGCCGATCATCGATGTAGCGGATGGAGACCTGGGACTTTGAATCAGGGCGGAGAAAATTCAGGATACCCGCCTTGCGCACATCGGTGAGCTTCTTGGTGAGCTTGTGCGCCAGCATGATGGGCATGGGCATCAGTTCCGGGGTATCATTGCAGGCATACCCGAACATGAGACCCTGGTCACCCGCTCCCTGGTCCTTGAAAAGGCCCTGTCCCTCGGTGACGCCCTGGGAAATATCGGGTGACTGTTTATCGATGGAAGTGAGCACGGCGCAGGTTTCCCAGTCGAAACCCATGGCCGAGTCGTTGTAGCCGATCTCCCGGATTGTCTCGCGGGCAACCTTCGGGTAGTCCACCACCGCACTGGTAGTTATTTCTCCTGCGAGGAAAACCATGCCGGTCGTCACCAGAGACTCGCATGCAACCCTGGACCGCGGGTCCTGGGCAATAATCGCATCGAGCACCGCATCGGAAATCTGGTCCGCAACCTTGTCGGGATGCCCTTCCGACACCGATTCGGAGGTAAAAATGAAATCTGTCATGCTCATATACGTAAACTCCTCCCTTTTGTATGGGGTTGGCTCCGTCGCGTAGAAAACGAAACGGGAAATCGTAAATTTTACCGGCTTTTTTGTCAAGCCATAAAAGCTTCAACCGCGAAAGCCGCGCGTGAGGACATCAGTCGAAGCTGTCGGAAAAACGAGTAGCAATCCGGCTCTGAAGGTAGGACTCAACATCATCGGCCGTGCTGAAAGAAAGGACTTTGGCTGCCAGGATCTCGGCATCACTCTTGGAACAGCGTCGAAGGATCTTCTTCACCTTTGGAATGGATACCGCGTTCATGGAAAGCTCATCGTACCCGAAACCCAGCAGAATCGGCAGGTAGGTCGGTTCCCCGGCCATCTCCCCGCACATGCAGACGGAGATGCCCGCCGCATGGGCTGCGTCGGCCACCATCTTGAGAGACCTGAGAACCGCCGGATGAAGGGGCTCGTAGAGGTGGGAAAGATGTTCGTTGGTCCGGTCGATGGCGAGCGAATACTGAATGAGATCGTTGGTGCCGACGCTGAAAAAGTCAACCTCGCGGGCCAGCAAATCGGCGATGATGACGGCGGAAGGGGTCTCTATCATGATGCCGATCTCGATATTTTCGTCAAAGGGTATCGCGGCCAGGCGCAACTCTTCCTTTGCCTCTTCAAAAAGGGCCTTCGCGGCCCGTATTTCGCCGACCCCAGAGATCATGGGAAAGAAGATTTTCACCGTACCCTCCACACTTGCGCGGAGGATTGCCCGAAGCTGGGCCTTGAACAAGTCCGGACAGCGCAGTGAAAGGCGGATGGCCCGAAGACCCAGGGCAGGGTTCAGTTCGTCCTCCAGGTTCAGATCGGATACGAACTTGTCACCGCCAACGTCAAGGGTACGGATGGTAACAGGATACGGCGCCATCCGACGAATTATCTCAACATATGCCCGGTACTGCTCCTCTTCGTCGGGAACGGCGGATCGGCCGAGAAAGAGCATCTCGGTCCGGTAGAGGCCTATCCCCTCGCCGCCATGCTTTCTGATGGAGGGCACCTCTTCGAGAAATTCCACATTTCCCTTCAGGAGCACCCGGTGTCCGTCAGGGGTTTCGGACGGCAGGTCCTTAAGCTTGAGGAGCTCCCGTTCCCGGTACTCATAGAACTGCTTGTTCCGCAGATAGTCACGGAACGTCTCCATATCCGGATGCAGGATAACGAGACCCTTTGCGCCGTCCACGATGATGGGATCGCCGTCCGACACCTCACCGGTGATTTTCTCAAGGCCGACGACCGCGGGAATCTCCAGGGAACGGGAGACGATGGCGGTGTGGGAAGTCCTTCCCCCCAGATCGGTGACGAACCCTATAACCTTTTCCTTGTCTATCTGCAGGATGTCGGCCGGGGAAAGGTCGTGGGCGACGATGATAACCCTGCCTTCCGTTTCGGGGAGGAGTTCGTGACGCTTGCCGAGCATGTTGCGGAGAATCCGCTCCACAACGGTCTCCACGTCACTGCTCCGTTCACGGAGGTATTCATCCTCTATGCCTTCAAAGAACTCCTTGAACTTCTTCAGGGTACGCTTGAGAGCCGCTTCCGCGTTCACCCTCTCCCGCTCGATGCAGCCGATTGTCCCGGAAGTCAGCATCGTGTCTTCCAGGATCATCAGGTGCGTATCGATGACGTACAGATGTTCCGTCCCTCTGGTGCGGGAGATCTGTTGCTTCAGGGCAAGAAGGTCTTCCTTCGCCTTCCGCAGGGCTTCGTGAAAACGCCCGATCTCGGCCGGGATTTCGTCGGCGGACACGGTGGATTCGACGACGACCACCCGACTCCTGTCGGCCACCCGAACCTCTCCGATGACGATGCCCGGAGAGGCCGCGATGCCCTGAAAGATTCGTTGTTCACTCTTCTCCAAAACCATCCCTGATGAGTTCCCCGAGGACGCAAATCGCCTCTTTTTCGTCCTCTCCTTCAACCTTGACCCGAATGACGCTCCCCTTGGCGGCGGCAAGCATCATGATTCCCATGATGCTCTTTCCGTTCACCTCGATGTCTTCGCGCTCTATTTTGATATCCGACGAAAAACGGCTGGCGGTCTTCACCAACAGCGCGGATGCCCTTGCATGAAGACCGAGTTTATTGGGTATGACAAATTCCTCAACGAGCATATATCCTGTATCCACCCTGCACGGACTTCCGATTTATCAGGGTGACCCCCCTGACTCCGATTACACACCTTTTGTATATGCGCGAACCATGACATCAGCCGTGGAACACCGCTATTTGAGGTACTCTCCCGCCACGGATATACTTTCCTGCGCACACTTCTTCAATACCGACGCCAGTTCCGCGACACCGAAACGTTCCCGTTCCGAGGCGAACTTGATCACCATCGGCAGATTTACCCCGGTCAGCACCTCAATCTCGTCTTCCTTCAGAAAGGAGATGCACATGTTCGAGGGGGTTCCACCGAACATGTCGGTCATGATGATAACCCCTTCTTCCGCAACCTTGTCAATGGCGACCCGGATGCTCTCCCGAATCTGGTCCACGGAGTCACCGGAACCGATACCGACAGCATCCGATTTCTCGATGGGGCCGACAATCATTTCGGCTGCCGCGAGCAACTCCCGCGCCAGACCCGCGTGAGCGACGACAAGCAAACCAACCATATTCTATCCCTTTCCGATATCGCGATGGGTAACCTTCACGATGACGTTTTTGTCAGCAAAAAAAGCCCTGAGTTCCTCGGTTATGGCAACGGAGCGATGCTTGCCCCCGGTACAACCGGTGGAAATAGTCAGGTACGACTTTCCCTCCCGCCGGTACCCGGGGATCAGGAACTCCAGCATGTCCGTGAACTTTTCAAGGAATCGGCGGGTCTCCTCCTTTTTCAGAACGAACTGGCGCACAAGGGGATCGAGTCCCGAAAACTCCCGCAGTTCCCAGACGAAGTATGGATTCGGCAGAAACCTGACGTCAATGACCAGGTCCGACTCCAACGGAACTCCGTAGCGATAGCCGAACGACTGCAGATGCACCGTCATATCCCGCGGCGCGCCCGTCCCCTTGACAAACGAAAGAACGGCATCCTTGAGCTGGTGCACGTTGAACTCGGAAGTGTCGATAATCTTGGTGGCCATCCGCCGCAGGCCCGCCAGTTGCTCCCTTTCGTACCGAATCCCCTCCGGAACCGAACCGCCCTCCGAAACCGGATGGCGACGGCGCGTCTCCGAGAATCGCCTGATGAGGACCTCGTCCGACGCGTCGAAGAAGACGATTTCAACCGTGTGCCCGGCTTCCCGAACCCCCTGAAGGACCTTTTCATACCCCTCCAGGGACTCCAGATCACGGATGTCCATCACCAGGGCCACGGCCCTCGCTCGATCCTTCGACCTTTCCACCAGGTCGACAAAGGTGGGAATCAGGCTTACCGGCAGGTTGTCGATACAGAAGAAACCCTCGTCTTCAAGAACCCGCACTCCGGTTGACTTGCCGGAACCGGAAAGGCCGGTGATTATAACGATTCGCATCTCCCTACTCCACCTCGTTCACAACCGGACGCGATTCCATGCGCGACAGAAGGTTTTCATGGAATTCCCTGGTCGAGTTGTACCCCATCCCCTTGAGGAGAAAATTCCGGGCAGCGACCTCGATGATTGACGTCAGGTTGCGGCCATAGCGCACGGGTATCTTCAGGTAGTTCAGATCAACGTCGAGTATCGTGTACACCTGTTCATCGATACCCAGCCGATCATACTCCTGGTCCGGATCCCATTCCACCAACTCTATGACGAGGTTGATTATCTTCTTTTCCCGGATCGCGGAGATCCCGAAAAGGTCCTTGATGTTGATAATTCCGAGTCCTCGGACCTCCATGCGGAACTGAAGCGCCTCAGCAGCGCTTCCAACAAGGGCCGAAGGCATTTTTTTCCGGACCTGGACAACATCATCCGCAACCAGGCGATGTCCGCGGATTACCAGGTCAAGGGCGCACTCGCTCTTCCCGATGCCGCTCTTGCCGAGCAGCAGCACCCCGACGCCGAATACATCCACCAGGACGCCATGGAGATGGGTAACGGGAAGAAGCCTGTCCTCAAGATACTTCGTAACGAGGGAGATGAAGGTCGAAGAAAGGTGAGGCGTCCTCAGGAGCGGAATTCCGGCCTTCTCGGCAGCCGACCGGAGGCTGTCCGGCGGCACAAGGTCCATCGTGACGACAAAACAGGTTATGGGAAAGGCGCATAACGTAGCGATATGGGCGGCTGCCGTTTCAGCGGGCAATTGCCGCAGATAGGATATCTCGGTATTGCCGAGGATCTGAACCCGATCCACATGCAGATGCTCGGTGTAGCCGGTGAGCGCCAGGCCCGGTTTCTGGATACGCGGCGTCGTAATCCTGTTGGTCAGCCCCTCTCGCCCCGCGAGCAGATCCAGATCCAGACCATTTTCCGTGTCGTGGAGAAGGTCTTCGATGGAAAGGCAGTTTGTCGTCACAGAAGACCGTCCTGTTCCTCTATGCATGCATACATGGCGACTGAGTCTTCGGCTTCCAGCAGCCTGGAACGAAGTGCCCGGTCCTTCACCAGGCGGGAAAGCCGGGCCAGTAAAGTCAGATAGTCGTCAATGGAGTTCGCATCTGAAATGAGCAGAAAAAAAAGAGAGACCGGCTTGCCGTCAAGGGCGTCATAGGCAATGCCGGTCGTACTTCGTCCGAAAACAAGAATGGGTTTCCCCACCCGAGGAGTTTTGGCGTGGGGGAGTGCGATGCCTCCGCCGATACCCGTGCTGCCGAGCAGTTCCCGCTCCATGAGAAGCCGAAGAATATCTTCCCCGTCAAGATCCCGATGCCGTTCAAGGAGTTTTCCGGTCAACTCCCGGAGCACCCCCTCCTTTGTCAGGGAAGAGAGGTCGGGAACGATATCAAGGGGATGAAAAAAATCACTGATTCTCATCGCTCCGTCGGGCACTCTTCCGCACGGGTCGCCACCCCTTTCCGTATCACCCTTTCTGTGGTTCGATGAGACCGTAATTGCCGTCCTTGCGGCGGTAGATGACGTTGATGCCTTCGGTAGTCGAGTCGGTGTACACGAGGAAATCCTTGTGGAGGAGATCCATCTGCATAACGGCCTCTTCCACCGACATGGGTTTAATGGAGAAAGTTTTCGACCTGATGATGACCGGTTCCTGCAGTTGCTCGATACTCTCCGCCTCGAGGATGGTCTTCTTCACTTTCCGTTCGTCGCTTTCATTGCCGGGCTTGTGGGCCTTGATACGCTCCTTGTAACGCCTCATCTGCCTCTCGATCTTGTCGATGACGGCATCAATGGCGGCATACATGTCGTTAGTCTCTTCGGAAGCCTTGATGGTGATTCCCCTGGCATTGATGGTTACTTCGGCGATATGACGAATCTTTTCAACCGTCAGAAAAACCTGCGCGACAATCGGCTCGTCGATATACTTCTGAACCCGGCCGAGTTTCTCCTGTGCATAGCTTTTCAGTGCTTCGCTGGACTCCATATGTCTGAATGTGGTGGTAATCTGCATACAACTGATCTCCTTTTCTGATTTTCCTTCCAGACAGAATGAGCCTCGGGCCCGAACTGCCCCGGAATCTAAAACAGCCTTTTCCTTTCGGATGACGAACCGATCTTGAGCATCTCACGATACTTCGTAACCGTTCGCCTGGCAATAGTGATGTTGTGTGTGGACAGTATCTCGGCAATACGCTGATCGCTCAACGGTTTGCTGCTGTCCTCCGCATCCACGATCTCCTTGATCTTGTTCTTCACGCTCTCCGAAGCGATGGCATCTCCCTCAATCGTAGAGATGCCGCTGTTGAAAAAAAACTTCAGCTCAAGAAGTCCCTGGGGGGTCTGCATGTACTTGTTGGTGGTAACCCGGCTGATGGTGGACTCATGCATCCCGATATCCTCGGCGATATCGCGCAGGACAAGGGGTTTCAGGTGTTCAATGCCGTGTTCCAGGAAGGCGCGCTGGAATTTTACGATGCTCTTCGCGACCTTGTAGATGGTGCGCTGCCGCTGATGGATGCTTTTGATGAGCCAGAGCGCGGAGCGCATCTTATCACTGATGTATTCCTCGGCCTTCTGGTCGTTGGAAGCCCCGTTCCGCCCCTCACCGATGTAGAGAGGGTTTATGCGGATATTCGGCATTCCCTCGTCGTTCAGGAGCACGACAAACTCTTCCCCGACCTTGTAAACGAAGATATCGGCGGATATATAGTGGACATCTTCCTGGCCGAACTGCCTTCCCGGCTTCGGGTCGAGACCGGAGATTATTTTCGCGGCTGCCAGCACTTCAGGGACATCAATGCCGAGGGCCTTGGCAATCTGTTTGTATTTTCGTGCTTCAAGCTCTTTCAGGTAGTCCCGAAGAAGCGACTCGACAACGCTTCCCTCCATCCCCAGCTGTTTTACCTGGAGGAGAAGGCACTCCCGCAGATCCCGGCATGCGACGCCCATGGGGTCGAATTCCTGAATCTTTTGAAGGACGTGCTCCACGGATGACTCGTCCACGCCGCAGGAACCGGCGACATCGGCAAGCGTGGCCCGAAAGTAGCCTTCTTCATCGATATTGCCGATAATCTCCGCTCCGATCATCTGCTCCATCTCTGTCAGGCGGGTAAGATTCAGCTGCCACATCAGATGATCAAAAAGGGTTGCTTTCTTGGTCAGCAGATTCTCGTACGAGGGTCGATCGTCTTCATCGTCGAAATACTGTTCGCCGGAGCTGTAATTGTAACCGTCCAGGTAGGTTGTCCAATCCATTTCCTGGAGCGTTTCCTCGCCCGCTTTTACCTCCGTGAAAACCTCGGCGTCCTCCTTGTGCGTTTCCTCCTTTTCCGTAACTTCGAGGGTATCGGGCTCCTTTACCTCCTCCAGTTCCGGTGTTTCGTCCAGGACCGGATTTTCCTCCAACTCCTGCCGCACGATATCCTGCAACTCGATGCGGGAAAGTTGGAGAAGCTTGATAGCCTGCTGCAACTGGGGAGTCATCACCAGCTGCTGCGAAAGCTTCATCTGTTGTCGCATCTCAATGGCCATGGAAATCCAACACCTTGTGTATCATGGAATGAAGGGGAATCCCCTACAGGCTGAAATTGTCTCCCAGGTAAATCTCCCTCGCCGTTTTGCTTTCGGCGATTTTTACCGGATCCCCGTGCTCAAGTACTTCACCTTCATTAAGTATATAGGCTCTATCACATACGCCAAGAGTCTCGCGCACATTATGGTCCGAGATGAGAACTCCTATCCCTCGAGCTTTCAACTCACCGATAATATTCTGGATGTCCAGCACCGCCAGCGGGTCGATCCCGGCAAAGGGCTCATCCAGGAGGATGAAATCAGGGTCGGTGGCCAATGCCCTGGCTATCTCGACCCTGCGCCGTTCTCCGCCGGAAAGGGCATACCCCTTGACATGGGCGATGTGAGTTATCTTCAGGTCCGCCAACAATCGCTCCATCAGAAGGTTTCGGCCCTCGGCGTCCAGGTTCTGCGCCTCCAGCACGGCAAGCAGATTCTCGCGAACCGTCAGCCTTCGGAATACGGACGGTTCCTGGGGCAGGTAGCTGATACCCTTGCGTGCCCGCAGGTACATGGGAAGTCCGGTGATATCTTCCTCCCCGATGAGAACCCGTCCCGTATCGGGACGGCTGAGGCCGACAACCATGTAAAAAGTCGTTGTCTTGCCGGCTCCGTTCGGTCCCAGTAGGCCCACCACCTCTCCGGAAGCGACTTCCAGATCGACGCCTTTGACCACAACCCGATCGCCGAAACTCTTTTTCAGCCCACAGGTATACAGGACTCGTTTACGGCTTTTGGGCGTCATTCTTTCCCTTGCCCTTCGGATAGAGCACCGCTTCAACCCGTGACTCGGGACCGCCGGTCACCACGCTTCGCTCCTCATTCACGAAATAGGTGATCTCCCTGCCCGTTATCATGTCTTTCCCTTGAACAACCTTCGGGGTTCCGGAAAGGGTGATCTTCCCTTCGCGGGTCTTGTACACGCCCTGCTGGGCGGTTCCAATCCGGTTCTCCTGCACGATACGCACGTTGCCGATCGCCTCGACCGTTTCTACATCGCCTCCCTGTTCCGCATACCGTACTACCAGACGATCGGCGAAGATGGTGATGTCACCCTGTTTCGCCACCACTTTTCCGATAAAGGTCGCGGTCCTGTTTTTCGTATCTGCCTGAAGTTCGTTCGACCTGATGGTTATGGGCTGTCCATCACGCTTCTCCCCTGCGCCCGCGCCGGCAGCGGCGGATGAGACAAGCACCATGAACATGCAGATAAGGCAAAGGATTCTCTTCATTTCAGGTCATTTCTTCCGGGTCCCGATGACCGCGTTTACGTCGTGCAGTATCCGCATCTTCTTCGTATCCACGCGGACCTCCAACCCGGTTCCCTGCACCGTGAGCCTTCCGTCCTCGAGCCGGACACGGTCGTCGGTGGTAATAAGCGAACGGGCCGCGACATAGTCGATATGCCCGGCCGAAAACTTCATTCCCGTCTCGCTGGAAGCCGAAACATTTCCCATCAGCTTCACGTCGCCCGTCTTCTTGTGATAGTCGGCGGTATCCGCCTTGAGCGTATACTTCCCGTTCTTGCCGCCGCTGTTCAACGCCATTTCCGCCCCGGTGAACCTGATGACGCCGGTGTCGTTATAGTAGTCCACCGCGCGGGCAACGAGGTCCCATTGAAGGGTTCCGTCTTTTGTGTTGGTATGGTGTACTTTCCGCAGAGAGAGGTCGATATTCTTGGGAAGATCCGCCAGAATAGTCTCCGGCTCCTTCACCCGGTGGAACTTCAACACGATTACCACCATGAGATAGGTGGCCGCGGCAATGACCAGAAAAGCCAGAATACGCCTGATTTTATTGAAGTTCTGCATAATTCAGCGAGAGTATAACATCATGAACTTGGGGTGTAAAGCAGATTCTGGCCCAAACGGAGGATCTTGGCACAGAGATTGAAGCAGGCAATCCCGCACCAAGGAAACCGTCCGCCTCAACCGCCGGTCAGGAAAGGAAATACCGCTCCATGACAGCGTCCCAGGTGCCCTGCTCCTTGAGAAGGAGGTCGCACACCTCACGAACGGCGCCCCATCCGCCCGCATTGTTCGTCACGAAATGAACCCTGGACCGCACCTCGGAAACGGCATCGGCAGGCGCTGCGGAAAATCCGACCCGGCACAGAAGGGGAAGATCGACGACGTCATCCCCCATATAGGCAACCTGATGGTCCCTCAACCCCGTCTTTTCCAGGATTTCCCGGTACGGGGCGAGTTTGTCCAGGGAATTCTGATAGACATGGGTAATGCCGAGTTCGGCGGCCCGGTTCGCGACCACCAGGGACCCTCTTCCGGAGATGATTCCCACTGCAATTCCCGCGCGCTGCAGCATCTTGATCCCGCATCCGTCCTTCACGTTGAAAAACTTGCTTTCAGTTCCGTTTGAATCGTAGACAATCCGGCCATCGGTCAAGACACCGTCAACGTCGAGCAAGAGAATCCGTATCGGGGAAATCCGTTCTTTCATTATGCAAGGCCCGCCTTCAGAAGATCATGGAGGTGAATGATGCCGACCGGCTTTTCCGCATCATCGCCGGAAAACACAAATAACGAGGTGATGGAATGTTCCTCCATCCGCTGCATGGCCTTTGCCGCCAGTTCGGACGATGTGATGCGCTTCGGATTGCGTGTCATCAACTCGCCCGCGGTGGTGTTGAGGATATCGATCCCCTTCTCCAGGGCACGACGCAGGTCGCCGTCGGTGATGACTCCGGCCAGAACGCCCCGAGGATCCACGACGCCGGCGATGCCCAGCCCGCGCGAGGTTATGACGAACAGGGCTTCCCGCATCAGTGCCTGCATGGAAACCAGGGGAACGGCGTCACCCGTGTGCATCAGATCCTCGACCCGAAGGAGAAGCTTTTTCCCGAGCGAGCCGCCGGGATGGAACAGGGCAAAGTCTTCGGCCTTGAAACCGCGTTCCACCAGGAGGGCCACGGCCAGTGCGTCGCCCATGGCCAGCGTGGCGGTTGTGGAAGCGGTCGGCGCCAGACCCAGGGGACAGGCCTCTTCCTTGACGGCAACCTCAAGAAAGACATCGGCCGTCCTGGCGAGGGTCGAAGCCCGGTTCCCGGACATGGCAATCAGTTTCGCGCCGAGCCGCTTGATAACCGGAAGGATGCGGACTACCTCTTCGGTCTCGCCGCTGTAAGAGATCGCAATAACCACATCCCCCCGCATGATCATGCCCAGGTCGCCGTGAATTCCCTCCGCCGGATGGAGGAAAAACGCCGGTGTTCCGGTGGAGGCAAGTGTCGAAGCGATCTTCTGGCAGATGATGCCCGACTTGCCCATCCCCGTCACAACCACACGGCCCGTAGAGGAAAGGATAAGCTCAACTCCCCGCGTGAACTCGCTGTTCAGCGACTCGGCCAGGGTCATAAGGGCCTCCGCCTCGACGCGTATGACTCTTTTTGCTTCTTGCAGAATCAAGAATTTTCCTCTTTGAGGGTTGGGTGTACAAGGACCAAAGGCACATAAAGGACTCAAGGGACAGGAGAAGGCATATAGTCTTGTTTTGTCCCTTATGTCCTTTAAGTCCTTTTCGTCCCTTCGAAACCCGAACCGTGCTATTTAACGATTGCGTCTATCGCCTTCAGCTTCTTCAGCAACTGGGGTAGTTCGTCGAGCCTGATGGAGTTGGGGCCGTCACAGAGAGCCTTATCCGGATCTTCATGGACTTCAAGAAAAATGCCGTCGATCCCGGTTGCAACCGCGGCCCGGGACAGGTATTCCACGAACTCCCGCTGTCCTCCGGACGAACCGCCCATGCCTCCCGGCAACTGGACGCTGTGGGTAGCGTCGTAGACAACCGGGTAGCCGATACGGCGCATGATGGGGAGGCTTCTCATGTCGGAAACAAGATTGTTGTAGCCGAAGCTGGCGCCGCGTTCGGTGAGGATGATCCGTGAATTTCCCGCGGAAAGCGCCTTTCCGACAACATTTTCCATGTCCCAGGGCGCAAGGAACTGCCCCTTTTTGATATTCACCACCCGTTCGCTCCGGGCCGCGGCATCAATAAGGTCGGTCTGACGGCAGAGAAACGCGGGAATCTGGAGGACATCCGCCACTTCGGAGACCGGAGCGACTTCTTCCACGGAATGAACATCGGTAAGCACGGGAAGACCGAGGGAATCCTTTACCTTGGCAAGGATACGCAGTCCTTCCCGCAGGCCGGGACCGCGGAAAGAGGTGACCGACGTTCGGTTGGCCTTGTCGTACGAGGCCTTGAAGACCAGGGGCGTGCCCAGTCCGTTGCAAAGCGTCATGAGCCTCTCGGCGCACCGCAGGGTGAGAGCCTCGTTCTCGATGACGCAAGGCCCCGCAATCAGCACCAACGGCCGGTTGCCGCCTATCTTCACATTTCCGACAAGTATCTCTTTGACCACCTTGACTCCCGCTCTTTCTTCACGTGCCGCGCCGGGCATCCGATTCTCAGCCTCTTCCTTTCAACGCCGCGGCGATAAACGACTTGAAAAGGGGATGGGGGTTCAAGGGCTTCGATTTGAACTCGGGGTGGAACTGACAGCCCACGAACCATGGATGGCCGGCGATCTCAATCATCTCCACCAGACCGCCCTCTTCATAGATGCCGGACAGGACCAGACCCTTTTCCGTAAGGATGTCCCGGTAGCGGTTGTTCACCTCGTAACGGTGACGGTGACGTTCGCTGATCTGCGTGGCCCCGTATATTTTCTGGGCCAGGGTCCCTTTCACCAGGGAACAGGGATACGCCCCCAGCCGCATGGTGCCGCCCTTGCGCTCGATTCCCTGCTGGGTCTCCATCAGGTGGATCACCGGATGCTCGCAGTTCGGCTTGAACTCGCTGGAGCAGGAATCGAGAAGGCCGCAGACGTTTCGCGCGTATTCCACCACCGCCATCTGCATGCCGAGGCAGATGCCGAAGAAGGGGATCCTGTTCTTCCGGGCATACTCTATCGCCTGGATTTTCCCTTCGGTGCCCCGCTCGCCGAACCCTCCCGGAACCAGGATCCCGTCCACCTCGTCGAGGTGGGTGCCGACCCCTTCCTGCTCGATCTTCTCGGAGTCCAGGTAGCGGATGTGCACCCGGCAGTCATTGGCGATCCCGCCGTGGGTCAACGCCTCGGACAGCGACTTGTATGATTCGGTGAGATTCACGTACTTGCCGACGATGGCGATGCGCGCCTTTCCGCCGGACGGGTGCTTCAGGGTGTCCACGACCTCCTGCCAGTGAGTCAGATCCGGGGACTTGGCCCACATGTTGAGCTTGTCCGTTATCTGCTCGTCGAGCCCCTCCTTGTGGAGCGCAATCGGCACCTCGTAGATATGCTCGGAATCCACGCACGGGATGACATCCTTTTCGTGGACGTTGCAGAACAGGGCTATCTTGGCCTTCATTTCGGCTGGGAGGTCCTTTTCGCTGCGGCAGACGAGGATGTCCGGCTGAATACCGATCTCCCGCAGTTCCTTTACCGAGTGCTGGGTCGGCTTGGTCTTCATCTCGCCGGCGGTCCTGATGTGCGGGATCAGGGTCACATGCATGTACAGGACATTGCCCGGTCCCCGGTCGAACTTGAACTGGCGGATGGCCTCAAGGAAAGGGAGGGATTCGATGTCCCCAACCGTGCCGCCGATCTCCACGATGGCAACGTCCATCCCCTTGGCGTTCTCCAGGATCTTGGACTTGATCTCGTCCGTGATGTGCGGGATAACCTGCACGGTTCCGCCGAGATAGTCGCCGCGGCGCTCTTTCTCGATAACGGAAAAGTAGACCTGGCCGGTGGTGAAGTTGCTCCTCTTGGAGAGCTTGGCATTGGTATACCGCTCGTAGTGCCCGAGATCCAGGTCGGTCTCGGCGCCGTCGTCGGTGACGAAAACCTCTCCGTGCTGGAAGGGGGACATGGTCCCGGGATCGACGTTGATATAGGGGTCCAGTTTCTGCATCGTGACGCGCAGGCCCCGGGCCTCCAGCAGCGCTCCCAGGGAAGCCGCGGCAAGTCCCTTGCCGATTGAGGAAACAACGCCGCCGGTAACGAAAATAAATTTGGTCTTCATACAAACATCCCTCAATGAAGAAAGTCCCAGATTACTGGGACTTTCTCAGTTTTTCGAGGACCTTTTCCAGGTCCGGTGGAGAATCCACCCCGATTGACTCATATTCCGTTTCGACCACCCGGATTCGGTAGCCGCTCTCCAGTACGCGGAGCTGCTCCAGCTTCTCGGAACGCTCCAGATGGGTCTGGGCCATGCGTGCGAATTGTATCAGGAAGTCCCTCCGAAAGACATAGAGACCCACATGCTTGAAGCAGAGGAGCCTGCCGGAGTCAAACGCATCATCCTTCAGACAATCCCATTTATCGCGGAAAAACGGAAGGGGAGAGCGTGAGAAGTAGAGCGCGAATCCGTTGATGTCGGTGACAACCTTGACTACATTGGGGCTCAGAAAATCGTGCAGGTTCCTGATCCGGCATTTTACCGTACCCATCTGGATGGAATCATCATCCAGCAGGGGCCGTATCGCCTCGTCAATCATGGCCGGATCGATGAGAGGTTCGTCCCCCTGGACATTGACGATGATCTCCGAATCTATCCGCTCCGCCACCTCGGCAAGGCGGTCGGTGCCCGTCTCGTGGGAGGGGGAAGTCATCTCGACACGTCCGCCGAACGCCTTGACCGCGGCCTCGATCCGCGGGTCGTCGGTTGCCACGATTACGCCGGAAACAAGGGTTGCCCGCGATGTCCGCTCATAGACATGCTGCACCATGGGTTTCCCCATGATGTCGGCGAGGGCTTTCCCTTCGAAACGGGTGGATGCATACCTGGCGGGGATAACGGCGGTTACGCGCATAGTGAAAAAGGAACTTTCGGATAGAGTCAGTCCCTTCCTGCGGTGGGACGCACTACGTTACATCAAATGCCCGGAACGTGTCAAGGCAGGATTTCCCGTGCCGGCGAAACCCTGCCCCCATATCATCCCAAAACAAAATCTACTTGAAATCCGAGTACTTGGAAATAACCAAATCGCGATCTGCCGCTTCCTTCAAATGGCATTCATAGCAGTTCTTCACCGGGTCGAGCCCGCTCGGCTTTCCCTCCGGCGTAAAACCGGCAAACTGCCATCCGCCGGTATCCTTGTACCGTTTGTCCTTCTTCATCAGCACGATCATGGATTTCTTGCCCGGGACCGGCTTGCCGCCCGCGTCACGGATCGTGAACTGCTCAACGACGAACCGGCTCCCCTCCGGGTACGGTCCGCCCTTTTTGAAGGCCTTCATGGCCTTTGCATCCACATAGGTATAGTGAATGCCGTAAAACAGGGACTTCTTGTCGGTCACAATCTGCTGCTTGCTCTTCTGCCACTTCGCATATCCCTTGGGCAGGGAAACGGATGCCGCTGCCACGGAAAGGGAGACGGTCGCAAACAAGAGCGCCATGGATACCAGGATCGTTTTTCTATTCATCGATGCATACCTTTCTGAAGTGGAGGTGAACGGGGGGGAAGAGTACCCTGCTTCACCGGAGAGGGCCATAAAAAAGCACTCCCGGTGGTTTCCACCTTCGGTTAATCGGTTCCCAGGATTACGCTCGCCGCATTAAACATGGCGTAGACCCGGTCATCTTCCTTCAACTCGAGGCTTTCGGCGCATTCGTTGGGAATGACGGCGCTTATGGTATTTCCTCCGGACAACTCGACAATCACATCCGTGGTCACGACATGCCGGGCAAGATTGATTATCTTTCCCGGCAGCTTGTTGCTGATGCTGACCCGCAAGTCGCAATCACCGGAGGCGATAATCACGGAATTTGCCTTGATAACGGCATAGGCGAAACTTCCTTCATGGAGACCGAGGCTTTCAATGCTTTCGTTGGTTATTATGGCGATGATGTGGCCGCCGCCCTGTATGGTCATGGTCACTTCCGATTTTATCTCGCCCCGTACAATCTTTACTACCTTGCCGATAAAGGCATTTCTCGCGCTTACCTTCATGGAAACTTTTTCGAAAAACCGATACAGGTTGTGGATATCCACATCGAGCATCTTGTCTTCCAGGTTGGCGAGGAATTTTTCATGCTCCCGCTGGATGAGCCGGTATTTCCTGACCAGCTCCTTTCCCTCTTCCGTGAGGGTCGTCCCTCCTCCCGATTTTCCGCCGGCAGTGCGTATGAAAAGCGGGTTTTCGGAAAGATTGTTCATGGCATTGATTGAATCCCACGCCGTTTTGTAGCTCATTCCCACCAGCTTGGCCGCCTTGTTGATGGAGCCGCATTCATCGATCTTTTCCAGGAGGGCGATCCTGTCGCCCCTCAGAAAGTCCATGTCGGTTTTCTTGAAGGACAGTGTTCCGGAAACCTCGATCCGCTTTTTTGATGTTCTCATAAAAAGTCCGAGAGCTCCTTTCTAGAATTCTTCATCATGCCGAACCTGCCGTGTTCCCCGGAGTCGGATAACCGGTCTTCCGGCGGGTCGTGCACAAGATAGCACTGTTTGCATATCAACAGTACCAGATTTTTTTGCATGGGCACCCGAGGCGGCATTGTTTCTCAGGGAAAATCCGGCGCAAGCGCCTGCCTGCAAATCCCGTGAAGTACCGAGCAAGATTCGGATGGATGCCGACACCCATTTGCGCTAGTATTGTCGATAAAAGAAGATGCGCTGCTCGATTATCACGGGCCTGAACGGACGGTTTCCACGGGAAATCGAACGAAATGAAAGTCCCTGTTGCGGGCACTGATACACGCCGGTTCGTGAGTACATAACGGCTGATGACTCTACAGGAGGACAACGCCATGATTTCTTTCCGGGAAACATCCATAGGCAGAATCGGAATTGAAGAAAAAGAGGGCTGCATCGTCTCGGTATATTTTGAAACCGATGCCGTTCCGCACGGCCTGGAGGTGGGGGAGACACCGCTCATCCGGAAGGCTTTCGAGCAACTCGAGGAGTACCTTACCGGCAGGCTCACGGAATTCTCCCTGCCCCTGAGGCCGGAGGGGACACCCTTCATGAAAAACGTCTGGGCGAAATTGTGCGACGTGCCGTACGGGCATACGGCAAGCTACAAGGACATCGCCGCAGCCGTCGGAAATCCAAGGGCAGTCCGGGCGGTTGGCATGGCGAACAACAGGAATCCGATACCCATATTCATCCCCTGCCATCGGATCATCGGCAGCAACGGGAAGCTGGTCGGCTATGGCGGAGGGTTGGAGCTGAAACAGAAGCTGCTTGATCTGGAGCGAACGCACGGAAATCGATGACTGCCGATATCATTTTTTCACGGTCCGCCCCACCCCCGCCATCATCAACACGGCCGCAACGGTCAGCGCGGCCAGACTCGCGAAGAGGGCTGAGAAGCCCGAGAGGGAGATCATCCATCCCCCGAGGAGCGGCCCCAGGAAGAACCCGGCCTGCATCATCACAATCAACAGGTTCTGGTTCATGCCGCGCGTCCGGGGAGATGAAATATCGAACATGACCGCGGCCTGGAGCGGCATCGCGACCCCCCATCCCAGCCCGGCAATTCCGGCCAGGATAAAGAGCCCTCGGCCGGATGCGCATGCCGGCAGCAGGGCATAGCATACCGCTGTCGCGAAAAGCCCCATGACGCACAGGATGATCTTGCTGTACCTGTCGAAAAACCATCCCCCGCAGAGTCTGACAAGAATCATCGCAACGGTGGCGATGGTGAAGAAAAGACTGACATTGGCAATTCCCCTGCCGGTCCCGAACTGTTTCAGGTAGAAAAAGACGGCGGAATAGCCGCAGAAAAGAAGCAGCGACGACAGGAGCAACATGATCACTGACGGTGAACGGAGGCTGTCCAGCATGCCGGACAGCCCCGGAGCGGGCGCGGCCGCCTGTTCCGCCGTCAGGGACTGTGGAAGGGCCAGCGCGAGGATCGGGACAAGAGCTGCCACGCCTGCCAGAGCGAGCACCTTTCCGAAGGACGATGGTGCAATTTTCATGAGATCGAAGAGCGGCGGTATGACGGCGTAGGGGACAAGCCGAATCAGGGAAACCCAGCCGAATGCCCGGCCGCTCATGTCGGGCGGGATACACTGGACAATCATGGTTACGAGGGCGGAAACCACGCAGATGAAACCGGCCCCCTGCAGCAGGCGCGCGGTCACCAGCAACGGGACCGAGGTCACCTGTCCCGCCATGAAGAGCGCGGCGGCAAGGATGAGTGAACCGCCGGCAAGCCAGCGACGGGAGACGCCGGGGTGGACAAGCGGCGCGATAACGGGCTGTATCACCAGAGCGGCCAGCGAGTCGGCGCTGATGATGAAACCGGCCGTAGCCGGAGCTACTCCCAGATGCGCGAGATACCCGGAAAAGGCGAAAAAGAGCGCCGCGATGGCCGTAACCAGGGCAAACTGGAGGTTGATCGCCAGGAAACCGAGGGAGAACAGACCCGGACGTTCAGGCATGGATACCTTCCAGAAAACGGGACAGCAGGTTCGCGGCCACGGAGCGACGGTAGTCGGCCGGCGCCCTGATGTCGTCGATGGGCGACACGGTGCGGCGAACAGCATCGGCCGCGGCGCGGATCGTGTCCCGGTCGAGCCGCCTGCCTACCAGCCCCTCCTCCACCTCCGGGAGGCGCGCCACGGTCGGCGCCACGCTCCCCCAGGCAAAGCGGGCCGCCTCCACGGTGCCGTCGGAGGACACTCTCACCATTCCGGTGAAGCTGACCACGGCAACAGCCAATGACCTGCGCAGGCCGACTTTTTCGAACGCCTGAAAGGGAAAGCCTTCAGCACGGGGAATCAGGATGCGGGTGATGATCTCTCTTGTGTGAAGCTGCGTAAAGCCGGGCCCTGCGACGAATTCTCCGACGGGAATCCGGCGCATTCCCTTCCGTGACGCCACCTCCACCTCCGCGTTGAGCAGGAACAGGGGCGGGAGCGAATCTCCGGCCGGGGACGCGGTGCGGACATTACCGCCGATGGTGGCCATGTTCCTCACGGCCGGGCCGCCGATGGTTCCGGACGCCCTGACAAGCAGAGGCGCATGACGCGCCACGAGCGGGTCGGCAATCAGCCGGGTCAATGGTGTCACGGCGCCGATGGAGATCTCAGTTCCCATATCGCTTATACCCTGAAGCTCTGCCACGTGGGAAAGCAGGAGAAGCGGGCGATCATCCCGCCCCGTTTCCCTGCGCAGCTTTACCAGCAGGTCGGTTCCGCCCCCCATGGGCAGGGCGTCGGGATGCCGGTCCAGCAGGGAAAAGAGTTCCTCCAGACGGGCCGGTTTCAAGGCTGCTCTCATGTTTCCTCCAGAAGATTCGCCGCTGCGCGGATGGACGGCGCGCCGGACATGCCCTAACTCGCGGATGCTACGGCAACACGGCGAATACGCGTGCGGGCGCCCCGGTGCCGTTTTGTATCAACATGGGAAGTACATAGAGCATGGCGCCGGATTCCGGGATCATCTCCAGGTTTGCGATGTTCTCAAGGGCAAGCTTCTGCGCGTTGCAGAGTATTCGATGCACGTGAAAATCCTTCGAAGATCCCGGGTCGATACTCGGGGTATCGATTGCAATGCCGGTGATGTCCCGTTCCGCCAGGAGAAAGGCGACCGCTTCCGGCGAAAATCCCGGGAAGTGCAGTTCCGCAACGGCAGCCTTGCCGGTCTTTTCAGTCCCGAGCACCTCTTTCCTGTTCGGGTAGAAACGCCCGCCGATACCGCTCTGCATAATGACCCATGCCCCCTGAGGAATGCGGCCGTGCTTCTTCTCCCAGGCACGAATGTCTTCCACCGTCAGTTGATAGTCGCGGTTTGACAGAGACTTACTCTTCACATCGATTTTTACCGCCGGGCCAATCCATTCCTGAAGCGGAATCCGGCCGATGGTTCGCCCGTGTTCGGAAAAATGAATCGGCGCATCGACGTGGGTACCACCATGCTCCGATGCCGCATATTGATTCGAAGCATACCAATAGCCGCCGTCCGATATGCCCTTGAATACCACGGTCGGGGTAAAGGGTTTATCGGTGGGCCAATAAATCGTCTCTTCTGAAAAGGGGAAGGTCATGTCGACGATCTTTTCCTTCGGGGTGGCGCATGGGGAAGGTGTAGCGGCCGCGAGCAGTACGGAAATGAGCGCGAGTGTAACGAAAGAAGTGCGAGTGATGATCTGCATGCTGTCTCCCTGTTGTAAAAGTCCTGAATCCGTGACGTCTTCACGCCTTGGCCGAGCCGTCATGCCTCGGTTTCCTGCATATCCGCCGATTGAAGCTTCCCGGCGAGGTTCATCCGGCGCAACCGTCACTCCACGATCCGGTAGCCCGCCGATTTCAGGGACGGCCTCGTGTAGACGAAGACCATCTCGACCGGTTCGTCGAACGGGTTGTAGAACCAGTGAACGGCGCCGCGCGGCACGAACATCGTATCACCTTTTACCATTTCCACTTCCGTTTCGTCGAGCCCGCTGATCCCTTTTCCCGAAAGGATATGGATCACTTCCTCCGCGTCCGCGTGCACGTGCCTCTTGTGCGTGGAGGTCTTCGCCTCGAACCTGCAGTAGGCAAAGGTTATGTCTTCGGCGCCGACCGTGTCCCTGTCCACGAGCACGACCCTCCTGGCATTGTCCAGGTCCTTGATCGGTTCGTTTCTTCCCTCGTCGAGTCCAAGCAGATATTTCATGTCGTTCTCCTTTTTTCTTCCTGAATCCGTCACGCCTTCACGCCTTCGCCCAGCCTTCACGCCTCGGTTTCCTGCGTTACCGTGGCCTGGAGCAGCCTGACGAAGGTCAACCGGCGTAACCGGCGTGAAACAGCCTCGGCGACGTTCAAACCCCGGCATTCTGCTCGTCTCGGCATTCGGGCGCCACGGATTCAGGTTACTTCTTCAGCTCATCCGCTGCCTTTGGCGGATAGAGATCAGGATAGACGAGCGTTCTGTCGCCAACGGCACCTTTCGTCCCGCGCACCGCTTTGGTCCGGGGAACTGCATTATCCAGGCAGTCACGGATACCGAGCGCCAGCGAGCCGCCCAGGTTCCGCAGGTCATCCGGTTCGATCCACCGGGGCGCATACCCGGCCCTGCCGTAGGTCATCTCCATGGTCATGGCCAGTACCCGGTCCCGGAAGTTCGCCCACCACCAGCTCTCCGGAAACGAATTGCCCGCAAAGCCGCTGCCGCCCTCATCCGGAACCGGTTCAATCATGTCGGCCCCATAGCGGGCCGCCACCGCATCGATAAGCCTGAGCTGATTCTCCCACAACGCAGCCTCTACCGGGGAGTACCCCTGGGCCTCCGTCCCGAAATGGGGGTAGAAAAACGGCCGTATATCCGGTTCGCTGTTGGAGGCGTGGAGATTGAGCGCCATGGAAACCGGCGGACCACCGTCTTGCATCAGCTTCTTTGCCTGCCGATGGAGTATCGCCACTTCAGGAGGTATGTCCCCCACCAGGTCCAGAGGATTCGCACCGTCGAAAACCCACATGACCTCCAGGTTTTCGGACAGGGGGGTGCTCCGGTAATTGCCCGCAATCACCCCATCCACATTCTGCATGGGGAAGATATAAAACTCGAACCGCGTCATTATGTCCGATGCCTCCGGGGCACCTGACAGCAGGAAACGGATCTTGCCTTCAATCAGGAACGAAGGAGGCGTCTCGGCGGGATGGGTGCGCGCATGGATAAAAATCCTCTTCTTCCCCGAATCAGGGACGCTGGAATCGGTTATTTTCATCAGATAGACGGGTCTGCCTTGCCGGGAAGAGCCGGGTATCCAAATGTCCACGTATGGGCTGTCCTTAAGGGTCGCGATATACTTTTCCAGGTCCGTGAAGGTGTACGGGTAGAACCGTGCCATCCAGACCGTGCCGTGCGCAAACCGCTTCCTGAAAATAATCTCGTTGTCCTGGTTCCGGGTTACCTCGTCTTCGGCAAAATGATGCCAGGCAACCCGATCATAGGAGTATACGGGCAGGTAGTAGTAGGGCCATCCCGAATTCTTCACGGTGATCGTGGTCGGAGCATCCTGCACCAGGTTATCCATCCGCACATACCACCAGCTGCGCCATGAGGCAGGGAGCCTGGAGTCATTGTTGTCGTCCGCGATATACAGTTCCCACTCCGTATCGCTCACCTTGGCGACCTTACCGATACTTCCGGACTCGAAAGAAGCGGAAACCGTTGTGGGAAGCCTGTTGGCGGCATCACCGCAGCCGGCCGGCAACCCGGCCAGAAGGATCAACACGGTTATCCATGCCGTCATGCTTCGTACCATGGGATCATCACCTCTGCCATCGGGCGTACGTCTTCCTCCGTCCCCCGCGGGAATGGGGTGTGGGTTGGTATAGTTCACCAAACTTGACTCTGGTTCAGGGATTCTCCGATTCGCCCACATCGAACCATTCGGCAAGCATCACGGCGTATTCCTTCTCAAGGTGAGATGTGGAATAGAGATAGGTAGCGGACGACGAAGTTATCGTCGTTCCGATATCGTCATACCCCTCGATTTCCGCCATCGTCGCCAGGCAGTCGAGAACCTGCCGGTATGCCAGGTTGAACGGCGGTTCGGCGAAAATATCGAGCGGAACGGGTCGCCGGTATACGCTGGCGTTGTGGCGGACGGTTTCCGCGATGAGCCGCACGGGACCCTCCTGCGCATGGAGCAGGATCTCCGCATACTCCCCGGTCATGGAGCGGGAGGAGTAATACCATTGAGAATCCGCGCCCCTCAGGGCATGCAGATCCTCGTTCTCCGGGAGCAAGCGGGCGAGAACCGCCGTTACACAGTCACCGGCCATGCTCGTGTCAGGGGCAGCCACACGCTCTTTCAAAAAGAGCGCAATCCCGGCTTCCGAAACGAGATCTCCTGCCGCGCTCCTTTCCCGTATCAAGGCAGCCGTCGCGTCCGCCACGGTATCCGCACGCGCGGTCCCGGCAATCCTTTCAGATCCTTCCGCAAATATCGCCTCTTTCATTCCGGCACCAGCTTTCCCTTTGCCAGGGCATCGGAGACATCGGTCAATCCGAATTTCCGGTACGTTGCGCGTGTCGGCGCTCCGGTTGCCCTGTCCCATCCCAGTTCGTGATAGAACATGTCCAGGGCTACCTCGACGTCCGTTCTGTCCATGTGAACGGCGCCTTTGGTGAACGGCGGCTTGCCCGATGTGTCCGTATAGACCCATTCCGGAATCGTGTCATGACGGGTCCTCATCTCCTTTGTCCCCATGCCGCGAACCGTCAGCGCCCGGTGGAGGAGGAAGATGCGCTCCGCGACCGCATCCAGTTGCTCCCGGTTCTTCCTGTCCCCGGTGGCGAGGCTGTAGAGCATGGATTCCATGGAATCATCGCCCGAATAGCCGCGCTCCCTCAGGGGAGACGCCGCCCAGGGTCCCATCCAGTTGCACAGGGAGAGCGAATCATGGAGTTCCTTGCGCAGGAGCGACCATTTGGCCATGCGTGCCTTTGACCGGTGCATGGGTTTGAAGTCGCCAATGCCGTCCACGGCTTCGGGCGCCCCCCAGATTTCGGCTGCGAGCCTTTTTTGTATCGGCAGCGGCAGTCCGTTCCGGGTGAAATTGCTGTGGGAGTGGCACACGGCGTCGCGGTTGTAGATCAGATTTACGAGCAGGCCGCACTGGCCCACCTCATCCGAGGCATGGTGTTTGGGGTGCCCCAGTTTCCAGTATCCGAGTTTCTTGTCCTTTCGCCACGTAGCTTCGGAGAGGTTCCAGCGCTCCAGCAGATGGCCGGTGCCGAGGCCCAGTGCAGTGCCCAGTTCCCCCTGCTTGCCGGCGATCCGGGGCAGGAGTTCAAAAAGGAAGGAGGGGTCTCCCTTTTCGTATTTGCTCCAGGAGTAGCTCTTGTATTCCCGGGCGCCCAGCTTCTTTTCTATCACGCCGTCATAATAGAGCTTGATGAAATCGCGCTGCAGCTGGCCGTAATTGCACCAGACGCCCAGGTCGTCGGCCAGGTGGAGGCCGACCATGTTGGCCTCCAGTCCGGTGGCCCCCTTCGGGCCGCCCGGTATCGTCTTGAAGAAGTTGGCGCCGAACTTGAGGCCGACACAGGTCTTCTGCCCCACCGCCGGGATATCGTATTTCGATGCGACCGCCGGGACTTTCAGGATGGTATGGCAGCGGACCGGGCAGCCGGCGCAACCGTTTCCCCGGACCGTATACTTCCACACGTCGTCGCCCAGGAAATGAGCGGCGTTGTTCGACCGGTAGGCAATCCGGTTCAGGTCGTGCGGGTCGCAGGCTCCCGTGTCGACGGGATGGGCCGCGCCCCCCCAGCGGCGGCCCCGGGAGGCATTCCACCGCGAGTTGGGATCATAGAATTCCGCCCAGGGCCGCGGGGAGTTGGGAACGACATGCTGATTGTTGGCGCCCAGGAGGGAGAGATGATATTTTATCAGCCTTTCCCATTCATGCTTATTGCCCGCGATCCTGACGCTGCCGCTGCCGTGGACACCGATGGCCTTGAGGTTCTTGGACCCCATGACCGATCCGATGCCGCCGGCGGAGTGGGATGCCCCGCTCAACACGATGGACATGGGCGCCAGGTTTTCACCCGCCTGGCCGATGGCGGCCACAACAGCGTCCCTGCCCATGATCTCTGAGATGGCGCAGGTGGCGGCGCGGGTGCCCTGCCCCCATATGCCGCGGGCGTCGCGGATCTCGACTTTCCGGTCCTCGATCATCAGCCACACGGGATGATCCGCCTTTCCCTGGATGATAACGGCGTCGTAGCCTGCATATTTGAGCTTGGCGGCGAAGTGCCCGCCCATGTGACCCGACGCGACGAGAGGAAGCGGCCAGCAGGTGGGCCAGAGGGTGGTGACGGCGGTCCTGCCGTTGCACGGGGCGCCCGTCCCGGCCAGCGGGCCGACGGCGAACACGATCCTGTTTTCGGGATCGAACGGTTTCACCCCTGCCGGGACCTCGTCCCACATCACCTTGTAGCCGATGCCGGTGCCGCCAAGGTACTCCTTGTAACGCTCGATGGTATCTTCGGTCCGGATCCCGCCCGTCGACAGATCGACGCGCAGGACCCTGCCGGCCCACCCTCCATATCCGCTCATTTCCATTTCCTTTTTACATCAGCATTGATTCTCTTCCTGAATCCGTGACGCCTTCACGCCTTCGCCCAGCAGTCACGCCTCGGTTTTTTGCATTCCAGAGGCATGAGGCCGCCCGACGAAGGTCACCCGGCGTTGCAGGCATGACACGCAGCCGGCGACGTTGAAACCCCGGCAATCTGCTCGCCTCGGCGTTCAGCCGCCACGGCTTCAGGTTTCTTCTTCCGCCCCATGGTCCGTTTCTTCATAGCCGAGGATCATCGCCTTGGTATGGGAAAAGACGGTATCGCCCAAGGTGGCCATATAGAGATGAACGATGAGGAACAGCGCGACCACGTAGGCGAAAATCACATGGACAGCCCCGACAAGCCCCACCAGGTTTTGCGCCAGGAGATACCGCCGCACGGCGGGGATGTCGAGAAAGAGCAGTCCGGTGACCCCGAGCACGGGTAGAAAGACGAACATCACGGCATCATACGCAATCTTCTGCAGCGGATTGTACTTGTCGTCTGCGGTCGCCCTGAACGGGTTTTCCGCCCCGGTGAAAATCGTGACGAGGTAATATCCGGCCTGGGCGAACATGCCCCTGAGATCCCTCCTTCCGAGTCCGTAATGGCGCCGCAGGTTGCCGCTCCACACGGTATAGGCGAACCAGAAGATGGTCGAGACAACCATGGCCAGGCCCGTGCGCCTGTGCCACAAAAGAACGGGATCATGGGGCCGGAGAGCCGCGATGCCGTGCATCCGCAGATAGATGCCGGTGCCGATCAGGATGATAACGATCCCGGCCTGTATCCAGTGCCAGATTCGCAGGGGCAAGGGGTGCAGATAGGTACGTTTCATCGTTTCCTGACCTTTCGCAGCACGGCATGGAGCAGCGCGCCTGCCGCCGCCAAGGGAACGAGGACCGCGCCTGCCATGTCGATCCAGGAGAAACCGATACCTCCCGAAGAGGCGGACCTCCCCCCTCCGAACGCCTGTCGCATCATCGCGCTCGCCTGCCCGAGATTCGCCGACCGGCCGGGCAGGTGGCATTCCACGCAGTTGAGCGCGCGCTGCGGGGGAAGCACGGCAGTAGTCGGATTGCGGGGAGGGGTTGTCCCGGTCAGGTCCCGCCACGATACATACCGCAGGGATCCGGCCGGGCATGCCTCAACGCATTTCGGCTTTCCCCGGCAGAGGTCGCACTTGGTCGCCTTCCGGCTGTCCGGGTCGTAGGAAATCATCTCCCAGGGGCATGCCCGCAGACATATTCCGCATCCGGTGCACTTTTCCGGGTCAATGGCGCGCGCCTTGTGCACGGGCGATACGACAATCGCGTGTTCGGGGCACATGTTTGCGCAGGGTACGGGATGGGGGCATTGCTTGCACAGGTCCTGCACGATAAGGCCGTCCCCCAGGTTGCCGTGCCCTTCCCGCCATGCCATGGCGCCCCGGGAACCGAAATTCAGATTCCGGTCGACCTTTATCCTTGCCAGTGAAGGAGCGGCCCTGCCGTCGTTGAATTCCGTGCACGCCAGTTCACAGCGGCCGCACCCGACGCACACCACGGGATCGGCGACCACCACACCTTCGGCGTTCTCCATGATGACAAGCGGCCTGACAGCCGCCTGCACGAGCGCCGGCGACAGTGCGGATAGCCCGGCGATGGAAACTCCGCCCCAGATCAGGACCTGCCTGCGCGTACACAGGGGGTTGAAAGGGGAGTTTCCATTTTCCGCTTGTACTGTCTCATTCGGAAGGTGGTCGGCACCCATGGTTTCTCATTACCCTCGTTCACAAATGGGAGAATTTCATCCTGGCGGCGCGGTTGCGACACAACCCTTTCAGGTTTCGGCCTGGGAAAACCGCAAAACCCATTGCGCCTTGTCCGTCAGCGGCGGCTGATATGCCTCGAATTTACGGAGCAGCCTCTCCGGGTCGTCATCCATCAGAATCATCGAACGATGTTCCCGTTCCACAAATCTCTCGGTAACGGTATGATCCAGAAAATCCATCAGCTTCCTGAAATACTGGTTGATGTTCAGCAGCCCGCACGGTTTCGAATGGATGCCGAGCTGCGCCCAGGTCACAATTTCAAAAAACTCTTCAATGGTGCCCAGTCCTCCGGGCAGGGCGATAAACCCGTCAGCCAGGTCCGCCATCAGTGCCTTCCGGTCGTGCATGGAATCAACCACGCGCAAATCGGCCAAACCGGTGAAGGCAACCTCTTTTTCCACCAAAGCTTTCGGAATAACACCAATAACATCGCCCCCCTTTTCCAGGACGGATTCGGCGACCCTGCCCATGATGCCGACCCGTGCGCCCCCGTACACCAGTCCGATATTGTTGCGGGCAAGGGTGTGACCGAGGTGTACTGCCGCGTCGAGATATTCAGGCCTGGCGCCGGGGCTGGATCCGCAGAACACACAGATTCGTCTCATACAAACATCCTCTTGAAGGTCATTTATTCAGGCTGCGTGCTCGATTGCGCAACAGGCGGCATCAAGGGCCTGCCGGAAATCAATCTTTGCGGCAACGGTCGCGCATGCATGTCGCACTTCCCGGTCGGCAAGCAAGCGCTCAAGTTTTTGCGCCGCTTCCTTTCCTCGAAATCGCGAAGGACGAAGCGAAGCGCCGACTCCCAACCGTTCCAGCCTGGCGGCGTGATCGGGCTGGTCGTAGGCCATGGGCACGACCAGGTGCGGTATCCCGGCTGCCATTCCCTGCACGGCGGTGCCGATACCGCCGTGATGGACGATGGCTGCCGCTCGCGGCAGAATAGCACTGAACGGCAGGTAAGGAAAGTGGGCGATGTCATCCGGAAGCTGCGCGGGCAGTTCACTTCCGTGAGGCGTGACCAGCAATGCCCGCTTGCCGAGGAGAAGGGATGCGTCGATGGCTGCCTTGAAAAATTCCCGGGAGTGCCGATTGGCGGTGCCGGGCGTGACAACGATCGGGGGATCGCCGGCGTCGAGATAGCGCAGGATTTCCTTTCCGAGAGGGATCTCCGCATTCCGGTCATAGGAATAGAACCCGGCCAGTTCTGCCCGGGGAGGCCAATCGGGCTGCGGTTCCGCGAACCACTCGGGAAACATGCCGATTATCCTGTGCGGCGAATGGGCCCATGTGCTGAGGAACCTCCGCGCCTTCGGCAGTCCCAGTTCCGACAGCAGTGAATTGATGGTGGAAGCAAGCATCGGATCGCTGCCCATCTTCTCCAGAGCGGCGAGGAAAAACTTCTTACACCACAACGGCAGCCGGTCCGGCAGGGGCATGCCGGCAATGGGCTTATGCGCGCTGGTGAAACAGGCCGGCTGGAGGTGGAGCGACACGAAAGGGAATTTTATCTGTTCGTAGCCGATCCGCGCGCCGAAGCAGAAAATGGATGAGACCACCACGGTCTCGCGCGGATTGATATTGGATACCAGTTCATATACCGGGCGCGTGAGCGGCAGGAAGAAGTCCCTGACAAGGATCCTGAATCCCTTCAGCGGATGCCAGATGTCCGGGTTCGACACCAGGGAAAGATATGCCGCACAGGGGCATATGCCGGCAAATTCCAACCCCGCTTCCCGGACAACCGGCTCGAAATAGTCGCTGGTGGCCACGGTTACGCGGTGCCCCCGCTCGTGCAGCGCTTTTCCGATGCCCACAAACGGATGCACGTCTCCCGCGCTTCCAAGAGTGACAAGAAGGACGTTCACGGAAGTACCCACCGTACGGTTATCGCGGCAGACACCGCTCTTCGGCCGCTTCGGCTCGTCCGGCCATGGGCATGTTCATCCGCATTCACGCTCACGGAACCGCGGAAAAGATACTGTCGCTGAAGCTCAGGGTGTTGCCCGTGACCGGGAACTCCGCGATCATCACCTGTGCCGGCACATTCTCGAACATCATGGGAAGGCCGTTGGCAGTAAAGAAATCCGGGGAATCCATCAGTTGAAAATGGAGATGGGGCGCGCCGGAATTGCCGGTATTTCCGACCCCGGCGATTACCGTGCCCCTGTTCACCCTCTCTCCCGGCTTGACGCGGATGGACCCTTCCTGGAGGTGACAGTATGCGCTGAACTCGCCGTTGCCGTGGTCTATGACCACGAAGTTCCCGGCCACGGCATTGGTCCAGCCGATCTTCGGGATCAATTCCTTGACGAGACCAATGGCATACCCGGGTTTGCCGAACGTGTCCGGTTCGCTCATCCGCTCCTCGGGAAACCTGTCCCCGGTTTCCACGACAACGCCGTCAACCACGGCAAGGACATCCCGGCCCCAGATGCTGTAATCGGCAAGATTCACAGGTTTGGGACGTGAAATATCGGTGAAGGACTCCGCGTCTTTCTGGTTGGCGCCCACCAGGTCCATGGCGAATTCCTGGGAGGCGGATGCCCGGTGGTGGATGTAGCTCAGGGGAAGAAAGGCCATCCGCACATCGCCGTTCACCGGGAAGACGTATTTTCCCTTCACCTCGTAGGGCGTGAGGCGCACCGGGAAAGAGGAAACCGTCTTCTTCCCGCCGGACGTGACGGTCAGCAGAATCTCCATGCCGTCAAGTTTCCGGTGACCGACATGATGGAGATAGGCAATCTTCGACAGCGGCAGCAGGATGCTCTGCCCCGAGACCGCCGTGCCGTTTTCCGACAACACCCCTTCGGGAAGCGCCACGTTTCCGAAAGACAACTGCACGGTCGGCAGCGGCGGCTTCTGCTTGTTCAGCATGTCGGCGGTCCCGCCAATCGCTTCCGACAGCGGCTTCCCGGAGATCCGGAGGCGCACCGCCTCGATGCCGGAGACCTACCGATCACATCCACCTTTTCCACGGTAACAGGGGTTTCCCGTCTATTCGTCACCACCAGTTCGGGCAGCTTGATATCGGTGATCTCCCAGTCGCCGATGCGGCAGGAAACGGGGATCACCTTTTTGCCCTGGACAAGATAGCGGATGTCGATATCCTCGGCTGACCATGCTGAAGCCGGGGAAATACAAAGAATCATTGCCGCGACAACAAACCCGAGCGTTTCAACCATTCTTTTACCTAGTAGGTTCATCACGCCTCTCCTTTTTCATAAACGCATCCATGGTCTGCCGCTTCCCTTCAGACGCTACCAAAGGGAGCCTATGATAGATCCGGAACGTCTGGCGGGTGATCGGGTTCACCGCTCGTCAACCTGGTAAAGATTCAACTTTCTAGGGCCGACACCCCAGCTTTTCGTAAGCCTGATTGAAGGCCTTCTTTTGATTTCGCATGTCAAAAAGAAGCAATAGAAGATATTTGCCTTACTTTTTCAACGGTTTTATTGCGTAGGATCCAACACTTTGCTATTATTCTTCGAACGAGAGGAGGACCCGATGAACGAGATATTTTTCCTGGTTGAAGTAGCCCCTGAGGGCGGCTTCACGGCAAAAGGGCTCGGCGAATCAATTTTAACCGAAGCGGATAGTCTCGAAGAACTCCATGCCAATGTGCGCGATGCAGTTCGCTGCCACTTTGATGAAGGTACGGCTCCGAAAATGATCCGACTCCATTTTGTCCACGAAGAAGTCCTTGCCGTATGAAGCTGCCTCGTGACATAACCGGTAATGATCTGGCGAAGTCCCTTACCAAACTTGGCTACCATGTCACACGCCATACCGGCAGTCATATCCGACTTTCTACAAACGAAAATGGCGAACATCACGTTACCATTCCCGCTCACAATCCCTTGAAATTAGGAACCCTCGCTGCGATTCGTCCGACATCGAAGCCCATCACAAGCTGACGCGAGAAAAGCTCTTGGAATATCTTTTCTCGTAAAACTTCATCATCTTTTCTTCTTGCGATCAACTCGTTGTTGATCAGATCCGTTCATCTAACCGGTACTGGCTCATGGGCATGGTGGGGGCTGCAAAGCTGCATTTTTCCCTCAAACAAATCACCGCGGCATCAGCGCGAATACGCCCCAGCCCAGGTATTCACGCGTGTAAGCGGCGTAGCGCTCCGGTTCCGAGGTCAGTTGGGCTCGAACATCTTTGGCTAACTCGTCGCTGGGATTGGCTTCAAGCCATCGGCGCATGGTGAGCCATTTGGCCGCCTCGTATCTGTCCCAGCTGTCTTGGTCTGCCAGAACCATTTCTACGACGTCGTAGCCAAGGTGGCCGAAAGACGCGAGAAGTTCCGGAAGCATGAGAAAGTCGGAGATTGAGTTGGCAAGACACCCCTTGGCAACATCCTCCGTCGGCGGTAACTGCCGCCAGTAGGGCTCGCCGATGAGGATGATCCCTCCGGTGCGCAGGCTTCGCGCCAGAAGCTCGATAGTGCCGGCGACTCCCCCGCCGATCCAGGTGGCGCCGACACAGGCTGCCACACCGGCCTTGTCGTCCGAGACGTAGCCGGTAGCATCGCCATGAATGAACTTGATTTGATCGGCGACGCCGAGTTCTTCAGCGCGGAGTTTTGCTTGCTCGGTGAACAACCGGCTCATATCGATGCCGGTGCCGATGACTCCGTAATCGCGTGCCCAGGTGCACAGCATCTCCCCCGAACCGCTGCCGAGGTCGAGCACTCGGGTCCCCGTTTCCAGATGCAGCGCCGCGCCGAGAGTGGCGAGCTTTTCGGGTGTGAACGGGTTATGGATGCGGTGAGCGCTTTCGGTGATGTTGAAGATCCGTGGAATGTCCATTTACGGGAAATCTCCTTTTGGGTGTGGATAGATTCGGTCACGGACTAGCGGCTCGGCGGGTCTGCCGGCTTCACGGCAGTACCCGTCTGGTTGGGCATAGCGTTTAATCGCACCCTGTCCACGGCGGAAGTTCTCCCCCGAATTCTCTGACGAAACGAATGTTAAATGCGTCTCGCTCACGAATCTTCTGACGAACGAATTCCACCGCCTCGTCCGGGGAGAGAATCTGCACCACATTTTTCAGCTTAGGGCGATTCCCGAGTATCCCTCCTGGTTGTGTCTTTGACCCACCATCGCCCGTGACGAGAATTGCGGCGTATTTTGCGGCTTCACAAACAATCCTTACGTCATTTCGTTGATTCTCATCCAGCGCCCCTCCAGGAAATAAAGCGGCCTCAACCTTTTGGTAGAGGGGATCAGAAGCCTCAACCGGAGGAGTTGCGGTATAAATGTTTGTATTTGCCTTTTTGATTCTAATGGCATTTCCATCGGCCTGCGCTTCTCCATGAGCTGTTGAAGACATATTTATCAAGATCACCGCATCTTCATACCATTTCTCAAGTTGATTTACTGCGATCAACTTCTGGCGCGCATTGATGAGGTTCGTATCTATGTGCAGTGGCGGTATGCACAGCAACCTGGGTTCCATGCTTATTGACATTATTTACTCCAGCCCAAGGTGTCGCGGCGTGATCTGCGCGGCTGGGGTTTGGTCGCGCAGTGTCTGAGCCGTGGTTGAACATCGCTCTTCTTGTCAAATATCTTTTCTAAAATCGCACCTGTTCTATAGTTGATCTTGTAACTATAAAAGACCATGTCCCGGCCCAAATCTCGCCATTCTTGATCCAGACATTGATAATCCCATCATATGAATCTTTGCTATCAATCTCACCTCCAAGAGCCCACTTCACCTTCAGGTCCTCGGTGATTCCCAGCAAATTGATGTCTCGACCAACTCTGACGCCCGTATTGATGATCGTTATGCGCATTTCCTCAAAGAGTAACTCCCATTTTCTCTTTCCATCGAAATCGCGGTATTCTTTTCCGATTAGATTTTCCATAGACACTTTTCTTTGTTCAACGGCTGGGCTGTGACCGGCGCGGGTTTATCGCGACCGGACCACTTGCCGTGTTAGGCATTGAAAGTGTTTCCCTTGCCCAAGTTACATTGCTTACACTTGGTTTCAAGGTTTTCATCTATGGTTTCACCACCTTTTGACCAAGGCAAAATATGGTCAACGTGCAATTCTGTTCCAGGGAGGTTTAATGGACTCGCACCGCAGGCCTTGCATCTGAAGCCGTCCCTTACGAGGATTCGGAATCTTTGACGATCAGATATTTCACGCCGTGTACGACGTTTCGTGGGCGGTATAGGGGTAGTGCCAGGTTCTTCATCTGAGCATGTGGGTTGGATTGGTGTGTCTGAGTTGACCCAGTACACAAACTCGCGAAGTGCTTTTGACCATGTACCAAATCTACTCTCATATGTGCCAGCAGAGAATTGGGAGTTTGGCGCCCTAACCTCGGCGTATCTGGGTTGGCGGCCGAGGCTAATCCATAGGGACTTGATGTTCTCGAAGAGCTCTTCATCAGTAATACCAATTTTTGATCTGCTGGGTTGCAGCCCTGCAAGTTCTAACGCTTTAGACCACAACCCGAATCTTCGCTGCAAAGTACATGGATGAACCTTTCCAACTTCATCGTATTCGGCAATAGTGATGGTGTCTCTCCCAATTGCTTTGGCGCAACGACGCAAGTCTTCCAGCAGTTCTTCGTCTGGTGCACCCCTGAGACTCTCTTCTAATTCAAATTTCATATATCCTCTTCTTGCCTAACGGTGGGGCGGCGTACCGGCGGAGCAAAGCGTAGACCGTGTGCCGCCGCGTGGTTGAACTTGATTTTATTGTGCGAGATGCTGAATTATCTCCATTACGGTATTGGCTCGTTTAACCTTGTCAGGATGATCCGGCATAAAAAGGAGCGGTGCAATGGCTTTCTTTAACTCTTCCGTGGAAATGCTTCCGACTTTCCGGCAGGGGACCGGTCGTTCTCGATTTTTTGTAAGCTGAATACATCACCGTTCGCGGTGATAAGTCTGCATTGAGCCTCAGCAAATCGAATATTGATGTCTTCGTCGACAAAATATTCGTATAAGTCAGAAATTGACCAGTAGGAGTCATTTCTAAAGCAGCATGATCGGAAATTTAATCTCTGTGAAATAACTTCTCCGCCACTCTTCAATCTCTATCTGCTCCATCCGACGCTGTTCGGCTTCCCGCTTCATCCGCTCCGCCCTTCGTTTTTTTAGCCATTCAAGAATCATTTTCCACTTCCGTTCAACGCCATAAGGTTGACCGGCCTGCTTCTAGGCCGGTCGTGCTGATTTTTGTCTCTTGTCAAAATGGTTTTGAGTCATTGATGCCTTCCGGCACTTGAAGCCAGGAACCTTTCTTTCTGCGGACAGCACGCTCTATTGTTAGGGTGTCCGTATCTGAGGGGTCGAAATCTATTTCGTCTGGAGCGAGAACCCGAGCTTTGGCAAATTTCGAGACATGTCGCGCAATTTCATCATGTTTTATTTTTGGATCCGAAAGGTCAATATCTCGCCGACTTCTCCAAGCCTTAAAGTGGAAATCCCATATCTTTGAAATAAGGAAATCTCCTTCTTTCGGCGGAAAGCCGAATGACATTACACCCTTCGCCTTCTCTGACTCAGGCAGTTTTGAATAGTGTTGGTTAATGGCATTGAGTCCCTCTTTCAGCTCTGGTCCCCACATAAATTTTTGATCCTTTCTTAGAAATAGTGGGGCACATCGGCGATGCAGTTTATCCGAAGATACGAACATAATGCAGAAGGGCAAGTAAAATAGATAAGCTATATCGACGCGATTTGATGGTCTGTCAGAGGAGATGAGCTGTGCTGCCAGTGCAATCTGAAAGAAAATTTCTACGGTGAGAACATGTGAAACATATGGGGCATGCCTGTCAAGGGGCGGGTAGTTGAACAAACCCCATCTCTCAAGTATTGGCCTGTGGTATTCTCGTGGAACATTCAAAAAAAGAAGTGCGAGCTGCATACGTTCGAAGGGTTTATCGGAGGCCAACACTACTTGTTCGGCAAGTGCTTTAGCTTGCTCAAGAGTTTTGCATGATTTACCGTCTATTCCAAGCCCGCGGAAGGTGTCGGCCATTGCATCAAGGTCAAGATTAGTGACTGCTTCCCGCCAACCACGTGCATACATTCGTTCAATATCCAGAAACTTATGTTTTTGCCACCGATTAAACGCCTCCGCCTCAGGCGATCTTTCAAAGACAACGCCGGTTTCATCTTCTTCTTTAACAACCTTTCCGCCCGGAACGAGTATTTGTCCGGTCATAGGCACTCGATGACCTAGTAACTCACCTATACATGCGTGTACGTGTTGGACATTCGGAGTACCATGCATCTCAGGAAATTTATCCGCAATGACGCCAACTTCTTGTTCGGGCGTCCTGCCATTTCGTACAGATTTTTCCAAATCAGCGAGGGTTTCTACAAAGAACAGCGGACAAACATTGGCAACAAAGAAATGGTCGAACCATACTGATTCATCAACGCTGAGGGATTGAAGAAAAGACTTATCGAATAATGTTATTGGTCCCATAATTCATTTCCTCGATTCTGATCAACTCGTTATTCACCGGTTCACGCGCGTGAACCGGTGAACAACCCCAATGGAACATGTAGTCTATGCACATGAAAATATTCTTCAATACTTCGCGTTGAAATACTTTCAATCACCTGGCGAAAAAGAAGCAAGGAACTCACTCCCCTTGTGCCCGGTGCACCCTTTCCATCGCCTTCACCACCGCATCCACGATCTTAACGTACCCGGTACAGCGGCACAGGTTGCCGGAGAGCCCCTCCCTGATCCGTTCCCGAGACCGCTCCGGCCCACCCAGGAGCAGCGCCAGGGCGGCCATCTCCATGCCCGGAGTGCAGAAGCCGCACTGCACCGCCCCCTCCTCGGCAAATGCCCGTCGGATCTCAATCCCCTCCCGGCTCAACTCCAGCCCTTCGACGGTGGTGACGCGGGTCCCCTCGAGCTGCGCGGCCACCATCAGGCAGGAGAGGCGGCTCTCGCCGTCCACCAGAATGGTGCAGGCGCCGCACTCGCCGGTGCCGCACCCCTCCTTGGTCCCGGTCAGCCCCAGGTCCTCCCGCAGCAGGTCCACAACACGCCGGTCGTCCGGGGTGTCAATCTCCATCATGTTTCCGTTGAGTTCGAAGGTGAGTTTCACGATGTTCCTTTCAATAAAAAAGGAGAACTTCAGACTGAAGGCTGAAGGCTGAAGTACCCGCAAAATCCTGGAAACCGGATGAATCATGCAAGGTTCGTCATCCGGCGCAGGAATCTTGTTTGCGGCTGAATGCCGCGGAATTTCCTTCAGTCTTCAGTCTTCAGCCTTCAACCTATTCCCCTGCATCACCGCCTTCAGCACCCGCGAAGGAGTGAGGGGAGCATTGCGCAGGCGGATGCCGCAAGCGTCGGCGACCGCGTTGGCAATTGCCGGGAGCGGGCCGTTCATGGCCACCTCGCCGATGCCCTTCATGCCGAACGGGCCGGTGTTTTCGTTGTTGTGATAAGGAATGGAGACGATGTCCGGCACATCAAGGGCACCGGGTATGAGGTAGGTGCCGAGATCCTTGCTCATCACCCGTCCCTCGTGGGTGACGAGATCCTCGGTCAGCGCATAGCCCAGCCCCTGCCCGACCCCTCCGTGCACCTGCTGGTCGAACATGGCGGGGTTGATCACCCTGCCGCCATCGGTGGCGGCCAGGTAGTCCAGGACCCGGATCACGCCGGTGGACAGGTCCACCTGTACACGGGCCAGGTGCGCACCGTAAGCGAAGATCACGTGGGGAAAACCGATGAAGAACCCGGTGGCGGTATCCGGCACCTCCTCGCAGACCGGGGCGACGTACTGGCTGATACAGACCCGGTCCTCATACGGCATGAAAGACGCCAGCCGATCGAGGGGGACCTCCCGGCTGCTCGGCGGATGGATCACCTTGCCGGGCACCAGGCGCAGGTCCTTGTCGCTGTCCACGAACAGGAGCAGCCCGGCCCGGTTGATGATGCGGGCCTTCAGGTCCTCGCAGGCCTTGATCAGGGCATTTCCGTAGGTGTAGGTGGTGCGGCCCGCGGACGAGGAACCGGACGGATAGGCGGTGACGGTGTCAGGCTGGCGAAGAATCAAGGACGAGGCTTCCTGCCCCAGGATATGGCCGGCCATCTGCAGGAAGGCGGACGAGTTGCCCTGGCCCATGTCCGAAACCGCGTTGTGCACCGTTATCTTTCCATCCGGACACAGTTCCACCTTGGCGATGGCCGAGTCGCGCACCCCGCCGCCGTATCCGGCCGCGTTGAAGACCGTTGCCAGTCCCACGCCGCGCCTGGTTCCTGGCGGGGCCTGCCGCTGCCACTCCCCGCGCTCTTGCCGGAAAGGATGGTCCCGCAGGATCTCCAGGCATCCGAGAACGCCGGTGGAGGTGACCAGGCGCACCCCGGCGCAGTTGGTGTCGCCTTCTACCAGGGCGTTGGCCAGGCGTAATTCCAGAGGGTCCATGCCCAGCTTCTCCGCCAGCAGGTCCATGGTGGACTCGAAGGCAAAGGTTACCTGACAGACGCCGAAGGCCCGCATGGCCCCGGCCACCGGGTTGTTGGTATAGACGCACCTGCCCCGGATCAGCGTGTGCGGAATACGGTAGGGACCTCCCGCATGCTCCATTCCCAGTTCCATCACCTCGCCCCCCAGGTGGGCATAGGCGCCGGTGTCGTAGATCAGATCGCATTCCACGGCATGGAGCGCGCCGTCCCGCTTCGCGCCCAACCGGTAGCGCATCCGGCAGCCGTGGCGCCGGTAGCCCGCGGCCAGGTTCTCCTCCCGGTCCCACTGCATCCTGACCGGCCGTCCGTCGGAATGAAGCGCGGCCAGGGCCAGCAGGCACTGCACGGTGGCGCCGTCCTTGCCGCCGAACCCGCCGCCCAAGCTGGGGCTCGTGATGCGGAACCTGTCATAGGGGATGCCCAGCGCATGGCCGACCTCCAGCCGGTCCCGGAAGGGGGACTGGGTGGATACGGTCATGGAGATGCCGCCGTCCTCCTCCCTTTGCGCGGTTCCGTTCTCCGTTTCAAGAAAGACATGGGCCTGCACCGGGGTGGCGAACTCCCCCTCCACCACGGCGTCGCACTCCGCGAACGCGGCCGGGGCATCGCCCGTGCGGATCTCGGCCGCCATCAGCAGGTTGTTTTCCTTGTCCGCATGCAGGCGGGGGGCATCGTCCGCCAGGGAGGATTCGGGATCGAAGAGCGCGGGAAGCGGCTCGATCACCGCGTTCACCAGCGGGATCGCCAGTTTCAGGGCCTCGCGCGACTCGGCCAGCACCAGGGCCAGGGCATCGCCGCTGTGGCGCACCACGTCGTCCACCAGCACCGGCATGTCCTTGTGGATGATGCCGTGGCGGTTCGGTCCCGGCACGTCCCCGGCGGTCAGCACCTTGATCACGCCGGGCACGGCCAGGGCGGCCGACACGTCCAGCGACACCAGCCTGCCGTGGGGGATGCCCGAGCGAGCGGCCCCTGCCCAGACCAGGTTGTCGGGATAGATGTCGGCGGAAAACAGCTCCCGGCCGGTCGCCTTTGCAGCGGCGTCGCCGCGGATCTCCGGCCTGCCGATTTCCAGCGGCTGAGGTTCCGATGTCATGCGGTCCTCCCTCCGGCCCGTATGGCCCGTATTTCCTCGCCCAATGCCTCGCCGAAGCTCTCCATCACCGGCACCTCCTTCAAGGTGACGCGAATCCAGCCGGGATAGCGGAACCCGGTCATGGAGCGGACCATCATCCCCCGCTTCATCAGCCGCCGGTACATGAGCATGTCGTTGATGGGGACCTTGATCATCAGGTAATTCCCTTCTCCGCCCACCGTTTCCAGTTCCAGTTCGTCGCAGACCCTGCGGAGGTAAGCCCTCCCCTCCCGCACCAGGGCGCGGGTGGCGGCGATATGCCCCGCGTCGTCGGACAGGGCCGCCAGCGCGGCCCGCTGCGCCTGGATATTAACCGAATAGGCGATGCTGGTGCGCCTGACCACGTCCACCACCTCCTCGGTTCCAACCAGGTAGCCTGAGCGCAGCCCGGCCAGGGCGTACATCTTGGAGAAGGTGCGAAAGGCGACCACGTTGGGAAAGCGTTCCATCAGGCCGACCGCGTCCGGATAGTCCCCATCCTCCACGAACTCGCAATAGGCCTCGTCCACCACCACGATCCGGTCATCGCCGACCTTTTCCAGGAAGTCGACCAGTACCTGGCGGGTCCACCAGCTGCCGGTAGGATTGTTGGGGTTGCAGACAAAGAGGATCTTGGTGCGGCCGTCGATGCGGTCCAGCATCCCCTGGGGGTCGAAGGCGAAGTCGCGCAACGGGACCAGCCGGGCCTGGATGCCGGAGAACTCGGCCACCCATTCGTACACGGCAAAGGTCTTGTCCGCGGTGACGATAGTGTCTCCGGCCCGGCAGAAGGCCTTTATCACCGACGAGATCACCTCGCAGGAGCCGTTGCCCACCAGGATGCGGCCGGGCGAGATGCCGAGGCGGAGGCCCAGGGCCTGGCGCAGGTCGTAGGAGTCGCCGCTCGGGTAGACGGCGGCCAACTCCGGAGGAAACGAGGCGATGGCGCGGGCCGCGGCCGGGGGCGGGCCGAGGGGGTTCTCGTTGTTGTTCAGACGATGGAGGAACGGCGCGCCGTATTCCCGCATCAGAAGGTGATCCGGCCGGCTCGGGATGTAGGCCTCGAAGCAGCGGACATAGTCGGGGACCAGGGCATCCAGATTCATGACAGGGCATTCCCCTCGGCATGATCATAGATCACCAGATCCCCCTGTCCCGCGTCGGGAATGAGCAGGCGCGGCACGAATCCGGTCTCCGCCAGCGCATCGGCAAAGGCGGTGTCCTCGCCGCGTCCGGTGTTGATCTCGACGATGAAGTTCAAGATCCCCTCGTCGCGAAGCAGGTCCAGGTGGCCGGCAAGGTTGGCGGCCATGTCCCTGCCGGCGCAGAGCGGGCGGATAACCGCCAGGAATCGGGGATAGTCCAGTTCCACCGCCAGCACCGAAGCGTCGCGCGACAGGGCCGTTTCGCCGTGCGTTTCGCGCACCTGCCGGGGAAGGCAGAGCCGGTCGTACTGTTCGTGGAGAAATGCCGCCAGCCGGGCCGAGCAGTACACCACGCCCCCGCTCTCCTCCCTGAGCTGGCGGTAGTAATAGACGGAGCGCGCCGCGTGCCCGCTGATGCCCGCCATTTCCAGTTCCCCCAGGAAGTCGAAGAAGCGTTCGTGACCCGCAAGCGGGCCCTGACGCCGCAGCAGGCCCCGCGAGCGGGAGCGGGAGATGCGGCCGACCGCCTCGTCCAGCAGCAGGGTAAGCGTCCTGTCGTCCGGGTCGTCACAGAACAGGTACGGTCCGTATAATTCGATACAGGTGTCGGTCAGCGGCCGCCACAGTAAGCCGCCCGCGATCCAGTCGCCTGCAAGGGCCAGGACGGCATGCAGGTGACCGGTGGCCAGCATGTCCGCAGCCATTCCGGGTTTTGCCAGAAACGAAGGAAGAAACGGGGCGCAGGAGGTGGTCGCCATGGCGGCGAAATGCCGAAGATCGTCAGGGGAGGGATCGGAAAGCCTCACGCTTTTCGCTACGTCCGGCGGGAGAAGGGGCACGGCTCCGGCAGGCGGATACTCCCGGTCGCGGGTCATGCGGATCACCACCATCTCATCGCCGCCGAAGTCGAGGCGCAGGCTGGAGACGCTGCGGGCAGCGATCATCGGCCCCAGGGTGTCCAGGGAATCCTCGCTGTCATGGCTGACGCGCCAGGTCAGGTTGAAGGCGCGCAGGTCCGGGTTGGCAGCGTGGAAGGAGATGGAGAGCGCCAGACGGAAGCCCTGGTCTTCCATCTCAATCTCCACCGTCGAGCCGACCGTGGCCCGCGGCTCATAGAAGGAGAAAAGCTCCTCGACCGCCAGCACGAGCCCGCCGGCCTCCCGGTCGCCGTAGCCGAAGCCCCGCGCCCCCTTGTCCGCGAACTCCATGGCCAGGGGGAGGAACGGGGCGCGGAAGGGGATACGGATCACGGCGCTCTTCTTCGCATGGATCTGCTGCATCATCGGGATACCCTTTCAGGTCTCAGTGGTCAAACGGCCGGGAAATCATAACATACTGTAGACAGTCTTGAAACAAGGCCGTTACACGGCATCGCTCGATGATACATGAAATATTCGTCAAAAAGGCCGAATGCTGTTGACAGGACACGTCGACCAGCGCCGATCGGTCATTTAAAATGACAGTTGAAGCTGCCCCATCACGCTATGGGCCGTATAACCGTCCTGCAGGATCCCGTTGTATTTCAGGGAAGTGGTTATCCCCCCCGTGGCGGTAAAGCGTATCCCGGCGTCGATTGCGGCGCTGTCCCGGCCGATCTTCCGGCCGTCGATGTTCAGGGTAACGGGCGCACCGGCAAAGGTTACCGGCATCATTCCGTCGTCCACGTCATAATCGTGCTGCCAGGTCGCCTTCACTTCCGGCGTCAGGATTCCCATGGAGGTCATGATGGGACGCGATACCCGCAGCCCGACTTCCGATACCACGTAATTCGTCTGCCGACTTCCCATGCTCATATGCAGGTCGTGCGCGCCCGTTTCCCGGAAGCCGCCTTCGTCCAGGTAGGAGTAGAGCAAAGACACCAAGGGCTGCACCGTCCATTGCCCCACCGGCAGGGCGTACCCTCCCTCCACGAACACGGAGAAGCCGTTGCCGTCATGATCGCTCGCCATCAGGTCGCTGATCGAGCCGATACTGGCGGCGCGGTTGTTGTCATAGGAGTGATTGCCGTAGGTGAGGACGCCGTCCAGGGAGAACCGGTCGCTGAAGTAGGCGCCGTAGAGGGAGCCGAAGTAGCTGTTGACGGAACCGTCGGCAAAGCGGTTGTCCTGGTCGATGGAGGTGTAGGCGTACCCGAAGGAGGCGCCCAGCGCCACCCGCTCGCTGACGGCGTAGTCGACCCCCAGCGCGGTGCCGCCCATGGAGTAGTCGTAACCGCTGAATCCGTCCACCGAGCTCCGGTCGCCCCATTGCCCGACACCCTGGATCCACATGCCCAGTTTCCGGCACGGGGACGCGCTCCGACTTTCCCGCGCCACCCGCAGCGACTCCTCGGCCGGGCCGTTGAGGGCCAACTGAACAGGCCGGGAAAATTCCGACAACGCTCGCATTACCGGCGCCTTCAGGTTTTCCCTCACCCCCTGCAGACGCTGCTGTAATGCCCTGATGTACTGCCGGGTGACGTCGAAGGTGGTGATCGTGTCGGCATCATAGATGCCGGGACTCAGGCTCTCGAATGCGTTTTCGTACTTCGAGCCGGCCATGGTCTGGATTTCCCGCAAGGCCCGGCTGAAATCCCCGGACGCCACGGGCGCTACGCTATCCATGTGCCGCGCAAGCAGACGGTGGAGGATGCCGTCAGCCACCGTGGTAAAACTTTTCACGGAGCTTATCACCCGGACAGAGTCCGACACGTGGCTTGTGATGAAGCTCACCAAGGGGGTGTCGTGCAGCTCGAACGTGGAGAATTTCGCCGTTATCCCTTCGCCTGCGGTGAGGACTGTGTAGGATGTTCCGTTCCGGAAAGCCCCGCTTCCCGACAACCCTCGCAGGGTACCGGCCAGGGTGGCGGTGCCCGAAACATTCAGCCTGTCGCTGCTGCCGTCACCGTTGAGCGTGACATCGAAAACGCCGCTCCCGGTCTGGACGTAGTTGCCGGTCAGATTTGTCTGCTTCGCTTCCCCCGCGCCCGGGATCAGTGTCCCGCTGTTGGCCAGGGTACCGGACCCCAGGTTGACGGTGGACCCTGCCGTGAATACCGCGCCCGCATTGTTGTTGAAGGTGATGGTTCCGTCGCCTGTCGGGAGGTTCGTATCCTGTATCTTGTACTTCGAAAGCGCCTGGGCGCCCTGGTTCACCGAACCGGTGATGGTACCGTAGTTGTTGACGGTCAGGCTGCCGTGGTAGGGGGCGTCGCTGCTTGCCTGCTGCGTGACCGCTACGCCGTTGGCCCCATCCAGGGTGGTGATGGCGCCGTGGTTGGTCAGCGTGTTGGCATTTCCGTCCATGAAGACTACGCCCGTGCCGCCGGAGCCGCCCTGCACCGTGCCGGAGTTGATGGTTATGCCGATGTTGCCGTTGCCTTTAAGACCGAGGCTCTGTGCCTGGATAGCGTTGGAGTCCGCCCCGGAGGAGAGGATATCTCCCCCTACCGTGATATTAACCGCGCTTCCGCTACCTTCTCCGCCGGCGCTTTGGGCGAAAATGCCGACGGAATCGTCACCCGTCGTGGTGATCGCAGCGGAGTGATTGACGGTCACTATGCCTCCGGAACCGGCTCCGCCGACGCTGCCCATGAAATAGTTGACAAGGGCGCCCGGGCCATAGCCCACCTCGCCCCCTTCGCCGCCGCCGCCGCCCACGCTCTGCGCCAGGATACCGTAGGCGCTTGCCCCATGGGTGGTGATATTTTTCGTATTGGTGACGGTGACCGCGCCGCCGTTACCGCCTGCGCCGCCTTTCGACGGGGCCCAGCCGATGCCGATGCCGATATCGGCGTATTCCGACAGGAACCGGGCCACATTGCCCGCGGTTCCGCCGCCACCGCCCACGCTCTGCGCGAAGATGCCGTGCGCCCCGTCGCCGGAGGTGGTAATCGCTCCGGAGTTGGTAACGGTGGCGGTATTTCCGTTGCCGGCGCCGCCTGCTTCGCCGCCGATGCCTACGGCCAGCTTCAGGAGACCCACTTCGCCTTCTCCGCCCACGCCGCCGCCGCCGCCCACGCTTTGCGCCTGGATGCCGTAGGAACCTTCACCGCCGGTGGTGATTACGCCGCTGTTGGTGACCGAGACGCTGCCGCCGTCTCCGCTGCTCCCCCCGGCGCCTCCCACCGAGATACTGACCGTGCCCGGTATATCCGTGTCGCGCAGGGAATGTCCCTTGTTCCCGCCCCCTTCGCCGCCCCCGCCGCCCACGCTCTGGGCAAAGATGCCCTTGGCGTAATCCCCCTGGGTGGTAATAGCGGCGGTATTGGTAACGGTGACGGCACCGCCGCTGCTGGAGCCGCCGCCCTTTCCTCCTACGCCGACATACAGGCTGGTAATATGCTCAGGAGTGACGGAAGGCTCGGAAATGACCAGGGAAAAGTCACGGGCATCGCCCCCCTCGCCGCCACCGCCGCCCACGCTCTGGGCATAGATGCCATGGGACTGGTAGCCGGTTGTGCCGATGGCGCCCTGGTTATCGACCGTCACGGTCCCGCCGTTGTTCCCGTTCCCGCCGTTTCCGCCCACGCTCACGCCCAGTTCCCAGTTGAAACCCGATTCCGGTATTTCCGTGTTCAGGTGCCCGGTAAAGCCGCCGCCGGCCTCGCCGCCGCCGCCGCCCACGCTCTGGGCGAAGATGCCGTACGCGTCCTCTCCGCTGGTGGCGACCGTGGCCTTGCTGGTGACCGTCACGGCGCCGCCGGTCCCGGCAACGCCGCCGCTCCCTCCCACGTTGACCGCGAGGTTGACGCCGTATTTTTCGGTGCCGTAGAAATCGATGGTGCCGCTGCCGGCAAGATTGCCCGTTCCGCCGCCTCCGCCCACGCTCTGGGCAAAGATACCGTAGGAATCGGCCCCGGAAGTGGTGATGACGCCGCCGTTTGTCGTGACTTTCACGACACCGCCGTTGCCTCCCTTGCCGCCTTTGCCCCCTACGGCAACGGACAGGCTCTTCGTTTCATTGATGACAAGATCGCCGTTGAAGCTCATGCCGCCGTCACCGCCCCCGCCGCCGATGCTCTGCGCCAGGATGCCCACCGCCTGGTTGCCGCCGGTGGTGACGTTCCCGGAGGTCGTCACGTCAACCTCGCCGGCCGAGCCGCCCCCGCCGCCCGAACCGCCAACGCTCAGGCCCAATTGATAATTGTTTTTCGTGGTGAGCCCCATCACTCCGGTGATACTGGCGCCGCCGTCGCCGCCCCCGCCGCCGATGCTCTGCGCCTCGATTCCCGTTGACCCGTCTCCGGCGGTGGTGACGGCCGCGGTGGAACTGACGTTGACCAGCCCGGACCCTCCGCCGTCGCCGGCCTTGCCGCCGAGGCTGACCGCGCTGTTGAATGTGGACGCCGACGGGGTGCTGGCCGACATGGTTATGGCCGCGCTCAGGCCGCCGTTCCCGCCGCCGCCGCCGATGCTCTGCGCCAGGATGCCCGGGGAGTTCGCCCCCGTGGTCCGGACGGCACCGTCATTGGTGACGTCCACCTCGCCGGCGCCCCCCCCGCTCCCGCCCGTGCCGCCATGGGCGACCGAGACATTGGCCGAGTATGTCTTGCCTGCCGAAAAATTCAGAGCAACCGCCGTGGCCCAGCCGCCGTCACCGCCGCCGCCGCCGATGCTCTGGGCCAGGATGCCGTCCGAACCCTCCGCGGCGGTGGTAATGCCGCCGGTATTCTGGACCGAGACCTTCTGGGACGAACTGCCCGGCCCGCCCTGGCCACCCAGGGCAACCGCAAGGCTGAGGCTTGGAATGGTGACCTCGCCGGCCTGGACGCCGAAACTCATGGCGCCCGTTCCGGCCCAGCCGCCCGCGCCGCCGCCGCCGCCCACGCTCTGGGCCAGAATGCCGTGGGAACCCGTGGCCCCGGTGGTAATAGCGCCGGAGTTCAGCAGGGTGACCACACCGCCCTGGCCGCCCGCGGTCCCTTTCCCCCCCAGGGTGAATCCCAATGCCGCCACGGCGACATCGGCCGAAAGGCTGTAGCCGCCGGCGCCGCCCCCGCCACCGATGCTCTGGGCCAGGATGCCGTACCCCTGCTCGCCGGTGGTGGAAACGGCTGCGTTGTTGGTGACATTCACCACACCGCCGTTGCCGCCGCTGCCGCCGCTGCCGCCCACGGTTATCGAGCCGGAGATAAGTCCGAGAGAAGCGCCGATGCTGTACCCGCCGGTCCCGCCGCCGCCACCCACGCTCTGGGCCAGGATGCCGTAGGCCATTTTGCCGGACGTTGCGATTGCGCTGGTATTGGTAACATCCACCTCATACCCCGCGCCGCCTTTGCCGCCCGTGCCGCCGAGGCTGAAGGTGGCCGACCCGGTCAGACCCAGGGAGCCGGAGGCGCTGTAGCCGCCGGCCCCGCCGCCGCCGCCCACGCTCTGGGCCAGGATGCCATGCGCGCTTACCCCTGAGGTGGTAACGGAACCGCCGGAATCAGTGGTCACAGCCACCTTCTGACCGGCATTGCCGCCGTCGCCGCCGCTGCCGCCGAGACTCATGGTGGCGCTGTAGCCTGCGCTGACGCTGGCCGCGACGCTGAACCCGCCGACACCGCCGCCGCCTCCCAGGCTTTCGGCAAGGATGCCATAGGCATTGTCCCCGCCGGTGGTGATGACGCTGGAGCTGGTGACGCTTACCAGGCCGCCGGCCCCGCCGCTGCCGCCGGCGCCGCCCAGTGCGGCTGAGAAGGTGAAGCTCGGCATGATGCCGGCCGAGGCGCTGATGGCATACCCGCCGTTGCCGCCGCCCCCCCCTGCGCTCTGCGCGTGGATGCCGGTGGAATTATTCCCCGATGTGGTGATTTGATTGCTGCCGGCAACAGTTACGGTACTGCCGGCGCCGCCGCTGCCGCCCTGGCCGCCGATGGCCACCGACACCTTGGGGGAGGCGTTGATGGTGCCGCCGCCGTCACCGCCGCCGCCGCCGATGCTCTGGGCAAAGATGCCTGCGGCCTCGCTCCGGGAGGTCTGCAGTTTCCCGTGATTTTCGATGGTCACCGTCCCGCCGTTGCCCCCGGCATCGCCGTTGCCCCCATTGACGAAGAGGCCGCCCGCCGAGCCGCCGCTGCCGCCGCCGCCGCCGATGCTCTGGGCATAGAGGGCGCCGGAACCGGTCCCGGCAGTGGTAACGCTGCCGGTGTTGGTGACCGTTACATTTCCGCCGATACCGCCGCTGGTGCCGTCGGCGCCGTAACCGCCAAAGGCGAAGCCGACGCTGCCGCCGCTGCCCGCGAAGCCGCCCACGCTCTGGACAAAGATTCCCCGCGAGTAATCCCCCGTCGTCTGGAGCGCGCCGCTGTTGTCGACCATAACAATGCCGCCGGCCCCGCTCTGTTTGGCCGCGCCGCCCTTGCCGCTCACGCCGTTGGCCTCGCCGCCGTTGCCTCCTGCGCCCCCCAGGCTTGCCGCCATGATGCCATTGGAATCGGAACCGGACGTGGTGATGCCGCCCTGGTTCGTCACGGAAACCCCGCCACCCGCGCCGCCGCCGCCGCCGTCGCCGCCTTCGCCGTCGAGTCCGTCGCCCCGTCCGCCGTCGCCGCCTTTGCCGCCCTTGCTGACGGCGTATATGCCGATGGAAGAGTTGCCCTGGACCGAAATCGCGCCGTAATTGGCAACAGTTACCGCGCCGCCGTTCCCGCCCGAACCGCCATCACCGCCAAAACCGCCGGCGCCGCCGCCGTATCCCCCGCTTGATTGATATTTGTCATTGGAATTCTGCTGGTTGAGGGCATCCCCTCCCTGGCTGACCGCATAGATACCATGCTGCTGCTCACCATTCCCCGGCGTAGAGAGACTGCCTCTGCTGGTAACCGTCACCGCGCCGCCGGCCCCGCCTGACCCTCCTTTCCCGCCGACGCCTTTGGTGGCATCGCCCAGGCCGGCATAATTGCCGTTACCCCCGGCACTGACAGCCATTACGGCGGAACCCGTCGCCGCGGTGATAGAACTGCTGCTGTCGATGGTTATCGCTCCGCCGTTGCCGCCGTTGCCGCCGGCGCCGCCGGTAGCCTTGTTCAGACCGGTTTTGGCCTCTCCCCCTATGCCGCCATTACCGCCGGTGCTCAGAACGACTATGCCGGAGGCGTCGCCTTGACCCTGGACGGCTCCGGATTTCAAGGTGAGCGTCAGATCTCCGCCGTTGCCGCCGGCGCCTCCGTAACCACCTGTTTCGTCCGTAACACTGCCGGTGCTTTTGCCGCCGTTGCCGCCGTTGCCGCCGGTACTGGACAGGAAAAGAGCTTCATATTGTCCATCTCCCGAATTTTTCAGGAGATACGCGCCGCCGTCATAGGTAAGCGTCAGCTTTTTTCCCGCGCCTCCTGTTCCGCCGTTGTTATGATCGCTGTCGTCCTTGCCGTTGCCGGCCGTATAGGACATGAATATCCCGGCCGCGGCTGGAAGGGGGGCCGCTATGTCCTGGGTAAGACCGGTAACGTTCAGCGTATCAATGGACTGGGTCGAAAAGTCAGACAGAGAACTGATCCCCAGATGCTGATCACCCGAAAAGGTCGCGGTGGAGCCGCTGATCACCGGCTTGTCCGGAGCGGCCACCGCCGGACGGGTTACGCATGCCCCGGCGGCGACAATCACCACCGCCACTCCGCACGTCAGGACCCGAAATAGTCCACCGTTCCCCCGACCGATTCCGCGGCGCTTCAGTCCTGAAACAGATTGTCTCCCTGCCATGTGCCGGTCCTCCCTTCATCGGAATCTATCGATTCCTCTGAAACTTTGTTATCATGCAAGTAAATTGTCATTCTCCCGTTCCCGGGAGCAACCGTTACACCGTCCTACGTTCCCAATCCCGTTTCACCATTTCCACCAGCCGCCGTCCGCGGTCGGAATAGATCTTCATGCCGTCGAAATCCGGGTCCGTGAAGTGTTTCTGCATCAGCAGACCGTCATCCCCGAACCAGACAGGGAGCAGGCCACCCAGGGCATACCCGTTTTGCCTCAGCATCTCCACAACTCCGCCGGACCACGGTTTTCCCAGGTCGATGAAGAACTGGCTCAGGGCGTAGCCGTCCGCCCGCAGTTCCCGTTCCAGTCCGGCCAGTCGTTCGGCAAGTCCTGTGCCCGGCGCGGTGACCGTGCTGCGCGCTATCCCGGCGAAGTCGAACCGCTTTACATCGATCTCGCCGACGCTGTCCGGGACATGGGTGTCGGAGACGCTCACGTCACGGTCCAGGTTCAGGCCGTCAAGGATCCATCTCACCTGGTCCTGGTAGGGGGCGGGCAGATACAAGGGCCTGCGATGATCGCGGTCCACCCTGAAAAAGACCAGGCACCCCACCCTCCCCTCGGCGCTCTGCTCCGCTTCATAGGCTTCAGCGGGCATAAGGGCCGGTTCCACCGCCGTTTCGATAGCCTTCGCATGCTTGGAAAGCTTCTGGGTAATGACGTGATTGCAGACCGCCTCGCCGAAAAAGCCGTCGATGCCTTCCGTCCCCACCAGCTTCATGAGCAGTTGCGTTGCGCGAAAAAAGGCCATGGTCGGACGATATGAGGGGAGGGTAAGCCCTACCCCGTATTCATAGAGATTCGGGTTGGGCGGTGAACTGCGGTAGAGGGCGACATGGGAGACCACATCGCCGGAGGTAGTGCGCGTGACCACGCTGCGGATGGTCCCGCGGCGGTTTTCCTCGGCCAGCCGTTCGGGTATGTAGTAGGTATCGATGGGATAGCCGTCGCCGTACACGGCGTAGAAGAGACGGGCAACGCCGGGGCCGTCCGACGGCTCGAAATAGGCTGCCTCATACTCCTCCCCTTCAGGGACGGTCCGTTGGTCACGGGCGAGAATCCTGAGCGCTTCGGTCCTGTCCATGGTCATTCCGCCGCGCTGATATAGTCCGCGAAGTCGTTGAGGGTCTTCAGCCTCAACGAGTCGGTATCGGAAATCCCGACCCCGTACCGTTCCTCGACCGCCATGGCAAAGGCCGGGCAGTCAACGGAATCGACTCCCTGCAGGGAAAGCGGCTCCGCCGGGTTCACGCCGCGTACGAGATCCTCCTCAATGCCGATGTTGAGCATCAGCTCCTTCAACTCTTCGATGGTCGCCATTTGTTCTCCTTTTACTTGTCAGGGGCGGTGACGCCTGAGCGCCTTTTTCAAATCACCTTCAGCCTTCAGTCTTCTGTCTTACCACCAGCCTTCCCCGTGTCCCTCAGGCGGAAGCGCTGAATCTTGCCGGTCGCGGTGCGGGGAAGATCCTCGACAAAGGTGAAGCGCACCGGGCACATGTACTCGGGAATCCGCTCCAGCAGGTGCTTGCGCAGCTCGCGCATCAGGCCCGGCGTGCGCACGGTTCCGGGAGCGAGGATCACGAAGGCGCCCGGCTTGACGAGGGCGCCGGCAGTCACGGCGGCAACGGCGCATTCCGCAACCGCTGGATGGCTGAGCAACGCCTCCTCCACCGGCAGCGGAGAGACCCAGTGGGCGCCGGCCTTTATCATGTCGTCGCTCCGGCCCCGATGGAAATAGAATCCGTCCCGCTCCACGAACACGTCGCCGGTGCGGCAGAACCCGTCCGGAAGCAGGGTCTCGGCGCTCCTGTCCGGGAGGTTCCAGTAGCACGGGGTCATAGTGGGCCCTTTGACCAGGAGGTTGCCGTCAACTCCGGACGGGACATCGGCGCCGTCGTCGTCGACCAGCCGCAGCGCATATCCGGGGACCGGCTGCCCGGTCGAACCGGGCCTGGCCCGGCCGGGACGGTTGGAGATGTACACGTAGGTCATCTCGGTGGAACCGATTCCATCGACGATCTCCAGGCCCGTGAGCCGTCTCCATTCCTCGAAGAGCGCCGCGGGCAGGGCTTCGCCGGCGGAATAGCAGACGCGCAGGGGAACGTCCAGGTGATTGGCGGTGCAGGAGAGGATGAGCTGAGAGTAGATGGTCGGAACGGAAAAGAAGATAGTCGGCCTGCGCTCGCTGAAGATGCCGAGAACCGACGCGGGGTCGGGTTTGCCCGGATGAATGATGGCAGTGGCCCCGAAGAAGAGGGGAAAGGCGAGGCTGTTGATCAGGCCGTAGGCAAAGGAGAATTTGCTCGCAGAAAAGATTACGTCATCCGCCGTGATGCCGAGAATGGCGCTTCCCACCAGCTCGCACGGCAGGATCAGGTCCCGGTGCCGGTGGGGGATCCCCTTGGGCTTGCCGGTGGAGCCGGAACTGTACAGCATGAAGGCGAAATCATCGGCTGCAGGCCGGTGTGGGTCGAACCCCGTATCGGAATCATGCCGATATGCGAATGAGCCGCGAGCATCGCAGAATACCGCGGCGACACGGTCACCGGCTGCCGTGCAAGGGGCGGCCAGGTCGGGATTGGTTACCAGGAGGCGCGCGCCGCTGTCCTCCAGGATATGGGCGAAATCCTCCTCCCTGAGGGCCGCGCTTGCCGCGACCGCCGTGACCCCGGCCAGCAGGCATCCCAGGAAGGCGACCGGAAAGGCAAAGGTGTCGAGAAGTACCAGCAGCACCCGATCGCCGGGTACTATGCCCATCTCCCGCAGGAGGAGGGCGAACCGCCTGCACTCTGTGCCGAGTTCACGATAGGATATGCGCTGTTCGCCGCAGAAATAGGCGGTTTTTTCGGGATGGCGTTCCAGATTGCGTACAAGCAGTTCAACAGCAGCATTTGCGATGCCCATCTCAGGCCTCCGGAAAACTGCACAAAAAAACCCGCCTAAAAGGCGGGCGTAGCGATCCGGTTTCGATCGGACGCCACTTCGACAACCCCTCTATCCGCCGGCAACGGACAGGTAGCTTTGCGTCGCCCGGTTACCCGGGGTTTGCCTTTTCGGTGACATCATTCTTATAGAGAATGTACATTTTCAGGATTTAATTATCAGACAAGATACACAGTGTCAACATATATCCTGTATGTCATAGCCGCTTTTCCACTGGTCCACTACCATGCGCCGCAACGCGGCAACCTGTTCACCGCACAGAAGATCGGGGTCCACCGTGGTGCGGAAGCGGTGATTCACCCCGCTTGCCCGCACCAGGGCGGCGCTCCGCTCCGCCGCCTCCCCGCTGCCGGGCACGCCGGTTATTCGTCCGTAGTCGGGAAAGGCGGTCTTGATGTCCATGCCGACCCAGTCCAGGTGGGACAAAAGCTCCCGCAGCGCCTCCGGAAAGGCGCCGCCGGTATGGAGCCCGATCCGTAACCCCAAGCTCCTCACCTCGCGGACCGCATGAATGAGCCCCGGCTGCATGGTGGGCTCGCCGCCGCTGAACACGACGGCATCCAACAGGCCGCGCCGCCGGTCGAGAAAGGCCAGGACTTCATCCCAGGGAATCGCGCCCGGAGCCGTCGCGTCCAGCAGTTCCCGGTTGTGGCAATAGCGGCAGCGCCAGGGACACCCCTGGCAGAACACCGCCGCCGCCAGGTGACCCGGGTAGTCTATGGTGGTGAAGTGAACCAGGCCGCCGACCTTCAGCATGCTTTTTCCTCTGAGGGCGTTTCCCGGAAGAAACGCCGCTGGCGGTGCTCGGACTTCTTGCCGATATTGAACGATTCCACCGGCCGGTGGTAGCCCATGACCCGCGTCCAGACCTCGCAGGGCTGGGAAGTGGGGGAGCACAAAGGACAGAAGGGATGCTCCCCCGGCAGATAGCCGTGCTTCGGGCAGATGGAGAAGGTGGGCGTAATGGTCAGGTACGGAATGCGGTAGTTCTCCAGCACCCGGCGAACCAGGCGACGGCAGGCGGCGGTGCCGGATACCGGCTCGCCCAGGTAGAGGTGGAACACCGTACCACCCGTGTATTTGCGCTGGAGCTCCTCCTGCAGATCCAGCGCTTCGAAGGGGTCGTCGGTAAAGCCGACCGGCAGCTGGGAGGAGTTGGTGTAGTAAGGCGCATCAGGTGTCCCGGCCTGGAGGATGCCGGCGAACCGCTTGCGATCCTCGCGGGCGAAGCGGTAGGTGGTCCCTTCGGCCGGGGTTGCCTCCAGGTTGTACATATGGCCGGTCTCCTCCTGGAAGAGCAGCAGCCGCTCCCGGATGTGGTCCAGGCAGCGGCAGGCCAGTGCCCGCCCCTCGTCCGTGGCGATGTCATGGCGGTCGTCGGAGAAGTTGCGGACCATCTCGTTGATGCCGTTCACGCCCACCGTGGAGAAGTGGTTGCGCAGGGTGCCCAGGTATCGCCGCGTGTAAGGAAACAGGCCGCCGTCCATGTGGCGCCGGATCTCCTTGCGCTTGATCTCCAGGCTGGTTCTCGCCAACTCCAGCAACCCGTCCAGGCGGCGGAACAGAGCGGCCTCGTCCCCCCGGTGCTGATATCCGAGCCGGGCGCAGTTGACCGTCACCACGCCGATGGAGCCGGTCTGCTCGGCCGAGCCGAACAGTCCGTTGCCGCGCTTCAGCAGCTCCCGCAGGTCCAGCTGCAGGCGGCAGCACATGGAACGCACCATGTTGGGGGAAAGCTCCGAGTTGAGAAAGTTCTGGAAGTAGGGGAGCCCGTAGCGGGCGGTCATGGCGAACAGCAGCTCGGCGTTTTCGCTCTCCCAGGGGAAGTCGGCGGTGATGTTGTAGGTGGGGATGGGGAAGGTGAAGACCCGCCCCTTGTCGTCCCCGGCGGTCATGACCTCGATATAGGCCCGGTTAATCATGTCCATCTCGGCCTGGAGCTCTCCGTAGCTGAACGGCATCTCCTCGCCGCCGATCACCGGGACCTGGGCGCGCAGGTCCGCGGGGCAGACCCAGTCGAAGGTCAGGTTGGTGAAGGGCGTCTGGGTGCCCCATCGCGAGGGAACGTTCAGGTTGAACACCAGTTCCTGGATGTGCTGCCGCACCTCTTCATATAAAAGCCCGTCCTTTCTCACGAACGGCGCCATGTAGGTGTCGAAGGAGCTGAACGCCTGTGCCCCTGCCCACTCGTTCTGCAGGGTGCCGAGGAAGTTGACGATCTGGCCCACGGCGCTGGACATGTGGCGTGGCGGACCCGCCTCCACCTTGCCGGCCACGCCGTTGAACCCCTCGGTCAGCAGAGCCCGCAAGGACCAGCCGGCGCAGTAGCCGGACAGCATGTCCAGATCGTGGATGTGGATGCTCCCGTCCCGGTGGGCGTCGCCCACTTCCGGAGGATAGACGTGGTTGAGCCAGTAGTTGGCGACCACCTTGCCCGAGACATTGAGGATCAGGCCGCCCAGGGAGTACCCCTGGTTGGCGTTGGCGTTCACCCGCCAGTCGGACTGCTCCAGGTACTCGTTGACCGACGAGGCCACGTCCACCAGGGTCTTGCGGTCACGGCGCAGCTTGTGGCGCTGCTCGCGGTACACGATATAGGCGCGGGCGGTCTTCAGGTGGTTGGCGGAGATCAGAACCTGCTCCACCACGTCCTGGATGTTCTCGATGTGCGGAGGGGTCTCGCCGAACTTGTGGCGCAGCACCTTCAGCACCTGACCGGTCAGGAGACCCGCCTCGTCCCCGTCGAACTCGCCTGCGGCCTCCCCGGCCCGCCTGATGGCGGAACGGATCTTTTCCGCCTCAAAGGGGACGACGGCGCCGTCGCGCTTCACCACGCTCCGCAATGGATAGATCCGGCTCTCCTCCGCGCGTGCTGCAATGTTCATGATAGTATTTCCTCCCTTTCTATGTATGTTCTATAAAAATTCCGGAGACCTGCCAGGATTTCAAACCTGGCAGGTCTGGGAGTCTCATATAATTGATTTCCTATCAGAACGACACCCTCACCCCGCCGTAGCCGCCGATGCCGGGGGTCCCGTACCCCCAGACCTCTTCGTACCGGCGGTCCAGAAGGTTTTCCACGCGGGCGAACACCTGCAGCCACCTGGTGACGTCATAGGACGCGGCCAGATTGGCCAGCAGATATCCACCCAGGTCCACCCGCGTGCCGGCATAGGTGATGGGGTCGAAGCGGGTGTCCCGGCGTTTCCCCACGTAGACGATCTCCAGATTGACATTTCCCTTCTTATTGAAACGGTAGTTCGCGTCAACAGAGAACTTGTTTTCCGGCCGCCGCAACAATTCGAGGCCGGTTGCTTTGTCCTTGGTCTTCGTCCAGGTGTAAGCGGCACCAAGGGTGAGGTCGTCCGTCGGCCGCACCGTGGTGGAGAGTTCCACGCCGTACGATTCCGCCCGGGCAGTGTTTTTGTATTTTGACGCGCTGCTGTCGAATTCGATCAGGTCTTCGAAATCGTTGGAGAACCAGATGGCGCCCAGTTCAATACGCCCATCGAGGAGCGCCTGCTCGACACCGATGTCCCAGCCTTCAATCTTTTCCGGGCTCAACGACCGGTTGCCGTAGGTCGGTTCATAGAGCTGGTAGAGGGACGGGGCCTTGAACCCGGTGCCGCAGCTCCCCATGAACCTGGTAGCGGTGCGGTTCACCAGGTACGAGGTGGTGAAGCGGTAGGTGGCCTCCGTTCCGAAGCGGCTGTGGTCGTCCAGCCGCACCCCCAGCGTCGTGAACCAGGCATCCCACAGGCTGATGCGGTCCTGGAGGTAGTAGCCGGTGATGCGATCGGACTCTTCGGGAAAGACACTGCTGTACGGGCCGTAGGAACTCTGGGAAGAATAATCGGAATGGGCCTTTTCCTCCCTGGTCTCCACGCCCAGCGTCAGGTTGTTGGTCTTGTGGAGCCGCACCGTATGCTGCCAGTCGAAGGCCAGCGACTGTCCGTGATAGGAGGCGCGATCCGAATCCTCCGGATGGGATGCATCGGTATCGTTGCGGTAGTTCCGATCCAGGTTGGTGAAGGATATCCCGAGCTTTTGCTCCCACCGGTCGTCGAACAGGGAAAGGCGCCCCTGCCCCCGCACCAGGACCTGTTCCGAACGGACGATGGAGTTGGGATCGTCCTGCCCCGGCCCTCCGCCGTTGTCCAGGTCGGTCTTGTCGTTCAGATACCTGACGATGCAATCGAAATCGAAGTTCCGGGACGGCGCGACCCCCAGCCGGGTTGAAACGGACGTGGCGTGGTACCCGTCGGTCTCGTGGTTGCCGTACTGTTCACCGGCGGAAGAGATACCGCGGGTATCCTCGCGGGAAAGACCCAGCGAAAAATTCAACGGGCCCGCGCCTCCGCCCACGGACGCCCGTTCCCGCGCCGTGGAGAAAGAGCCGCCTTGGGCCGACACGAAACCTGTCGGTGTGCCCTCGCCCCGACGGGTGATGATGGTGATCACCCCGCCCATGGCGTCGGAACCGTAGAGTGTGCTCTGTGGTCCGCGAAGGATCTCGATTCGCTCGATGGTGTCGGTGGGCAGGTTGGCGAAATCAAAGGATCCGCCCGTCGAGGCCGGGTCGTTCACGCGGACCCCGTCCACCAGCACCAGCGTGTGTTCCGGCTTTGCGCCCCGGATACCGACATAGGTCTGACCGCCCGGTCCGCCGCTCCGGGTCACGTCCACGGCCGGGACCGACCGAAGGAGATCGAGCACAAAGGATTTCTGACTGCGTTCAATCTCCTCCCTGCTAATAACGGTTACGGAGCTTCCGACCTGGTTGAGCGCCGCCTCGCTCCGGGTCGCCGTAACCACGATATCGTCCAGTTGCAATGATTCCAGCCCGAAAACGTCTGACGGACAAAGGAACAGCGCCAGACACCAGACAACTCCATACCACCTCCTGATACGAAACATGCAAATACCTCCCTCGAAGTAATCGGACGGAGCGGTATTCCGGCTGAGGGCGTAGTGCTTGACCTACTTGCCCGCCTTCCCGGGAGGTTTCCCAGTGGCTGTATCCGCCGTGCGGCGGACGGGCTTTCGTTCCCATCACGGCTGCGGGGCAGCGGGGGAATGGCTCAGCTGCGAGCTGCACCCCTCTTCCTTGCTCCTGTCCGTTAAAACACGATGGAAAAATGCTAGCGGTGCGGGCGCGGACGATATCCTGCTGAATACTTGACCTGGAAATTGCTTGAGGTTTGTTCGGTGGAGACGAATGGATGATACGACGGAGAGATACGAATTGTCTTTGGCATGGATGCCTCCCGCGAAGCGTCCGAATGGAGCGGTATTCCGGCTGAGGGCGAACTGCTTGACCTACTTGCCCGCCTTCCCGGGTATGTCCCCAGTGGCTGTATCACCTTGCGGCGAACGGGCTTTCGTTCCCATTACGGCTGCGCGGCAGCGGGGGTATTCCACCCCTCTTCCTCGCTTCCATCCGTTTAGATTGGATGCGCTACTTCTATCACCCATGCGCATGGCTGTCAACGAAATAATTGGAAAAAAACACAATATATGGTGTTAATTTATTTAAACCAGCACAACATATGAAAATAGTCCGGTTTGTGAATCTGCCGTAAGAAGCCGGGCGCAGACATGAAAGGATACCGCTGTGGTAACCCCTCCTATTCTCCCCCTACACTAAGGGGAGGGACGCGGCTATGCGCTTGAGGAGGTGAATATCGGCCTCAAAGAAAAGCCCCCTCTTGAGAACAAGAGGGGGTTGGGGGAGTTATAGAGAGAGAGACAAAAACCTCACCCGTCATACAGAAAAGGAAGAACTATTTCTTCCCGGCCACTTTAGGCTTCGACCATGACAGATCGAACTGGGCATGGACATAGCCGCAGTCGATGTCCCTGTCGCTGCCGGTTGCGTCGCGGAAGAACTTTCCGGTAAAGAGACGGTCATACCCCACGATGAGGGAAAACCGGTCGTTCACGGCATAGGTGAGGGTGAAGTCGGTTTCGAGCCCTATCCTGCGGCTGAAGCCGTCTTCCACCGCGTTGGCGTAGAAGTAACGGCCCGCGGCGGAAAAAGAGAGCTTGTCCGTAAGGTCGATGCACCATCCCAGGTTGAAGACCTGGAGGCCGCTTGCATGGTGGTCCCCGGCGTCAACCCCGGAAAGGTCGCCAATCAGTGACAGATCGCCGGTGAGGGCCGAATCGTTGTTCGGGTTGCGGAACTCCCTCTTTGCCGAGACGCCGCTGGCGGCGTCCTTCCCCCCGGAGCCGTAGGCATAGCTTGCGAAAAACGTGTTCTTCCGGCCGAAAAGCCCGGCCTCGACGGTCATGTCCGCGTGGCCGCCCCAGGCGCTGATGCGGTCGTTGCTTCCCCTATCGCCGTTAAAGGTCCTGCCGCTCTCGATAACAGGTTCGATCTCCAGGGACACCGGCCCGAAGGACGTGGTAGCGCACAGGCCGAAGATATTCAGGTGTTCGCCCGAATGGTGCTCGTCGGAGCCGGTGTCGTTGAACCCGTAGGCCTCGATGACCGTGCCTTCCTTCACGGCATAGCTCGCGTACCCCCCCGCCAGGTTGCCCTTGACCCCGTCGGACCAGGGGGTGGCGTACCAACCGCCGAGAAGGTCTACTGTGAGCGCCCCCACCGGCTTGATGCGAAGCCGGGCCGCGTCGAAGGAGAGCCCCTTGAACCAGCAGTCGCTTCCGAGGATGAATGTGCTGCCGTACACGAACTCCTGCCGGCCGACCTTCAGCCCCAGGAGGTCCGAACCGGGCAGACGCGCCTCAGCGAATCCCTGGTAGAGGGAGATCTTGCCCAGGTACTGGCTGCCGCCGGTGTACCCGTACCCCTGACCCTCCAGGTGAATGTCCAGAAAATCGGTCGGGTGCCAGTAGGCATACGGCATCACCCTGTAGACGAGCCGCGCCTCCGCATGACCCGGATTGTACGCCAGATCGGGGAAGCGGAAATTGCCCGCCCCTTCGCCGCGCACGAAGCCCTTTACGCCTGCTTTGATCTCAAAGGGCGGCTCCTCGCTTTCCGGTGCCGCCTGTTCATTCTTCACCGCCTGCTCCCCGGCCCCGACAGGGTGAGGAAAAAACAGCATCAGCCCGAGCAGTAGAACCATGGAACAGCACGCGACACGAACCGCCCCATCAGAAGCCGTGCGTGCGACCGGAAATGAAAAAAGTCCTCGCATGTACCCTCCTTTGCATGAACCTGAATCCGTGAAGCCTGAATGCCGAGACGAGCGGAATGCCGGGGTTTGAACGTCGCCGATGCCGGTTCACGCCGGTTACGCCGGGTGAACTTCGTCGGGCCGGCTCAACCAATGCGAATGCAGAAAACCGAGGCGTTTCGCGAAGGCGAAGGCGAGAAGGCGTCACGGATTCAGGATAAAAACATCATGCAGACTATCTCCTCATGCCGCAGATGGGGCACCCCTGCATGGAAAGGGGCCTCTCCAGTCGGCAGTCTGCCAGAAGCCGGTCGTCGAGGAAGATATCCCGCGTAGGCCCGTCCGCTTTCACCATTCCCTCGTGGAGCACGATGGTCCTTTCGCACAGATCCAGCACCATGTCCAGGTCGTGGCTGGTAAAGATCTTTGTATGATGAAATTCCCCGAGAAGCCCCATCAGGCGGCGGCGGGCATGGGGATCGAGTCCGCTGGTGGGTTCGTCCAGCACCAGGATGGACGGTTCCATGGAGAGCACCGTGGCGATGGCGACCCTCCGCTTCTCTCCGCCGGAAAGGTGGTAGGGCGGCCTGTCCACAAGGTGCGCGGCGCCGACCCGCTCCAGCGCGTCCTCCACCCTCCTCTCCACCTCGTCGGGCGGGAGCCCGAGATTGAGCGGACCGAAAGCCACGTCCTCGCGCACCGTGGGGAGAAAAAGCTGGTCGTCCGGGTCCTGGAAGACCATGCCGACGGTGCGCCGGATCTCGGGCAGGGTCGAACGGGTTACCGGGAAATCGCCTACGCGCACCGCCCCTTCCGTGGGGACCAGGCAGCCGTTCAGGTGCAGGAGGAGGGTGGATTTTCCGGCGCCGTTGGCGCCGATGATCGCCACCGATTCGCCGTGGGTGATGCGGAACGACACGCCCCGCAGCGCCTCGGTGCCGTCCGGGTAGACATGGCGCAGACCTTTGACCTCGACGATATGATGACTCATCCAAGAACCCCCGTGACATATGTTCCAAGAAACCGCGGAATATTCTCCAGCCGGAACAGGAGAAGAAGCGCCGACCAGCCCAGGAGAAAGAGGGTTTCCCGGACGCCGAAGCGGCATGGGCGGCGCGGATGAAATTCGCCGGTGAATCCCCGGGCGAGCATTGCCCGATGTATCCGCTCGGCCCGCTCCCACGTTCGGAGCAGCAGGTGCCCCACCAGGGAACCGAAGTGCTTCATGCCCGGGCCCCTCCCGCCGAAAGTCCTCAGCTCCCTCGCCAGGGACACCCTTTTTCCCTCTTCGATCAGGACAAAGATATACCGGTAGAGAAACAGGAGCTGCACGGCGAATGTCCGGGGCATTCCCAGGCGTTCCAGCGCGGCGCAGATGGCGGGGAAGCCGGTAACCGAAACCAGGATGAACGCAGCGGACACGGTCAGGGCCGCCCGCACGATGATGGACGCGCAGGAGATCCATCCGCCGCTGATGGCCAGAGGGCCCACGTGCAGCAGGATGCGGCTGTCCAGGAGCGGGTTGAAGATGCCGATAACCACCGCGAACGGAAGGACAAGGGCTGTCTTTCTGGCGAGAAACAGGGCGGGCAGGTCGGCGAAGGCAATCATGGCCGCGGGATAGAGGAAAAAGGGGAACAGGGCTGACACTTCATATTTGCCGAAGGATACGACCGAAACGATGAAGAACAGCGTTGCGAGCACCTTTGCACGGGGGTCGAGGCGATGGACCGCGCTGTGACCCTCGGAGAGCCGATCGAGAAGCCTGAAATCAAGGGATGTTCCGTTTATCGTCGCCATGGCGTGTCCATGAAAAAAGGGAGAACAACCCGCACTCTCCCTTTGCCGCTTCGTCAATCCTCTCCCGCTTCCGCCCCCTCCGGATCAGGTCACCCGATGCCGCTTCCGGAGCAGAAAAGGGACAAGACAGGCGATTCCCAGGGTCAGCAGCGAGCCGACAACCCCGGCCACGCTGGTTCCGAAACGGACATCCGAAGTTCCGGCGTCCCCTTCGGATCGCACCGCCGCCTCAGGGGTTTTCCTGAACGCATAGTCGGGCAGGAAAGCGGTCTTTTCCTGGAACGCAGCAAGAGCACCATATATTCCCCGGCTCGGACCCGACAGTTCCTCCTTGCCCGTTACCCCGGCGATTGCCCATTCCAGTCCGTCGGGGTTTTCAGACGCGAACCGGGAGAGGATCCCGCCCGTCAGCAGAGCGGCCACGAGAAAGGAGATGAGCACGCCGCGCAGCGGATGGTTGCCGATGGGCCGGACCCGCGGGGCGCCCTCCAGGATCTCAGGCCGCGCCCGGTGGACGAACGACACCACCGCGAGGGTGACGAAGCCCTCGACGATGCCTATTGCCAGGTGAATCGGCTGCATCAGGAGCAGGAAGGTGGAAAACGGCAGTTCAGAAATGCCGGAAAAGTATGTCTGCAGGACAACGCAGAACGGTCCCAGCTGGAGGCCAGCAACGGCGGAAAGCATGATTGCCGGGGACATGCGCCCCTGTGATGGATTCGCGCCGAGTATCCTTTTGTAGAAGAAAGGGTACACGATAAAGGCCGTGACGAAACCCATGTTGAAGATATTGCACCCGAGGGCCAGGAGGCCGCCGTCGGCGAAGAACAGCGCCTGGACCACCAGCACCGATGCGATGGTGAGAAAGGCGGCATGGGGACCCAACAAAATCGCCAGCAGGAGTCCTCCACCCAGATGGCCGCTGGAACCGGTGGCCGGTATGGTGAAGTTGATCATCTGGGCGGCAAAGAGGAACGCTCCCAGAACCCCCATGAGCGGGACCTTCCTTTCGTCCGGTTCGGAACGCACCTTTGCGGAGCAGTAGGCGATGGCCCCCGCGGAAACAGTCCACATGGCTCCCCCCACCGTCGGGGAGAGAAGCGCGTCTGCCATATGCACGGCAAACCCCCTTTCACCGAGTCCCATACCCGGAATCAGTAATACGAATATTATTTTTGTAACACTATTCATATACGCGTTCAAAGAACATGTGTCAACAAATTTTTACTATGACTAAAATTATTTCATTTCCATCCAATTACCCCCGCGTGATTCGGGAATCTTCGGATTACTTGCCCGTATACCGACGAATCGCTTGACGCTCCTCGTAGCGCACTTTATTCTTCCGGAATGGTCACGGTCATTGCCGGGGAGACTCACGGTGAGGAAAACCGGAAGACCGCCTGAAAGGACCATTACCCCTGCTCGGAAGGAGGAAGGAATGAGAATGAATGGAAATCTGAGGTTCACTGCCTGTCTGTTGACGGCATCCCTGGTCATTCCGGGATGCATGCACACTGAACCGAAGGCCGATAAGGAAGCATATCTGGCCGAGGCCATAGAGCCCCTCCCTCCACCACCCCCCTCCCCGGCCATGCACAAGCGCGCCATGATGGCAGCCCCTGCCGGGGCTCCCGCGGCCATGCCGCCGCGTCAGCCCTCGTCCCCGGTGGAATTCAATACCGAAGGCTATGATCGTGTTACGGAGAACCCGTTCTTGGACGTGCTGAACAACCCGCTCTCCACCTTCTCCATCGACGTGGATACCGCGTCGTACACCAACGTGCGGCGCTTCATCACCGGCGGCAGCCTCCCGCCCGCCGATGCCGTCAGGATCGAGGAGATGGTGAACTACTTCGACTATGACTATCCCCAGCCCGGGAAAGGTGAACCGTTCTCCTTCACCACCGAACTGACCGACGCGCCCTGGCAGACGGGCAACAGGCTGCTCCTGGTCGGGCTCCAGGGCCTCACGGTTCCCACGGACAAGCTTCCGCCGGCCAACCTGGTCTTTCTCATCGACGTGTCGGGTTCCATGTCCGACGAGAACAAACTGCCGCTCCTTATCAAGTCCTTCAAACTGCTGGTCGGGCAACTGCGGCCCCGGGATCGGGTGGCCATCGCCGTCTATGCCGGTCAGGCGGGTCTGGTGCTCCCCTCCACCGGCGGCGATGAAAAGCACAAGATTCTGGCGGCCCTGGAAAGCCTCCAGGCAGGCGGAAGCACCGCGGGCGGAGCGGGTATCCAGCTCGCATACAAGGTCGCCAAGGAGAACTTCATCAAGGGAGGGAACAACCGTGTGATCCTGGCCACGGACGGCGACTTCAACGTGGGCGCCTCCAGTGACGCCGAGATGGAGCGGCTCATCGAGGAGAAGCGCAACGACGGTATATTCCTGAGCGTGCTCGGCTACGGCATGGGGAACTACAAGGACTCCAAGATGCAGAAGCTGGCGGACAAGGGGAACGGCAACTACGCCTATATCGACAACCTGCTGGAGGCGAAAAAGGTCCTGGTGTCCCAGTTCGGCGGCACCATGCTCACCATTGCCAAGGACGTGAAGATGCAGGTGGAATTCAATCCCGCCAAGGTGAAGTCCTACCGCCTGATAGGGTATGAAAAAAGGATGCTGCGGGCCGAGGACTTCGCCGACGACAAGAAGGATGCGGGCGAACTGGGTTCCGGCCACACCGTAACCGCACTCTACGAAATAGTGCCGGTCACGGGCGAGGCGGACGTGAACCGGGAGCTGACCTACCAGGACGTGCGGGTTAAAGAGAGCGCCAGGAAGAGTCCCGAGCTGGCGACCATCCGTTTCCGTTACAAGAAGCCCGACGGGGACGTGAGCAGGGAACTGGTGCGGAAGATCCCCGCCACCGCGGTGAGCATCGGCACGGCAAGCGAAAACATCCGCTTCGCAGCCGCCGTTGCCGAGTGGGGGATGCTGCTCCGCAAGTCGGAATACAAGGGAAAGGCGAATTACGCCCAGGTGCTGGACCTGGCCCGCAAGGCCAAGGGGACGGATGATATGGGCTACCGAGCCGAGTTCATCAGGCTGGTGGAAATGGCCGAGCTGCAGGGAGGAAAGTAGGAGAAAAGTAGAGTCAATCCAGAATGAATCAAGAATCTCCTGACCTGGGCGTGGACATCGAAGGGCGGCTTCCCGGGAGCCGACCTTCGATTAGTCCCGAATCCGTGATGTCTGAATGCCGAGGCGGGCGGAATGCCGGGGTTTACACGTCGCAGATGCCGGTTCACGCCGGTTGCGCCGAGTGAACGTCGTCGGGCCGGCTCACCCCACGACAATGCTTTGTTCTGCGTCATCCTGAACGCGAATCTCTGAATGTTGAGAGCTCAAAGTCTGTCGTTCTCCGGTCAGATAGAGAAAATCAAGGTAATTAGTACGTCCGAGCAGTTCCTTCAGTCTGTCGGCGTCTTTCCGATAGCCTGAAGCCGCCGTGGGCGTGAGACCTGCTCCGAATTCAAGGAGCCTCACCCTTATATTCAGCGCTCTGGATGCATCTTCCCGAGTCAACAACTGCCCGTACGAGGGGTCACCCTCGATGACAAATGCCGCTTCACGGCCATTTTTCCTCAGGACAACCCCATAGATCGGAATCGGAAGGCAATCCTGCTCGTTGAGTGATTCGACTACGACTTCGACACCTATTCCGGTAAAAAAACGAAGATAATCAACTTCCACGGGTCCCACCCTCCCCTCGGCTGCCGAACAGGGACTTTTCAACTCCGCGTGACGCGAATAAGAAAACAGAATTTTACTATCACCAGGGGAAATATCTGTCAATTATTCTAATGGTACGTACCCCACGGTTATGCACACCGCTCGTCGTCCAGCAGAATATCGAGAAGCCACACCGCTTTTTTATTGACTCCGGTTTACAAACCGGATGAAATGGCTATCAAAAAAAACGGACCGGCGGAAAAGGTCCAACGGGGAACGTTCCACAACCGGAACATTTTCGTCCGGACCACGCACGTGGACGAAATGATGGAACGAGACAGACGGATACCCTGCAGGAGACAAGCATGCCCATAACAACAGGAGCAATCATTTCTTTCACTGCCTTGACACTTTTCCTTGCAACGTCCTTTCCCTCCCACCTCCTTGCGAACGGCGCACCTCCAGGTACCGACGCGGAAAAACGCAGCGCCCCCCATCCCCCGGTCCAGTTTCCCGCCGCTGCCCGCCTCTCGGAACACCTCTACGGGCTTCCCGGCCTGGAAAATGTCGGGCGAGTGGCCCCGGACATCTTTCGCGGCTCGCAGCCGGCAAAAAACGGGTACGACTCCCTGAAAAAAATGGGAATACGGACGGTCATAAACCTGCGTACGTCCATGAGCGAAAAAAAGCAGGTGGAAGCCGCCGGCATGCGCTCCATCGAGATTCCTCTGAGCACCTTCAACAACGGCGACAAGGAAAAGGTGGACCGGGTCGTGGCGCTCCTGGCCGACCAGGCGAACCGGCCCGTGTTCGTCCATTGCAGGCAGGGTCGGGATCGGACCGGGATCGTGGTCGCGGCGTACCGGATGAAGGTGCAGGGGTGGCCCCTGGCCGCTGCCGAAGCGGAGATGGATTCCTTCGGATTCAATGACGTCTGGGTCAACCTGCGGCGCTTCCTCCATCGCTATGCCGCGGACGTGGGGCGAAACGGCAAGAACGGGACTGTCGCTCAACAACGGTAAAATACCACCTGAATCCCTGACGCCTTCACGCCTTCGCCAAGCCGTCACGCTTCGGCATTCAGAAATCACGGATTCAGGTCGTATCCCGCACTATTGAGCAATGTCGCACAAGGAATCTCCATGGGTGAGACAGACTCTTCTCCTTGCCAACGGCAAAATGCTATACTGACCGCGTTACTACCTTTACAAGTGTCACAAGAAGGCGGAGCGCATGGATTTACTGAACCACATACTTTCTGCACAATCTGTTCAGCACAAAGAACCGGAAACCCGAAGCTCGTCGGAACACTTCACCCATGAAGGTGCCACGCATTCCCATCCGTCACCGCATCCCGCTCTCCGCGGCCAGCCATCGAAACTCTTCGTCGAGATTACCACCCGCTGCAATCTCAAATGCGAAGCGTGCGTAAAGCAATCAAAGGACTCCGGGATAGTGGACGGAGATATGTCCATGGAAACCTTCATGGCATTGGCTCCGGCCTTTCCCCACCTGGAAAGCCTTGTGCTGAACGGCATCGGCGAACCGCTGCTGCACCCGCTCCTTGAGGACTTCATCAGCACGGCAAAAGCGTCCATGCCGACGGGAAGCTGGATTGGTTTCCAGTCCAACGGTTCCCTTCTCACCTGGGAACGCGCCCGCGCTCTGCTGCGCGCCGGGCTGGACCGCATCTGCCTCTCGCTGGATTCCGTTTCCTTTGAAACGTTTCGCAAGCTGCGGGAAGGCGGCGAGGTGGCGGATATCGAACATGCCCTGCGGCGCCTCACTTCCGTGAAGACCGCTACCGGAAACACCGGACTGGAAATCGGAATCGAGATTGTCCTGCGGCGGGACACCTTCCGTGAACTCCCGGAGGTCCTCAGGTGGGCCGCTTCCCGCGGCGTAACCTTTGTGGTCGCAACGCATCTTCTGCCCTACGATCCGTCCCACGTGTCGCAGATTGCATACGATTACAATTCGGACCAGGCCCGTGCCTTCTATGAGCCGTGGAAACGGCGGGCGGAACGCGAGGGAGTCGATATCCACCGCTATTTCCAGATTTTCTGGCCTCCCAAGTGGTTCAGAACGGAGGAAGAACAGCGCATTCTGGATTTTGTCCGGACCATGATGCTGGAGGCAAATCATCGCGGCATCTTTCTTCAGGTCAAGAATCTCATGGAAAGCGATGAATATCTGCACAGGGAAATATCGAGGGTTTTCGAAGAAGCACACGCTGTTTCCGTGGAGACCGGGCTGCGCCTTACACTCCCGGAAATCGTGCCCAAGGCTGACCGCTCGTGCGATTTCATTGAGGGTGGGTCTGCCATGGTTTCCTGGGACGGAAGTGTTCACCCATGCTATTTTCTGTGGCACAGATTCAATTGCTACCTCAAAAGACGTAATAACCAAAGACAGATTGACGCAAAGTCATTCGGCGCCCTGGGGATCGACACTATCACCGACATATGGAACAACCCCGCTTTCAAAGCATTTCGACAGGAGGCGATACGGTACGATTCTTCGTACTGCACCAACTGTAATGTGGCCCCATGCGGATTTATCGACACCAGGGAGTTTGAAAATGATTGCTCGGGCGTCACCGTTCCGTGCGGCGACTGTTTCTGGTGCATGGGCATGTTCCATTGCCTCCAGTAGCATCCGCATGCAATCCCGGCGACCCTCCCCAGCCCCATGAAATGCGGACCGAAAACCTCTTCCGTCCGGCCCCGGCCACGTTTCCTTTCCCGGATTTTCACGGATTGATGTACTTTTTCTTGCCAGCAGCGGCATGAAATGATATCCAGTGAGGTGATCTTTAAGTAACGATTTCACGTTAAACTGCGTTTTTTAATCGTTACCTTTCAAGGAGACACCCATGGATCGCAGCTTCCCCCGGAGCCTTGCCCGGCTCAACATCACCCAGTTTCTCGGAGCGTTCAACGACAACCTGCTCAAGCTCCTGATCATCATCCATCTGATAAGGGTCCAGGGGGCCGAGAATGCGGGCATCATCGCGGCCCTGGCCGGGGCATCTTTCGTGATCCCCTTCCTGCTGTTCGCCGCACCCGCCGGGTGCCTGGCCGACCGCCTTCCCAAGTCCCGCCTGATCACCGCGCTCAAGGGGGTTGAGGTAGCGGTGTCGCTCCTGGCGGTGGCGGCCTTCGCCCTCGGACTGGAGAACGGCCTGTACGCCGTCGTGTTCCTCATGGCCGGACACAGCGCTTTTTTCGCACCTGCCAAGTACGGCATCATCCCCGAACTGGTGGAAAAGGAAGAGCTGTCGCGGGCCAACGGCCTCATCGAATCCTGCACCTTCCTCGGCATCATCGCGGGCACTGCCCTGGCCTCTCTCCTCGCCCTGCTGACCGCGGACCGCCCCTGGCCGGCCGCCTGCTTCAGCCTGGCGGTGGCCCTGGCCGGCCTCTGGTCCGCCTCCACCATCGGGGCGAGCGAGGCGCGCGACCCGGCCAGAAAGACGGCCCTCTTTCCAACGGAAATTTTCAGGACCATCAACGGCATCCGGGCCGACCGGGACCTGATGCTGGCCATCATCGGACTGGCCTTTTTCATGTTCGTTGCCGCCTTTACCCAGCTCAACCTGATAGGCTACGGCATGGAACGGCTGGGGCTTGACGAGGCCCGCAGCGGCTACCTGTTCCTTGCGGCCGCGCTCGGCATCGGCATCGGCTCGCTCCTGTCCGCCAAACTCTCCGGCAGGAACGTGGAATTCGGCATCGTTCCCATCGGCGCGGCAGGGATAACCGTCTCGGCGCTCCTCCTCCACGCCGCGCCCGACAACCTGGCGACCTGCCTCGCCGTCATCGTGCTGTTCGGCGTGAGCGCGGGCCTCTTCAGCCTGCCTCTCCAGACCTTCATCCAGTTCAGCGCCGACCCCGCCCGCCGGGGCGAGGTCCTCGCGGCCTCCACCTTCATCAGCTGGGTCGGGATCTTCATCGCCTCGGGCGTCACGTACCTGTTCAGCAAGGTCCTGAACCTGTCCGCTGCCGGAGGGTTCAGCATACTGGGCACTCTGACCCTGATCCTGACCCTGCTCACCTTTTGGATCCTCCCCGATTTCTTTCTCCGCTTCATAGCCCTGGCAGCCATGCACCTCTTCTACCGCATCCGTATCGTGGGTGAGGAAAACGTGCCCCTGGAAGGACCGGCCCTGCTCATCCCCAACCACGTGACCTGGGTCGACGCCCTGCTCCTGACCGCCACCAGCCGGCGCAGGATACGCTTCGTCATGGAGCGGGAATATTACAACACACCTGTCCTGCGCGGCCTGTTCCGGCTCATGGGGGCCATCCCCGTGTCGTCCGGGGACAGCCGCAGGGAGCTGGTGGAATTCATCCGCCAGTCCCGCCAGGCCCTGGACGACGGCTACATGGTGTGCATCTTCGCCGAAGGGGCGCTGACCCGCACCGGCATGCTGCGGGAGTTCCGGAGCGGATTCGAGCGCATCGTCAGGGACAGCGGCCACCCCATCATCCCTATCTACATCGGCGGCGCCTGGGGGAGCATCCTCAGCTACGCCCATGGACGGCTCCTGTCACGACTCCCCACCTTCTCCCCCTACCGGGTCTCCATCATCTTCGGCGCGCCCATGCCGGCAACCAGCACGGCCGTGGAGGTGCGGCAGGCGGTCATGGAGCTGTCGTGCGTCTATTTCGATTCCCGCAGGAAGTACCGCAAGCCCCTGGGTGAATATTTCATCGATTCGGCCAAACAGAACTGGCGGCGCAAGGCGGTTGCCGACACCGGCGGCAGGGAGTTGACCTACGGCCGCACCCTGGCCGGAGCACTTCTGCTGGTGTCGAAGCTGAAGGATTGGATCGGTTCGGAAGAGCATGTGGGCGTCCTGATCCCGCCGACAGTTGGCGGCGTGCTCACCAACCTGGCACTGTCGCTCGCCGGAAGGACACCGGTCAACCTGAACTACACCGCTTCCGAGGCGTCACTCCAATCGGCGGTTGCCCAGTGCGGCATCAGGGTCATCATCACCTCGCGGGCCTTTCTGGAGAAGGTGCCTACCCTGCCCCGCCTGGAAGGGATGGTGATGCTGGAGGAGATCCTCCCCGCCGTATCCTGGACGGACAAGCTCGTTGCCCTTCTCAAGGCGCGCCTGCTTCCGGCGCGCCTGCTCTGTTCCAGGGATGAATTCAACGCCGACCGGCCGGCAACGGTAATCTTCTCCTCCGGCAGCACCGGCGATCCCAAGGGGGTGGTGCTTACCCACCACAACATCATGTCCAACATCGAGGCCCTGCGCATGGTGTTCCGGGTGGACCTGAACGACAACATCTGTTCGGCCCTGCCGTTCTTCCACTCCCTGGGCTTTACCGGCACCCTCTGGTTCCCTCTGGTGAGCGGCTTTTCCGCCGCCTACCACCCCAACCCCATGGACGGCGAGAAGATCGCCCAGGTGGTGCGCGAGCACCGCTCCACCCTGCTCATCGCCACCCCGACCTTCCTCCTCGCCTATATCCGCCGGGCCAAAAAGGAGGATTTCTCCACCCTGCGCCTGGTCATGACCGGCGCGGAGAAACTGAAGCCGAAGCTGGCAGACGCCTTCCAGGAGAAGTTCGGCATCCGGCCCATGGAGGGGTACGGCGCCACCGAACTGTCGCCGGTCATCACCCTGAGCCTGCCCGACGTGGACCTGGGCGGCGTGCGGCAGCAGGGCTCCAAGGAAGGGAGCGTCGGCCATCCTATTCCCGGAGTGGCGGTGCGCGTGGTGGACCCTGAGACGTGGGAACCGATCAAGCCGGGCAAACCGGGGCTCATCCTGGTCAAGGGACCCAACGTCATGCTCGGTTACCTGGGCCGGGCCGACAAGACCGCCGAGGTCATCCGCGATGGCTGGTACGTCACCGGCGACATCGGCGTCATGGACGAAGACGGGTTCGTGCGGCTCACCGACCGACTGGCCCGCTTCAGCAAGATCGGCGGAGAGATGGTCCCCCACGGCGTCATCGAGGACGAACTGCACAACCGCCTGGAGCAGACACAGGTGCTGGCGGTCACCGCGGTGCCGGACGAGAAGAAGGGAGAGAAACTGGTGGTCGTGTACACGAAAGATGCAACCAATGCTGAGACACTCCATCGCTTCATATCGGAAAGCGCCCTACCCAACCTCTGGAAGCCGGGGCGCGACTGCTACGTGGAGGTGGAGAGCCTGCCCATTCTCGGCACCGGCAAGCTGGACCTGAAGGGGCTGCGGGAGATTGCGGCGGCTGCCGTGGGCGGGTAGAACGCCGTGCCCTTCATGAGATAATCATCAGTTTTTTCGGAGCAGTTACTTGCAGAAAGGAGATTCGTCATGAAAACGCGCTTGTCGGTACTCGCTTCACTCCTTTTCCTGCTCGGCATGTTCCTCGGTTCCGATGCCTTCGCACTGAACCGCCTCTCCGAGCAGCAGGCCATCGATATCGTGACGGCCAGAGTTCAGAAGGACAAGCTGTACGACCACCACACCAGCGTATCCTGTCTCCATTTCCTGGTCGAGGGAAAGACAAAGGACTATATCGATGTTGCGATACGCGAAAAACATGGCGGTGAATGCCTGGGGGATTCCGACACCTCGCCGATTGTCGATCGCTTCAGGGTTCATCGCATGACAAAAAGGGTGAAATGGTACCAGCCGGCCGAAGGGGAGTACATGCCCTACAGCGCGGTGCTGAAGGCGCGGCTGGGAAAATGACTGGAATATCATCCGCGGTCCCGATTGTCGGCGATTTTGAATCCATGGAGAAGGAAGATGACGGAAAACGACAAGAAGGTATGGGAGGAGCAGCATGCACCAGCACCGTTGTATATTGTTGATTTATTTTGCTGTTTTCATGACCATCTCGATATCGACTGCGGCTTTTGCCGGATGGGAGGAACGCGCCGGAATCGGAGAGATTTTCAAAAATACGGAAGTTAACGGCACATTCGTTCTCTATGATGCCAAGGCCGATTCGTATATCGGTTACAACAAGCCTCGTGCCGAAAAGAGATTTGTTCCCGCTTCTACGTTCAAAATTCCCAATTCACTCATCGGGCTCTCAGTCGGCGCTGTAAAAAGTGTTGATGACGTTGTACCCTACAAGTCGAATGTCCCACCCTTGAGCAAGGCCTGGGAAAAGGATATGGGGTTGCGGGAAGCTATCGTTGTATCCAACGTCCCAATCTATCAGGAACTGGCCCGACGTATCGGCCTTGAGCGCATGCGCGAGAATGTTTCGAAGATGAAGTACGGGAACGGAGAGATCGGAGATGCCGTAGATACATTCTGGTTGAAGGGTCCACTCGAAATCAGCGCAATAGAGCAGACACAATTTCTTGCCGGGCTTGCAAAAGACGAATTGCCGTTCCCCAAAGCCTTCCAGCAAAGCGTACGCGAGATTGTTCTCCTGGAACAGGGAGAAAACTGGAAGCTTTACGGAAAGACGGGTTGGCAGAACGCACCGGGAAAGGGAGTAGGCTGGTGGGTTGGATGGGTGCGGAAAGGTGATTGCTTGTATACTTTTGCATTGAACATGGATATCCGGAAAGCATCCGATGCAGGCAAACGCATGGAACTCGGCAAGGAATGCCTCAAGGCGCTGGGGATTCTCTAGCATTCTTTCCCAATCGAATAGCCGGGGACTTGATTTGAGAGGTCATAAGGATCTACCATTTTCGGATACTCCAATTTGTCGATTGTTTAGGTATACCCTTATGTATGTGTAAGGAATGAACGGAATCGAGGATATCAATGGACAATGCTGAGATAAAGGCACGCTGGCCGGGCGCATGTTTCGGGTGTTCACCCACCAATCCCCATGGGCTGAAGCTCCGTTTCCGGCATGCGGAACAGGGGTGCGTAACCCGGTGCTCCTTGCCCGACAGCCTGTGCGGATTCGATGGTCTGGTACACGGCGGGATACTGTCGACCGTTCTCGACGAGACCGCTGCCTATGCCCTTTTCGCCCATCTGGGCCGCTTCGCCGTTACGCGGGAGATGACCACGCGCTTTATCAAGCCGGTTGCGACCAACACGGAAATCGTCGTGGAAGGGCGGGTTGTACGCCATGACAAGGTCAAGGCGCTGGTGCACTGCTCGATTCACTCTCCGGACGGGGTGCTGCTGACCGAGGCGGACAGCGACTGGGTGTTCGTCAAGACCTCCCGTATCGCCTCCCTGGCCGGGGTCGAAGAAGAGGTCCTTCGCGGCTTCCTCGAACAATGCAGGCCGCGGACATGACCGATATCGTGCCGGACGCAACCTTTCACCGATTGCTGGAGATTCTATCCAAGAGCGGTGTCCCTCATCAGATCCACGAACACCGGGAAACCCGTACCGTGGAAGACGCGGCGCGCAATCTCTCCTTCCCCGTGGATCGGCTGGTGAAGACCATCGTATTCCGCACCCGGAACGGCGGCATCGTGCTGGCCGCGCTCCGGGGAACCCGGAGGGTGGACTATGCCCGGCTCGCGGCCCTTGCCGGCGTCAACCGGAGAGACCTCTTTTCCCTGTCGCCGGAGGAGGTGCGCGATGCCACCGGGGTGGAACCGGGGAGCGTCTCGCCGATTCTACCCCTGCATGGAGCCGAACTGTTCATCGATGAAGATGTCCTTTCCATCACCCCCACCATCTACTGCGGGTTCGGTCGGCCGGACCGGACCCTGGAAATCGACGCGGCCGACATGGCGCGTCTCTCGGCCGGACGGGTCGCGCCCTTTTCCCGGTAGCCTGAGTATCGCCTCTCGAAGCCTTGACGGGTTCCGCGCACGCGGAGACGACTCTGCTTGAGCACCGAAACCGGGGATCCGGAAATGGTGTGCATCACCCCGTTGACAGCACCCCCCGCACAAGCCACGATTATCCTATTGAAATATATTGCAAATCTCCATGAAATATTGACAGATGCTTCATACTTTGGTAGATAGTGAGGCGGTTTTCAAAGTTCGCGAAAACCAATAGCTTCCCGACACAAGACGGACACCGGGGTTCGTTTTTCAGGGTGCTTTCGAAATGCAGGTTCACAAAATCGCGCGCCACGTTTCGCCTCTTGCGGGGGAAAGGTTTTGAGATCTCTACGAAAGAGGAATTTCACCAGGCTTTCATACCTCGCGTGTCGCAAATCTGATACTATCCGGGCATGCATCCGCATGCCAATCAAAAACAGGGGGTTTACGATGAAAAAGGTTCTCATGCTGTTCTCCGTTGCACTCGTAGTGGTTGCATTCTCTTGCCCCGTCGCGGGCGCGGAAGAGAAAAAACCGGAGATGGAAAAGGAAGTGGTGAAAACCATGGATGCGAAAGAAAAAGCCGAGGCCTCCAAGAAAGCCGAACTTTTCATCCAGACCGCTTCCGCGGGCGAAAACATGAAGGACCCGGTGATCCTGGTGGCAGCCGTCAAGATGCTGGATGACCTGCCGTTCAAGGCGATAGCGAAACCGGGTACGGATGAGAAGAAGCCTGTCTTCTTCGATCGCAAGGCTATGCTGGATCAGGCGAAACAGTACGCGGCCGGCGACACCGAACTGCTCGCGGTGATCGCGAAGGTCGAGACCCCGCCCGAAAAGACCGCGGTCAGAGGACACCACGGCGGATATCACGACAGGTACTATGATCACGGCCGTCCCTACGATCGCTACGACTACTACCGCCCCCGCCACTACAGAAGGCACTATGACTGCACCTGGTTCCAGGTCTGTCGCCACGGGCACTGCAAAATGGTCTGCCGCTAACGGCGCCTGATGTTTCCCGACCCTCTTTCCCTCCCACGAAGGGAAAGAGGGTTTTCCGTATGTGCCAATACCTTTTTACCGTATTTCCGCTTTTTCGTGATATGACATATCACATCCCTTTTCCGGACATCGCACAACGAGCTTTTACCCTCTCCCGCATCCCATGATGGGAAGCGATGACTGTCGACAACTCACCCGAGACAGGCTGCCGGCACGTATCATCCTCAGCCCTGCCACCCTCTTCCAGGAGTAACGAGATGCACATCACGGACATTGTTTCGAACGCCGTTTCCATTCTGAAGGTCACAGCATCCCTGTGTCTGCTTCTGCTTGTCGCGCTGCAGGCGCTTCACCCCGCGGCCGTATCCGCCGCGGAAGGCGAACCGGCCGCGGCGGCCGCCTTGATGGAAATGGCTGAGAAACTGCTGGTTGAGGAAAAGTTCGACGAGGCGGCGGCCAAGGCTGCCGAGGCGCTCGACATCAGGGGTCGCGTGCTCGGCAAAGAGCACGCGGATACCGCCGACAGCCTCTATCTGTACGCCCGGATTCAACTTTTGAAGGGGGAGTACACGACTGCCGAACCATATGCCAAGAGGGCCTGGGGGATACGCGAGAAGACCTTCGGCAAAGAGCACGAGAAGGTCGCGGAAAGCCTTGTCCTGCTGGGGAGGATTTCCCTGTCCACCGCCCGGTACGCCGATGCGGAAAGATTCTGCGGCTCCGCGCGCGACATCAGCGTCACAAAGGGCGGGGTGGAGCTTCCGTCACTGGCGCCGGCCTACTCCTGTCTCGGCATGCTCGCCTCCTTCAAGAGCAACAACGCCTCGGCGGAAGACTTCTTCAGGAAAGCGCTCGAATACAGGGAGAAGAACCTCGACCTGGATCATCCCGAAATCGCGGACAGCCTGAGCGCGCTGGCTTCGCTGTATGTAAAGACCGGAAGATACAACGAAGCGGAGTCACTGTATAAAAGGGCCATCGCGATTCGCGAGAAGTCGCTGGGCAAGGATCATTCCGCGATTGCGGGCAACCTGTCCACCATGGCCGGGATGTACGAGACCATGGGAAGGTACGCCGACGCCGAGGCCCTCTACCTCAGGGCGCTCGCAATCAGGGAAAACCGGCTCGGCAAGAACCATCCCCGTGTCGTGGGATCTCTCAACGCCCTGGCGGAACTCTACCGAATCATGGCCAAGTATGACAAGGCGGAGCACTACTGCGACCGGGTGGACGAGATCATGCGGAGCAAGGGCGATCCGGAGAATCTTGCGGTTGCCCGAAGCATGCAGGTTCGAGCCGAAATCGCCTCGGCTCGCGGAGACAGGGATGCGGCTGAACTGCTCGCCCGAAAGGCGCTGATCATCAGGGAGAAGAAACGCGGCGCCAATCATCCGGATGTTGCCGACAGCCTGATGCTGCTCGGTCGCATCGCCAACGGGAAAGGCGATTCCGAAGAGGCGGGGAAGCTGTATGCGCGTGCGCTGGAGATTCGCCGGACCGCATATGGCGAAGCGCATCCGGAAACCGCCCAGAGCCTTGCGGCCCTGGGAATCGTCCTTTTTTCCCAGGGAAAGTACCGTGAGGCGGAAGACTCACTGAAAAAGGCGCTCGAAATCAGGCAAAGGATTCTCAGCCCCGACCATAAGGATATCGCGGCTACTACCGGCATGCTGGCCCGCGTGTACCTGGCTTCGGGGAAATTCGCGGAGGCGGAGCCGCTGCTGAAAAAGTCGATGCAACTGAGGGAGACAACACAGGGCGCCGATTCCACCCAGTATGCCCGCGGCCTGATTTCCATGGCGGAATACAACGAATCCGTCGGCAATTTCACCGAAGCGGAACAGATGTACACGAAGGCCCTCGAGATCCGGCGCAAGCAGTACGGAAACGAGCATCCCCAGACCGCGCAATCACTCCGTTCCCTCGCCTCCCTCTACAAGACCATGGGGCGCTACGAGGACGCCCGGAAGATGGCATCCGAAGCCCTCGACATCTCCCGGAAGAAATACGGCAAAGACCACCCGTATGTGGCCGAGACCCTTCACACGCTCGCCGACGTCCGGAACTCCCTGGGCGAATTCGATGCCGCGGAGGAACTCTGCAAACAGGCGCTCGGCATACGGGAGACGAAAAAGGGAAAGACCCACCCTGCCGTGGCCGAGAGCGAGCAGTTGCTCGGCGCCATCTACCGCTCCACGGGAAGGAACGCCGAAGCTGAGGCGCTGTTCAAGGACGCACTGTCGATCCGCCAGGCCGCCTTCGGCTCTGAGCATCCCCTGGTTGCCCAGAGCCTCACCTCCCTCGGGTTCCTCTATTCCGCGACCGGCAAGTACGCCGACGCCGAAATATACCTGAAAAAGGCGCTCGATATCCGGCAAAAGTCGCTGGCGCCCGAACACCAGGACACGGCAACCAACCTGGGCGCGCTGGCACGGGTCTACATGACTACCGGGAGATACTCCGAAGCGGAAAAGCTTCTCGCCCGTTCCATGAAAATCCGCGAAAAACTGCTGGGGGTGGATCACCCCCTCTACTCGGGAAGCATCAGTTCCACGGCGGAACTGTACGAGGCAATGGGCAAGTACGCCGATGCGGAACTCCTGTACAAAAAAGCGCTTGATATCCGCACCAAGGCGCGGGGGAGCGAACATCCCGGTACCGCCCGCGTCATGACGTCCCTCGCCGGCCTGTACCTGAACATGGGAAGATACGAAGACGCGGAAAGACTCGTTTCCAAGGCGATACCCATCAATGAAAACAAGCTGGGAAGAGAGCATATCGAGACAGCCAAAAGCATGCAGGTTCTGGCGGAAATCGATATGGCGAAGGGATTGTATGCTGAAGCGGAGCCGCTCTGCAAGCGGGCGCTCGGAATCCGGGAGAAGATACTTACGAAACAGCACCCCTCGGTCGCCGAAAGCCGGCTTGCGCTGGCAACCCTGTACAAGAACAGCGGCAGGGCGGCGGAGGCTGAACTGGAATACAAGAAAGCTCTCGAAATACAGGAGGCAACCCTGGGAAGGGACCATCTGGAAGTTGCCAGGACATTGAATCTTCTCGGTTCACTGTATCAGGCGCGAGGGGATGTAAAACAGGCGGAACCTCTCTACCTGAGAGCCCTGGAGACGAGCGAAAAGGCTTTCGGAAAATACCATCCGGAAGTTGCCGAGAGCCAGGATACGCTGGCGGGGCTCTACATGAGCGCCGGGCGGTTCCGTGACGCGGAATTGCGATACAAAACAGCGATGGAAATCCGGGAAAAGGTGTACGGCGCGAACTCCCCCTTCATTTCTGAAAGCATGCATAACCTCGGTGTCCTCTACCGCGCCACCGGACGATACGACGCTGCCGGGCATCACCTGCAGAAGGCGTACGCCGCGCGCCTCAGCGGGCTGGGGCAGAACCATCCGAAAGTCGCGTCAACGGCGAAAGAGCTTGCCCTCCTCTACTCGCTCCAGGGAAAGCATCGCGAGAGCCACCGCTTCTTCGACCAGAACCTGCGTATCGAAGGAGTGAAACGGGACAACGTTTTCCTGCTCCTGTCCGAACGGGAGAAGCTGGTGTACATGAACGAAACCGAACGCTCCATGCACGAGTACCTGAGCCACACGTCGTCCTTCCTGGCTGCCGACCAGGAGGCGCTGAGAGGGACCTTCGACGCCTGGCTCCAGTGGAAGGGCGCGGTCATGGAGGCGGAAGGGAGACATCTGGCGGCTATCGCCGCATCCGGCAGCCCGGAGCTAAAGACGGTTTTCGAGGAATTGACGGCTACCAGGAGAGAAATCGCGAAGCTCCAGGCGTCACGCTGGACGAACGTCTCATCCTCCGACTACGGAACACTGCTCGTGCAATGCGAGAAACGCAAGGAAGCGCTTGAGGCCAGGCTTTCCGCCATGAGCAGGGATTTCGAAGTGGACAAAAAATCCGCAAAGGCTGATACTGCCGGTATTGCCCGGATACTCCCGCCCGGATCCGTATACCTGGACTTTGCCAGGGTACCCTTTTTCGATTTCGAGAAGAAGGCATGGACCCCTCCCCGTTACCTGGTTTTCATCCTGACGCCGGGAGAAAAGCCATCCCTCTCCCTGGTCGATCTGGGCCCGGCTGATGCGGTTGACCGTCATATCGGCGCCTTTACGAACGCCATGAACTCCTCCCGGTACGGGTATGTACCCAACAGGGATACCCTCGACAAAGAGGGGGGAGAAATCTACCGGCTTCTGCTGCAGCCGATGGAGAAGCACCTTGCCGACAGGAATCATCTCTACATCAGCCCGGACGGAAACCTGAACCTGGTGCCGTTTGAAACGCTGAGAAACGGACAGGCAGCCTACTCGATTGAGAAGTACCAGATCAGCTACATCGCCGCGGGTCGCGATATCGCCCGATTCGAACCGGGAAGGCACGCCGGAAGGCAGGGGGTAGCGGCGCTTATTCTCGCGGACCCCGATTACGACCTCGGACTGGATTCCCGGGAGAAGGCGCCGGAGAGCGGAGGGAGCGCAATGGGCGCTGAGCCCCCGCCCCCCGTGAAGACGGGCGGCCTGTCGTCCTTCGCGCGACTCCCCGACACGAAAAAGGAAGCGGACACCATCCAGCGGATCCTGACGCAGCGCATGAACATCGCGGTCAACACGTTCCAGGACAACAAAGCCAGGGAATCCGTATTGAGCGCGGCGGAATCGCCTATAATCGTCCACCTTGCCACCCACGGCTATTTTCTCGCCAAGGAGGAAAGCGGCCGGACAACCGACCCGGGTGACGCGATGCTCAGGGACAATCCCATGCTCCGCTCGGGCATCGTCTTTGCCGGTGTCAATCTTTCCCTGAAGGAGGGGAAAGATGATGGTATCATGAACGCCGAGAAGGTGATGGGGCTCAGGCTTACGGGGACCGATCTGGTCGTGCTTTCGGCCTGCGAGACCGGGCTCGGCGACGTACTGCTCGGCGAGGGGGTATTCGGCCTGAAGCGGGCGTTCATCCTCTCCGGGGCGAAGTCGGTAATCCTGAGCCTGTGGAGTGTTCCAAGCCCTGAAACAATGGAACTGATGACCAGGTTTTACGAGCTGATGGCCGAAGGGAAGCAGAAATCCGAGGCATTGAAGCAGTCGAAGCTGGAGTTGATGAAGAAACGGCCGAACCCCTTCTATTGGGGCGCCTTCATCCTTGTCGGGAACCCGGGGTAACTCCCGATTCCGACGCGATTAACCCACTGAACGACGCCATATCGGCCCATCAAAGGCGGGGATCGGGAATTCGTTTTCGCGAAACGGATCGCGGCGGTGCGAAGATACAAACCACGCCATTGTCGGCGGAGATTTGGATTATGGGGCTTCGGCCTCAGCGAAATAAAGAACGATACGCGAGGATACTGCATGAAAAAGGGACTTCTTTTGTCAATTGCCGCACTATCGCTGTTTGCCTGCGTTCCCATCGAGCCGGGCGCCTACGACCCCTACGACCCCATGTATGGCGGATCGCCTGATTACTATCCACCGGCCGCGTATGGCGAACCCGTGTACTATCCCCCCCCAGTACAGATCTCGTATCCATACAACTATTATTACTACGCCCCGAATGGACCCTACGTGGATATCATCGTTATCGACAAATCAGGCCGCAAACACACTCATCAATGGCACGACAACGGAAGAAGGATGAGAGCCGAACATTTCAACGATTGGCAGCGACATCACAAATATCGAAAGAAAGATTATGACAAATATGAAGGGTACGGCAAACGCGATTCTCAGAAACAGCAACACAACATGGACAGAAGCAAGCGAGACTATGACATAAAGAGACGCCCCGTAACCGTTGACGGGAACCAATCAGGCACCATCAACCAGCAGGGTCGGCAGCAGAACCTGAACAATAACAAGAGAGACTTCGACAAGAACAAGAGAGACTTCGACGGAAAGAGACGTCCCGTAACCGTCGACGGAAACCAGTCCGGCACAATCAACCAGCAGGGTCAGCAGCAGAACTTCAACAAACACAAGAAAGATTATGAAGGAAAGAAAGACAAGGCTTCCGCGGACAAAAAGAAAGAAAAGAAATCAGATCTGCAGGGACAACAGCGGAACATGGACACAAAGAAGCCGAAAAACGAAGTGAAAAAGGAGAAGTACGACCTTAACAAAACCCGTCTCGGTCAGCAGGAGTAACAGTTTCAGGCGCATCTGTTTATACACGCGAGCCGTGACAGGACAGCGGGAAGCGACAAGGAAACCGGCGATGGACACACTGAACATGACGATGATCCGGATAGTGCGTGCCGACAGAAACGATGCGCCGGAGATTCTGGACCTTCAACGAATTGCCTATCAGAGTGAGGCCGTCCTGTATGACGACTGGTCCATTCCTCCCCTGACCCAGACCCTCGAGGAAATCGGGAAGGAATTCGACGATACGGCCTTTCTCAAGGCGTGCGACGAGGATGGGATCCTCGGCTCCGTCAGGGCGTCGATGCATGACGGAACCTGTGAGATTGGGCGGCTGATCGTTCACCCGGATCATCAGAGGAAAGGAATCGGCAGCCGGTTGCTGTCCGCCATGGAAAAGGAATTCCCCTCGGCAAACAGATTCGAGCTGTTCACCGGCAGCAGGAGCGAAGGGAATATCCGTCTCTATGAACGAATGGGGTATCGCGTATTTCGCACTGAACGGCTGTCACCGCGGGTTGAGCTTGTGTTCATGGAGAAGACGCGGCTGTAAAATCAAACCTCGCATCTGAATCAGGGCTTCCGGTTCGCCCACGGGAAAACCGCTGCCGCAACACTCCCCCTTTCCCCGGCATTACCCGGGTTCATCGCCCTGGTTGATCAACCGGTTCACGTCGCGCTGGTAGGCCTTGGCGCTGTTGTAGCCGCGTTCTCCGAAGGGCTGCAGCTTCTCCAGCCAGCGCACGTACAGCGAGGCAAGCGACCGGTCGCTTTTCGTTCCCGTTTCCGCATTTTCCAGCACCTCGAGCACGGAAAACTCGAAACTCTCCGCGCCGAATCGGTCCAGGTCCTTCTGCAGTTCCCTGCTGAAAACCACCTTTCCCATGCGCAACTGGAACAGCCTGCTGTTGCGTATTCCCTCCAGATTCGTGGTGCTCCCCACGTAGATCCTGTTGTTCACCGTATTTCGGATCTGGTAGACACCCATGTCGGGCCGGTTCTGCTTGTACATCCGCTTGATCATGGAACGGACCGATCCCTTGTGAACCTTTGCCGGTTCCTCGGCTTCCGGTGAAGGAGAAATTACCTTGGCCGCCGCATCGCCGGGTTCGCCCTCCCGCCAGTACAGCGAGCCGTCACGCCGAACCAGACCTTCATCCACCAGCAGCCGCCGGATGGCGCAGTAGTCGTCAAAAAGCGGCGTGATGAGGCCGGTCACTTCCTGTTCGCCGTAGCGTCGACCGGACTCGAAGCGCTGCGCGAACTGTTCCAGTACGATGAGGCGCTTCTTGTGCTGCGCCGGCAGCTTCTCCAGCCTGCCGTTGCGGAAAAAGGAGTCCAGCACCTTGCGCCGGTACGCCTCCATCCGGTCGTCCTGCAGTTCCCAGCCCACGGGGTGGGCAGATACGATCTCGCGCAGAGTGGTGTTGAAAATCTCGTCGTTCGTCCGGAAGACAACGTAGTACTGCTCCTTGCGACTGCTGACGAGCCCCGCTTTTTCCAGCTTGCGCAGGTGAAAGGAGACGGTGGACGGGGCAAGGTCGTGCCGCTGCGCAATCTCTTCCACATACTGGGGCCGCTCCAGAAGGGAGCCGACAATGGCCAGGCGCGACTGATCGGCAAGGGCCTTCATAATTGCAAGACTTTGGTCGATTTTCACGGACTGCTCCTGATTCGATATTTGTCGATTCAAAATATACGACCAGAACTTGAATGTCAATCTAATTTTATTTTTATCGAATTATTTTCAGATATACTTTGGAAACGGAAACGATGATACCGTGCCCCGGAGGGCCCGGCATAATGGAAAACCGCGATGACTCATCCTGGGCAAGCTCTCAGTCAGGCTTCCGGGGGATACCCTCCGGAAGCCCCTTCCGCCGTTACTCCCCGGGCATCCGCGAAACCAGCCTCTCCAATTCTCCGGCCAGCGTGGCGGCGGTAAACGGTTTCGGCACAACGCCGCTGAAACCGTAGGAACGGAAGTTGGCTATCACCGGGTCGTTGGAATATCCGCTGGAGACTATCAGTACGGCATCGTGATCGATCTCCAGCAGATGGGCGGCGGCCTCCCTCCCCCCCATGCCTCCCGGCACGGTCAGGTCGAGTATCACGGCGTCGAAGGGGACGCCACGCTCCCATGCCGTTCTGAAGCGTTCCACAGCCTCTCGGCCTTCATTGCAACTCTCCACCTCGTATCCCATGAACTCAAGCATCTGCGTTGCAATATCGCGAATGGATTCCTCATCATCCATGACAAGGATCCTGCCGCCGATTCCAGCCGACTCAGGCGCCTTCCCGACCGCTTCTTCTTCGGCCCGAGTGCCGGGCAGTGCGGGAAGATGTATGGTGAAGCTGCTTCCCACCCCAATCGTGGAGGACACCTCGACGGCTCCACCATGGCGTTTGACGATGGAGTAGACCGATGCGAGCCCGAGACCGCTTCCCTCCGCCTTGGTCGTGAAATAGGGGTCGAAGATGCTGACGAGATTTTCCGGGGGTATGCCGCAGCCGCGATCCTCCAGCACAATACGGATGTAATTGCCCGCGGCCAGCTGGTGGGCGTTTTCAGGACCGAACGTCTCGTTTTCGGCGCGCACCGTGACCTCTCCTCCGCCGGGCATTGCCTGGACCGCGTTGATCAGGATGTTGTGCAGCGCCTGGCTGATCTGCCCGCTGTCAGCCGAAATATTCCACAAGCCGTCCGCCAGATCGATGACGCTTCGCACATTCGTCCCCCGCAATACGAAAGACGCCGTCTCCCGAATGATGAGCGCGGGATCGATGATCTTTTTTACCGGTTCTCCACCACGCGAGAAGGTCAGGAGCTGCCGGGTCAGCTGACTTGCCCTGACCGCGGCCTTCTCGCAATCGAGAAGGTGTTTCGCGATGGCGTGAGACGGATCGAGCCGGGCATTCGCCAGCGACAGGCTCCCGAGAATGCCGGTCAGAATATTGTTGAAGTCATGGGCGATGCCGCCTGCCAGCACCCCCAGGGATTCCAGCTTCTGGGCCTTGATCAGCTCTTCCTGCATCTTTTTTCGCTCGCGAGTATCGCGGGCCACAATCAGGAAGGCTTCTTTTCCCTGATACATGAATACGAGGGAGGACACATCGACGTCCACGCATGACCCGTCGAACCGGACAAAGACCTCTTCGATGACCGGGTTTTTTTCACCGTCGAGCTTCAGTCCGCCGAGACGGCGCGTCACAAGGTCACGATAGTCGGGATGGACGAAATCGAGGGCCTGTCTGCCGTAGATATCTTCGGGACGCTCCGCGCCGAGGAGCCTGGCCCCCGCGGCGTTTGCAAATACCAGGACCCCTCCGGTATGGATGTATATGGCGTCAGGAGACAGCTCCACCAGTTTCCGGTAGCGCTCTTCGCTCTCCCTGAGAGCTTTTTCCATCTGCTTGCTCTCGCTGATGTCACGGAAATACCATACTCTTCCATAATACTTTCCGTCTTCTCCCAGGATCGGCGCCGAATATCTTTCAAATACTCTTCCGTCCGCAAGAAGTAACTCATCCCTGCCCGTCTCCCCCTTGTGTTCGTAGAGATGCCTGACTCGGGCAACGAAACTCTCCGGGTCGGCGACCCGTGATGCTATGAGACGCAGAACGGGCGCGTCGTCACCGGCTTTCACCAGTTCGGGCGGGAGGTCCCACAGCTCCACAAACCGCCGGTTGAAGGATATGATGGCGCCATTCCCGTCAACCACTAAAATGCCGTCTATGGATGTTTCCTGCTGGGTGGAAAGGATGATGTTCTTGAATTCCAGCTCTTCCTCTACTTTTCTGCGTCCGGTGAGGTCCTGCACGGTCTGAATAACGGCGACGATCTCTCCCTCGGGACCGCGCACCGGCGCCGCATCGAAAAAGATGTAGCGCTTTCCGCCGTCCGTCATCGTATGCCACCCTTCGGCCTGCAACCCGCCGGGAGCGAACGGCGAAGAAGCACACGGCCCGTCGGGAAACGGAATCTTTCCGGCATGCGCGTCGATGACGATATCCGCCAGAGCCGGACTCTTCCCGCTATGAAACGCCTTCCATGAATCCGTTGTTCCGATGACATCGGAAGCCTGAATGCCTGTCAGCTCCTCGCATGCCCTGTTCCAGATGACCACCCGGTGCTCCGCATCCAGGACAAAGGTCGGGACAGCTGAATTGAGCAGCAGCTTCTCCGAGAAATTCTTCTGTTCCTGAATGGACTTTTTCTGAAGCTCCATTCTGCCCAGCATTTCGTTGAATGCACGGGCGAGAGTTCCGATCTCGTCATGGGATGTGACGCGGATCGGAGCCGGACCCTGCTCTTTGTCGGCAATCACCGTGACATGCTCGGTCAAACGCAGCAAAGGAGCCGTGAGACGGCTCATGAACCACCAGACGAAGAATATGGAGACGAACAGCGCCAGAAGCAGTGCGGCGCCCAGATACAACCGCGCCGTGCGAATCGGGGCATACACTTCCTCCTGGGGAAAGTTCGCCGCCAGTATCCAGTTGACGGACCTGAGGCGTTTGAAGGAACTGACCGCATGCAACCCTCTGGATGTCACCGTTTCGCCGGTGCCTTCAAACCCCTCAATCGCCCGGTCGAAGAGCCTGTTGACGCCTGGAGGCACATCGCGCCGCAGAATCCTCGTGGTGTCGGGATGAACGATCAGTGTCCTGTCGGTACTGTAGAGATAGAGGTACCCCTTTTTCCCGATTTTGACCGTGGCAAGCTTTCCGAGAAAGTTGTCGCTCATGAGGTCAACAGCGCCGGCCACAACGCCGGCCACCTTTCCTTGAGAGTCAAAAAACGGGGCGGAAAACATGACGATCGGATGGCGGCGATGCCGTGCGGGCAGGAAAGGAGCGGATATCCGCGGTTCACGGGTTGCAAGCGTATTCGCGATATAGGCGAGATAGCAGTAGTCGCCCCCTTCCGACAGAGGTTCCGGGGGAGACGAAGCCACACGCCTTCCATCCGGCAAGAATATGAAGAGTCCGCTGTCGAATACCGTCCGGGTTCCCGGTCGATCATCGAGAAAAGCCTGCGCCTTGGCAGCGTTGCCTGTAAGGTCCGGCTTCGTGATACGGGCAACCGCGACAAGCGCTTTCCGGGCGTTGAGCAGCTTGCCGTCAATCTCCTCGGCCATGGCTGAGACAAGGGTGAACTGCTGCCGGTATATCGTATCCTTAACCTGACGGTCGAAATACCAGAGGACGAACAGCGCAACGAGCAAAAGCATCGAGGTGACCAGCAGGGAAACGGCAAGGGTCATCTTGGTTTTCAGGCTCATATGGTTCATAAAGGCGCCCCCCGATCTCAACCGACCCTCTCACGGCTAATTGTCGGCATTGCTCCGCCCCGTCGAGCGGTTTCCCTATCCTATTGCGCCGATTGTCACACGGGCGAACGCTGTTTCAACCCATCCGTCCCGAACGCTCCGCGGGTCTTCCAGAAGTATAAACCAAAAGGACTTCTGCGCCATGCAGATGATTTTCCGTTACATACGGTGGTAATAGAAGAAGGGAAAGGCAATCAGGTCTGTTTCGTTGCGGTTACGCGATGATGTCTTGAAAGAGAGTTTCAGATCGAACCGTCCAGATACATCCGTCTCCTGGACGGCGGAAATTTTTCGATTGCGTAGCGGAGCATGGTCCTCGGCATCTCCCGGTAGTGCTCCTTCAGGAATGATTCCTCGCACTCCGCGTCCCGTTTCCCGACCTCGCGCAGCATCCAGCCCACCGCCTTGTGGATCAGGTCCTCTCGGTCGTTCAACAGGATCTTCGCGATCTTCAGCGTATCAGCGAACCGGCGCAGCCGGATGAAATGGAACGTCGCCATGATGGCGATTCGACGCTCCCACAGGACAGGCGATTCAGCCAATCGGTACAGGGAATCTCCGTTCCGGTCCTCGAGGAACCCTCCCACGATAGGGGGCGCCGATAGATCCACAAGGTCCCAGTTATTGACGAACTCCATGTTTTCCCGGTACAGGCCGTAGATCTCTTCCCGGGCGCGGCCGTCCCCTCGAGAAAATTCCCTGACAAACACAAGGAGAGCGAACAGCCTTTCCTCGTGAAAGGGAGATTGCAGGAGCGGAACGACGCCCCCGGCCGTCAGGGTCCTGTATTCACGCGTCAGCTTCCTCACCTCGGGCACGCGGATGCCGAGAAAGATATCCCCTTCGGCGTACTCTCCGGGCCCGGTTTTGAAAAAGCCCTTCAGAAACTGCGCTTTTTGAGCATCACCGAGAGAATGCAGCCTCCCCCGGATTTCAACAACAATCACGTCATCCATTGTACCTGTCCTCACTCTTTTCCATACGAATGATTCCTCGTTGCACCGGACACTCCCTGTTTTCTACACCTCTCTCCTCCTTCACGTCAATACGTGCCGCAACGATTTGCATTGGCCTCGCATAATGGGCCCGGACCCATTCGCGATATCCGATTTCAATACCAAGCAATCTCTGCTACACTGTGCGCCGTTCGGGTCCCAGGGCCTCAATACCGGCGCCGCCCATGCGCTGCATGACGGCATGACGCCCGCTTCTTATTTGACGGGAGGACACAGTACGATGTTTCCATTCCTCCGGATACTGACAGCTGCATTGATGATGCTCCTCCTGCTCCCAGCCGTGGCGCCATGGGCCGCCCCGCCACCGGACGCGGCACAGGTGTCGGTATCCCTCCAATGGGTTCCCCAGTCACAGTTTGCGGGGTATTACCTTGCCCTGGACAAGGGATTCTACCGCAAGCGGGGCCTGGACGTGACAATCCTGCATAGCGGTCCGGAGCTGAATTCCATGGACCGTCTTGCCGACGGCACGGCTCATTTCGCCACCACCTTCCTCACCTCCGCCCTCCAGCGCCGCAACAGCGGCCTTCCGGTGGTCAACATAGCACAGATCGTGAACCGCTCCACCGCCATGCTGGTTGCGCGGAAAAAGAGCGGCATCCGCTCTCTCCGGGACCTGAACGGGCGCCGGGTAAGCCTCTGGGCGGGCGACTTCACGGTTCCCTTCGAGGCAGCCCTCTCTTCCCACGGCATCTCTCCGGGTCGACGTTTCGTGCAGAACTACTCGGTGGCCCTCTTCCTCCACAACGGCGTGGACGCCTGCTCCGCCATGTACTACAACGAGTACCACATGCTCTATCAGGCCGGTCTGGACGAGGATGAACTGATTACCTTTCCGCTTGAGAAATACGGGTGCAACGTGCCCGAGGACGGCATCTACTGTCTGGAAAACATGTGGAAGGCGAACCCCCGGCGCTGCCGGGACTTCGCCGAGGCGACAATGGAAGGGTGGCGCTACGCCCGCGCCCACCCCGAGGAAGCGTTGGACAGCGTCATGCGACGCGTCACCTCGGCCCGCATCCCCACCAACCGCGCCCATATGAAATGGATGCTGGAAAAGATCCTGCCCGGCATCCTTGCCGGACCGGCGGATGCCTGGAAAGCCGGAGTCCTGTCGCGAACCGATTATGCCAGGGCGGTCGGGCTGATGAAAAAGCAGGGCCTCATCAAGACCGCGCCGGAGTACGATACGTTCCATCCCCTGGGGGTAGGCAATGTTCAGTAGGCTCAGGATAGCGCCGCGGCTCGCCCTGCTCACGCTCCTGGGCTGCACCCTGGTGCTCGGGGCCATCACGGGCTCCTGTTATCTCTTCGGCAGCCGCCAGATCGAAAAAGAGACGCAGGAGAAGGCCATATCACTTGCCGTGGGCACGGCGAACCGCATCGAGACGGTCCAGCGCGGCGTGGAAAAGGTGGTACGCGCATCCGCATCACGGATTGAAGACGGGGAACGCTCCCCGGAACGGGTCCGGCTGATCCTGGCCCGCGCCGTAGGCGAAAACCCCGAAATATTCGGAGCGGCTTTCGCGTATGCCCCGGAAACCGTCTCCGGCGGCACGCGACTGGCGGCGCCCTATGTCTACCGCTCCGGAGAGCGCCTGGCGTTCAAGGACCTGGGCGCGGGCCGCTATCGCTATGATGTCTGGGACTGGTACACCCTGCCCAGGGATCTGGGACGGCCGGTATGGTCGGAGCCGTACTTCGACGAGGGGGACGGCGGGGCGTTGATGGTGACCTACTCGGTCCCGGTATTCGACGGCTCCGGCGCGGACGGAAAGCTGGTCGGCGTCGTCACCTGCCATGTCTCCCTGGACTGGCTGACGGACCTGCTGCGCTCCATACGGTTCGCCGAAACCGGCTACGCCTTTCTCGTCTCCCGTACCGGGACCTACATCTGCCACCCGAGAAAGGATTTCGTGGTGCGCGAGACGCTGTTCAGCGCGGCGGAGACCAACCATCGGCCGGAACTGCGCGCCGTTGCCCGGCGGATGATCACCGGCGAATCGGGCTACATACCGCTCAGGAACCTGGTATCCCAGGAACCGAGCCACATGGCGTTCGCGCCGGTTCCCTCCACCGGGTGGTCGGTGAGCATCATCGTAGCGGACGCGGAACTGCTGGCGCCGGTGGTTTCCCTGAGCCGGTCGGTGGCCCTGGTGGGTATCGCCGGCTTTGCCCTGCTGCTGCTGATAACCCTGCTGATTGCCCGGAGCATCACCCGCCCCCTGAGGGAGCTGGATGCCGCAACCGAAGTCCTCGCCAAGGGTGACCTGGACGCTCCCCTCCCCGCAATACCGGGCAACGACGAGGTCGCTCACCTGTCGAAATCCTTCACCCACATGAGGACGGAACTGAAGCGCTCCATGGAAGAGCTCCGGGCGACGACCGCGGCAAAGCAGAAGATCGAGAGCGAACTGGAGATCGCCCGTTCCATCCAGATGAGTCTCGTGCCGCGGACCTTCCCCGCGTTTCCGGACAGGCCCGAGTTCGACCTGTACGCGGAACTCCATCCGGCGCGGCCCATCGGCGGCGACTTTTACGACTTCTTCATGCTGGACCGCCACCGGATCTGCCTGGCAATCGGCGACGTGTCGGACAAGGGGGTCCCGGCGGCGCTCTTTATGGCTGTTGTCCGGACCTTCCTCAAGGCCATCTGGCGCGACGAGGAATCACCGGCAGCCACCCTGCGGAAACTGAACAACGAACTCGCGCTCGACAATGACTCCACCATGTTCGTCACCCTCCTGTGCGCCGTGGTGGACCTGCGCGACGGCTCCATGCGCTACGCCAGCGGCGGGCACAACCTGCCGTTCCTTATCAGCCCCGACGGCGGGGTTCACCAGGTGAGACGGCTGAAGGGTGTCCCGGTGGGCGCCATGGAAGAGATGCTGTTCGAGGAGGGCACGGAGAGCCTGCGGCCGGGTGACGTTTTCTTCCTCTACACGGACGGGGCGACCGAGGCCATGAACGGAGCGGGAGAGCTGTTCGGCGATGACCGCCTGGAGGGCGAGCTGAAGCGGTGCGCGGGATCAACCGGCATGAGGGAGCTGGTGCACGGGGTGCGCGGCGCAGTGGAATCCTTCGCCGACGGCGCCGAGCAGTCCGACGACCTCACGCTGGTGGCGTTCCGCTTCACGGGACCGCTCCGATTCTGAGCGCACAACAGGGACGCCGGCGCGCACCCTAAATGGTCAGGTCTCAACAATCAACAATTGCTTTGTCGCTTCTAAAACCTCCCTCGTCTTCCTGTCCTTTGTCGCCTGCGCCGGCAGTCTTTTGCTCGTCACTGAGACCGCAGCATCACTCAAGCCAAACTTTGCGCCGATTTCCTTAAGCTTCATCCCGCTATAGTGGTGACAAAGATGGATGCTGATCTTCTTCCAAAGCGCTCCTTCCTCTCCTGTTTCTCTTTTCACAGCTTCGACAATCTCTTCTGCCGTCAATTTCCCTGAAAGTTGTTTGACAGCCGGCACGTTTCGGTCTGCATTGAGATGTCCAACATGTTTTTCCGATATTGCCGTAACGAATCCGGGGGTCCCCAATAGCGTCGACGCAATCACTGCCTTAAGCGGTGTTTCATAGGTTTCTCCGATGAGAGTCTCAACGAAGCTCCGATACTTCCCTTGTTGATCCGGCGCACCAAAGTGGTCCGGAATCAGATTCCGAGACATTCCGGCGGTACAGTCAATCCTGTATAGCTCCGATAACTCGACCATCCATAATCTTGCGGCTTGGAAACCATCCCTGCACGTACAGGGTTCAGGTGCATATAGCGTGAAAGCTCAAGTGCATACTCATCCACTTCTACGATGATTGCCTTATATCTCCCCTGGAACAGGTGGCCGGAACGTTTCCGCTTTACGTTGAAGTAGGTAGTGTAGGCACCGTTGATGTGGCGCATGATCTGTGACAGGTTGCCTTTAACTCATCTTCTACAGTTGGATTTTAAACATTCATAGATATCAGCACGTTACAGGGTACAAAAATAGTCTTGGCACTACATTATCCGCTCTTTGACAGTCGAATACAGCTTGGTTGATTACGGCGT